>Ga0208458_1000125_pt1 | contig 100814 bp, 83 predicted proteins | sample AD_UKC085_MetaG_FD_184432 | JGI IMG/M metagenome (GOLD analysis project Ga0208458, IMG submission 184432) | Active sludge microbial communities of municipal wastewater-treating anaerobic digesters from USA - AD_UKC085_MetaG (SPAdes) (version 2) | ecosystem: Engineered > Bioreactor > Anaerobic >... | reverse complement strand
CAGGTTGGCTGTCTGACTGATAACATCTTCCTCTCTGGCTTCGGCCGCCAATGAGGTCAGCTCTTCGGCCGTTCTGGCGATATCCACCGCATTGAACAGTGAGAGGTTAACAATCTGCTGGTTCAGGGCAGCTCCTATTCCCGCTGTATAGTTGGTTCCCATTTCAATGGTCATATATTTGGCCGCATTGGGATCCTGCATGCCCGGAGGAAGGAATTCATTCATGAAATTCGGCATTATGAACCTCGATTTCTGTATGTTGTAATTCAGGTTGCCGGTGCCTGATACCTGTGGCAACAATGCACCAAGGATCTCCTGCCTGGCCTGAGCCGATTTCTCTTTGTCGAATTGTGCCTTCCTGATATTATGGTTGTTCTCCAGTGCAAATTTCAGGCAGCCCTGGAGATCGTAAACCTGCTGTGCACCAATATTGGCACACATACAGATTAGTCCTGTAAATAAAATAGTTCTGGCTCTATTCATTATTTTTCAGAATATTTTGTGTTTCATTTTCCTTTTCAAGCAGTCTTCGTCCCTTTGGAGTAAGAACTGCATGAAGGTGGTAGTCTATTATGGATCTGAAATAGTCTCTCGCCGAGTATTCACTGCGTGTCAGGACACTGCTGATAAAAAAACTGACTAAAGAGCTTATGAAAAACCGGCTGATCAATTCAACATTTATATCCTGTCTGTAAAGCTTTTCAGTTTTCCCCTTTTCAAGGTTTCTCTTCATCCCTTCGAGAAAAGACCCGAATCCGGCTTTGTGCTGTGAACCCGAGAGTTCCGGGAACATCTTTCTCAGATCATCAAAAAAGACCGGGCTCAGTGTATGAAAGACCTCACCCATTCCGTAAATGCCGGATGTGAATCCTTCAATTGCATCGACGTCTTTAGAATACATTATGGCTATCTTCTTTTCAAGGTCATGGAGAAAATTCCGGAGGCAGTATTTCAGCAGCTCTTCCTTTGATTCAAAATGATTATAGAGGGTCTTTTTCGTGACAGCTGATTTTTCAGCTATCTCATCTATCGAAATATTAAGGCCATACTGCCTGAATACATTCATGGCCTTTGCCGCGTATTTATCCTTCCTGGCCGTCATCGGAACACTGATTGTTTTTTAATAGAATAACGCTTACAAATATACACTAATTATATCATAACAGTGTAAATAGTATATTAATTTTATAAACTTTAATGGCGCAGGGCACAGGGCTCAGGGCACAGTGACAGGTCTTGCAAGTCTTGCAAGTCTTGCAAGTCGTGCAGGTCTTGCAAGTCTCTTATCATGAGGATTTAGCGAAGGTTGCATAGGATGGATCCCCTCCAGTGGAGAGCCTGCCCTCAAGCGGGGGGTTGGGGGTGGGTTTTGGCTAAACAATTAACAATTAACAATTAGCAATTAGCAATTAGCAATTAGTAAATGACACAAGGCCAACATGAAGCAATGAACAATGAACCTCTTGCTTTTGCTTGAACCTTAAACCCCAAACCCCGAACTTTTTCCTTTCAACTTTCAACTTTCAACTTTCAACTTTTAACTTTCAACTTAATGTATAGCCCCAACTACTTTAGTTCCTTTAATTTATTACCTTTGCAGACTTATAAAGATTTTCGTAAGAAATGGACGAAGACTCTTATAAATTGAAAAAATCTTACCAGCCTTTCCTGTAAAGGAAAACAATCTCCTTTCCGGGAAGCTTTAAAGGAGATTATTATGCTGAATTTTGATGTTAAAGCTCTTTTTCGTTATATCCGGAAAAAGAGTTGGAAAGAGTTGCAAGCCGCGATTGATGAACTTGACAATCTGCAGTTGGCAGAGGCAATTAATCGCGGAAGCGAGTTTGAAGTGGTTGTACTGTTTCGGTTTCTGTCGCGGGAACAGGCGAAAGAGGTTTTTCAGGAGCTTTCGCATGATAAGCAGGAAGAAATTGTAAACGGATTGGCTCAACACGCTTCGAAAGTTGCAGAACTGCTCAACGATATGGAGCCGGACGACCGTACCGCTTTCCTGGGGGAGCTTCCCGGAGAAGTGGCACAGCGTCTTATGCAACTGCTAACACCCGATAACAGAGAGGTGGCTACCAGGTTGCTGGGTTATCCCGAAGATAGTATCGGACGATTGATGACACCGGAATATGTTGCCGTGAAACCGCATTTTACAGTGGAAGAGACCCTGGCACATATTCGTAAATACGGCCGCGATTCAGAAACATTGAACGTAATTTACGTGGTGGATGACAATTGGAAATTGATAGATGATATCCGCATACGTGAAGTTATTTTAGCATCTCCCGAACAGCGTATAAGCGACCTTATTGATTACAAGTTTACTTCACTGAATGCTTTCGACGATCAGGAAACGGCTGTAAGTGTTTTTAAAATGTACGATAGGGTAGTGCTTCCTGTTTTGGATACGGTGGGAACACTTTTGGGAATTGTTACTATCGACGATGTTTTTGAAATTGCCGAAGAGGAAGAAACAGAAGACTTTCACAAGTTCGGTGCGCTTCAGGATGCTATTGTCAGTCCCTTGCAGGCCTCTGTTTCATTTTTATACAAAAAGCGGATGTTTTGGTTAACAGCTTTGGTTTTTGTAAATGTGTTTTCGGGTGCTATCATTCAGAATTTTGAAAATGTGCTTGAAAGAACCCTGTCGCTTGTGTTTTTTCTGCCTTTGCTGATAGGTTGTGGCGGAAATGCCGGTTCTCAATCGGCAACCCTGATGATCAGAGCCCTGGCAATGGGTGATGTGGAAATAAGAGACTGGACAAAATTGTTGGGGAAAGAGTTTCTTGTGTCCTTGCTTTTAGGATTGACAATGGCTTTGGCGGTCAGTTTTCTATCGGCATTTCGTGCACCCGAAATTATGCTGGTGCTGGCTGTTACAATGATTCTTATAGTAATAACAGGGAGTCTTATCGGGATGTTATTGCCATTTCTTTTTACCAGGCTGAAGATTGATCCTGCAACAGCAAGCGCACCTCTTATTACTTCACTTGCTGATATATTGGGAGTACTTATTTACTTTACAGTTGCAAGCAGGATGCTGGGGTTTTAATACCCAATTCCCCAAATAATTCAGATAATTCCATTTTAAAATGATCTGCAAAATCTTTAGCTTCCGGGATATTGCCAAATCTGTATATGGTCTAACCTGTATAGCTTCTCCTGATAAACAAATTTGTTAGCAAAAGACTTCATTGTAAAACCGGCAGAATATATTATTCCCGGAGAAATGACCTTAATTCATAATATTTCTCAGTATTTTGCATTGAAATATTGAAAAAACCAGAAACTGTAACGGAAGTGCATTAAAATCAAATAAATCTTTAGCTTTTAATACAACCTTTTAACTATCTTCTCGTCTTATTTATGGAAAACTATCTGAATTCGCAGAAAAAATGAAGAAAAAGAGTATATGGACTGAAGTAATCCTGATATCACTTTTTCTTTTAACCGGGGGTTGCCAAAAAGAGGATTATACCCTTCCGGTCGATTTCAGGATGAATTTCTCTGTTAGTGAAACTCCTGTTATGCAGGGCGCTCTTACAATTGATAATATCACGCTGTCTTTAAAATCTATTGATATTCACGGCTATAGAGAGACAGGCGGGGATGTTTTTTTAACAAGAGATTTTAACAGTGGAAATAAAATTGAGATAAGCCCGAGTTCATCAGGTAAAACAATACAATTTGATATTCCTCAGGGTGTTTACAATCCGATAATGTTTTCACTGGTTTACCAACCCGATGGGAATGAGATCGATTTGATCGATGATATTGAAGAATGGTATGAAGAGTTTGAGGAAGAAGATGATGACGATGACGACGATGATGACGATGATCTGGATGAATTACAGGAAGAATTGGGAGAAATTATTGAAGATTACCTGGAGAATATTGAACCATGCATAATGGTAAAAGCTAAGTTTGTTAATAATTTAACGACTAAATATGTAATCCTTGCGGTTAATGACCCTTTAACTTTTAAGATCATATCAAAAAACATAAATGGGCAATCGGAAGTAATTCTGGATAGAAACAATATAAACAACGGCAATCTGATCTTCGATCCATCTTATTGGTTCTCAATTATTACACCGAAAATATTAAACGATGCATTCATAGGTGTAATTGATGGGAAAAAATACATTTTTCTGAATAAATATGTGAACAGTAAGATTTACAACTCGATTTTCAACAGAATGGAGGAATCAACCTCTTTAATAATAAATGAATAAGATATTTATTACATGGTTGGAAACTCACACGACGAAGATCAGATACTACTACAGGGTTGCTTGCGGAATGACAGGAATCTGCAAAAACAATTATATAAAAAGTATTTTAAACCAATGTTTCAAATCTGTCTTTCATATAGCGGCGATAGGGTTGAAGCAAAGGATATTATCCAGGAATCATTCATAAAGGTCTTTACCAGTCTCGATACTTATAATGGAAAAGGTTCACTTGAAGGCTGGATAAGACGGATTGTTACAAATACTGCCATTGACTATTTCAGAAAAAAGAAAAGACTTGTTTTTGAATATGACTTCCCGGATATTCCGGATGATGAAGAAAGAAGCGGTTTTTCATTTGAAGGATTCACTATGGATATAATACTGCACTATATAAAACAACTTCCCGATGGGGCCAGAGTTGTATTTAACTTATTTGCGGTTGATGGATTAACTCATAAAGAAATTGCGAAAAAGCTGCATATTACGGAAGGAACATCAAAATCTCAGTACAAAAGAGCCAGACATCTTCTGAAAAAGTGGCTTTGTGAATTTGAACAAAGCATGCAATGAAAAGAAGCAAATTTGATATTGACTATTTGAAATGGCTTCGACAGATTGATGTGGAAGAGGATGATTCTGTATGGGAAGAGATACAGAATGAACTTGATTTTGATGAAACCTGGAATTATATAAACCGCGAATTAGACAGAATTAAACCACAGCGTCGAAAGATAGTTAAATTGCCGTATCCAAAAATTATAAGCGCGGCGGCAGCAGTTATAATTATAATTATTGCTTCAACATTTTTCCTGAATAAAAAAACCAATCACCCAACTATCCCTTCCGACCGGAATCTGACCAGTGAAATAATTGTTGAGGAAGAAAACAATATTGCTTCCGGGGTAAATCAGGAAGAGAATGTTCTGAATATTTCACAAAACCAATCACCGGAGCCTGGCTCTGCAAGCGAATCCGGAAAGGAGGATAAACCAGGTTTTATCGCCCAAGATGAATCAGCATTGCCTGAGACCAAAGAAGATCGGGAGACTATAGAAGCAGCAGAAGCAGCCGGAGCAGCCGGAGCAGATGAGAGGGATAGAATTCACAACATGCGATTTGAAGCGGAAAAACTTGCATTCGTTGATCTGAATGATGTATCCGCTCTGATTGCCCCCCATAATATAAGCATAGCCGAATCAGTTAAGACATCAGGTTCATTTATGGATGTTGTTGATATAGGGCTTGTTTATGGTTATAAAAACACCTGGTTACTTAACTATGAAACCATAAATGGCTTAAATCCCAAAAAATTAGGAAATTCCTTACCTACCTTCCATCAGGAAATGGGGGTACTGTCAACATTGGGATTTAAAAAGAATCATCGTATCGGCATTGAGTTTTTGTGGCGATCCGAAACGGGTCAGAACTATCAACAGTATATTAATGCAAACTATGTGAACAGAAATATAACCCTGAACTATTTGAAACTACAGGCTTTTTATATCCGGGAACATAAAATAATCCCGGGTATGACAATAGTCGGAGGATATTTTGCAGGATTAAATATGGCTCAGGAAATTCAGGGGAATGATATGTTTAACATTAACGGGAACTATCGCAATTTAGACTACGGTTTACTCATAGGTCATCAGTTCAATATACCTATAATAGATAAGCTGACCATCAGGCCGGGCTTTAGGTTTAACTATAGTTTTATCAATATTTTTAAAGGAGATGCCATAGTACCCGGCCACTTTAAATACACCAATAATTTTGCCGCAGGTTTAAACATAGCCGTTTCTTACAGGTTTTTACAATAAAAAGTTGTAGTCCCTTACAACCTTTTACGATTCTCCCGTCTTATATATGAACACAGTAAAAACTAAAAACAATGGTTATGAAAAAAATTAAGAATCTGATGCTGATTTTAATTGGCTTAATAGCTTTGACTGTCTTCTCATGCACAAAACAAGATGATCCTTTGCATACTAACCTGAGTATCATCGTGAAGAGTGGATTTACCAAATCTGCATTTACCGGAAGTGCACTAGTCAAAAGTGATATGGCTGAAACCAAAAGTGCTGAAGCGACAGCTCAAATTGCTCTTGAAACATTCATGATTAACATTAAGGAAATCGAGTTTGAACTTGATGATGATTTCGATGATGATGATGATTTTGATGATGGCGATTTTGATGACGATGACGACGATAAAGGTATTACTGACGATGATGATGACGATGACGATTTCGACGATGATGATTTCACAATCAAGGGGCCGATTCTTGTAGATATGCTTTCAGATGAGCTTGCCCGTGGCCTGACAATAGCAACCGGCAAAATGCCAAATGGTGTTTACGAAGAAATCGAAATCGAACTCGACAGATACAAAAGGGATCCCGGAAGCAAAATGTATAACCGCACTGTATTCATCGAGGGAAAGATCAACGGGAATGATATGGAAATGTGGTACAGTTCTGACTATAGTTTTGAAATTGAATTCCCTGAAACCAAACAAAACATTGTTCTTTCGGGAGATGATCTCAAAATCTTCATAGATTTCCGTATGGATAAAATGTTTGAAACCCTTAATTCAATTGATTTTAGCGGGGCAAAAGACGGAAATGGGAATGGAATCATTGAGATCGGACCTAACAATGTTGACGGTAATCAGTATTATGCCCGTCAATTCTTCAGGGCAATCTTTAAATCTTTCTATCTGCACGACGACGACGACGACGACGATGATGATGACGACTGATCCTTTTAGTTGAGGATCGAGACTCTTTAAATCCGGAATCAGATTTCTGATTCCGGATTTATTATTTTAGCCACCAAATACCGTGCGCCGCGTCTCGTTCTTACCGCATGCCGCCAGATGAACCTAATTCTGTCAGCCTGTTAAACTTTTATAGCGGAAACTGGCGCCATATGATTTTTCTTAACTTTGAACCCTGATCAATTGATATATGAATTATCCGGCAGGCATACTATCCCCGGAAGAAAAACTGGTCTTCGCACTGTGCAGGCTTGAGTTCGATGATATAATCAAAAATGATATCCGGGAACTGACAGCTGAAATAAGCGACTGGAATCGTTTTGTCCATCTGGTCACCGGCCATGGTATAACAGCTCTTGTGGCCAGGAATATTCATCATCTCGACATTGACGACAGGATCCCGGTGGAGAGTCTGAAGCTTCTTGACGGAGGAAGACTGCAAAGCATGATCAGAAATGCCTGGCTTGCCAGCAGATGGAAAGAAGTAAATACTATTCTCTCTGAAGCCGGTATAAGGCATCTTCTTCTGAAGGGAATGGCTCTGGAACACTCAGTTTACGGATCAAAAGGACTGAGGCAGATGAACGACGTGGATATCCTGGTAAAAAAGGATGAAATTCTTAAAGCCTGGCTGTTGCTTCAGTCGCACGGTTTTATATCCGATATGATCAAATCGCCTCTTCACAGGAAAATAATAACCGAAACAGGCAAGCACATGCCCACACTCCGAAAAGACGGATTTCCCGTCGAGCTCCACCACAGGCTGTTCATGTCATCCGACAGGAACAAGCTGCTTGACAAAGCAATCGACAATGCAGTTGAGATAAATATAGAAGGATCGCCGGCGTTCATCCCCGGAAATGATATTCATCTTGAATTCCTTAAGAGCCATTTTGAGGATCACAGTTCAGTCGGGAATATCCAACTCAGATTATGGCTCGATTTGGAACTGCTTTCGCCTGGGAATGCACCGGCATTCACTGCCGGAATGATAGGAAATCCTAATCCTGGCTCAAAGCCGGGCCAGAGAAAGGAAAATTTTCGGAAACGATTTTACTCAATGCCAATATCAGTCAGATTGCCTTACCTTATGGGTGATATTTTTCCCTCGCTGAAGTGGATGAAAAAAAGGTACAATTGCGGTACCCTGAATGCGATGATGCATTATCCGGTAAGAATTGCCAAAATCCAGTGGATTTTTTAAAGAACCTGTCACTAAGAACGATCTTCCGCTTATTCAAAGATGTGAATAAATAATTGACATTGTTTATTTATATCTTAGATTTGTATTGTTTTCAGTCTGATAAAACTTTTAATTGCTTTCCGGAAAATGTGTACAAGATGCATGATGTATAAAAAAATTAATAATTTAAAAGCAGTGAAATGAAAACAATTCTTTTTAAAACCCGAATTCTGATGATTTTTATAGCCATAGCCGGGCTCGTCGCATGTGAAGGACCTGAAGGACCCGCGGGGCCGCAGGGACCAAAAGGAGACACAGGAGCTACAGGAGCTGCCGGTCCTGCAGGACAGAACGGCAGCAACGGGAATGCAAATGTCAGTATAATTAGTCTGCCTGCCTCAGAAATAAACTGGATCAGAGGTGAATACCTTGGCCGTGTCTCTAATGTCTTTTCTTTTACAAATGCCCTGGTAAATGATGATATCATTGATCATGGCACTGTTCTCGGATTTTGCTATATGTTTGAAGAATGGCGAAGTCTTCCTGTTATGTGGGAAGATATTGAAGGGTTAGTACGCCAGTATGTCCTGCATAGTTATTCCCCGAATACAATAACCCTGTACGCATTTCAGACAGATGATGTGTTTGATCCGGGAGAGATAACCGAGTACAGGTTCATGTTAATTACTGATAATACCGTCATGGGAACCAAGGGAGAAAAACCGGCTGACAACATACTTGAAAAGCTAATTCTGGCCGGAGTTGATCCGGGTAATTATTACCAGGTCTTGAATTATTTTGGTCTGAACAAATAATCTGAAAAGAAATGAAAATCCTGAAGACAGCAATTATTCTTGCAGTGGCTGTCAACATCTCGCTTCAGGCTGTAATGTCTCAGGTGACTGTATTGCAGAACTGGAGCAATGTTTATCACGGCACATCATCAGATCAGCAGAATTTCGAGTACCCTGTGGAAACAGGCAGTGATGCCCGCAGGATACTTGTAGTGGCAGTTACTTCTGTCGTAGCAAAAAATGGATCAATGACTGCCAGCATATCATATGGAGGTCAGATTCTGTCCCACGCACGCGGAGATATGGGGAAGACAGATACAAAGCAGCATTCTGCTATTTACTATCTTGATGAAGCCGGACTTGATGCAGCGACAGATTCAAATTTGTCTTTCACAATCGGCGGGAATTTTATTAGAAGTATTGACGTCTGGGCCGCGGTATTTGACCAGGTCAGGCAGGCAGAACCCATAAAAAGCAGCAGTAATTACAACAGTCTGACGTCCTTAGTTGCCGACTTTTCTTTCCCAACAGCTCTTACGGTCAAAGCCTATCATCAGGCCGTGGAGGTCATCAGTACGGTTAATAATGTAAAAAATAAGCCCAGCGTAATAACATATGCTCCTGAATGGGCTGAAATCGCTGAGAGAACCAGTACCTACAGTGTTGGAATGTCTTCCTTCAGTATCAGGAATGCCTGTGCGTTAAGAGCAGTGCCGCTGTCAGAGATATCTGACGCCTCTCCAACTTCTGTTAATCCCAGTGCATCAGTGTCAATGACCGCGGTCAGCCTTAATTACGATTATCCACCTCCTCCGACAATCCCGGCCAGCAATTTGATTTTCAGCAATGTGACATCAAATTCATTCACCATCAGTTGGACTCCCGGCAATGGAACCCACAGGCTGGTGCTTGTTAAGGCCGGTAGTGCGGTTGACGACTCTCCTGCTGACGGGAGTGCTTATACGGCAAGTGCATCCTTCGGAAACGGATCACAGATAGGATCGTGGAATTACGTGGTTTACAACGGCATAGGCAACAATGTCAATGTTACTAATCTCGATGGCAACACTACCTATCATGTTTCTGTTTTCGAGTTCAGCGGACCAATCGGAATGCAGGACTATCTAACCGTTAATCCTGCCACCGGCAGTCAGTTAACTCTTAATGAGACAGCCCAGTTTGGTGATTACCGCTCCAAGATATCGGGCAACTGGAGTTCCCCGACGACATGGGAAACATATGACGGCTCCGCCTGGATCGAAGCATCTGCTGCACCTTCATCAGCCAACGGCATTATAACTATCCGGACAGATCATACTGTCAGTTTGGATGTAAACGTAACTGCAGATCAGTTGCTTGTCGAAACTTCAGCTCATCTCAATGTCAACCAGGGCATGACTTTGACAATTAATGATGAGGCTGATGAAGTTGATATGCTGGTGCGGGGAAGCATTAGCAATTCAGGCAGTATTTCTGCTGTCGGGCTTCTTTCATTCGCAGAAGGATCTGAGTACTTGCATAATTCAGATGGAGGCAGCGTACCGCCTGCAGACTGGAATGCCGCTTCATTGTGCCTGATACAGGGTGTTGTAAATTCGGCTCCAGCAGGTCTGGGACAGACCTTCGGCAACTTTACATGGAATTGTCCGGCACAGCAGATCACCACACCTGTAAATACCGACATGACCGTACAGGGTGATTTCAGGCTTGTAAGCAGCGGAACCGGAAGTTTTGCCATTACCAATGATAATAATTCCAGAACTCTGTCGATCAGCGGGAATTATTATCAGGAAGGCGGAATTTTGGATTTTAACGCCGGGTCAACCAGTACTGCAGTATCATCATACCTTTATGTTGCAGGTAATTTTTCATTTAACGGAGGTAAAATCACTGAAACATCTCTCGGCAAGGGTACTGTTGTATTTAACGGCGGAGGAAACATTCAAATGTATTCAGACAAAGGGACATTAAGCAATACCATCGACTTCAGGGTTGATAACGGATCGTGGCTCCAGATGGGTACAGGTGAAACTCCTTCGTATATCAAAGGAACGAAAGGTTCTTTCACTCTCTCCGAGGCGGCAACTCTTGGTATCACCGACCCTTACGGAATAACAAAGTCCTCAACAAGCTCAGTCGGTGGCAATATAAAGACTAAAAGTCTTCGAACCTTCAGTGAACAGGCAAATTATGTCTATAACGGATCAGGCAGTCAGATTACAGGAGACGGTCTGCCGGCAACTGTAAACAGCTTTGTTATTGAAAATGCAGGATTGGTAGTTAGCCTGAGTTCAGCTGTAAATGCTACCGAAGCTTTTTCAATCGGAGCCGGATCCAAAGCCAATCTTGGATTTTTTACCCATAGCACTACTTACCTTGTCCTCGGAGGAGCCGGTCAGCAGCCGGGAAGTTACGGTCATACAAATTCGCCTGCAACATTCAAGAATGATACATACTTTGATGATGCCATGGGGATAGTGAACAATAACATTTCTGATGGCACATGGTTGGGAATAACGACAGAATGGAATGAAGCCTCCAACTGGATCGGAGGGATTCCCACAGGATCATCCGTAGTATTGATAAAATCCACTGTTCCCAACCAACCCTTAATCGCGGGTCCGATAACAGCGCTGGCAGATTCAGTGACAATAGATCAGTCTGCCTCACTGACTATAGGTCCGCAGGGATCAGCCACCTTTGCTTCACTGATCAATAATGGTACTGTGAATCTTAAGTCGGATGCTTCAGGTACAGCATCGCTTATCCTGGATTCTTACACTGATAACGGAGCTGAAAACATAGAGCTGTTCCTCACCGGAGGACAAGCCGGGGACGAAGCATACAGGTGGCATTATATATCAGTGCCTGTAACACCTTCAGTTCCTGCTGCCATATTTGAAGCTCACACGAAGGATCTGGCACAATTCGTTGAGGGGAATTACGAAGGCATTTCCGATGAGGGATGGATTGCATCCGACGGTTATAATTACGCTACCGGAACCTATGGGGAACCTTTCTCCAACCTTGTATTGGGAAAAGGATATGATTATTATAGTGATACCGACTACACCTTCTCTTTCGGAGGAACTTTGAATACCTCCGGTCTTGAAAACATCCCGCTTGCTTATTCCGCTACCGAACCAGGATCGGAAAACTATGGATTCAATCTGCTCGGGAATCCATTTACAAGCGGATTGTCATGGGATGTTATCGTAAATCTTCCGGATTATCCGCTTAATACCAGTAAGGCTGTCTACTTTACAAAAGACAATATCCAGTATACTTATGCCAATGGTGTGGGTACTCCCGAAGGTGCGAGCGGACATATACCGCCCATGCAAGGATTCTTCGTAAAAACATCCGCTTCAGGAAATGTATTTAAGATTCCATTGCAAGCAAGGGAACACAACTCGACTCCAAGATACAAGGGATCAGGCGAGACAATGGCACTTATAAGGTTATCATTGACCGGAACAGGCGGATCAGACGAAATGATTGTACGCTTTGACAATAACGCAAAGGAAGGAATTGACTATGATTTTGATGCAATAAAGTTGAATTTCAGGTCTGGCTTTCCTTCAATTACATCACTGAACGGTAAAGTCAATATGATCATTAATGGTCTTCCTTTCCCGGAGACCCCGGTTGAAATTCCGCTATGCGTGATCCCCGGCAGTAATGCTCCCGGCAAACTAACCATTAGTAACTGTCAGATTGTAGGACTGGAAGATTATATTGTACTGCTGTCCGACAAATTGATAAACAAGACTATTAATCTGAGAACCACCGGAGATTACAGTTTTGATGCCCCGGAAGGACCGGAATATGGCAGGTTTGTACTTACAGTTAAGAAAGCTGATCAGGGTGAAAAAATTCCTGCAATCAGGGAAGATAAATTCATGATCTACAATGCGATGGATCTTATCAACATCAAAACCATTGCTGATGAATGGGATGGACTGTCAGGAACAGTCAGACTGCTAAGCATTACCGGAATGCCTTTAAGCATTCATCGCGACTGCTTGTTCAGTAAAGATTCGCCGATACAGATAGGGGAGCCGGACAAGCCTGGTATTTATTTACTGGAGATAATCTCGGGAGAAAAGCGCTTTACCGCTAAGGTTGTGGTCAAATGATTTTAACCTGTAAAAAGTGAATAATCTTTAAATGAGCTTGAAGGGATTTAATACATAAGTGATATCTAACCAGTGACTTGGAAAATTTTAGATTATTTTCTGTTTTAAAGATTTTTTGCTAATGTTGAATAATAAATTATATTTGTAGCCTGTTTTAAATTATGGTATTTTGTTTCCCTGTTGAAACAAATTATATAAATGGCTTCTAAAAAGACCTATATTAAACCCGAAATCAATGTTGTTAACATTGATAATTCGATTTCGCTTGTCATGATGACACACGTTCCTCCAAACCCCATGATGCCAAGGGGCAGTAGTAACAAGGGAACAGATACACCATTTACCAGTCCTTTCGACGATAAACCATTCAGCTAGAAAATTAGGGAGAATCAACTGAGAAGATATAAAAGAGAGCGCACCATAGCGCTCTTTTTTATTTAATTGCCTAAGAGATCTCAGCTATAATAAATCCATGTTTGATTTCATCATATTCTATTACTCTATATCCGGTATGAATAAGTTCAGCCTTGATTTCATCTTCACAGAAATAGTGAATAAAATTCGGAACAAGCTTATCTCCCAACTCTGATCTCTCGTTGCGGGTAAAAAAACCAACAAATCCCGATACCAGCTGTATCATTTTGTCGCGACGGTTTCTACCCTTCACCCATATAAATGAAATCATAAGCCTGCTTCCCGGATGCATAAAGGCTTGCAAATCCTTAAGGAATTTAATTCTTGACGGCCTCCCCTTAATATGCGAATAAGCCCCCCAGCCAATAATGACGGCATCGTAAGTCTTTGTTTGTGAAGGAACCGTGTTCCTGGGAAGATGGTTTATACTGCTTTCTATTTTATTATTCTTCAGAAGTTTATTTCCATATTCAACAAGCGCCGGATTGCATTCAAAGGCATCTACCCTGAAACCCATCCTGCTAAGTCCGATAACTTCCCTGCCGCCACCTGCCGCGATAAGCATAATGGTTTTAACATCAGCAAAATGGTTTTCGACAATATATTGTTCCCAGTCATATAATCCCTTCTCATTGTACTCATCTTTAACATAGATCGTATTTTTTCTGTAATGCAATTCATCCGAATACGCAATACCCTTTTTGCCGAGGGCGCCAAGCCAGAAACCGGAGTGAAAAGCATCGAGAAAGCTTGTAAGTTTCTTTAGAAATGTGAAGCAGAAATGGGAAAGTCTGACAAAGAGCTTATAGAATTTCATAAACAGTGTTTTCCGGCAAATTTAATAATTTCATCCCCAATAGTTGTCATAATAAAATCTTAGTGTAAGAGGGTGAGAAATAATGAGTCGTACCAGTTTTGCAGCAGTTTCTGTTGACAATTGCCGGCAAAACACTTTTTCGCTTTCGCGACGATGTACATAATTGCCGGAACCGGAGTATCGGAAATTTCATAATTCCATGTTCATCCCGAAAAAATTCTTCGATTAAAATGAAACGCGCAGAACTTTTAAAACTCTATCAACCTTTATCGGGAAATCATATCTTTGTTACATTGAACTAAATCCATGAAAAAGTTTATACTGCTGTTTCTAATATTCTTCCTTTTAGTATCTGTATACTCTCAGGAGCTTCCCCACCAGGTTGTCAATACGGGAATATATGAGTTTTTAGATGAACTGGCCTCAATGCAGATCATTGAGATCAATTCGGCTGTGAAGCCATACTCACGGCTTTACATTGCAAATAAACTAAATGAGGCTGACCGGCAACGCGAAGTTCTTAATCCGAGGCAACAGAAGGAACTCGATTTCTACCTTACCGACTTCAGTAAGGAGATAAAAGAAACGGGACTCAACGGACTGTCGATGCTATGGCATAACGGTCTGAAAACGAATCCGGCCAGAGAAACGATTACCCGGTTAAGGCGGGACCTTTTCTACTACAGGGATTCACTGTTTTCACTCACGTTAAACCCGATACTCGGAGGGGAAATGTTCAGTAACTCCGGCGGGAGGGCGACATATGTCCGCAACGGGGCAGAGGCGCGGGCATACATTGGCAAATGGGGATTCTTCGCCTCGCTGCGCGACAACCATGAGAAACCCCTGCTCGGGCGTCCGGAATACCTGACTAAGCGCGAAGGGGGACATGTAAAGGGCGGCACAGACTGGAGCGACATGCAGGCAGGGATTACCAGGTCGTGGAGCTGGGGCTATGCAGGATTTGTAAAGGATCGCCTGCAATGGGGAACCAATTACAACGGTGCAAATATCTTCGGCGGAAATAATCCGACATTTTTTACATTCAAGCTTAATCTGAAACCGGTAAAGTGGTTTGAATTCAACTATTTCCATGCCTGGCTCAATTCAATGGTGGTCGACAGCTCCCGGTCGTATTGGGTAAACAACAGCTACGGCCAGGATTACCGCGAGGTATACCACAAAAAATTCATAGCCGCCAACATGTTTACTTTTACTCCCGTGAGGAACCTGAATATTTCCGCGGGAAACAGCATAGTTTACACCGACAGGCATTTCAGTCCGGTTTACATGTTCCCCCTGTTCTTTTACAAATCGGTCGACCATTCCATGACCTCCGGCGTTGACAACATGAATTCCCAGACCTTTATCGACATCAGTTCGAGAAATATCCGGAACCTTCATCTATATGCAACACTGTTCATCGATGAACTGTCGGTGGCCAGGTTTACGCGCGATGATGAATGGAATTTCTTTAGCTGGAAGACAGGCTTCAGGCTGAGCAATTTCCCGGTCCAAAACCTCTCGCTGACCACAGAGTTCACATATTCCTATCCTCTCGCATATCAGCATTATGTTCCCACTCTGACTTATGATACCCAGGATTTCAATCTTGGGCATTATCTCAGGGATAACTCCAGGGAATGGTATATGGCAATCGAATACAAGCCAGTCCGTACCCTCAATATAAAGGCATGGCTCACCGATGCCGTCAGAGGACCGGATTACACGGAGCTTGGTACGCCGAGAGTGGGAAATCCGCCGCTGGAATCGTTTGAATGGCAGAGCAGAGTGTACGGGCTCAGGGCTTCCTATCAGATTATTAATGACTTGTATCTGTGGGGGAGTTTCGTCAGTTCGGATGTCAGTGGGGATCAGAGGTGGAATTCGCCGTATTTCTACGGGAATAAAAACACTATCAATGTTGGTGCAACATTTGGATTTTAACAGAAAATAACTTTCCCGCGGATAATAAAACAGCGAACCACAAACCAGTGGTCGGATACTTTATAGCTCGTATTGTGTAACCCTGATTGCATACCTCGTACGGTATACCGTTGGCCGCTAATCTCATACCGCTACCCTCATCTTTTTTCCTCAAATAGTCTTTACAGATTCATTAAAAATTCCTTAATTTGATAATCCATATAGAAAAGTCAAATGAGGATATTCAGATTTAGGGCACTTACGCTCTTGGTTGATATTGTTATACTTATAATCTCATTCCTGATAGCGGTATCGTTCAAACCATCCGGATTGAAAGGCTATCTTCCCTCACATTTGCTTTTCTTTGCAGGTCTGACCCTTATCTGGATCATCGTGTCCATCCTGAACGGAAAAATATTCAGGGGAAAAGTCGTCAATTACTCTTCAATGGTCGAACGGGTCCTGACCAGTAATATAATCTCCCTTGCTATCATAGCCCTGCTGATGTACACTATCAGGGAATATGCCTATTCCAGAACGGTGGTTCTAGGTACTGCGCTGATAGCCACCCTGATAGAACTCATTGTTGGCGCAGTTTACATAGCCTACAAAAAAGCACATATACAGGATTACGAGAATTATACCGACTATAAGGTAACAACAAAGAAATCAGAACAGGAACTCGTGGAAAAGGCGGCAGGAAATGGCAAAAGAAAGCACAAACCCGAGGTCATAAATCTAAGGGTGCTGATTTCCATTGAAAGGGAAAGCGGTGTAGATGCGGCGAGGGCAATAATCAAAATGTGCGGTGGAAAGCTAAATGGTAAAACGGCTGTTCTTTCTACAACAACCATTTTCAATATTTCAAACCTGCCGGAAGATGAATACGATTATATCATTAACCTCAAAAGGATAAATGATATAATCAAATTGAACGACTTTCTCGACGAGGTCAACCTTAAGCTGAGGGATGAAGGAAGTTTCCTCTGCTGTGTCGAGACAAAAGATAGGAGAAAAGCCAGGATACTGAGAAAGTATCCCCCAGTTCTGAACTATATCTATTATTCTTTCGATTTCGTATTGAAGAGAGTAATGCCGAAGCTCAAGTTTACCCGGGGCCTGTACAAGATGATAACCCACGATCTGAACAAAGTTTACTCGAGGGCGGAGGCTCTGGGAAGGCTTTCAAGGGCAGGGTTCATGATAGACCAGGAAACATTCATCGGCGACATGCTTTACATAGAAGCCACGAAGATAGCCGAGCCCATACCGATGAACGGCATAAACTACGGACCGCTGATAGCGCTGCCCAGGATAGGAAAAGGCGGCGAAATCGTCAAGGTTTACAAGCTGCGAACCATGCATCCCTATTCAGAGTACATCCAGGATTATGTGTACAAGCAGTATGATCTTCAGGAAGGCGGCAAGTTCCAGGACGATTTCAGGATAACCTCATGGGGAGGTCTGAGCAGGAAAATATGGCTTGATGAACTGCCGATGCTTATCAACTTATTCAAGAGAAATATGAAGCTGGTTGGTGTCAGGCCTCTTAGTCGACACTATTTCGAACTGTACAATCCCGATCTCCGCGAGCGCCGTATCAGGTACAAACCCGGCCTGATCCCGCCTTTCTACGCCGACATGCCGAAGAACTTGGATGAGATACAGGCATCAGAGAATCGCTATCTGGATTCGTATGAAAAGAATCCGGTACTTACCGACATAAGGTATTTTTTTAAGTCGGTGGGGAATATTTTGTTCAAACATGCCAGAAGCAGGTGAAGAAGGGCTTAGAGCACAGGGCTCAGAGCACAGGGCGTGATCAAAAAGGATCCCCTCCGCCGGAGGGGCTAGGGGTGGGTATTGGTTAAACAATTATCAATTTACAATTAACAATTTCATGTGTGCTTGCTTGCTTTTTTTGCTTGAATTTGGAACCTCGAACCTGGAACCTAGTCATTTTTTCCCAACTCAAAAATTCTTTCAACCAGCAGCCACTTCTCCGGTGTTGCCTCCTTGTCCCCTGCCTGCTGAAATTCGGAAACATATTCCTCCCACTCCGCCTGCCGCGGTAATGTTGCAAGCTTCTTCATAGCCTTGTCGTGGTCGAAATCGGGAACAGTATCCATTATCATGAACAGGCTGGTTCCATGGATATAAATCTCCATATCGAGGATACCAACCTCACGTATGCCCTGTGATATTTCGGGCCAGCTGTTTTCGGGTTTATGAACTTCCTTGTATTTCTCAATTAGTTCCTTGTCGTCGCGAAGGGAGAGGACCTTGCAGTATCTCTTAAAGCTGGTGTAGTTGGTGGTCTTTGAATATCCGGTCATTTCTGTAATAATTAAAATGCTAAGGTAAGGATTTTTGTCTTGCAGGTCATGTAAGTCATGCAAGTACCAATCATTTAAAGACACCGCACACCTCGTACCTCGTACCGCATGCCGAATAATATTCTCCTATTTCCGTTATATTTGATACATATAATCATCCAACTACAATTCAATGAGCAGTATTAATAAGAAGGTATTCGTGTCTGGTTGCTTCGATATGGTTCATTCCGGACATATAGCATTTTTACAGGAAGCATCGCAGTACGGCGATTTGTATATAGGACTGGGATCGGACAAAACCATCAGGGAATTGAAGGGCCGCGATACAATTAACTCCGAAGATGAAAGGATGTATATCCTGAGCGCCCTCAGGTGTGTTCACAAGGTGATCGTCAACAGCGGAAGCGGGCTACTCGATTTTGCGGAGGAGATGAAGAAGCTTTCTCCGGATATCTTCATTGTAAATGAGGACGGTCACACTCCCGACAAGGAAAAGCTCTGCAAGGATCTCGGAATCGAGTACAAGGTGCTGAAAAGAATCCCTCATGCCAGCCTGCCGGCAAGATCGACCACTGCCCTCAGAGCATTCAAGCCAATACCTTACAGGATCGACATAGCAGGAACCTGGATCGATCAGCCCTATGTGTCGATCTACCATCCCGGGGCAGCAATCACCGCCTCGATAGAACCTACAATAGAATTCAACGAACGCTCGGGAATGGCCACTTCAACCCGGAAAAAAGCCATCGAGCTATGGAACAACCATCTCCCTCTCGAGAAACCCGAGAAACTTGCCAAAACACTCTTCAGGTACGACAATGATCCGGGAACAAAGGAAGTGAGCGGATCGCAGGATTCAATAGGCATTACAATGCCCGGTATCAACAGGTTCTGGTTCGACAGAGGGAATTACTGGCCATCGGTTTTTGAAATAATATCCGATTCTGAAACAATAAAATGGCTTGAGGACAGGTTGTATATGCTGACGCTATGGCCACGTCCGGATGGATACAATGTTCTCAGTGATACAAATATCAACACTGAAAACGTAAAGAGCCTCACGGAAGCGGCCGATCTGGCTTGGGAAGGACTTAAATCGAGGGATTACGGAAAATTCACCGAAGGATTCCTCGAATCATTCCACTCCCAGAGCAGGATGTTCCCGAAGATGATCAACCCGGAAATAGAGAAGATCATAGGGAAGTACAGCGGCATCGCTGATGCTTGGAAGCTTACAGGAGCAGGCGGTGGAGGCTATCTCCTGATGGTAAGCGAAAAAGAGATACCGAATACGATCAGGATAAAGGTGAGGGTGAAAGAACTGGGGTTGTGAAAGGCACAGGGCACAGTGCGCGGAGCGCAGAGCACAGGGCAAAAGGCAGATAATTGACCGCGTACCGTTAGCAAAAGAATGAAAATCCCCCCATTGAAGTAAACTAACATAGATAACCAATCAGACAACACAGAATATGTCAAAAACAGCTTTAATAACAGGAGTAACAGGACAGGACGGCGCATATCTCGCGGAATACCTTCTGAAGAAGGGATATATAGTTCATGGGATCAAGAGGCGTAGTTCGCTGTTTAACACCGAGAGGATCGATCATCTGTATCAGGACCCGCATGTAGATAAAAGGGATTTTATTCTTCATTACGGTGACCTGACTGATTCGATGAACGTGACCAAGGTAATCCAGGAATGTAAACCTGATGAGATATACAACCTAGCGGCAATGAGCCATGTGAAGGTCAGTTTCGATACTCCCGAATACACAGCCAATGCCGACGGCATAGGAACGCTCAGGATACTTGAGGCGGTCAGACTGCTGGGAATGGAGAAACACACCCGGATCTACCAGGCATCGACCAGCGAACTTTACGGACTGGTACAGGAAGTGCCGCAGACTGAAAAGACACCTTTTTATCCAAGAAGTCCCTATGGAGTTGCCAAGCTCTACGCCTATTGGATCACGGTCAACTACCGCGAAGCCTATGGCATGCATGCCAGCAACGGGATACTCTTTAATCATGAATCTCCCATCAGGGGCGAGACCTTTGTTACAAGGAAGATCACAAGGGCAATGGCAAGGATAGCCCTTGGACTTCAGGAATGCCTTTACATGGGCAACCTGTCGTCGCGCCGCGACTGGGGACATGCCAAGGACTATATCAGGGCAATGTACCTTATACTCCAGCAGGAGAAGCCCGACGATTATGTGATATCCACCGGAGTAACCACTTCTATCCGTGAATTCATTCTGAAAACCTTTGGTTTTGCAGGTCTCAATCTGGAGTTCTCGGGAGAAATGGAAGACGAAACAGGCAAACTGGTCAATATCGACGAGGCACTGTTCATTGAAAGGATAGGCAGGGATTTCCTTGATGCGATGAAGAAGAGGATGAAGGATGATCCGGTTCTGGTAAGGATAGATAAAAACTACTACAGGCCCACCGAGGTGGATCTGCTGATAGGCGACTCTACCAAAGCCCGGACAAAACTGGGATGGAAGCCGAAGTTTGATCTTAACGGCCTGATCGAGGATATGTGCATTTCCGATATTCAGCTCATGAAGAAGGAAACTCATATAAAGAATGGAGGATACAGGACTCTGAATTATTTTGAATAGTTCAGCTCTGTTCCGGGAATATTTCAAACCCTGCGAAAAAAGCCGGCAGGAGGGAAAAGAAGAAAAAGTGAAAGTACTGCAGGCCGGGAAAAAGGAGTAAATTTCTTAATTTTGACATAGCCCCTGGGTTCAGTGGAGCCGGGGGCTAAAAAATGGAAGGAAAGACATCATGAACAAAGACTCAAAAATCTATGTCGCAGGTCATACCGGCCTGGTGGGTTCAGCGCTGACTCTTACGCTCAGGGAAAAAGGTTACAATAATCTTATCCTGAGAACCATTGAGGAACTTGATCTGACAGGTCAGAACGCGGTGGACGCTTTTTTCGCGGAACATAAGCCGGAATATGTGCTTATAGCTGCTGCCAAGGTTGGAGGGATAGTTGCAAACAACACCCTGAGAGCCGATTTTATCTACGTGAACCTGATGATCCAGAACAACATTATACATGCAGCCTGGAAGTACGGAGTAAAAAAGATTCTTTTCCTTGGATCCACCTGCATATATCCCAGGAATGCTCCCCAACCATTGAAGGAAGATTATCTGCTGACCAGTCAGCTGGAATATACAAACGAACCCTATGCAATCGCTAAGATAGCCGGACTCAAGATGTGCGAATCATTCAATCTTCAGTACGGGACCAACTACATCGCCGTGATGCCGACCAACTTATACGGTCATGGCGACAACTACAATCTCGAAGCATCGCATGTACTCCCTGCGCTGTTGAGGAAGTTTCATCTTGGTAAGTGTCTGGAGGATGGCAATTTCGAAGCTATCAGAAAGGACCTCGACAGGTATCCGGTCGAAAAGATCAATGGAAGTTTCGATCAGGAAAGTATAGTCAGAATACTGAGCAAATACGGAGTCAGGAAAAATGAGCGGGGTAAGGTCGAAGTGGGTATATGGGGTACCGGAACACCGCTCAGGGAGTTCATGAACTCCAAAGACATGGCGGAAGCCTGTGTCTTTATAATGGAAAACATCGATGTAAAAGATATAGCTGCGATACATACTGCCGGTGTCAGCGATCCTGATTATCATCCCCCTCATTTCCTTAATATTGGAACCGGTGAGGAGATAAGCATCAGAGACCTTGCATACAAGATAAAGGCTCTTACCGGCTTTACCGGCGAAGTTACCTTTGACAGTAGCAAACCCGACGGCACCATGCGAAAGGCAACGGATACCACTGCCCTGAAGGGACTGGGGTACAAGCATAAAATCAGTCTGGATCAGGGCATTAGGAAAACTTATGAGGAGTACTTGAAGTACAGATGAAAAGTCCTGCGGTCTTGCGGTCTTGCAGTCTTGCAAGTTGTGCGCTCGTGGAAGTTGTGAGGTTGCAGTCCATCAACCATTTATTTGCGGGGTTTGAGGTATTTCATGAGAACGCTGATGCTATTGATCAGGTTTTGGCATTTTTCTCTTCGTAAAAGAGCTGTCTCAGGGATAACATAGGATTGGTCCTCTGCGATATAATACATGTTCTTGACTTCACCAGAAGATCCCTTGGAAATATTTAGAAAATTACGGAATTCAGCATCACTATTTCTGCAAAAACCTTCAGAAATATTGTTCATTATAGAAATCCCAGCACTTATAACCTGATTCCTAAAAGCAAAATCCTCACAATTTCTAAAATCAGTATAAACCAGATTAACCAACTCCCTGGACATCTTCCAGATATCCAAGTCTTCAAAATTTTTTATTGTTGCCATTTTGCAGCTTTTAATGTAAGACATATTTATCCACCACTAAAATAGCAATTATTCACCACAATTCTTCAGGATTTTCTGTCCGCAAGACCGCAGGACCGCAAGACCGCAGGACTGCAAGACTGCAAGACTGCAAGACAACGACCGCAGGGAGCCAGACCATTACAGCTTTCTGAGAAAGGTCATCGGTATATTGACTATCACGTTTTGATCAAGCCGGTCAATGCGGACTACTACCCTGCTGTGCTTGCCGATCTGGGTCAGTTCGCCGGTAAGTCCGACAAGTGATCCGCGCACCACCTCCACATTGTCGCCCGGATCGAATTTTTCTGAGCTGACCTCTATTTCAGCATCGCTGTCAATGAGAAGACGCAGGTTGTCTATCTGTTTTTCCGGGATAGGAGCCGGCTGGCCTTCAAAAGTCACGAAACGCACTACACCCGGAGCTTGGTATACCTTCAGGAATTCCAGGGGGGTAACTTTTACGAATATATAGGACGAAAGAAGAGGGACTTCAACCAATTTTTTCCTGTCGCTCCAGATCCGATAAGTCTTCTGCAGGGGAAGGAATACACTAACTCCCACCTCCTGCAGTCTGTCGCGGACCTGTTTCTCAGCTCTCGGATTGGTATAAACAGCAAACCATTTTGGTTCATGTTGTTTGGGGATATGGTTTACCGTAACAGTATTTCCGTTCTTTTTAGAGTCCATGTCTGTTGCAAAAAAACCGCCCTTGTTCAGGACGGCTATTAACTATTTGTATATCTTGTTTTTTCAACGTACAGCGCACCGCATGCCGCGCACCGTTCTTACTTCTGTTTCATCTTTGCTTCCATCGACAGTGTGGCGTGAGGTACAGCCCTCAGTCTTTCCTTTGAGATAAGCTTGCCGGTTTCACGGCAGACACCGTAGGTCTTGTTCTCAATCCTGATCAGAGCAGCTTGCAGGTGCTGTATGAATTTCAGCTGACGCTGAGCAAGCCTACCGGCTTCTTCCTTACTGAGCGTGGTGGCTCCTTCCTCAAGCACCTTGAAGGTGGGGGAAGTGTCCATTGTATCGTTGCTCTCTTCGTGTGTAATACTTGATTTAAGAATTTCGTAATCTTTTTTGGCTTTATTAAGCTTTGCCAGGATGATCTGCCTGAATTCCTCAAGTTCCTCATCCGTATATCTCGTCTTCACAGCCATGGCAGTAAGTGTTTTGTTTATGGCGCAAAGGTACTGTTTTTAACGGAATAAAAAAATCATATTAGTCGTTCATTTTGAAGAAGGTAATTTAAGATGAAGAAGAGATGTTCAACCATTCTTGATCACGGAAATCCTTATAATCATATCGTCTATCTCCACCTCCCGTACATTGCCGTTGGCGAAGTCGCTTACAACAGCCACCTTCGTGGCAAGCGTCTGCGATCCGATATAGTCTGCATGACGGTTTACGGCTTTGCTAATAAGCTCATGATTCTCAACAAGGACGGTAATCTTGTCGGTGACATCAAAACCGCTTTCCTTGCGGATGTTCTGGATCCGGTTGACAAACTCGCGTGCTATGCCTTCGTAGCGCAATTCATCGGTGACGGTGACATCGAGAGCAACCGTAAGTTTGCCTTCGTTTGCAACCTGCCAACCGGGGATATCCTCTGAGATGATCTCTACATCGTCCCTGGTGAGAATGACTTTTTTACCTCCGATCAGAAGCGTATGGCTGCCGGTCGTCTCAAGCGATGCAATATCTTGGCGCGTCATTGAAGCGATGGCTTTGCTGATGTCCTTCATCATCTTGCCGTACCTCGGACCGAGTGTCCTGAAATCGGGTTTCACCTTTTTCACCAGAATGGACGAGGTATCGTCGATATACTCAACATCTTTCACGTTGACCTCGGCAAGTATCAGATCCTTCACAGCCTCGAACTTCTCCCTGAAGTCTTTCTCGGTAAGAGGAACAATTATTTTGGCCAGAGGTTGGCGAACCTTGATGCTTACCTTCCGCCTGAGACCGAGTATCATTGATGAAATAGCCTGGGCTATCGACATTCTCTCCTCAAGATCGCTGTTTATGAGAGCTTCATCATAAACGGGGAAAGGAGCCAGATGTACCGAGTCCTCAGGGGCTTTACCGGTGGTCATGTTCAAATCTCGGAACAGTTGGTCCATGTAGAACGGAGCAATGGGTGCAGCGAGCCGGCTGACCGTTTCGAGACAACTGTAGAGAGTCTGGTAGGCAGCTATCTTGTCGTTGTCATAGTCACCGCCCCAGAAACGCTTCCTGTTTAGGCGAACGTACCAGTTGCTCAGGTTCTCTGTGACAAAATCCTGGATTGCCCTTCCGGCACGGGTAAGATCATAATTTTCATAGCAACTCTCAACATCTTTCACAAGTGAGTTCAGGAGGGATATGATCCAGCGGTCGATCTCGGGTCTGGTTTCAAACGGTATCTCATCCTCGGCATGCCTGAAATTGTCGATATTGGCATAGAGCGCGAAGAATGAATAGGTGTTGTAGAGGGTTCCGAAAAATTTCCTTTTCACCTCGTCTATCCCCGCAGCATCAAATTTCAGGTTATCCCAGGGCTGAGCGTTGGTGAGAAGATACCATCTCAGGGGATCAGATCCGTATTCGTCGATAATTTCAAAAGGATCGGCGGCATTGCCGAGACGTTTCGACATCTTGTTGCCGTTCTTATCAAGAACCAGTCCGTTTGATATGATGTTTTCGAATGAAACCGAATCGGATATCATTGTGGCTATAGCATGGAGGGTGAAGAACCAGCCTCTTGTTTGGTCAACGCCTTCCGCAATAAAGTCGGCTGGGAACATCTCGCTGAAATTCTCCCTGTTCTCGAAGGGATAGTGAGCCTGGGCATAGGGCATGGCTCCGGAGTCGAACCAAACGTCGATCAGGTCGGGCTCGCGGAACATCTTCTTTCCGGTCGGACTGACCAGAATGATGTCGTCGACGAAGGGCCTGTGAAGATCGAATTTCAGGTAGTTTTCAGCCGAATTGTCGCCTTCGGTGAAAGCCCCGAGAGGGTTCTTGTCTATGAATCCGGCAGCCATTGATTTATCGATCTCAGCTTTCAGTTCGGCCGCGGAACCTATGCATATTTCTTCTTTTCTGTCCTCCGTAATCCATATAGGCAGCGGTGTGCCCCAGAACCTCGAGCGGGAAAGGTTCCAGTCGACCAGGTTCTCAAGCCATTTGCCAAAACGGCCGCTGCCTGTCGACTGCGGATTCCAGTTAATGGTGTTGTTAAGCTCGATCAGTCTATCCCGGAAGCCGGTGGTCCGGATGAACCAGGCATTTAGCGGATAGTAGAGAACCGGCTTGTCAGTCCTCCAGCAATGAGGGTAGCTGTGGAGCTGCTTCTCTATTCTGAAAACCTTGCCCTGCTGTTTGAGGTTTACTGCAATATCGACATCGAGAGTGTCGGCGTTTTGGGGGATGGTGTCGTCATACTCATTCTTGACGGGTCTTCCCTCAAATCCCGTGTAGGAAGTGGTGTTAACCCTTTCCCTGACAAATTGTATGTCGAGATCCCTGATGGGAACCATATAGCCTTTCTTGTCGACCATAGGACCCATGGTGCCGTCTTTTCTCTTCAGGATCATCCCGGGGATGCCGTTTTCCTTGCTTGCCCGGTAGTCGTCGGCTCCAAAGGTGGGAGCTATGTGAACAATGCCCGTACCATCCTCGGTTGTTACGAAATCGCCGCATATCACCCTGAAGGCGCCCGGATCGGGTTTCACCCAGTCGATAAGCTGTTCGTAGTCTATTCCCTCAAGAGAACTTCCCGGAAATTCATCCAGCACCCTGAAAGGTATCTTTTTGTCACCCTGTTTGTATTCGGAAAAATCCAGAGCCTTGTTCTCCTCAGGGAACATCGAATTCAAAAGATCTTTTGCAATGACGACCGTTATCGGGGCTCCCGAATAAGGATTGAAACTGCGTACCCTGATATAGACAATGTCTTTCCCTACTGCCAGTGCAGTGTTTGAAGGAAGTGTCCACGGGGTTGTTGTCCAGGCCATAATATGGACATCGGCGGTGTCGGTGTTCGCGTAAAGGAATTCCGATTTCTTATTTTTTATCACCCTGAACTGGGCGATACAGGTGGTATCTCTTACATCCCTGTAACAGCCCGGGAGGTTAAGCTCATGGGAGCTAAGTCCGGTGCCGGCTGCAGGTGAGTACGGCTGAATGGTGTATCCCTGGTAGAGTACCCCTTTGTCATAAAGCTGCTTAAGAAGCCACCAGAGGGTTTCAATATAGCGATTGTCGTAAGTAATGTAAGGATCATCCATGTTTACCCAGTAACCCATCTTGCGGGTCAGCTCCTCCCACATATCGGTGTATTTCATCACATCGATCTTGCAGGCCTTGTTGAAGTCCTCGATGGATATCTTCGTACCAATGTCTTCCTTCGTGATGCCAAGAGCCTTTTCCACACCCAGCTCAACGGGAAGACCGTGCGTATCCCATCCTGCCTTGCGTTTCACCTCGTAGCCGCACTGAGCCTTGAAGCGGCAGATTGCATCCTTTATTGAGCGTGAGAGAACATGGTGGATCCCCGGCATGCCGTTAGCCGAAGGAGGACCCTCGTAAAACACGAATTCGCCTTTACCGTTAAGCTGACGCACACTCCTGCGGAATGTGTCATTGTCATCCCATACCTTCAGAATGTCCCTGTTTACCTGCGAGAGGTCCAGATTCTTATATTCCGGAAACCGTTTCCTCATCGGATCAATAAGTTAATGTTCCAAAATCGTTTTGAAAAAATCGCACAAAGATAGGAAAAAGGAGGAAAGGATACAAGATGTGAAGAAGATGAATGGGAGAATAAAGTCTTGCAGGTCTTGCAGTCGTGCAAGTCATGCAGGTCGTGCTAATAGTACAAGACCTGCAAGATAGCAAGACAAACTGCAGGACAAAACGAAGGTTGCATCGGATGAATCCCCTCGGAGGAGTGGGGGGTGGGTTCTTGCACAGGGCAACAGGGCACAGAGCACAGAGCAAAAGAACGGCATGCGGCTCGCGGCGTGCGGTAAGCGGCGAATTAACAGGCATTTTTGCCTTGTGAGAAATGTAAATGAACCTTGTGTGGAATGTAAATGAATATAATAAAAGAAGAAAATCGTTTTCTTTGTATGAAAACAGATAAAATGAGGATCAGGGCGCTTGTTATAGTTTTGTGTATAAAACTTATCCCGGCCGCGGGACAAGTGACCGATTCCATGAAATATATTTCCCTTGATCCGTATTATTTTCATTTGCAGTACCTTAAGGAAGACTCTGCCATTCTGATAGATGTTAGACTTCCCTTCGAATTTAGAGGCAGAATGATTAAGGATGCTATCAACATCCCTTCCTCAAGGGAGATGAAGAAGCTGACTGATACCATTACAAAAGATCGTCCACTCTTGCTCTACTGCACCAACGATGATAGAAGCCGATGGGCCGCGGAGAAATTATACGAGCAGGGCTTCCGTAATCTTTATAATCTCGAGGGCGGAATAGTGGCATGGAGAAAGGAGAAGATGCCTTTGACGAGAGGGAAGAAGGGGAGGACTAAGAGACTAAGGGACTGAGGGACCGCAAGACCGCGCGACTGCAAGACCGCAAGACCGCACGACTGCACGACACATTGCAGGCTAGGGGTGGGTTCTGTTAAGCAGGAGTAAGGAAGAAAAGCACAGGACGAAGCAACTTGGAAAGGGAAGGACGGCTTGAAATATTTGAATACCTTTGTAATAAATAATCCTACATAGATATGTTTTCAGGAATAGTGGAAGAAGCTGCGCCGGTTGTCAGTCTCGAAAGGGAGAAGGACAATTTGCACATTACAATGCGTTGCTCATTTGCCGATGAACTTCGGATAGACCAGAGCATTTCGCATAACGGTGTTTGCCTTACGGTGGTAAGGAAGGACAAGGATACCTACACCGTTACGGCTATTAAGGAGACGCTTGAGAAATCGAATCTAGGGCTTTTGAAACCGGGCGACAAGGTGAATCTCGAGCGAAGCACCAGGCTCGATGGCCGTCTCGACGGACATATGGTACAGGGACATGTCGATCAGACCGCTGTCTGCACCGATGTTACAGAAAGCGGCGGAAGCTGGTACTACACCTTCGAATACGAACCCGCCAGGGAGGATTACATCACAGTCGAAAAAGGATCGGTGTCAGTTAACGGAGTAAGTCTCACCGTAGTCAACTCACAACCAAAATCCTTCCAGGTGGCTATTATCCCCTTTACCTGGGAAGTGACTAATTTTCACCAGATAAAAAAGGGTACTGTTGTCAATCTGGAATTTGATATTCTGGGGAAATATATTGCTAAAATTGTGCGACAGATATTTGAGGCGCAGGACGCAAGACGCAAGACGCAGGGTGAATGACGCTCTTCTGCCTTGCGTCCTGTATCCTGCGCCTTGCGTCATTTACTATTCTCCCATATTAATTTCTTCCCAAACCCCAGTCTGTTATCCGTCATTTTAATATAAGTCAGCTTAACTACCCACAGATGTGTATCCATAAGCATCGCGACCGGGAAACGACGGAGGTAGGCCTCACGGGCTGAGGAGGCCAGCTCGCCTTCGGGTTCGGAGACGATTCCCCGGAATTGAATGCCACGTATCTTGCCGATTACATTGGTTTCAAGGACTACCGACCCGGCGACCAGTTTGTTGACAAGGAATTCCCTGCCGTGTCGCGTGTCGGGATCGGTGGTAAAGACCAGGGCGTTTTCTTCTTCCAGATATACATAAAAACAATTGGCACACCATGGACCGGCATCAGTCGAGGTGGCTATGGTCAGGACATGATGCTTCCTGAAAAACCTTTTTATCCTTTTGTCAATCATCTTCCATCCAGTGATAGCTGTCTTCCCCGAATCCGGCAAGAGTCAGAATACGATCAACCACAGTCATTACCACATCGTCGATCGTTGCCGGCTTGCTGTAAAATGAAGGACTGGCCGGGCATATTATTGCCCCGGCCTGAGTGAGTATCTCCATATTCCTGATATGAATAAGGTTATAGGGAGTCTCCCTGGGTACTATTATCAGTTTGCGGCGCTCCTTCAGCATAACGTCAGCCGCCCTGCAGATGAGATTGTCGGATATGCCGCCTGCAATGCGGCCCAGCGTACCCATCGACGAGGGACAGATAATCATGGTATCGAAGGTAGACGAACCGGATGCGAATGGGGAATAAAGATTATTGTTTTCATAGCTCTTCGCAGGAGGATGGGGTTCAAAGGGACTGCCAATCTCGTGCTCCCAGATATCCATGGCGGTATCGGAAAAAACCACGGCAACTTCGGAGGGAGGCTGTTTCAGGGTACATAATCTGTCTATCAGCTTACGTGCATAGACCGAACCGCTTGCCCCGGTAACGGCCACTATTATTTTGCGTTTTGAATCTGTCATTTATAGTTAACAATCAGGAATCAAAATTAGTATTATACCGGTATATACGGATGCCGTATTTAAGCTTTTCCGGGAAAGGACGTTTTTTTTGCTAACTTTAGGTCTTGCAAAAACTTTGTTATGAAACCTGCATGTGTCAAATGCACAAATACATATTTATATGATTTCCGGTCACGCGGGTTATCCCGCCCGAACGGGGCAGGCATCATAGCATTAAAATCAAAATTATATTATGATGAAAAAGCTTGTAGTACTTACCGGAGCAGGAATGAGCGCGGAGAGTGGAATCAAAACTTTCCGGGATTCAGGCGGCCTGTGGGAAGAACACAGGGTTGAGGATGTGGCTTCCCCTATGGGTTGGGTCCTCAACAGAAAGCTGGTCCTTAAATTTTACAATGACAGGCGCAGGGAACTGGCCCGTTGTGAGCCCAATGCCGGACACCTTGGTCTGGCCGCACTCGAAAAGCATTTCGACGTGCATGTCATTACCCAGAATATCGACAATCTGCACGAAAGGGCAGGCAGCTCTGATGTGGTCCATCTTCACGGGGAACTGACAAAGGCAAGAAGCACAAAGGATTCTGATCTGATATACGACATAGGCTACAAGGATATCAACGAAGGAGACAAATGCGAATTGGGAAGTCAGCTGCGACCACACATCGTGTGGTTCGGGGAGGCCGTGCCTATGATTGAGGAGGCTGTGAAAATCACTTCCCAGGCTGATATTTTTGTAGTGATCGGGACCTCACTGAATGTCTATCCGGCTGCCGGACTTATTGAATATGTTCCGGATAGCGCCTCTCTGTGGCTTATCGATCCCAAAGACGTGTATGTTCCGGGCGACCGCAAGGTTGCGGTGATTAAGGAACCGGCAAGTAAAGGAGTGGAGGTATTGACTGCAAAGCTCGTGGCACTAAAATAAGAAAGCTTGTACACTAATTGTCAGATTACGGAGCTACCGCACCCGTAATACTGATATCTTTACATCATGATTGACCGCCAGACAATAGACAGGATACTCGATGCTGCCGATATAGTGGAGGTAGTGCAGGACTTTGTGCCGCTTAAGAAAAGGGGCCTTAACTATCTTGGCTTGTGTCCCTTCCACAATGAAAAGACACCGTCGTTCACCGTGTCGCCGTCGAAGGAGATATTCAAGTGCTTCGGCTGCGGCAAGGCAGGCAATGCCGTGAACTTTATCATGGAACATGAGCACCTCAAGTATCCCGAAGCCCTTAAATACCTTGCAAAAAAATACCACATCGAGGTTGTTGAAAAAGAAAGAACACAGGAGGAAGTTGAAAAGGAAAACGAAAGGGAAAGCCTGCTGGTGATCACTGCTTATGCATCGCGGCAGTTTTTCGACAACCTGTACAACACCAATGAGGGCATCTCTGTCGGCCTGGGCTATTTCAAGGAAAGGGGCTTCAGACAGGATACCCTTAAGAAATTCGAGGTGGGATACAGTTTTGAACAGCGCGATGCCTTCTCAAAAAAAGCAATAGAGGATGGATATCGCACTGAACTGCTCGTAAAAGCCGGTCTGACCATCCAGCATGAAGAAAGGATATACGACAGGTTCAGCGGAAGGGTAATGTTCCCGATCCACTCGCTCTCCGGACAGGTTCTCGGATTCGGAGGAAGGATACTGAAATCGGATCAGAAGACAGCCAAGTATCTCAATTCGCCCGAGTCGGAGATTTACCACAAGAGCCGAATCGTTTACGGGATCTACCAGGCCAGGAAGGCAATAAGCCGCCAGAACAAGTGCTACATGGTCGAAGGATACACCGATGTGATGTCGATGCATGAGGCAGGCATTGAAAACGTGGTGGCTTCATCAGGCACATCGCTCACCCAGGAACAGGTAAGGCTTATCAAGCGGTTCACCCCAAACATCACCATATTATACGACGGCGATCCGGCTGGGATAAAAGCTTCGCTGAGGGGAATCGACCTTGTACTCGAGGAAGGAATGAACGTGAAAATCGTACTCCTTCCCGATGGAGAAGATCCCGACTCATATTCTAAAAAAGTAAGCAACGAGGATTTCTCAAATTATTTAAAGGAAAAGGAGACCGACTTTATCAGGTTCAAGACTCAGCTTCTCCTTGCCGAGTCGAATAACGATCCCGTGCGGAAGGCAGAGCTGATAAAGGACATTGTGAAGTCGATAGCCGTCATACCCGAGGCAATAACCCGGACCGTATACATAAAGGAATGCAGCGTGGTGATGGATGTGACGGAGCTTGTCCTTTACCATGAGGTCAACAAGCTCCGCCAACAGAAATCCTTTCAGGAAAGGAACAAATACCCCGGACCGGAGGTTCTTCCCGTACCTCCTGTTCAGACGGTTAAACCTTTAGTTCACAAAATTACCTCCTTCTTCTCCGAAAGGGAGATCATCCGCCTTCTTCTTAAATACGGAAGCATAGAGTTTGAACGCGATATAAACGAGGAGGACGGGAAGGAGGAAATCAGTACTGTCTCCGACTATATTGTCAGGGAGATTACAAACGACGATCTGTCATTCGACGACGGGATATGCGCCAGGATATTTGCCGACTTCAGGTTTTACACATCACAGGGTCTGTTCCCGGGCGATAAGCATTTCGTTAAGCATGAGGATCCCGAAATATCGAAGTTTTCAGCCGACCTGCTGGCAGAGTCGCATGAGCTGAGCAGTATATGGAAAAGCAGACAGACTTTTGTTGAGACTGAGGACATGAAGCTCCGCGATATTGTTCCGGATGCCGTTCTGAAATTCAAGAGCGATAAAATAATTGCAGTCAGAAAGGAGGTAATGACTCAGCTCGAGGAAGCTGTCAATGAAGGGGATCAGGAGAGAGTGCTTATGCTTCAGCAAAGGTACAACAGTCTGAACTCTGCCCTGGGGATAATTTCGAAGCAGCTTGGGAACAGGATACTGCTTTAAATGGTCTTGCGGTCTTGCGGTCTTGCGGTCTTATGGTCTCTTCCTATGTATTTAGCTATCAAAAATGAGACCCGGAATATGTTATAACAATGTTATAACAGATCGGTATGCGCTCTGAGTAAAAACCCATCCCCTAACCCCCCATCCCCTTGTCTCCCCATCTTCCCGTTTCTTCGTCTTTCGCCACGTACCGCACGCCGCGAGCCACATTCCGTTCTTCCCCCTGCGCCCTGTGCTCTGTGCCCTGTGCCCTGTGCCCTGCGCCCCGTGCCCTGTGCTCTGTGCTCTGTACTCCCCTGTAACATCCGCGTTGACTATTTACCCCCTTCCCTCCCGATAAATATCGGGACTTCCCCCAAGTGAAGGAGCAAGAGAATTCTGCTAATATTGGGAAGAAATACGGATTGCAATATTTGATATAACATTTTGAGAAGTAACATCCAATGGAAGAAGCCTTTCCCCCCTGGGGGAAACGGGAAAGGGGGTTAGTGAATGCAGGGAGCTGGAAAGGGGGTATGTTAATATTAGGGGGTTGGAGGGTAAAACTTCTGAGTATAAAACTTCTGAGGGTAAAACTTTTCTTGGTAGTAAAATAAAAAGGAGATAAACCATCTTTTGCGAGTTCTGAAAGTTTTCTGCCAAGGCGTAAAAATTCGTAATTTTAGACTTTGATTTAAACTCAATACACTTCTTATGAAGTCACTTCGCTTTATTTTGGCGGTTCTGACAACAATGATAATCTTTTCATGCGGCAGAACCGAAAAAACACCATTGAAGCTGTCGCTCAAAAGACCAAAGGATATTTCGGAGGTCGTGGTTCCTGTCGATAAGGGATTCAGTGATTATATTGCCGGATACACTTCAGGGATCGTGTCGGTCAATTCGTCTGTGGAAATCCGTTTCACACCCGAATTCGCTACCGGTATCAAAAGGAAGAATCCGACAGGGCTTTTCATATTTGAACCGGCAATCAAGGGAAATGCGGAATGGACAGATGAACTTACCCTTGTCTTCAGGCCGGCTAAACCGCTCGATCCGGGAACGCTGTATTCAGGAAAACTAAATCTTGACCGCCTTGGTCAGGTAAAGGATAATCTTAAAACATTCCCTATCTGGATCCAGACCATAAGAAAAGATTTCATTGTCATAACCGGAATGCTCGAGAGCTCGCGGGAAGGCGACAGTTATAAGCTTCATGGACAGATCACGGCTTCAGACTATATAGCCTCACAAGAGGTTGAGTCCTATCTCCAGGCGAAGATCGGGAGAAAAAAGATGCCGGTGGTATGGGATCACTCCGATATGCTGATTCACAGATTCACCGTTACCGGCCTGAACAGAAGCGACAGTCCCCGGAAACTGGAACTCTCATGGGACGGATCCCCGGGCAAGGTAAGGCAGAAGGGAAATACCATTGTTCAGATTCCGGCGCTGGACGATTTCTCGGTAAGGGATATAATAATAGCTCCGGGAGGAAACAGGAACATCGACATAGTGTTCTCCGATCCGCTTGATCAGTCGCAGGACACTGAAGGGATAATATGGCTCTCCCCGTCTTTGGAAATGTCGGTCAGCATCAGTTCAAACGTTGTCAGCCTATTTCTCGTCTCAGCGCCGGAAGGTCCGTTTGAACTAAATGTGGAAACATCGCTGAAGAACAAAAAAGGAGCTTCCCTGACCTCAGCTTTCAGGAAGCAGATCGACCTTTCTCCCATCCCGCCGTCGATAGAACTCACAGGCAATGGAGTCATCGTGCCATCGTCGAAGGAGCTAATCTTCCCTTTCAAGGCGGCAAACCTGAAGGCTGTCGACCTTAAGATCATCAAAATATTCGACAACAACCTGCCCTGGTTTCTCCAGGAAAATGACATTAACACAGCTTACTCGGTGAAGAGGTTCGGTCGCCCGGTTTATTCAGGGAAACTGGATCTGGTAAACCCTGCCGGAAGTGGTACATCGGGATGGAACCTTTACACGGTGGATCTTTCGGAGTATATTGACATAGAGCCGGGTATCCTCTACAGGGTGGAACTGTCGATGCAGCCTTCATATTCACTTTATCCATGTTCCGATCCCCTTGAACTCGGGAAGTATGAAGAAATGATAAAGATGACGGAAGAATTGAGCCGTTCGTCATGGGACGATCCCGATAATTTCTATTTTGAAAGTGATGACTACATCTATTATTCATTCGGATTCAACTGGCGTGAAAGGGACAACCCCTGCAAGGTTTCATATTTTAATCCCGACAGGAAGATAAGACGCAACATTCTTGCATCCAATTTCGGGATCATGGCAAAAAAAGGAAGCGGCAATGACCTGAATGTCATAGTGAGCGACTTGCTTACGGCTTTGCCTCTCAGCGAGGTGGATATCACGGTTTATAACATGCAGATTCAGCAGATTGCTTCAGGCATAACGGGAAAAGACGGTTCAGTGAAACTCCGCTGCGACGGGAATCCTTTCCTTATCATTGCCCGGAAGGACCGTGACCGCAATTATCTTAAGATAACCGATGGGTCGGCCCTTTCGATGAGCTCATTCGATGTATCGGGAGTGACTCCGGAAAATGGTATCAAGGCATTTATCTTTGGAGAAAGGGATGTATGGCGGCCGGGCGATTCAATATTTCTCTCCGTTTTCATAAGGGATATGAATAATAGCCTTCCCCCCGATCATCCGGTACAGTTTGAGCTCTCCAACCCGCTTTCCCAGAAAATCGATCATCAGGTGCAGATCCCGGGAGGAAAGCAGCTTCTTACCTTCAGGACGGCTACTTCGCCCGATGCAGTGACAGGCGATTATACGGCAAGGTTCAGCATCGGAGGAGCAAAGTTCACAAAGAGGGTCAGAGTGGAGACCATCAAACCCAACAGGCTGCATATCGATCTGAAATTTCCTGGAGAGATGCTTGGCGGAACGGGAAGTTCGACAAAGGGTACTCTAAAGGTGAAATGGCTTAACGGGGCAACGGCAGGAAACCTGAAGTCGTCGGTTGAATACATGCTCAAGCCGTCAGTGACAAGTTTCAAGTCGTTCCCGAACTACAATTTTGACGATCCCTCAATACAGTTCTATTCCGAAACCACCGGCATGTTCGAAGGCTCGGTAGATGATGGCGGCAATGCATCGGTGATATTTAACCCGGGTGATGAGATTCGTGCTCCGGGTATGATGAATGTCGTTTTTACCTCGAGAGTTGCCGAGAAAGGCGGTGATGAAAGCATAACCCAGACAGTGTACAAATATGCCCCATACACGATTTTTGCAGGGATCGAGCTTCCCGGCATGAAGGAAAATGACAGGATGCTCTTTACCGACAGGGAAAACAAGGTCAACATAGCTACTGTCGATCCGCTTGGAAATCCTGTAAACACGGAAGCAGACATCAACGTATACCGCATTTCATACAGCTGGTGGTGGGAATCGGATAGGGAGGATCTTGCCGCCTATATTTCAAACAATATTTACAAGCCCGTCATCAGTTCGAAGATAGTTACCAGCGGCGGCAAGGGTTCTTTCAGTTTCAGCATTCCGCGGAACGACTGGGGAAGGTACCTGATAAGGGTTTCCATTCCCGGAGGACATTCCACCGGAAAAATCGTACTGATAGACTGGCCATGGGAATACGGTATGAAGAGAAATGCCGAAGGTGCGACACTTCTTTCAGTAAGCACCGACAGGGAAAAATACAATCCCGGCGATGAAGTGAAACTCAGTTTCCCTGCACCCGAAAACTCAAGGATAATAGTGACACTCGAAAACTCAAGCTCGGTGCTTGAGGAGATCCGAGCAATAGGGCAGAAGGGCAACAACGTGGTGACTTTCAAAGCCAAACCCGGGATGGCTCCTAACGTCTATGCCAATGTTACCGTTATTCAACCTCATGCCCAGACTTATAACGACATGCCTATTAGGCTCTACGGGGTTGTTCCGGTGATGGTTGAGGATCCGGCAACCCGGCTTGAACCGGTGATAACAATGCCAAACCAGCTCAGGTCCGGTCAGCAGTTTGAGCTTAAGGTACATGAAGCCGGAAAGAAACCCATGAGCTACACCCTGGCAATTGTCGACGAAGGACTTCTGAATATTACTGGATTCAGGACACCCGATCCATGGAAATATTTCTATGCCCGTGAAGCGCTTGGAGTGAGGACATGGGATCTTTACGACATGGTGCTGGGAGCTTTTGGCGGAACCCTCGACAGGCTTCTTGCCACCGGAGGCGATGAAATGCTGATCGACAGGACAGCCAATAAAGCCCAGCGCTTCACACCGGTAGTGAAGTTCCTCGGTCCATTTACCCTGGGACAGGGAAAAACTGCAACTCATCTTATCGCACTTCCGCAATATACGGGATCGGTAAGGGTAATGGTGGTGGCAGGCAACGACAGGGCTTACGGATTCACTGAGACAAGCGTCCCTGTAAAGGATCCTCTTATGATACTTGCAACTGCACCGAGAGTTGTGAGCCCGGGAGAAAAAGTTGCTCTGCCGGTCACTCTCTTCGTCCAGATAGAAAATATAAGAAATGTAAACCTGAGTGTTGAAAGCAACGAACTTGTAAGTTTCAGCGAGAGCTCAAAGAGCATTGCCGTCGCGGGAAGCGGTGAGAAGGATGTTGATTTCCTGTTCACTGCCGGAGAAAAAACAGGAACCGCTACAATTAAACTGAAAGCTTCCGGGGGAGGGGAGACGGCAGTTTACGATATCTCGCTCGATGTCAGAAGTCCTAATCCGCCCGAGACAAGAGCGGAGCTGAGGATACTGAAACCCGGGGAAAAATGGGAAACATCATTCGCACCTTTCGGAATGGCCGGCACCAATTCAGCCACACTCGAAACATCTCTTCTTCCATCGGTCAACCTCGGGAAACGGCTTTCATACCTGATTGAATATCCCCACGGATGTACCGAACAGGTAATTTCCGCCGCCTTCCCGCAGATATGGCTGAACGAGCTTTCCGGATCAGGCGATGCTGACGCGGTCAGGGCACAGGATTATATCAATGAAGCCATCAACAAGATAGTTACCAGGCAGATGGGCAGCGGAGGACTTGCAGTGTGGCCAGGAAATTATCAGCCCGACAACTGGGTGACATCCTATGCCGGGCATTTCATGGCCGAAGCAGAACGCAAGGGATATACTATACCCCAGGATTTCAGGAAAAAATGGACAAGCTACCAGAAGAACCAGGCCCAGGGATGGAAATATGACCCCAAATTCAGGCATACTGTCAATGATCAGGCATACAGGCTGTTCACCCTTGCCCTGGCCGGTTCGCCCGAACGGGGAGCCATGAACAGGCTGAGGGAGTCGCGGGACATACCGCAGCTTGCACGATGGCTTCTTGCTGCAGCTTACGCCGTATCAGGACGACCGGAGGCTTCGGCGGAACTGCTCGACATGAGAAAGCTTGAGACAGAAAGTGAATACTACGGATGGTACTATGGAAGCCAGTTGCGTGACAATTCGATAATACTTTATACACTGGCGACACTGAAGAAGGAAGAGGAAGCGCTTCCGCTGCTTAGACAGGTGTGCGATGAGCTGAACTCGGAATCGTGGTTCAGTACCCAGTCGGTTGCCTGGGGACTGTTTGCCTATATGAAGTATGCTGAACTGGTATCGCCCAACAGCACCGGCAATGCAGCATTCCGGGTCACTTACAACGGACAGGGATATGAGGAGAAAGCCTTGCCCGGTAAGCTGATCACGAGAAGCCTTAAGGCAGATGTTCCGGGGAAGCTTGTTGCCGAGAACCTGTCAGACAAGCCACTTTATTTCAACCTTGTCAGAAAAGGTACGCCTTTGATTTCCGATCAGTCGGCAGCTGAAAACGGATTGAGCCTCAGGGTGGATTACACAGATACCGGGCTGAAACCGGTCGATCACCGCAGCCTTGTTCAGGGTACCGACTTCATGATGGTGACAAAGGTTACAAACACTTCCTTCGACAGGCTTGATAACATTGCACTGACACAAATGCTGCCTTCTGGCTGGGAGATACTGAACACCAGGATGTTCGAGACCAGTTACGGAATAGAGGAAAGCGCTTATGACTACCGCGACATCAGAGATGACAGGGTTAACACTTATTTTTCGCTGAACCGCGGCGAGTCGAAAACTTTTGTCATTATCCTCAACGCGGCATACAAGGGAGAATATAACCAGCCGGCAATAGTTTGCGAGGCTATGTACACCCCCGACTGCCGCTCAAGGATACCGGGGACAAGAGTTGTTGTCACCGGACAGTGATTTGAAGAAAGCTGTTAAAATAGTGCTGATCATTGCCGTAGTAATCCTGATGGCAGTGTTGGCTGCCCCCATGCCCAGGTTCAACGCGGCCCTGTCGACCGTGGTGGAAGCCCGCGACGGAAGCCTTCTCGGGGCCAGGATAGCGGATGACGGGCAGTGGAGATTCCCTCCCGGTAACGAAGTGCCTGAAAAATTCAGGAAAGCCCTGCTTAGCTTTGAGGATAGGTATTTTTATTTTCATCCGGGAATAAACCCTGTTGCCATTTTCCGCGCACTGAAGGACAATATGCGAACGGGTGAGATAGTGAGCGGCGGCAGCACTATCACCATGCAGGTCGCCAGGCTGTCGGGGGGAAACAGCCGAAGGACATACGGGAAAAAGATATTGGAGATATTACAGGCCTTAAAGATGGAACTGTTCCGTTCGAAAAAGGCCATACTGAAAACCTACGCGGCCAATGCCCCCTTTGGAGGGAATATCGTGGGTCTTGATGCTGCAACATGGAGGTATGCCGGGAAATCGCCGGCTGATATTACCTGGGCTGAAGCCGCGGCACTTGCAGTGCTTCCCAATTCACCTTCACTCGTGTATCCCGGCAAAAACCAGGAGATACTCGAAAGAAAAAGGAATGAACTGCTGAAAAAGCTTTATCAAAGGAAATACATTGATTCGCTTACCCTTGTCCTTTCCATGGATGAACCGCTTCCCGGTGAACCAAAGCCGCTGCCTTCAGCATCGCCACATCTAACAGATTTTTACTACTCATCCAGACGCGGAGAGAGAATCAGGACAACCATTGATCCGGCGATGCAGGAACGGACGGCAGCAATAATCAATAATCACCAGAAGGAACTTTCAGGCAATATGATCTTCAATGCTGCAGCTCTTATTGTGGATGTCCCCACGGGCGAGGTTCTTGCTTATGCCGGGAACAGCACGAATGAAGGATTGGAGCAGCACGGGGGAAGCGTCGATATAATACACTCTCTCCGAAGCACGGGAAGCATCCTTAAACCCCTGCTTTATGCCGGGATGCAGGAATCGGGGGAGCTTCTTCCCACTTCACTGGTTCCCGACATCCCGACAAGGTTTCCCGGTTTTACTCCCAAAAATTTCGATGAAAGCTACAGCGGCGCTGTTCCTGCTGACGAAGCCCTTTCTCAATCATTGAATATCCCGGCTGTGAGTATGTTGAGGAAATACACTCCCGGTCGCTTTCTTGAACTCCTCAAACTGACCGGTTTTACCAGCTTCCGTCTGCCGGCCGATCACTACGGACTTTCGCTGATACTCGGGGGCGGTGAAACCTCGCTGTGGGAGCTTGCCGGCGTTTATGCATCCCTGTCGAGGGTCCTCGGAAGATATTCAAAGGAAAGGAAATACCTGACCGGCGATTATCATCCTCCCGTGCTGCTTTGTGAAGAAGCGGACAGGAAGCCTGTTAAGGAAGATGAAAATCCTCCGCTTTCAGCCGCATCCATATGGCTTACCTATGAGGCATTGAGAAAGGTTAATCGTCCGGAATCGGAAGCAGGATGGCAGTATTTTGCTTCGACACCCGGACTGGCGTGGAAAACGGGAACAAGCTTCGGTTTCAGGGATGCCTGGGCTGTTGGAGCAACGCCCTCCTATGTAATTGCAGTATGGGCAGGCAATGCCGATGGTGAAGGAAGACCCGGTCTGACCGGGGTGTCGGCAGCTGCTCCTATAATGTTCGATCTTGCCGGGATGATGAGGCAGGGCGAATGGTTCTCACCTCCCTGGGAATCACTTATCGCGATAGAAGTCTGCAGGGAAAGCGGCTTCAGGGCCGGACCGGATTGTCCCGATAAACTAGAAATCTTTGCTCATATTAATGGTCTGAGGGCGGAAACCTGTCCCTGGCATACTATGGTGCATCTCGACAGCACCCGGAGCAGACAGGTCAATGCCGGATGTTTCCCGGCCTCTGAAATAATAAGTGAACCGTGGTTCGTGCTGCCTCCCGCCATGGAATATTTCTACAGGCAGAAACATCCCACTTACAAGCCACTTCCTCCCTTTGCCCCGGGCTGTGCATCCGATAGAACACGGCCCGAAATGGAGTTCATATATCCCACGAACGGGATAAGGATCTTTATCCCGCGTGACCATACCGGGGAAATGACAACTGTTATTGCAGAAGCGGTTCACAGGAATCCTTCCGGGAAGTTGTTCTGGCATCTTGATGATAAATACATCACATCCACAAAGTTCATACATCAGACAGAGATACTTGCATCTCCCGGCAATCACAGACTGACCATTGTTGATGAAAGCGGAAATATGGCTGCCACTTCATTTACGATAATATCCGGAAGATGATTTGGTTGAATGTTAGAAGTTTTCTCCTGACAGCTAAATACATAGTAAGAGACCGCAGGACCGCAAGACCGCAGGACCGCAAGACCGCAAGACCGCAGGACCGCAGGACCGCAAGACCGCAAGACCACATAGTAGGTGTCCATAGGGTAATACTGAAATATCAGGATGAAGTGCTATTAACATACATAAAGAGTATTTTATTCGGGTTTAAATCATTTTTTTCTAATTTGCATCCATATGCTAACTTCAATGAAAAACATCCTTCTTATCGTCCTTCTGATTTCTTTCAGTCTTGCATCTGTTTCACAGATTGCCGGAACTAACCAGGGCGGGTTGAAAATGAATTCCTATGATCTTTCGATTCCGCCACGTCCGATCGATTCGCAGATCGTTCAGGATCAGGACGACATGATTTGGGATGATTACAGTCTGATACCACAATACCCCGATGGGAAGCCATTCAAACAAAATAATACAGGAACATGAGCAAAACCGAAAAAATACTTGTTCTGGAAAATGAAATAGAAGCCAGGCTTATAGACGAACTTCTTAAGGAAAAAGGTATTCCGCATCTGATAAGATCATTCCACGACTCAGCCTACGACGGGTTGTTTCAGTTCCATTCCGGCTGGGGCCGGCTTGATGCTCCAGAAGAATACAGGGATGAAATTCTTAAGATTTACGAGGAGATGTCGCTGTCTGAAGGGATGCATTACGATGAGGAACCTCATCCGGAAGATTGATCCTCTTCCGTTTTTTTCCTTTTCCTCGTGAAAGTGCCCTTTTCAAGTCCCCTGATAAAGAAAAGGTTTACAAGCCCTATCAGAACCATCCCCACGATCAGCCAGGCATAAGCGCTTTTCCAGTTGCTTTCGCCTCCGGTCATCATTGTCCATTCCGACATACCGCCTATGCTTGCAATAAGAGTCAGAGGCATGAAAACCGTGGTAATGAGAGTCAGCCTTTTGACGGTGGAATTGGTCTCGTTCGACATCTGCGTCATTTTATTGTTGAGCAGAGATGTATAGAGCTCCATAAGGCTTGTCTCAATTTCACGGTAGGTCTCGGTAAGCTCGAAGAATTTTGAAAGATGGTCGTAAATGTCCCTGAAAGGAGCTATAGCTTTTTCGGGGATGAAAGGACAGTCGAGCCGGTTTATCTTTACAAGTATCTCCCTTTCGTGATAAAGGCTTTTCCTAAGCGTTACCAGGTTTCGACGCAGATGGATCAGCTCCATGGGCCTGAAGCTTGTGACATCCTCCATGAGAAGGTCTTCCGACTCTTCCAGTTCATCCTCCATCGTGTCGAATGCACTGTATTTCTGGTCAACAAGAAAGTCGAGAACTTTGTGAAGCAGCATCGCGGGGCTTGTCCTGGCGTTAAGGGTATCATGCTCCACCAGTTCGGCAATGTTCTTCAGAGGCTTCCTGTTTTCCGAATTATGTCCGCTGACAGTGATAAGGAAGTTTTTCCCGATGAAGAAGTTCACCTCATCGGTGAAAAGAGTTTTATCCTCGTAGCTGAAGGCATTGAAAATGATAAAGGTATTGTTGAGGAAGTGTTCCATCTTAGGGATCTGTTTGTCATCGAAGCAATCCTCGACCGACAGCGGATGAATTCCCAGGAGATCAATCAGATTATTCAGTTCATCTTTCTCAGGGCGAAAGTAGTTAAGCCATATGAAACCTCCTTCCCTCAGGGCGGTGACAGCTTCGGCGAGTGATTCAACCCCGTAGAACAGGCCTGACTGTGAAAAATGATAAAATTTTGATTCTGACATTTATTAAGCTGTTAATTGATTATTAAAGCCGCTATCTGGCAGCTTAGTCCTACAATCCGGAATCCAAATTACAACAAAATAGGATATGAGGGGTGTTTCCGGAGGAGGCAGGGAACTTTTTTTTATTACTTTTACCCTCTAATGATCCCTGAGCATTATGCCTGACTCTGCATACAGCAAAGCCCTTTTCATCCTGAACCCGAATGCAGGGATCCCTACCATGAATTTTTTCGTAAGCGAAAAACTGAGAAGACGACGGGACGAGCTGGCATATTACAAGTCGCTGAGTGTGGATGAGTCGGGTGACCTGATAAATAACAACTTCGACAAATACGAAATCTTCATAGCCGCCGGAGGCGATGGAACCGTTCATACCGTTGCAGCCAAACTGGTGGGAACTGATAAACTTCTCGGGGTGCTTCCCATCGGATCGGGTAACGGATTTGCCAGGGAAATGGGCTTCAAACCCAATGTCAGGACGCTTCTGAAAGATATTGAAAGGAATGAGAGTTTCGACATTGATATGCTCACAGTCAACGGCGAACCCTGCCTTAACGTTGCCGGAGTCGGTCTCGACAGTTTTGTCGCCCACTCCTTCGATAAGCTGGGCACACGCGGTTTCGCGTCGTATGTATGGGTAACCATCGGACATTTCATCCGACTTCGCCCCTTCAATGCTGAAATAATTATTGATGGGAAAGAGACACTGAAGGAAGAGCTTTTTGTACTGGTCGCGGCAAATACCAGGCAGTTCGGGGACAGCGCCTTCATTGCCCCCGCCGCGGTTCCAAACGACGGAATGCTTGACATTGTGATGCTGAAGCCTTTCCCGAAGTGGCATTTCCCAATTTTAATCTTCAGATTATTTTCAAAAAAACTTGGAGGATCAAAGTATTACAAACATATAAAAACCGATCGCGAGGTAATAATAAGAACAGAGGAGAATAGGTTTCATATCGACGGCGAACCGGTTATTCTGGAAGGAGATGTGAGGATAAGTATCATAAAGAATGCACTTAAGGTGTTGAAGACAAGAAAGAATAAATTTGCCTGAAGACCCATGCGGACGGGGTCTTGTGTCATGCGACCGGATGGGACCTTGCCTGGAAACTATTAAATAACGAGATAAACAGACCATGAAGAAAACTGTATTGATTATGATGTTGGCCGGGATTGCAATCAGCATCTCTGCCCAGATTTCCGGTGACTTAAGCTCGCGCCGTGTTGCTCTTCCCAATGGATGGTACCTGAGCCCGGTAGGAAAGGTCCTGCAACTCGGGGATCTTCCCCTTAATATTGCCGTGTCGCCCAACGGAAAACTGGCTGCCGTTACCAACAACGGACAGAGTACCCAGATGATCCACCTGGTGGATGTCAAAAAAGAGACTGTCACCGATTCGGTAATAATAGGCAAATCGTGGCTGGGACTTGTTTTCTCTGATAACGGGAAAGAACTGTATGCTTCCGGTGGAAACGACAACTGGATAATAAAATACAAGGTCCGCCGGAAGAAACTCATCAACGCCGACACGATCAGGATAGGCAAGCCCTGGCCTGAAAAAATATCGATAGCCGGCCTTGCCCTTGACGGCAGGAAGAAAGTCATCTATGCAGTTACCAAGGAGAACAATATGCTTTATTGTATCGATCTGGTGACAAAAAGCATACTGTCGCAGACGCCCCTCGGAGGCGAAGGCTATACCTGCATCCTGTCGCCCGACAGAAAAACGCTGTATGCATCTTGCTGGGGCTGCGACAAGGTAGTGATATTTGACACCTATTCCCGAACAATAAGAGGCAGTATTGACGTAGGGGACAATCCCAACGACATGTGCATTACCCGGGATGGCATCTGGCTCTTTGTTGCAAATGCCAACGACAATAATGTCTCTGTTATCGACACCAGGGCCGGAAGGGTTATCGAGACTCTCAATGCAGCCCTTTATCCCGATGCCCCGAGCGGATCGACTACAAACGGGCTGGCCCTGAGTAGCGACCAGAAGACCCTTTATATCGCTAATGCCGATAACAACTGCCTTGCAGTGTTTGATGTAAGTGTACCCGGAAGAAGCAAGGGAAAAGGATTTATCCCCACGGGATGGTATCCTACATGTGTGAGAGTGTCGGGTGAAAAGATCCTTGTTGCCAACGGCAAGGGGATGACATCACTGCCCAATCCCTATGGTCCCAATCCGACCCGTAGCGGCGATGTTGTCATTCATCACGAAGGAGGTCGCGACCAGGTGATAAAGGTTCAGTATATCGGGGGAGGTCTCTTCAGGGGAACCATGAGTATAATTAACGTTCCTGATGAAAAAACTGCCGGTGCATATTCAAAAGCCGTTTATGAGAATACTCCCTATTCAAAGGAAAATGAGCTTATTGCCGAAGGTGAGGAGGGTAATCCCATTCCCCGCAAGGTTGGAGACCCCTCACCGATCAAATATGTATTTTATGTGATTAAGGAAAATCGCACCTACGACCAGGTATTCGGCGATATGCCAGAGGGTAACGGCGATCCGGACCTGGTACTTTTCGGAGAGAATGTTACTCCTAATCATCATGCCATAGCAAGGGAATTTGTTCTGCTTGATAATTTCTATGTTAACGGTGAAGTGAGTGCCGACGGCCACAACTGGACAATGGGAGCCTATGCTACCGATTATCTTGAGAAAAACTGGCCCACAAGCTATGGAGGAAGAGGCGGCTCATATCCCGGTGAAGGAGCCCGGGAAGTCGCAAACAACAAGGTGTTCTTCTGGGACTTGTGCAAACAGCACGGAGTGAGTTACCGCACCTATGGAGAGTTTGTGAGTGGAGGCAAACCGACCCTTGAAGTACTGAAAGATAATTATTGTCCTTATTTCACTGAATGGGATGAATCGGTAAGGGATACCGTCCGTTTTTATCAGTGGAAGCGTGATTTCGATTCCCTGCTCGCCATAAATGCAGTGCCGCAGTTCAACACCATCAGATTCATTAACGACCACACACAGGGATTGAGCCTTGGCAAGCCCACTCCTTTTGCACATGTTGCTGACAATGATCTTGCCCTGGGCCTGTTTGTTGAGTATCTGAGCCACAGTCCTATCTGGAACGAAACACTTATCATATCGGTTGAGGATGATGCCCAGAACGGACCCGATCATGTGGATGCACACAGAAGCATCGCTCTTCTGGCGGGAGGATTTGTAAAACAGGGATTTGTTGATCACACACCCTATACCACAACATCGCTGCTGAGAACCATGGAACTGGTGCTGGGCTTGCCGCCCATGACTCAGTATGATGCAGCCGCCAATTCGCTGTGGAGATGTTTCAACACCACACCAGGACATCCTCCGTACAAATGCAGGCCTGCAAATATCGACCTGAATGAAAAGAACACGGATAAAAACAAATGGCAGGCTTTGAGCGAAACCTTTGATTTCAGCGTCGAGGACAGGGTAAACGATTTCGATTTCAATGAAGTGATCTGGAGGGCTGTTAAAGGACTTGATTCCCCTTGTCCTCCATCGGTAAGAGCAGCTTTCCTGACAACAGAGGCGGAGGATTAATCCCCCGCCTCAACCAGGTATTGCGAAAACAGAAAGTAAACAATTGCAAAACCTGCCGGCCATGAATCTGAGCTGTGCAGGTAAAAGGCAAGTGTTTCCTGTTAGATCTTTATTTCTTCTTTTTCTTTTTGGCAAGCTGTTTTTTTGTATCCTCGAGCAACTCCTCGAGTTCGCTTATCGATAAGTCTTGTTCCTTCGCGAAGAATGAAGCAAGAGCGGAAAAGGAATTATCGAAATAACCGGCAAGAAGCTTGTTAAGCTGACGTTTTGAATATTCTTCCTTTGATACCAGAGGATGGTAGAGATGGGTGTTTCCATAGGCTTTATGCCCCACGAAGCCCTTTTTTTCAAGTACACGCACTACGGTGGATACCGTGTTGCGGGCAGGCCGCGGTTCATCGAACCTCATGCGGATATCCTTTACAATCGCATTTTTCATGTCCCAGATTATCTGCATGATCTCTTCCTCAGCCCTTGTCAGGTACTGGTTTTTCGCTAATCTTCTCATATTCGGTAAGGTTTGGTTAAAAGCATTTTCAAAAACAGGATTCCAGGCAGGGAAATTTATTTAAAATTCCTTATATACGCAAATATACAACTATCACAATAGTTGTGCAAGAATAAAGAAAGAAAAATGACTAACAGATTAGGAAAAATAACAGGATTAACAGTCCGGATCATATCCTTCAGCCCTAAAACCTATAATATAAATCATACCCGTATCCTGTATGATTAATAATATTTTAGGCCCCTTTTTACCGGAATTGGAACAGACATCCTACCCTATCCGCATAACAAAGCAGTGCTTTTGCCGTTCTTTAGGGGTCAGTATTATTGTGAAAACATAAAAGAATCGGATGAAACCCACATGTATTGGATACACAAACACTTATGTATATAATTATCAAACATGTGCGGTTCCGTCATACCGCTAAAATCAAAATTATATTATGATGAAAAGAATTATATTAGTTATATCTCTTACGCTTGTGCCATATTTGCTGCTTTCGCAGGTTTCGCTTGTCATTGAAGGCACGACCACGAATAACACCGTCACGGGAAACTGGGCGGGTGTGAACATCCCGAGAGAGCAAAAGACTTCGCTTAAATACATGAATAACCAGATAACTTCAGTGAATGCTTCGGGATATCTGTTGCAGTCGGGCGATGAAGTACCCAAAACTACCAACAATAACCTCGACGGAGCCGTTATCAGCGGTAACAAGCTGATCTGGAACGGCAGCGATGCTTCGTCAAAAACTCACGGTATGTTCATGGGATACAACATCAACTTCAGCGTGAAATACAACTACCTCGACAAGACTCCCTATGGCATTCTTTTCAAATCGGGATCGGATGATGGTAAAAACATGACATATTCAACGGGTTACGGAGCTTCGTACAACATTGTCAAAAACTCGAATATGTCGGTTAGAATGAAGGGCATAAACGGAGTCCAGGTATATAACAACACATTTTACTCGAGCCTTAAGTCGGGGACGCTTATATACATAGATGCCAATAACGACAGGCCTGTCCCGGCCGCTTCAACGGGAGCAAGGATCAAGAACAATATTTTCTATACCGTTCACCAGATTCCCAATATTAGCATTGAAAGCAGATGTCTTTCCGATTTTGAAAGCGATTACAATGTTTTCTATTGTGAATCGGGTACACCGGTTTTTTCGGTCGATGGTTCCAGGAAAACTTTTGAACAATGGCAGGCCATGGGATACGACAGGCATTCGGTGGTTATAAATCCGAAATTCAAGAATACGACAGATTTCGTACCATCAGCCAGGCTTGATTATGGCACAGACCTTGGGCAGACATGGTCGACCGGTTTGTCGACCGGCGCGGTATGGAGTGCAGGACAGACTCCTGCAACCACGAGCCAGAACGGCAAATGGCAGGTCGGAGCAATACTTTATGCAGCTGCTCCGGCACCTGCACCAGCGCCAGCACCAGCACCAGCACCAGCACCAGCGCCAGCACCAGCACCAGCTCCAGCACCAGCACCAGCGCCAGCACCAGCACCAGCTCCAACACCGGCTCCTGCACCAACACCTACACCGGCCCCGGTAAACCAGGCTCCGGTAATCGTGGTTAATTACTCATCCGAAAACCTTTCGGGTTTCGTGGGTGAGATCGATGCAAGTGCAAGTTATGATCCCAACAAGGATAAGCTGAGTTTCTCGTGGCAGGTCCCTTCTTATGTCTCAGTATCATCCTCCACGGGCTCAAAGATCAGGTATCTTAGTCCAGTGGTTACAGAAGTTCAGACAGTGGAATTCATACTGAAGGTAAGCGATGGCAAGATAAGCCAGTCAAAGACCATCCCCGTGAAGATTTTTCCATACAAGCCCGAGTTGAAATCGGCAGAAGTAATCAATATAGAAGCAAGCGGTTTTCAGGCTCCCAATTATCCGTACAACATAATCGACGGCAATATAGGAACCATGTGGTCAGCTGTAGGGGACGAGCAGTGGGTTGTGATGGAACTGAAAGAAGCATTCAGTATTCAGCATGTCAGAATCGCGTTTAAGCCCGGACAAAAAGGCGAGGTCTATTTTGATGTGTTTGGATCGAATGACAAGGTGAACTGGGAGCCTGTTCTGACTAAAGAAGCCTCGTGCGGTTTCTCAGGCGATCTTCATGTTTTCGACTTTCCGGAAGCAAAATCGCAGGTCGGATATAAATATGTAAAACTTGTCGGCCATGCCAACTCCTCCGACAACTGGAATTATATTTCCGAATTCAGGGTTTACGGTTACAGGCATATCAGTGATGCCAATTTTGAGAAACAAGCTGTTAAACTTTATCCCAATCCTGCCAGGGAATTAATAAAGGTTCGTATCGATGACGAAACATTCAATCCCGAGTTTGTCAGAATTATCAGTCTGTCAGGAAAGGTGGTCTATGAAGGAAAGATGGATCCCGGCCTCAGGGATCTTCAAATCCCGATCAGTTTCAAGGGAGGCACCTATATTGTCCAGTTTGGATCAGGCGACATTACTCTCGGATACCAGATGCTTGTGGTAAACAGCTGAGGCTCTGCGATTCACGCCAGGCATACACGATAAAATCAACAACAAATTTTTATCGAATATCGATAATTTTTACTATGAATATCGACAAGTTTTTTACCTGAAACGATATCATTTTCAAACATTTTCGGTAGATTGTCCCGGAAGCCTGAAATGGTACATATTTTGTACTGCTTTTAACTGACTTAATTCTACTGGAAATGAAAACAATCAAATACATAACAGTCATTCTTCTCCTGTCAGCCGGCTTCCTTATGGCACCGGCAGGTCTGCATGCCCAGGACAACAGGATTACCAGGCAGGAAATGAAGAAGATAAGAGAGGCAAGACTCCGGGCTAATTTCAGGATTATCGACACTCTTCTTAAGCAGAAGGACTTTGTGCTCAAGGCCCAGTATCTGCAGAACAGGTATGGAGACAGGATAACAGTGACTCCCCTGCTGAACTTTATCAAGGTAGAAGGTGAGACGGGTGTACTGCAGACCGGCAGTACAATGGGTCTCGGCCTTAACGGAGTCGGAGGCGTGACTGCCGCGGGACGCATAGGGAAATGGCAGTTGCGGCCCGATGAGAAAAGACTGATCCATACACTGCAGTTCAGCCTGCTTACCAACATAGGACACTATGATGTCACTATGACCGTCAGGCCTGACGGTAATTCAAGGGCAACCATTTCGGGTATAGGGAATGACAAGCTCACATGGGAAGGAGAAATTGAGGTAAGCGGAAACTCAAGGGTGTTCAAAGGGCACAACACGTTCTAACCGTTCTATACGGTATGCGGCCGCACGACCGCACGACCAAACTAACACCACTGAAATTTCTCTTCTCAGTTAACAAAGAATTCGAATAACAGTGAGGCGTTTTTAATGATCTTTCCTGTCTCCAGTTCCCAGTAGGGATAAATGCATTTTACACTTTCTTCGTCCATTTTTCCTGCTCTTTATAGGACCAATTTATTATTAAGAGGGTGCGGTTCCAAATAAAATGGCCCGGATTTGATGACAGGATGAAAGCTTTACATTAACCGCCAAAATAATGTGACAAAAAAAAGTGCGCATCGCGCACCACATATCACTTACCGCTAAATTGAATGATTTTGTGGGTTGTACTGGATTCGAACCAGTGACCCCTACCCTGTCAAGGTAATGCTCTAAACCAACTGAGCTAACAACCCGTTTTCAACGCAAAAATAATATTTAATTTCTATTATCAGCTATCCCTTTGCCTTAGTACGGCAATTATGAAAAATCAAATCCCGAAATATAGGCAGGAGCATCGTAGAAAACTTCCTTATCCTCATCGGTGAAATTCAGGAACCTGGTATAGACCAGCCCGGGTTTTGCATTCAGTATCCTATTCAGAGCACCCATTCTGACCACGGTACGCAGCTTTTCAAACAACTCGCTGCGGTCGTCGAGCCAGGTAAGTCCCGTATTGAATCCTTCGGCAGCACACACAGCCTCGAAGAGACTGGCAATAAGTTCCTCCCTTCCCTTTTTGCAGTAAATGCCATGGAATACAAGGTGCCTGAACTCTTCGGGATGAAACAGTCTTTTAAAAAAGGGCGCCCTGGGAAGGACCTTCATGTAGATCCAGCCCCACACTCCCGGCATATCGTATACCTTGTACATTGAGGGAATGGCGTTAACCCCGGCCACTATCTCTCCGCCTTCCCTGAGAACATAGTATTTGTCGCCGTGAAAGATATGGTCTGTACTGAACAGGGAGTAATCGCGGTAATAGTCGAGAAGCAACTCCTTTACCTGCTCCTTTTCCTCAGGGCTGCTGATTTTTGAGACCCTGGAATCGGGTTTGGGGTTGAACCTGCTGAAAGCAACCGTGAGAAACGACCTGATATACTCGTATCCAAGCTGGTGAATCAGGTTCTTCGATCTTTCGTTCATACTTTCAACGAAAGCATACATAATGTGCTTCTCGTCCTCGCCTATCGGTTTAAAATTAAGCAGATGAGGCTTGCTGAAGATGTCGAGCGTCTTTTTCTTGAAAGAATCGTCCTTTTCTGTTTTGATGATTACCTTCTTTTTTCTTTGGGAGATATCAGCCTGATAAACCGAATCAAAAGCAAGATATCTCAGATAGGATGAGGGATAACGCAGTTTTCCCTGGCCGGTTATCCTGTAACATGATCCAATTGTTCCCGTAACCTTGTTTTTCCTGTAGAGGGAAATGAATCTTATCTGGTCGCCGTATGCGGCAATGCGCGAAGGGATGTTTTTCAACTGAAATCTCAGTCCCCCTTCAGAACCCTGGACTGCCCTGCTTAGGATTTCAATCATCCCTTCATTGGCATGGTCAGAGACTTTGACCTCCAGATCTTTGTGCCTGATTATGGTTTTTTCAAACATATACCGTACGCTTCAATTATATCTTATTAACATCAAGAGAGCCAAATACCCTCTGAAGCAAGGGAGTTATCCTTGCCGCCACTTCCTTTCTTATCTTAAGTTCTTCTTTTTCAACTTTAGAGAACATACCGTCCAGGGCTTTCCGTGTAAGGTAATCATCGAGGTCGATGTTCACCGCTTTGAATCCGGCCAGTTTTCCGGGAATCGTATTGGCAAAGGAATTCCATTTTCCGGTAAGGGCAAGCCAGGAATCCTTAGTAGAGATATTTGCGACAATTTTCTTTTCGGTCGAAGCAGTGATCTTTGGTTTATAGAGCGAGACAAGAGCCTCAGATGTAGTGGCCTTGAGGTAAGTGGTTGCGGCGTTGTCGGCTCCCCTGAGGATGTTGAATGCATCAGCTATGGTCATCGAACTGATGCTGCCGGCGAATATCGGCGCCACTTCCTTTGCTGCATCCTCTGCAGCCCTGTTGATCCTGAGTATGACATCCTCAACGAGCTGTTCCCCTCCGGGGATTCTTGAAATATTGTCAATAATTACCCCGGCTTCTTCCGGAAGAAGGATTTTGATGGTGGCATCGCCATAGTATCCGTTTTCGGCAGCAAGCCTCTCAGCCGAATTGCGCGCCCCGATGGTAAGGGCTTCCTTCAATCCCCTTGCAACTTCTTCTTCTGTAAGGGGAACGCTGGCTGTGGACTGAAGCACATTGAGAAGCTCCGCGCAGCCGGCAGAGATCATAAGCAATACTAAAAGAACAATAGCTCTGATCCTCATGACTGGTTTTTAAAATTTCCCTAAAGATACAAATTACAGCTAAAGTCATGATACATCAGGAAGCAGGGTTTTTGCAATTATTAAATCTTCAGGGTTGGTTATTTTAATATTTTCCCTGTTTCCTTCAACGATGCGGATATCTTCCCCTGATTTTTCAAGCACCATGGCGTCGTCGGTGAATTCGGGACAGAAATCAGTGCTGTAGGCTTTTTTAATCAGGTGCGAATAAAAGACCTGTGGTGTCTGGATAAGCCTCAGGCAATGCCTGTTAACCGGCATGTTGCCGGCATCCGTCACCATACGCACCGAATCGGTGGGGCTGACGGCGGGGATAGCGTTTCCGTAGAGGGCAGCAGTCTCAAAGCAATTCCTTATGGTGTTCGTGCTGACGAGAGGTCTTACCCCGTCGTGAATGGCAACCAGACTTTCATCGTCGACAAGCGCGAGCCCATTCCTTACCGATTCAAACCTTGTCTGTCCTCCTTCGGCAAGGGAATGAGGCAGCTTGAAGGAATGCTTCACTTTCAACTCATTCCATAAACTGAAGCGGTCACCCGGCAGCACGATGATTATTTTGATCTGGGGATCAAAGGAGTAAAAGCGTTCAGCGGTATGCATCAGGACAGGCTTTCCCGCTAGTTCAAGGAACTGTTTCGGGATAACTGTACCCATTCTTCTGCCGGCGCCTCCGGCAACTATCAAAGCATATAGGTCCATACAGGTTGACTCAGCTTTCAGCCACGGCCTTCATACCCCCGGGGGCATAATGGAGGGCTTGCTGTTATAAATTATTCCTTTGTATACAGGAATCTCCTGATGCTTCTCTTGGGTGTCTTTGCAAACTCCTCGCGGTGGATCTTGAATTTGCTGACAGCCATGAAATCGGGAAGCCGCTCGTTGACTGATTTCCTGGTAGCCTCAAAGATGTCCAGAAGCTGCTCCTCCGATAAATTCTCGTTCTTTACGGCCTCAAGATCAGGATATATCAGTACTACAAGCTTATTATCCTCAGAAATGACAAGCGATTCGGCTACATAATCCATATTATTGTAGACAGCTTCGATCTCCTCGGGGAAGATATTCTTTCCGGAAGGACCAAGTAACATGCTCTTGCTTCTTCCCTTTATAAAGATATTTTTGTCCTTGTCCATTATTCCAAGGTCGCCGGTATGCATCCAGCCGTTTTCATCGATGATCTCCGCGGTGGCCTTTTCATTCTTGTAATAACCCATCATCACGTTCTCGCCGCGGAGGATTATTTCTCCTACTTCCTTTTGCGGGTTGGAGGAATCGATGGTAACCTCCAGGGTGTCGACCGGTCTTCCCGATGCCCCCAGTTTTGTGGTATTCCAGGATGCATAGCTGATAAGCGGTCCGCACTCGGTCATTCCATACCCGACCGTGAACTTAAAGCCGATTTTTTTGAAGAACCTTTCGGCTTCGGGGTTGAAGGCAGCGCCTCCTATCACTACCTCCTTGAAACGCCCGCCGAAAGTCTCGGTAAGTTTCTGATTGATCTTCCTGTGAAGAATCCCATTTATTCCGGGAATTGCCAGGAGTATCTTCATATGAGGCTTCGATATGACCGGGAGGAGCTGTTTCTTAAATATCTTTTCTATCACCAGTGGAACCGAGAGTATTAGCCTCGGGCGTATTTCCTTGAATGCCTGAACTATAATCTGCGGCGAAGGAGTCTTCGACAGAATTGTAATATGGCAACCGTAGGTGAATGGGAAAAGAAATTCGAAAGCACAACCGTAGGTATGGGCAAGCGGCAGGAATGAAACGAGAGGATCACCCGGGTCGAGGGGCATGTTTGCCTGGGCATATCTCACATTTGCCGCCAGGTTATTATGGGATAACATTACACCTTTCGAGAAGCCCGTGGTTCCACCCGTGTAGCTTATTACCGCCAGTTTGTCGTTGCTTATATCCGAGAATTTAACGTCTTCCTTTTTCAGCTCCGGATAAGCTTTCCGGTATTTCTCCTCCAGTGAAGCAAAAATTTCTTTGAAGATCTCATCCTTTGCCGTTATCAGCGAGAAGTCGTCGACTGAAAGAACAGCCTGTATCTGAGGGATTTTAGCCGGATCAATAGTCTCGTAGATCTTGTCGTCGGCAAATAATATCCTGGCATCCGAATGATTAATAAGGTTTGCCAGATCGTCGGGTTTGAAATCAGGAAGTATGGGTACGATAACGGCCCCGTAGCTTACGGTTGCCAGATAGATGATGCACCAGTTCGCCGAGTTTCTTCCTGCAAGAGCTATCTTGTCGCCTTCCCTGATGCCGGTTTCCCTGAAGAAGATATGCATCTTGAGCATCTTACCGGCAATCTCCTTGTATGATAAACCCTTTTCCCTGTAATTCGACAGGGCTTCTATTTCCCAGTTCTGGGTTATACTCTGTTCAATATAATCGATCAGTCGTTCTTTTATCATAATTTCAGGTTATTGGTCGGCAACAAAGTTACAACTTATATGCAATTCCGGGTGTAAAAAAAGCTATACGGCGTACATTACAACTAACAGTATCGTTGACAACAAGTTAACCATAGTGAAAAAATAATTGTACTGTTCCCTTTTCTTGCTGAAATAATTCAGTTTCCTGGCAAATATCCCGATGTTTGGGGCAAAGAGTACTATCAGAAAGGCAAAGAACTCTATTCCGAAAAAGACTTTGTCGAGACCTCCCTTTACGAGAGCAGAAAGGTAGACAATAATACACAGCACGAGAAGATAGAAAAGGTAGCTGATCTTCAGAAGGAGCGTTGATAATAGTCTGCGCTTGTGAAGCCGGTGGGGTTTCAGATAGGCGTAAGCCCCGGAAAATATTATAATAATAAAGATAATACCGAGAACATGATTTAATATCTGATTGAAATTTGCCATATCTGCGGTTATAAATGTTTTTTCACGATTCCCGGAGTGACCATATCAGTGAGCTTGCACCCAGTACTGCTGCATTCTTCGTGCTGAGCTTCGAAGGAAGAAGTTTCACCTTGTCTTTGTAGATATGAAGGAGGTTCTCTTCCATCGATCTTCGTGCAGGTTCAAATATAAGCTCCTTTGCCTGGGCAAGTCCTCCGAAGAGGAATATTGCCTCGGGGTTGAGATGTGAGATAACATCGGCAAGCTTGAAGCCAAGGATGATGCCGGTGCGTTCGAAAGCAGCCAGGGCTATCGGATCACCTTTTTTTGCTGCTGTGTTTATCATTTCAGCATCAAGCTGATCGAAGCTGAATTTTCTTAGTTCGCTGGGAGCTATGCTGTCGGCCATTACCTTGAGCAAGGTCCGTTTCAGTCCGGTTGCCGAGACATAAGTTTCGAGGCAGCCTTTTTTGCCGCAGTCGCATTCACGGTTGCAGAGCCCCGGCCTGATGGTCGTATGGCCGAGTTCTCCTGCAAAACCCTGATGTCCGTAGAGCAGTTTCCCGTTTACAACAAAACCGCTTCCCAGACCTGTTCCCAGGGTGATGACCACAAAATCCTTCATGTTCTTGGCGCCTCCATAAACCATTTCACCCACTGCTGCCGCGTTGGCATCGTTTGTTACCACAACCGGCAGATCAGAATGCCTGGCGAAAAGCTCAGCCAGGGGAGTGATCCCCTTCCAGGGAAGGTTGGCGGGATGTTCGATAGTACCCTTGTTTATATTGCCCATTGGAGCTCCGATTCCGAAACCGATGAGTTCCACATCATCTTCTGATTTCCTGTAGATCTGCATTATCTTTCCGTACAACGCGGCCACGTACTCATCGGCCCTGGGATACTGGGAAGTCTTTATCTTGTCTTCAGCAATGATGTTACCCTTGCGGTCGACTATCGCGAATGCCGTGTTCGTACCGCCTATATCAATGCCTGCTACTGCTTTCTTACGTGACATGTCTGAATGTTTTTACCCGATTTATCTGACTATTCCGGAATATATATATTTCCAACCTTTCTGGCCCTCTTCGGATGATCGAGGTCGACACCGAGAGCCAAACCGGTTTCTATAAGAATATTCCATCCGGCAGCTACCTGGAGGTATTCAGCATACTGACCTCCGTCGGGGATAACTATTGTCGGGAAGATGGTTGGTTTTGTCGAGATCGCTATAACATGAACACCAACTCCCTTAACAATGCATTCCATGAATTTATCCTGGTCGTCATCGAAAGGATCGACCCAGATCAGTACCTCATCCTTGTTCATTATTTCCTCGATGCCATGCAGTGCAAAGGTTCCCTCGAAGAAAGCCGATCTTTTCCTGGTTATCTCATTTGCCTTAAGAGCTATCTCCTGGGCCACTCCGTTATCACGTCCTGCAAAATAAATGATATCGGTCTTTGTTAACAGTTCCGTAATCGATTTATCAATAGGGGATGTAAGAACTTCTTCGGTTTGCCCGGCCAATGTGCCGAGGCCTTCCATCTTCTCTCCACGGATATTCCTTAAAAGGGAATCGTAGAAGAGAGCCTGTTCGACAACCGATTTGCTGGCGGCTACTGCCTCTTCCTTGCCGCACGTGAGTACATGGGTGTCGTCGGCAAGCTTTTGGAGCATTGTATTCTCGTTTGCAGTGAGACCGAACACAGGCTTGTGATTTTTTGCCTTGAGAAAGTTAACAAGTCTGATAACCTCCTTCGTCTGACCTGAGTTCGATGACAGGAAAACGGCAAAGTCGTTAAGATTATATTCCATCGCCTGGGTACATCCTTCAGTGATTACCGGCATCAGGAAGTCTTTCTTCAGATTGGACCAGATGGCTCTTTTCGCGGGGAAAAGCCTGCTGCTCCCCTCGCCTGCTAGTAATAATCCCTTTTTGGCCGAGATGGGTTTCACGAAGCGTTCAGAGATCTTCGGATCAAAAGAGCTGATAATACCGGGTGTTTCGAGCATTTCCCGGATAAGGGAAAAGCCGCTGTATTTTTCTTCTTTGAGGTTCATGGAAATTCAGTTTTTAGTGAAAAAAATATGACAAATATTATTCACTGACCTGACAGGGAAAAGTTTTCCGTGCCGGGTTCAGGCAAATTCAAGCAGTCCAAAATACTCAGGCCTGTGGAAATCGGGCTTTTCAGTGGCAACCGGATTCCAGCTGAGATAATGCGGTACGCTGAGTTTATCGCCACATTTGTAAAAGTTGGCTTTGAGCACATTCCCTTTCCTGCCATCGACAGAATGGAGGAAAAGGGTAGAAAAAGGGATTGCCAGAGTCAGCTTCCATTCAAAATCACCTTCTCTTTCAGGCAGGGGAAAGCTGCCGGCAGAAGCAAGATACCTGATTCCGGCAATTATCGACGGATCGGATCTCTTTCTGTCATGCCTGCCGGTACCTGATCCCATAAGGCAGGTGCCAATGGCATTGAACTCAAAATTGTAGTAAACCCCGTCATCTGAAGGAGCAACGAAAAACTCGACACATGAGTCTTCATATACTTCCTGGTTGGGCAGGGTCTTTTCAGCCTTGAACCATCTTTCCCTTACATGATATTTGAGAAGGAATTCATTCCGCGAACGGGCTGCTGCAAAATAGACTTCAGGCCTGTAATCAAAATTCTTCCAGTTCAGTTCTCCGATAGGATGAAGTTCGCAGCTGCTGTCGAGCAGGCGGGAGATCTCCTCCATCGGAAGCTGATCATGCTTATCATCTATACTTATGACTCTCAGGGTTTTCACAGGCACCGACAATGAATGACCGGTATGCCCTGACCGGTACGGAAGGCTTTCCGACCGGTCAGAGGTTACCGTTGAATTTAATATTATAGTTCGTTCAGTATAAGAGCTGCTGAACCCAGAACTGCTCCGTTGGATTCAGATATACCTGAAGGAAGTATCTTGACCGTATTCTTGAACAGTACGTAATTGTTCTTTTTGAGGTATTCCCTTACCGGTTTGAACAACAATTCGCCGGCGTTGGCAAGTCCTCCGAAAAGGAATATGGCTTCGGGGCTGGTATAAACTATTGAATTGATGATTCCCAGGCCAAGTTTCTCAGCCGTGTATTCCATAGCTTTCACAGCGATTGGGTCGCCCTTGGCTGCTGCATCGGCGATAGCCTTTGATGTCAGTTTCGAAGGCGGAATATCTCTCAGCGGACTGTCGGCCCTCATTTCGCTTATCATCAGAGATGCAGTTTTTACAAGACCTGTCGCGGATGCATAGGTCTCGAGACATCCCTTGCGGCCACAACCGCATTCCCTTCCGCCGGGAACCACGCAAAGATGGCCTACTTCACCTGCAAAGCCGGTGTGTCCGTAAACCAGCTTGCCGTCAACCACAATACCGCTTCCAAGGCCGGTACCCAGCGTGAGGACGATGAAATCCTTCATGCCCTTGGCTCCGCCAAACACCATTTCGCCCATTGCTGCAGCATTCGCGTCGTTGGTTATAGCTACTTTAATATTGAGTTCCTTTTTTACAAGGTCGCCAAGTGGAACGATTCCTTTCCATAACAGGTTGGGAGCATGTTCAATAGTTCCCCTGTGATAGTTTGCATCCGGAGCTCCGATCCCTATTCCAACCAGCTCAAGATCTTTCTTCCCGGCCAGTAGTTTCTTCACGTTGGCCCCAAGAGCCTTTACAAAATCTTTAACATCGGGATAATCGGTTGTCTTGAAATGACCGTCAGCAAGAACCTTACCTTCTGTGTCAACGATGCCGAAAACGGTATTGGTTCCGCCAATGTCAACACCTGCTACTACTTTCTTCATATTTACAAGTATTTAATTATTAATATATTGTTTAAAAATCGACATGATTGGCATAAGCTTGTTTATTGTTTCTGAAATATATAGGTTTTAGTTCAAATTCCTATCATCGGCGGGCAGCTGTTTTTCTGATCTGTAATTCATATTGTTTGAAATTAACCGGGGATAGCTCCCATGGATTGATAACCTCCCAGTTTTCCTTGATCTCTATCAGCCCCGGGTAATATGAAACAGGCTCGGGCTGACGGCGCAAATCGAAGTCGCCCGTGGTCCATTCCCGGTTGCCGTCAAGATCAAATACAGCCCGCAATTTATACTTGCCCTGGCTAAGAAGCGGAAATTCAATCCTGGCAGTGTCGATAAGATAAGTCTGCCTCAGCACTTCCTCCCTTTCATTAAGAAGCTGAATAATTTTTCCCCCGTAATGTCCTTTAATGTCGAGTATCAGTTTCCCGTACGATTCCGGACCCGGTACCGAGAATTTGGTGCCTGTTGAATCGGAATTTTCTCCATAAATACTGCCGAAAGCGGCAGAATCGCTTATGAAAAGATAGTTTTTACCTGATTCCAGTTCAGCATTCATGAACCAGCGGCACAAGGTCATGCTGTCGGGGCTGAAGGTAACAGGGATCCTTGTTCGCTGTTCCTTCAGGATTTCATAAAGATATATTGCCGAAGTATCGGGAGCCCGCATCGGAGAAGGAGCAGTGAAGGGTATCCTGACTACAGGCCTGATCTGACCCGACATTGAATGGGATATTTCATAGGGGATTCTCTTCGGAGGCCGCCCCCTCACTGTCCGCTGAACAGGTGTCAGGAACCTCATTTGCAGGGTGTCATATTTAAGGGTGGTAAGCCCTGATGTGTCGGTAAATGGAAAACTGATAACCGGTTCGAGGATAGGCTTGTTATAAATAGCCGAATCGGTAAGCCACACCGTTATGGAATCCCGCTTGCGGCTTTGCTCCATGAACCACGCTTCGTCGCTTTCCCCCGGTATTGAAAATCCGAAACCGAGCGAATCAGGAGGAAGGGAAAGAACAAAGGAAAGCTGGAAAGCCTGTTTTCGTGACGATGACGCGAGATAGTGCAATTTTTTCTGAGCCTGGAAAAGGATAAGAGGATATTCACCTGTAACCGGAGGCTTCTCGGGCACATTTCCGGAAGCCGGAGCTGCAGTCGCGGCAGAAGGAAGGGAATCCTTCGCGACGGGTAAATAGTTTTTTTCAGGTGTCACACTTACCGGATCATCGTAAAATGCAAATACTTCCTCCCTCAGGTTGTAATTCTTGCTGTTGTCGGCATCGATCAGTCCGTAAAGCCTGTAATTTCCCGGTCGCACATTGTCGATACGGTAAGAGCCGTCCGGAGCGGCGCGGGTTATATAATCCGGAATGGTTTTATAAACAGCTGAGTCGTCAAGTCTGCTGTAAAGAAGTATCAGGGTATTCTCCGGAGGGTCGAGGTTCAGCCCGGTGTACGCGTTTCCTGTAACTGACAGAGAATCGATGGAAGGGCCGGTGGAAAAGACAAACTGGTAATTGTTTATCGCGTTCCCTTCGTTAAGGTCGCGAATCGCATCCTGAAAATAGAAGGTGTAGGTGGTGCTGTCGCGGAGTTTGTCCTCGTACCTTATCCTTATGTTTTTGCCGCGGATAGTTATTTCGGGTTTCTTCTGCATCGGCGGCGAGACCATCAGTTTTTCATTTATCTGATTGAGTACAACATATTCGTCGAAGCTTATGACAATCTCCCTGCCGGTGAAATTGGTTGAACCGTTTTCGGGCACACTTTTGAGTATCACGGGTATTTCCCTGTCCCTGGGTCCGCCCGAAGGGGAACTCATCTTTGCACAACCGAAAGCCAGTAAGCTGATTACAACGAGGAGGGAGAAGTATCGGTACGCGTTATGGATCATAAAAAATTCGGCCTTTGCATCTGCAAACTTACATTTTTTAAGCATATTTTATACCACCGGGTAAGCCCGGGACAAAGGATAATGAAAAAACTTAGGGCAATTTTACCGATTATAACTAAATTTGCTGATTACTACTATTCCGCCTATGCATTTAACAGTTATCCCCTGGGATGTCAATCCCGAAATATTCCGGATAGGATCATTTGCCATCCGGTGGTATGGCCTGCTGTTTGCCTCCTCCTTTCTTTTCGGTTATATTATCATGGATAAGATATTCAAAAATGAAAATCTTTCACAGGATACTCTCGACCGGTTGACTGTATATATGGCGCTTGGAGTCATAATTGGAGCGCGCCTGGGTCATTGCTTATTCTATGAACCGAAATATTACCTCAGTAATCCCGGCGAGATACTAAAGATATGGCATGGAGGACTTGCAAGTCATGGTGCTGCCATAGGCATCCTTATAGCCCTGTGGCTTTTTGTGAGAAAGGAGAAAAAGGACTATACCTGGATCATCGACCGGATAGCAATTGTCGTTGCACTGTCAGGATTTTTTATAAGGATGGGAAACCTGATGAATTCAGAGATCTACGGAGTTGAGACTACCATGCCCTGGGGCTTTGTTTTCCTAAGAAACGGGGAGAATGTTCCCAAGCATCCCACCCAGATTTATGAAGGACTGACTTATCTGTTCATCTTCATCCTGTTGATGAGAATTTATTGGAAGAACAAGGGGGAACACATTCAGGGACTTCTTATCAGCCTTGCACTGATACTGATATTCACGGCAAGATTCTTCATAGAATTCCTTAAGGAAGACCAGGTCGATTTCGAATCGGGAATGACCTTGAATATGGGTCAGTGGCTAAGCATTCCCTTCGTTATTGCCGGCTTTGTATGGCTGTATGTCAGCCTGAAACAAAAGAAGAGACTGGTAATAAAAAGGAAGAAATAGAAGGGAAGGGGACCAAACTCCCTTTGTTAGCTGAGGTTCACCGGGATGACGGCGGACAACCTGGAAATCACTTCATAAGTATGCCGTTGAAAAGCACGTCCAGTATTCCGTTCAGCCTTTCCTCAAGGTTTATTTCACGCTTTTTCCAGAACAGCGGGACCTCCAGTCCCTTAAGGGTGGTCTGAACCGCCAGCGCGGTGTACTCGCTGTTTTTCACATTGAATATCTTTTTCCTGGCACCGTCATACAGTATCAGCCTCAGAATAGCCAGCTCTTCGCGGTCGTATTTTTCCCGTATCTGCTCTATGAAATCAAAGTGATCCAGATGCTTATCAAAGATGGCGCTATAGTAATTCGACAGTTTTTCGAATGAAGTCATTCTTACAAAGACATAGTTTCTCATCTTGCCGACAGGTGAATCAACCGATTTAATTGCTTTAGTAAGTTCACTTCGAAGTATATTGGCTTCATAAAGCACCACTGCCTTGAAGATTTCTTCCTTGCTTTTGAAATAGTAATAGACAGAGCTTTTCCCCATTTTAAGAGCCTTGGATATTTCCTCCATGGTGGTCTTGCGGAAACCGTAACGGCTGAAAATTTGTCCGGAAGTCTTTATTATCTTTTTTCTAAACTCCTCTTTATTAACCATATAGTAAGTACTATTATTAACTTTCCATCACGATTGCAAATTTAGAATATATTAAGTTCTTAGCAAAATATTCGAGGTTTTCGGTCGATAATTCGAATTATTAAAAAGCAAAAGCAATTCATCGGATAGGGAGCTGTTATCATCAACCCTATAATTAAAATATGGTTTCATGACTGGCAATAAGTCGTTAATTTTGTAAATTTGATACTCAAAACCAGTTTGCCGGGGATTTGATATCTCTCTGGCCAGGTTGATTATCAGGGAGGAAAGAAAAAACCATCTGCATACCTGGGGGAAGAAAGCATACCTGGTTTATTTTAGGAAAAACAATAATAATTAATATGGAAGGCGTAGTAAAATTCAATTGCCACTGGAATCAGTCGGGACCTGTAATCTCCGACGAAATGTACGAAATAATAAATTACTGGAGGGAAGTACTTTATAATATGGATATTATCGGAGCCTACGAGAATGGCGTGTGTTACGGCAATATCAGTATGAGGATAGGGAAAAGCAATCAGTTCATAATTACAGCTTCCGCCACCGGGGAGATTCCCGAGCTTGAGCCGGGTCATTATGTAAAAGTCAATTCATTCAATATCGATGAAAATGCGGTTCAGTGCACCGGACCGCTGAAAGCTTCGTCGGAGTCGCTTACACATGCAGCCATCTACCTTGCTGATCAGGGAGCTAATGCCGTGGTGCACGTTCACAGCATCGACCTCTGGAATGAGCTTATTTACAAAGTGCCGACCACAAATCCTTCAATGGAATACGGGACGACGGGTCTGGCCAGGGATATATTCAGGCTTTTCAGCGAATCGGATGTAATTGAGAAAAGGATAATAGTGATGGCCGGCGACAGGGAAGGAATCCTTACTTTTGGTCACGACATGGATGAGGCAGTGAATGTCCTGATGCAATATCTGAGGAAAGAAAACTGACTTTATCTGATACGCGGGTTGTTTTTAAGATGCATTCGCGACATTGATTCATGAAAAAAGCTAAATTTGGCAAACTAAAATGTTATCCATATGAAGACAAAAATCCTTATCCTTTCAATCGTACTCGGTTTTGCAGCTTTCTCATGCAAACAGAAAAACGCTCCTGTCGTGTCGGAATCACCACAGGCTGAGGCTGCTGCCCCTGCACCAGATTATCCGAAGATGATTATTGCAAAGGCTTTCGTAAAGCCGGGCAAGGAAGCTGATTTCATCAACGCCGCGAAATCGATAATTGAAAATTCAAACAAGGAAGAAGGATGCCTCGGGTACATGCTGTACCAGGATCCCTATGAAAAGACAAATTTTATTTTCGTGGAGAAATACAAGAATCAGGCAGCCATTGACTTTCATTTTGCAGCTCCCTACTTCAGCGAATTCGGGACTGTGACTGAAGCCTTGTTCAGCAAACCGCTCGAGATTAAAATTATAGATATAGCAGCAGAACAATAGTCGTCCTGTTAACGCGACAATCCGCGTAGAAACTGAAGCTGTTCCGTATCGCGGATTCAGGGGATAAAAAGAAAAACAAAGCCCTGGCGCGGATCAGCGGATGTCTTCAGGCAATGGAGGAATCTTGTCTGTGTACATCATCCTGTTCAGCGGAGACATATCTGAAGTGGATTTGAAAGGCCTGAATGGTGAAAGCCTTACAACCGCAGCCGATTTCACTCCACGGATATCGTCAAGACAGGCTTTCAGCAAATCTTCTTCAGGATCTCCAAAGGGCAGCAGGTCGACAGCATATTCACTGGCTTCGATATCGGGGCTAAGACCATTGGTAAAATCACTGAAATCCGCGGAGTTTGCTATCTTGAGAACCACAGGCTGCATTGCCCATCTATGTCTCGGATTAACAGTTCCTGCATTATCGATATAATCCTTAATAGTAAAGGAACCCACATTCTTGCCATAGGTATTGGTGCCAACCTGCTTTACTGTGATATAAGGCCTCAGGCCATTGATTAGCATTTCGGAAGCAGATGCCGTTTCGGAGGTTGTAATGACATATATTTCTCCAATTCCCAGTGAATTGATAGGCGTCTCAGGTGTATTCCCGGTAGCGGGAATCTTATCCTGGAAATGCTGGTTGAAATAATCCTGACCGTAGTTTGTAAGATAATAGCTAGTCAGAAGATCATTGAACTGTGATTTAGCAAAAACCAGGGAAGTATTCGTGGAATGGATCATGCTTGCCAGGTAAATTGCAGTACTTATATATCCGCCCGAATTGTACCTGAGGTCGAGGATAAGCTTGCTTATATTCCCATTCTTGAACCTTCCCATTACATTGTTTAGCTCAATGTCGTAGGTTGTGCCTATCTTCACATCGTAGGAGTTGGTGAAACCGTTGTATACGAGATAGCCCACTTTTATTCCATCGACATCCATGATGGTATCCAGAAGGATCGGGTTCTCCATGATCTCGATCGGGGTAAGCGCCACCGAGCGTCCGTTCAGCGTGAAAGTCGTCCCGTTGTAATCCGCGAACCCCATGGTGTAATTCACATTTGTAAAGAGAAGCGACTTGTAGTTGACATCGGTAAGCTGCTGATCGTTGATATGGGTGAAAATATCCCCGCGTTTCAGTCCTGCATCTTCGGCGGGAGAGTCCTTATAAACGTATCTTATTATACCGACAAGCTTATTGCTGGTATTATCAATGTAATAAAGCTTGAAGTTAATCCCGACCGTTTTGGAAACACCAGCCAGCCAGTCGTCAAGTTCGGTATAATTGTCGACAATAAAGCTGAATTTGTCGACTTCCCCGTACTTATAAAGAAGTTTGTAGAACAGGGCTTCAGGGTCGGAGCTCTTGTTCAGAAAAGCATTAAGGCTGTCCTTGTTCGTTTCATAGAGGGCCTTTGACAGCGAGGGAACCTGTTTTTCCCAGAAATAGTAGGTGGAGAGTGCGTTATAGATGAATTTCTTTTCATCGCTTGCTTCAGGGATAATAACAGGCGGAGGATCCTTCTTGCATCCGCCGGGAATCATCAGAACAAGAAGAAGTGCTAAATAAAAATATTGCAGACTTTTCATTGTTTACAGATTTATAGGCTAGTTACAAAATTAAATAAAATTCCTTATTCCAAATATCACTAATTCTCAGTTTATAATTATATCCCGATTATAGCCACAGTGTCAAATTTTATACCAAAATTATCCTTCTTCTTCCGAGAGGCTGCCGGCTGATGGATGCTCATTCGGGGTATGTCATTTCCGGGGAGTTTTGTGACGGGAATATGATACAGTAGTCCTTTTGGTCATGTCGCGCATAAAAGAAATTTGTTTTTATAGCGAATAATGGCAAAATTTTTGCGGGCATATGAGTAACTGAGCAAGTTGTTGAGAATGCTCAATATTTTAATGTTCGTCCATTTATTTCCAATACTTGTCAATTTGTTAAGTGAAAGTTTGGAATTTTTTATAATTTTATCGCTTTATATATTAAGAATTAATGTAATAACCTGATAATCTGTCATAAAATAAACATGAACATAATGAAAAAATTAACAGGATTTCTTTTGGCCGTTTTTATGGCTTTTTCCATTGCTTCCGGACAGGAAAGGAATGATGTGATTAAAGTTTACAATGAAGGTGCAAAGCTGCTTCAGACCGACGTTCAGGGTGCCATTACCGCGTTTGAGAACGTGGTAACTCTGTCGGAACAGGTTGGCGAATCGGCCAACGATCTGAAATCAAAAGCCACGCAGGTGTTGCCGGGATTGTATGTGAGGCTGGCCAATAATGCCATGAAAGAGAACAAGTCGGCCGCTGAAATAATAAAGGCTGCTAAACTTGCATCAGATGTCTCGGAAAAATATGGCAATGAGACAGGCAAGAACAATGCATCGATAATTCTGGTTCAGGGCTATAATAAAATGGGTACAGAATTATTTACAGACAAGGACTATGACAATGCCATTCTCGCATTCGACAGTCTTCTGGTCATCAACCCCGATTTCAGCAATGCCATATTCAACAAGGCTCTGATCTACAGGGCACAGAATAATAATGCCGCTTTTGAGGAAAGCATCGATCTTTTCCTTGGAAAGCTTGAAGCAGGCAAGGATGATCAGGCGATTAATCAAGCATCCACTCTTGCACTTGAGTATTTCCGGGCTGCCGGATCGCAGGCCAATCAGGCTGATAACACTGATGAGGCCCTGGAACTTCTTAATAAAGCTGCCAAATACGGGGAAGACAAGGATCTTTACTACTATTTTGCAGATGTTTACAATAAAAAGAAATCGTTTGACAGCGGTATCGAGTATGCCCAGAAAGGCCTTGCCCTCGAAACAGGAGATGCAGAAGCCAAAGCCAAGTTTTATTTTCAGCTCGGTCTCGGACAGGAAGGAAAAGGCCAGACCGCAGAAGCATGCGCTTCATTTAAAAACGCGCTGTTCGGTCCTTTTGCCGAACCCTCAAAGGCAAAAAGGACTAACCTGAAGTGCCAGTAAATCGTTTGTCTCATTTTTTTACGCCCTGACACCGGGCGAAATCAGATAAAAGAAGCAGGAATGACAAATCATCATTCCTGCTTTTTTTTTACAAATTGCAAGCCTGATCCCTGACCATGGGTTCCAGAGGTGTTTTATGGATTATGTCAGACCATCCGGCCATTTTGAACAGGGGCAGGGAGTAATCGCTTTTTGCACACTGCAAGCCTTCGGTCATTGCTGATCGCCACCATTCTTCAGGAATGGGCTTTGGGCGGCTTGTTACCCAGTCCGTAAACCCCTATGATTACTTTTAATATACTGCTCAACTTATGCAGTTCCGGAAGAACCGGAATTTCGTTCACGACCAAATTTAGGAATTTAATGACCAAACGGTATGATAAAATAAATTTCAATTATAAAGCCTCATTTTATTTAACTTTGCCATCTCATTTTATCAAAAGATGTTAAATGTTAAATTAATACCCGGGAAGAGTGACAAGACCTAAAACATGGATACCCGATAACAAGGCTGTTGAAAAGTTTGTCAGGACCATTTTCAGTCTCATGTTTCCCTTTGGTGAGGATATTGAAGAAACGGAGCCTCACGACAACGATGGTTCGGCAAGGGAACAATTGCTTATAGTACTCGATGATTTGACCGGCGACAGGGAAAAGGTCGAAGCAGATTTTTTTGCATCCCTTCCGGAATTAAAAAAAGTCCTTCTCAAGGATGCAGAGTTTATACTTGAGTCGGATCCGGCGGCAACAGAGCTGATTGAAGTTTTGGCTGTTTATCCGGGATTTTTTGCAATATTCTGCTACAGGATAGCCCACTCCCTTGCCGGTTCAGGCGTACCCCTTCTTCCAAGAATGATCACCGAATTTGCTCACCGGGAAACCGGAATTGACATTCATCCCGGAGCCAGGATAGGAAGCCCCTTTTCAATAGACCATGGAACAGGAATAGTTATAGGGGAGACAACCGAGATAGGAAAAAATGTGAAGCTCTACCAGGGAGTGACCCTCGGCGCATTAAGCGTCAACAAGGGAAAAGCATCAAGCAAGCGCCATCCCACTATCGGCGATAACGTGATCCTGTACGCGGGAAGCACGATACTTGGTGGTGAAACGGTTGTGGGAAGGAACAGTATAATAGGAGGCAATGTATGGTTAACCGAAAGCGTGGCTCCATTTTCGGTAGTTTATCACAAAAGCCAGATAGTTGTAAGGAACAATAATGATTTCAGGGAGTCCGGCAGTTTTATAATTTAATTAAAGGTAAAGACATTCATGAAGGCAGATTCAGTACTCGATCTTATTGGAAACACGCCTGTTGTCAGGATAAACCGGCTTTTCGATCCATCGCTGAACGTATGGTTAAAGTTTGAAAGGGCAAATCCGGGTGGAAGCCTCAAAGACCGCGTTGCCTTGTCGATGATCGATGAAGCCGAGAAGAAAGGATTGCTGAAACCCGGAAGCGTCATTATTGAACCCACATCGGGAAATACTGGAATCGGACTCGCAATGGTGGCAGCCTGCAGGAATTACAGGGTCATACTGGTCATGCCTGAATCGATGTCGCTTGAAAGAAGATTGATAATGAAGGCATACGGGGCGGAGTTCGAACTCACCCCAAAGGAAATGGGGATGAAGGGAGCAATTGAAAGGGCAGAGCAGCTGAAATCTGAAATACCCGGAGCGTGGATCCCCATGCAGTTCGACAATAAAGCCAATCCGGAAATTCACATGAGAACCACAGCCCGCGAGATACTGACCGATTTCCCGGAACGGCTCGACTGTGTGTTTGCATGTGTGGGTACGGGAGGTCACCTTACAGGATGTGCCAGGATACTGAAACAAAGCTACCCCCTGCTGAAGGTGTTTGCCATTGAACCTGAACTGTCGCCGGTGCTAAGCGGAGGGACACCCGGTCCGCACCCGATACAGGGAATTGGTGCCGGCTTTATACCATCCATACTTGACACCGACCTGATTGATGAAGTTGTCAGGATAGGGAAGGAGGAAGCTTACTCATTTACCCGCAGGACTGCCAGGGAAGAAGGACTGCTCGTTGGAATATCGACTGGAGCGGCTCTGGCTGCAATCTATCAGAAAAAAGACAGCCTGCCTGACGGGTCCGTCATTCTTACATTCAATTACGACTCTGGTGAAAAGTATTTGACAACGGAAGAGTTGTTCTGAGGTCACGGGGCACAGAGCACAGGGCACAGGGCGCAGGGCACGAAGACAAGTCTTGCAGGTCTTGCAGGTCTTGCAAGTCTTGCAGGTCTCTTACAATGAGATATTTGACTACGCTAAACGCTAAACGCTAAACGCTAAACCCTAAACGCTAAACCCTAAACGCTAAACCCTAAACGCTAAACCCTAAACGCTAGCCGCGTGCCGCGTGCCGTTCTTCTCAAGCTTACAAGGGTTAAAATCAAAAATTAATTGCATATCCAAAAAACCTGTTTATCTTTGACCATCCGGTTAAACCAACTGGATAAACTAAAAGGTTAAAATATGACAGAAGTTGAAAAACAAACCGAAGACAGGATATTCGAATCAGCCACCGAGGTATTTATAGAGAAGGGCATGGACGGGGCAAGGATGCAGGATATTGCAAACCATGCGGGAATCAACAAGGCTTTGCTTCATTATTATTACCGTACCAAGGAGCGACTTTTCGAAGCGGTTTTTGAAAAAATGGCAAAATTAATCTTTAGCAGGTTTGCCCCCGTGTTAGATGAAAACGCTTCACTTGAAGACAAGATCAGGTTCTTTTACAGGGAACATATTTCCTTCCTCCAGAAAAATCCACGTCTTCCGGCTTTCATTCTTAATGAAATAAACAGGAATCCGGCAAGAATCAGGAAACTTCTCTGGAAGTTTAATATCAACGAATTATGGAACACCCTGGAAAAGCAGCATCACGATGAGCTCATCAGGTACAATATTACAAGGGAGACATTGCCCCAGGTCATGACATCGATAGCGGCAATAAGCGTTTTTCCCTTCGCGGCGCGTGGTATAATGGAAGTGCTTTTCGAGAAGTCAGGTCAGGATTTCAATAAATACCTGGAAGACAGGAAGGAATTTGCTGCTGGTTTTGTCATAAGGGCTATTAAAGGCTGTGAAACGGGAACAAACGTATAAAACAAGGGGAAACAAAGATAAAAGGCACATCATATGAACAGGTTAACACTCGTATTCATCTTTCTGGCAATCTCATGGATTGCGTCAGGCCAGAACGGAACAATGCTTACTCTCGGGGAATGCTACCGTAAGGCGGAAGCCGCAAGTGCACTGGCCGGGGAAAAAGATTCGTACCGTCAGATATGGGAATTCAGGGACAGGAATATATCGAGTGGCTGGCTTCCAACTCTCGATGTTTCCGGCAGCTTTGTCTACAATTCAGAAGTGATCGATATCGGCAACTCACTTGGTTCATTGCCGGTACCGGGTATTGCAGATGCTGTCAAACCCATGCCTCATGAGCAATACAGGCTAAATGTCGACATAAACCAGGTGATTTACGACGGGGGAGCCATAAAGGGAGCCCGGGCCATCGAGAAGGCTGATCTGCTTATAAATGAAAAGCAGTCAGAAACCGATTTGTACAAGCTGAGAAGCCAGATCAACACCTGTTATTTCAATCTGCTGCTTCTTGAAAGACAGGATGAACTTCTGAACAACTATCTCGATCTGATTACAAAAAGGATAGCATCCATGCATTCGGGAGTGGAAAACGGTGTGATCCTGCACTCCGATATCGACGTGATGACCACTGAAAAAATAAAACTTGAACAGCAGTTGAGGGAAAGCAGGATACGCGGGGAGTCGCTTTTCAGGATACTGTCGGCGTTAACTGCAACTGAAACGGATCCTGTCCCGGAACTGGTGATGCCCGTTTTCAACACCGATTCAACGGACGTGATTAGCAGGCCCGAGCTGGAGATCTTCGATCTTAGAAAAGATCAGCTTAATGCATACCTGCAGGTAATAAACAGCCGCAGAATGCCTAAAGCCTTTGGATTTGCCACACTTGGCTATGGGAATCCCCCCGGCAACAACTTTTTAAAGGATGAGTTCGCACCTTATTATATACTGGGTGCCGGATTAAAGTGGAACATCTTCGACTGGAACAAGGCAAAGACCGAAAAACAGATAGTAGGACTCCAGCATGTGATAATAGAAAACCGTCAGAACGATCTGAACGACAACCTTAACAGGATGCTCGAGGCAAAGAGAGCCGAGATAGAAAGCCTGAGCACTCTCCTCGAAACCGACCTCGAACTGATCAGTCTCCGCAAGAGGATAACCTCCTCCGCCGAATCGCAGTATGAAAACGGTACAATCACGGCAACCGATCTGCTGAACGAGATCAACCTGGAAAAACAGGCCCTAATAAACCATGAGATACACAGGATAAACCTGGCAATGGTGCAGGCCGACTACTATAATATAAGCGGAAAAGAAATAGAATGACCATTATCCGACATATCCCCGGGGGAAGGAGCCCGCAACGGGATAGCTTCATTTCCCCTTAAATGGGGAAAGAAGAAAGGGGGTCAAATTTGAATAACAAACTATCTAATAATATAATCATGAAGTATTTAACGCCGATCATCATCACCGCTGCTCTTATTGCAGGCTGCAGGGACAAATCAGGTGAAGCTGATGCCTACGGTACTTTTGAAGCCACTGAAGTAACGGTTTCTTCTGAAACCGGTGGACGAATTCTGACATTTCCTGTAGCAGAAGGCATGGAGATAGAGGAAGGAGCCGGAATAGCCGTTACGGACACAACTATCTTCAGGCTTCAGCTTAATGAGATCGACGCCGGAATGAATGGGATCAGGGCTAAGGTCAGTTCAATAAATGCAAAGAATGATATCCTCAGGCAGCAGATGCAGAACCTGAATGTAAATATCGAAAGGATAGAAAACATGATGAAGGATAATGCCGCCACCAGGAAACAGTATGATGATCTGACCGGACAGTTGGCTGTGATGGAAAAGCAGATAGCTGCAAACAACACCGAAAAGGCATCGGTTGCGGCGGAGTTGTCGGTGTATGAATCAAAAAAGGCAATTCTGACCGAACAACTCTCGAGAGCTTATGTGAGAAGTCCGCTTAAAGGTAGAGTTATTGAAAAATATGCCGAGGCCGGGGAGATCACAACAGCGGGCAGGCCGCTGGTAAAGATTGCCGATCTCTCGGTGATGAAGCTGAAGGTGTATGTCAGCGGAGCTCAGCTTGGCGATCTGAAGGTTGGCAGCGAATGCACGGTCAGAGTCGATGACGGCGACAAGGATTACATGACATTCCCGGGTCGGATAAGCCATATTTCGGAAAAAGCCGAATTCACTCCCAAGATTATCCAGACTAAGGAGGAAAGGGTGATACTTGTATATGCAGTCACTATCGAGGTGGTAAACGACGGTACAATGAAGTCGGGAATGCCCGGGGAAGCTATTTTCTGAGATCATGTCAAAAGCAATTGAATCATCGGGAATTTGCAAGACATTCGGGGACAGGCAGGCTCTGAAGAACATCACCTTTGACGTCAACGAAGGAGAGATATTCGGATTCATTGGTCCCGACGGAGCCGGTAAAACAACTCTTTTCCGGATCATTAGCACACTTATGCTTCCCGACAGGGGTTCAATGACCATCCTCGGACTCGACAGCACAAAGGGATACAGAAAGTTAAGGGAAAACATCGGGTATATGCCGGGGCGTTTTAGTCTTTATCTTGATCTGACCGTTGAGGAAAACCTGAACTTTTATGCATCGGTATTCGGAACCACGGTGGAAGAGAACTATGAGCTTATCAGGGATATCTACTCTCATATCGAGCCTTTCAGGAAAAGACTGGCCGGCAGGCTGTCGGGCGGAATGAAGCAAAAGCTTGCCCTGTCGTGTGCCCTGATCCACAAACCACGATTGCTTGTACTCGACGAACCCACGACAGGAGTCGACACAGTGTCGCGCACTGAATTCTGGGAAATGCTGCGGAAGCTGAAACAGAACGGTATAACCATCGTGGTGTCGACTCCATACGTGGACGAGGCAATGAACTGCGACCGGGTTGCACTGATACAGGAAGGTCAGCTTATGTTGGTGGACAGACCTCAGAATATCAGAGACGGATTCTCACGCGGGCTTTTCAGCGCCAGGGCCGGCGACAAATACCGGTTGCTGCTTGCCCTGAGAAACTACCCCGCTACGCTTAGCGTCTATCCCTTCGGTGATTCCATACATGTGACTTTTTCTGAAGAAACACCCGGAAGGGAATTATCCGAACACCTTTTGAGGGCCGGCATTGCCGATGCCGTGATAAGCGAAACAAAAGCAGGTATCGAAGACCGCTTCCTGGAACTTATGGAAAAGAATGAAAAAAGGAATCAATGAATCGAAAAACAGTAATAAAGGTAAGGGAGCTGGTGAAGAAGTTCGGAAGTTTCGTGGCAAACGACAAGCTCAGCTTTGATGTGTATGAAGGTGAGATATTCGGTTTTCTCGGCGCCAACGGAGCGGGAAAGACAACAGCCATCAGGATACTGACCGGGCTCCTGGAACCGACTTCGGGAGAAGTGATGGTCGCCGGCTTCGACGCCTGCAGGCAGCCTGAGGAAATTAAAAAGAACATAGGTTACATGTGCCAGAAATTCTCCCTTTATGAGGATCTTACCATCAGGGAGAACATAATGCTTTACGGCGGCATTTACGGGCTCGACAGAAAGACGATAAAGGAACGGACGGAACGGCTTCTCGACAAACTCAGATTCAGGGAATACGGCGACCGCCTGATATCTGCCCTGCCGCTCGGATTAAAGCAGAAACTTGCATTTTCAGTGGCAGTGTTCCATGAGCCAAGAATAGTCTTTCTGGATGAACCGACAGGGGGAGTCGATCCGCTGACACGCAGGCAGTTCTGGGAAATGATATATGAAACTGCCTCAGCCGGAATAACGGTTTTTGTGACAACCCACTACATGGATGAAGCTGAATACTGCGACCGGATATCGATCATGAGCGATGGAAGAATAGTCGCGCTTGATACACCTTCGGAACTTAAAAGGAAATATGATGCCCGCTCGGTTGAGGATGTTTTCGTGAAGATCGCCCGGCCGGGTATGAAGCATTCCCAGGAAACTGTTGCTATAAATGGATTGGGATGAAGAGATTTTTAGGATTTGTCAGAAAGGAATTCATTCACATCTTCAGGGATGTCAGAACCCTTGTTATAATATTCGGGATTCCCGCTATAATGATAATCCTATTCGGATATGTGGTCAGCACCGACCTGAAAGACGCCAGCCTGGCTTTTCTTGACCTCTCAAAGGACGACGTTACAAGCGAACTTATTGAAAGGACATGCTCATCGGATTTTTTCAGGAAAACAGCTGACCTTTCAGGCTATCACGATGTTGACAGGGTTCTCAGAAGCGGAAAGGCAAAGGTGGTCATTGTGTTCGGCGAGAATTTCGGAAGAAATCTGGAATCGGGCAAAAACGCCAGCCTAAGCATTATTGCCGATGGCTCCGAACCCAATACTGCAGCCCTGGTCTCCGCTTATGCCAATGCCATAATTTCCGGATTCAGCCAGCTGTCGGTGCCGGCAGGGCAGGCATCCATCCCGGTGATCGTGCCGGAGGTAAGAATGTTCTATAATCCGTCGCTGAAAAGCCAGTTCATGTTCGTCCCCGGGGTGATAACCATGGTATTGACGCTTATCTGTGCCTTGATGACTTCCATTACCCTGACAAGGGAAAAGGAGTTCGGGACTATGGAAGTTCTGCTGGTTTCTCCGCTGAAACCTGTTCAGATAATACTGGGGAAAGTCACTCCATATTTCTTCCTTTCGATTGTTAATGTTGTAACAATACTTGTACTGTCGAGACTGGTATTCGGCTTGCCTGTAAAGGGCAGCCTTATCCTGCTGCTCGCGGAGAGCATGCTATATATCTTCCTTTCACTTTCGATAGGAATTCTGATTTCGGCCGTGGCAAAGACGATGCAGCAGGCGATTTTTATTTCCCTGGTGGGAATGATGCTTCCTACAGTTCTCCTTTCTGGATTCATATTTCCCATTGAGAACATGCCGAAGATATACGACTGGGTAAGTTCGGTTGTTCTTCCGCCCAGGTATTTCATTGTTATCATCAAGAATATTATGATCAAGGGAACCGGCTTTGCACATGTCTGTAAGGAAACCCTTATCCTGATCCTGATGACGGTAATCATGATGGGACTTGCAGTAAGGAAGTTCAGTATAAGGCTGCAGTAAGTAACAGGATGAATAATAAGCACAAGTCAAAAGACGAAACAGGCACATGATAAACGATAAAAGATAAAACCGGAAAATGCGGACCATTATATTTCTGATAAAAAAAGAATTCCTTCAGATCTTCCGTGACAAGTTCATCGGCAAGGCCATCTTCGGCATTCCGATAGTCCAGATGCTTATCCTGGTGCCTGCCATCACCTTTGAGATAAAATCGGCCAGGCTGTGTATCATCGACAATGACATGACAACGGAATCGCGCGGACTGATAAGCAAGCTCGAAGGATCGCCGTTTTTCAGCATTGTTCAGGCCACATCATCCGGGAAGGAAGCGAACGATCTTCTTTATGGAAACAAAACTGATCTTGTTCTTCATATTCCCCAGGAATTCGGAAGGGATCTCGGTCTTGGGAAATCCGCGAAAGTCATGGCTTCAGTAAACGCCATAAATGCCATGACGGCCCAGTTATCGTGGGCCTATCTGTCGGGAGTAATACGCGATTACAATATCGACATAATCGTTTCGGCCAATCCCGCGGCGGCGGTCATGATGGCATCGCCATCAATTACATACAGGTACTGGTACAATGAGATGCTCAATTACAGGCACTATATGCTTCCCGGGATCCTGGTGATCCTGGTGATGGCGATAGGATTTCTTCTGGCCGGCCTTAACATGGTAAGGGAGATGGAAATCGGCACAATAGAGCAGATCAACGTGACACCCGTTAAGAAATACCAGTTCGTGACGGCAAAGATGATACCTTTCCTGGTGATCGGGCTTATAGATCTTGCCATTGGTCTTGGTATCGGGAAACTGTTGTTCGACATCCCCTTCGAGGGCAGTTTGTTTTTGCTTTTCCTGTGCTCAGCCTTCTTCCTGGTGGCAGCCCTGGGGATGGCACTTTTTTTATCTACAATATCGGGAACACAGCAGCAGTTCATGTTTATGGCTTTCTTCTTCGTGATAATCTTCATACTGATGAGTGGGATTTTCACCCCGCTCGAAAGCATGCCGCTGTGGGCTCAGAAGATCGATCTGCTTAACCCGGTCGCGTATCTCATGAGGATATACCGTATGATAATGCTGAAGGGATCGACTTTTGTTGACATTGGCAGGGATATCTTCTCGCTTGCGGCAATAGCTGTTGTTTTTACCACACTTGCTATCAACAGGTACCGGAAAACAGCCTGAACATTGCTTCCCCCGGCTGATTTCCCATGTTTAAAACCCGCTATTCGCTGTATAGAGCAAAGGTCTGCATTACATTCTGCAGGTAGGTTTTTGAAAGAGGTATATCCATTACCTCGGGATGATCGAGTTCCAGCCTTAGGTTGTCCTTATCCCTTCGTATTACCTTTACTTTTTCAAAATTGACCATGTAGGAACGATGGCAGCGTACTATCCCGGTTCCGGCGAATGTTTCCTCCATCCTCTTCATGGTCGCCCTCAGGAGATATTTCGACACCTTTCCCTTGTTGAGATAGCAAATAGTTATATAGTTTTCAGTTGCTTCGAGGTAAAGAAGGCTCTCCTTCTTTACTGAAAGCTTGAGAACAGATTTATCATCGTAAAACGGAATCATGTCGGGAGTGGGATCCGGCTGCTGTCCCTCGGCAAGGATCCTGATCTGCTCCTTCTTATCATGCCAGGAAAGGTACAGCCAGGCAAGCGAATACGGAAGAAGAAGAACCAGAGCGGTGTTCCGGGCCGACATCTTTACAAGGTAAATGAAGTCCCTGTCATCGTACAGAACGAATTTCTCAAACAGAGAATAGAACAGAGCCATTGCAAGCACCTCGGCAGCTATCCAGATAAGAAACTGACCGAGGTTGATAATCTTCTTCTTACACACCTTGTACATGATTATCCTGCTGATGACAACCACCAGAACACCTGTAAGAATTACCAGGCTTGAATAGGTAAAGAACTGGAACCTGGTAAGACTGAACCACCGGTCAGCGCCGAAAGGTGAGTAAATGTTGATGAACACGAGCGCGAAAAGCGCAGTAAAGAGAATGAGGTTAACAATATTTTTTTTTTCAATAAGGTAAGGCGCTATCGGTTTCTGGAAATCCGGCATGTGATGATTCTTGTTCAGCAAAAATAGGCTTTTTATTTTTTATGACGAATTTCAGCCCCGAAGCTTCGGAAACCATGCAGGATTTCGTCACTCATCCGCTGATTTCGTCCCATTCTTTTGATTTTCGTCACACACCGGGGCAGGCCGGCACATAATTTTGCCGGCCTCATTTGCTATGAATTCCTTTGATGCACAAAACGGTAAAATTAACTGACCATGGGATTCACAGCAATTCAGACAAGCCTTGTTTCATCATTCGATCCGCATGCCGGCGAAATATCCCTGAACGCTTCGGGAATAAGTATTGTAAACACCGGTTTTGTATCGGACAGCCTTCCGGCTTACCATTTCAGCGGGGAGGATCAGTCAATAAAAGAGAATATTGAGTTCTCCTACCCGGTTTTTGTTCCGGCCTCAGAAAGCAACAAGCTTATTCTGCTGCTTCACGGACTGAATGAAAGATCGTGGGACAAGTATCTTGCATGGGCTTATTACCTCGCTTCCGAAACCGGCAGTTATGTCATTCTGTTTCCCATATCATTTCATATAAGCAGGGCGCCTGTTTCGTGGAAGGATCCGCGAACCATGATCAGGCTGATCAGGGAAAGGATTCCGGTGATGGGCGAAATTAGGAATTCTTCATTTGCCAATCATGCCCTGAGCAGAAGGCTTGCCGAGGATCCGCGGAGATTTGTAATGTCGGGTTATCAGACTGCCGACGATATCATAAGGCTGGTAAGTCAGATCAGGGAGGGCAGTCATCCGGTGGTGCCGGCCACAGGCAGAATAAATATCTTTTCCTATTCCATAGGGGCTTTCCTTTCGGAGATATTGCTCATGTCCGACAGCCGGGGCTTCTTCGACGGAACCAGGCTGTTCATGTTTTGCGGGGGATCGGTTTTCGGAAGGATGAATGCTGAATCGAAGCATATAATGGACAGTCTGGCTTACGAAAGTACCTGTAGCTATTACAGGAATGACTTCGAGGAAGAACTGGAAAGAAAGGATTCATTTATGGGACGCCTGGTTTCCGGACCCCTGGGAATGGCTTTCCGGTCGATGCTCGACCCGCTCCGTTTCAGGCAGCAGAGGGAAAAACTATTGGCAGCTATCCGCGACAGGATATTCGCGATACCACTGGTGGGCGATAAGGTGGTACCTCCGGCAGGAGTGATCGAGACTCTTGGGGCCGGGTCGCATGTTGACGTTATGGATTTTGCTTACAAATATTCCCACGAAAAACCCTTCCCGGCAGACAATAATAAGATTGCAGAAAAGGTTGATGCAGCTTTTGAAAAGGTCTTTATTCCGGCCTGCAGGTTTCTGGAATCGAACCATGATTAGGACCGCCTGGGGGAGCAGGGCTCAGGGCGCAGAGCACGGGGCACAGGGATAGTCTTGCAGGTCGTGCAGGTCTTGCAGGTCGTGCAAGTCTCTTACAATGAGGATTTAGCGAAGGTTGCATCGGATGGATCCCCTCCAGCGGAGAGCCTGCCCCGCTCAAGCGGGGGACTAGGGGTGGGTTTTGGTTAAACAATTAGTAATTAGCAATTAGCAATTTACAATTAGCAAATGACACGAGGCTCAAGGCGCAAGGTCAACGAAATTGGACACTAAACGCTATAACTAAACGCTTGAGCTGCACCCCGAACCTCGAACCGCGTGCAGCGCACCGTGTACCGTTCCGTTATAACAATGTTATAACATGTTTCTGGCTTTATTTCAGACAGTCAGCCACATATGAAAGGACCGCAGGACACATCGCACAGGGCACAGGGCTCAGGGCGCAGAGACTAAGAGAGGACGGGACCGCAGGACTGCAAGACCGTAAGACCGCAAGACTGTAAGACCGCAAGACAATGTATTACGTATTACTCTGAAAGGTAGTTAATACAGATTGTCGATGCCGGGGAAGAAACCAGGAAAGTGTTTTAACGGGAATCCACGACATAGATTTATAGCAGATATGTTACTTGTACGGTGAACCGCGATAGCGGTTAAAGGAAGATACCGTGAAGCGGTTTAATTTTAATAACCTCCGGTGCAACCGGAGGTAAAGTGCTCTCTATGATGTAAAGCCCTGAAGGGGCGAAAGAACGGCGAGCGGCGCGCGGCTTGCGGCGCAGGGCTCTAAAAAAAGGATCCCCTCCGCCGGAGATCCTTTTAATGCAAACACGCACTTAAAAACAATTAATAATTGGCAATTGACAATTAACTCTAATGCTCTGAAAAACCGGACTTTCAACTTTCAACTGAACTACGAACCCCGAACCCCTCGCCGCGCGCCGTTTTAACTTTTTAACCCGCATTCTGCAACATTATTCCCCATATACAATAATTCCTCACATTTTTTTGTTATCTTAATAGCGTATTAACAAAGATAAAATTGGAAAAGCCGCTCAGATATATCAGAGTCAATGCCCGTACGGTGGTCGGGATAAGGAAGGATATATCCGATGATCAGGTGAGGAAGAAATACAATGACAACCTCAGGCTATCTCCATATTTCAATCCTAAAAAATTCTTCGTGATCTCGGAAAGCCGGTGGATCTGAAACCCGGTTATTGTTCCTGATATCCTGCATCATTGCTTAATAAGGTATTATTTAAAACTAAACGCTTGTTTTGTCACAATACAGACGGCTGTTTTATTTTTATCTATATTTGAAATCCACGGATATTCAATGGGACTAAAAAATACTGAGTAAAATGGCAATAATAATAATCGCGATCGTGGCAATTTGCGGAGTGTTTTTACTCGTCGTGTACAACCGGCTTGTAAGACTGGTAAATTATGTAAGGGAGGCATGGAGCGGCATCGACGTGCAGCTTAAGAAACGTCATGACCTGATACCCCTACTGGTGACAACTGTAAAGTCATATGCATCTCACGAGCGGAACCTGCTGGAAGCCATTACCAAACTCAGGACCAAGGGGATGTCAGCTACATCGCTCAGGGAAACCGAGACCGCTGAAATAGAACTGTCGAAGGCACTGGGTAAGCTCTTCGTGGTGGTGGAGAACTATCCCGATCTCAAGGCCAGTCAGAATTTTCTGGAACTGCAGAAAGATATATCAAAGGTGGAAAATGACCTCCAAAAGGCCCGCCGTTACTACAATGGAACGGTACGTAACTACAACATACTGATCGAGCAGTTCCCGTCGAGTCTGGTGGCAAAACTGGCAGGCCACAGTCAAAAGGAATTCTTTGATATAGGAAATGAATCGGAGAGGGCAGTACCGGACGTCAACATGTAATATTCTGAAAGATGAAGAAATTAATTGCATCTCTGTTTCTGGTTTTTATTGGACTTTCGGCAAATTCGCAGGAAAAGATCCTTTCCTATGACATTATCGCGGCTATTGAAAAGGATGGCACTCTGCTGGTTCAGGAACAGATAAGGGTGGCTGCCGAAGGAAATGCAATAAAAAGAGGCATCTACAGGACTTTCCCCACCAGATACAAAGACAAACTGGGCAACCGCTACAAGGTCGGCTTCGAGGTGACGGAGGTTCTGAAAAACGGAGTTCCCGAGCCCTGGTTCACCAGGAAAGAATCGAACGGAATTATTGTTTATATAGGTGACGAAAATGTTATACTTGAACCGGGAGTATACAATTACAGCCTTTCTTTCAGGACAAATCGCCAGCTGGGCTTTTTCGACGGCTATGACGAGCTTTACTACAATGCCATTGGCGGTGACTGGGCTTTCCCGATAGAAACAGCTACCGTTACTCTTATACTCCCTGAAGGAGCGAAGGTTTTAAATAAGGCTGCCTATTCAGGCTATGCCGGATCAACAGACTGCGACTGCCTGCTCACTGCAGAAAGGAATATGGTAAGCCTTGCCATGACCAGAACTCTGCAGCCCGGGGAACAGCTTACCATCGCGGTCGGATGGCCGGTAGGACATGTGATCAGACCTTCGGCTATCACTAAGATAGCCTGGTTTCTGAAAGATAACCTTCATATCCTTATTGCCCTGGCCGGAATTGCCGGAGTCATAGTGCTCTACTTCAGGCGATGGAAGTCGGTTGGAAGAGATCCTGCCAAAGGAACCATTATACCCTTGTTTGATCCGCCCGAAGGATTCAGTCCGGCAGATACCGGTTACCTGGTCGCCATGGGGATGAAGGAAGAAGTGATGACAGCGGCGCTTGTTAACATGGCCGTGAAAGGCTGCCTGAAAATCGTAAATACAAAAAGGAAATATTCCCTTGAACTTGTTCCCGGTAATACTGCTGAACTCACTCCCGAGGAAAAGGTCCTTGCATCGGTTCTTTTTTCCTCATCTCAGGAGCTGGCCCTGGACAATGAAAACTATCAGTTGTTGCTGAGCGCGAGAATGAAGGCGGAAAAAATCCTTAAAGCGAAAATGATACCGGAATATTTCAATCTCAACGCCAGACATCTTATGCCGGGAGTTCTTCTTTCGATAGCCCTGGTTGTTCTTGGCTTTGCCATATCTCCCTCTCCGCTCGTCCCTGTGATACTGATCATTCTTCTTACCGGACTGGTGATTCTTTTCTCATGGCTTATCAAAGCTCCCACAGCCCGCGGAAGGGCTTTGATGGATGAAGCGGAAGGTTTCAAAATGTACCTTTCAGTTGCAGAAAAGGACAGGCTCAACCTTTTGCATGAACCGGAGCTTACAGTTGAACGCTTTGAAAGCCTTCTTCCTTATGCCATAGCTCTTGGAGTCGAGAATGAGTGGGGCAACAGGTTTGAGAATGCACTTAAGCGTTCGATGCAGGAAACAAAAGACTATAATCCTGCATGGTATGTTGGAACAATACCGGGAACCACGGTATTTTCGCCTTCCCATTTTAGCTCAACGATGGGAAAAAGCTTTTCATCGGCCATATCGTCGGCATCCACCCCTCCCGGATCATCATCAGGCAGTGGCGGCGGAGGAATCGCGGGTGGCGGCGGTGGCGGTGGCGGCGGCGGTGGCTGGTAAGACATTGCAGAAGTTGATCTCATCCTTCGAAATCTAATGTTTCCGGAATGTACGAAGCCTGTCATTAAACTTTAGTTTCCGGCTTCAGATTGATAGTGGTGCAAGACAGTGCCTTTCTCCACTTTTGTTTTATTTCTCCTGAAAATTTGATTTATCGGAAGTCATAAAAAAAGCATAATATTGCAGCTTCATAAAACAGAACATCATGACAGAACAAATAAGGATGATAGGGGCAAGGATACGGGAGCTCCGCGATATTTCCGGGATTACTACAGGAGACCTTGCACAGAAGCTCGGACTTCCTGAGGATCTTTATGTCAAATATGAAAGCGGCGAATCTGACATTCCGGTTGGAGTGCTTTTCGAAATATCGGAGATGTTCAACGTAGAATTGTCGGTATTGCTCGGGGGTGATGGCCCTAAACTTCATATTTATGGAATAGTGAGGAATGGAAAAGGACTGAAGCTTGAACGCCGGCAGCAGTACAAATATGAGAGCCTGGCCTTTAACTTCATCAATAAAAAAGCTGAGGTTTTCATGGTAACCATCGATCCGAAGCCTGAAGATTCACTTCTTGATTTCAACTCCCATCCCGGACAGGAATTCAACTATGTTATCAAAGGATCGATGATGACAGTTATTGACGGCTACGAAATCATACTGAACGAGGGTGACTCGATATATTTCGACTCGGGATACAATCACGCGATGAAAGCCCTCAACAATGAGCAGGTGAAATTCCTGGCAATTATTTTATAGGACAATACCGATATTGACAATGCTTCTTGAAAAATACCTGAAACAGATTGATTTTAAATCATACGAAGAGTTTAAAACCGGATTTGAAATAAGAATCCCCGAGAGTTTCAATTTCGCATACGATGTTGTTGACGAAATAGCCCGGAACACACCGGAAAAGACCGCGATGGTGTGGTGTGACGACAAAGGCAATGAAGCTGTTTTTACATTTGGACAGATGAAGTATTACAGCGACAAGGCTGCAAACTTCTTCAGGACGAAAGGAATCCGAAAGGGTGACCGTGTCATGTTGATTCTGAAAAGACACTATACATTCTGGTTCTGCACGCTGGGACTTAACAAGATAGGAGCTGTTATAATTCCCGCGACCCATCTCCTTACCGCCAAAGACATTGTTTACAGGAACAATGCCGCCGGCATCAGGATGATTGTCTGCGTGCAAGATCCGGAGGTAATACGGCATATTGAAGATTCCCAAAGTCAGTCCCCCACACTTGAGTTCATGGTATTGGCAGGCAGCGAACGGGAAGGATGGATCAATTTTTCAAAGGAAATGGACGAGAGTCCGGAGGTATTTACAAGACCGGGGCCGGATGAAGCGCCGGGGAATGATGACACCATGCTTCTTTATTTCACTTCGGGCACTACCGGAATGCCCAAGATGGTAACTCACGATTACACCTATCCACTCGGGCATATACTGACGGCGAAGTATTGGCAGTGCGTTCAGGATAACGGGCTGCATTTCACCATTGCCGATACGGGATGGGCCAAATCGGCCTGGGGCAAGATCTATGGTCAGTGGATATCAGGGAGCGCGGTAATGACATACGATTATGACAGGTTTGTCCCGAAAGACATCCTTGGAGTGATTGAAAAATACAAGGTAACAACCTTATGCGCCCCTCCTACAATTTACAGGTTCCTGATAAAGGAAGACCTTGAAACCTTTGATCTTGGCAGCCTGAAGAACTGCGTTGTTGCCGGTGAGCCGCTTAATCCTGAGGTATATAAATTCTTCCTTGAGAAAACCGGACTGAAGCTTATGGAAGGTTATGGCCAGACGGAATGCACCATTGCCCTGGCTACCTTTCCCTGGATGAAACCCAAACCCGGATCAATGGGAAAGCCGTCGCCGGGTTATGATATTGAAATTGTCGATGAATCGGGCTATCCCTGCGAGGTTGGTTATGAAGGAGAAATAGTTATTCATACTGACAGGAGAAAGCCGGTCGGTATGTTCAAGGGCTATTACATGGATGAAGATATGACAAGAAATGTCTGGTCGGACGATGTTTACAGGACAGGCGACATGGCCTGGCGCGATGAGGATGGATATTTCTGGTTTGTAGGCAGGGCAGATGATATCATCAAGAGTTCGGGTTACAGGATAGGTCCCTTTGAGGTCGAAAGCGCCCTTATAGAACATCCGGCAGTTCTTGAATGCGCTGTGACTGCCGTTCCCGATCCCGACAGGGGACAGATTGTAAAAGCCACAATAGTTCTTTCAAGAAATTATAGCCCCGGAGATGAACTGGCCAGGCAACTGCAGGACCATGTCAAGAAAGTCACAGCTCCCTACAAGTACCCGAGAATTGTTGAGTTTGTTGACGAGCTGCCGAAAACAATAAGCGGAAAGATTAGAAGGGTCCAGATAAGGGAAAAGGATGGTTAATCTGAAATTTATGAGAAAACGGTACGCGGCGTGATGAAGATGAATGGGGAGAATGGGAGAATGGGAGAATGGAGGAAGGGGAGCTAATAGCAGAGTGAGAGCGAGGGGCACAGGGCACAGGGCTCAGAGCACAGGGCACAGGGCGCAGGGCTCAGGGCGCAGAGCACAGTGACAGGTCGTGCAAGTCTTGCAGGTCATGCAAGTCTTGCAGGTCGTGCTAATTGTACAAGACCTGCAAGACAGCAAGACACACTGCAAGACAAAGCGAAAGTTGCATCGGATGGATCCCTTTCTCCGGGGTGGGGGTGGGTTCTTGTAGAGCGAGAGTGAGGGAGAGAAGCAAGCCTTTTAGATATTCGGAACCATGTTATAACATTGTTATAACGTGTTTCGGGCTTTATTTCTGACAGCTAAACACATAGGAAGAGACCGCAGGACAATGTATTATGTATTATGTATTATAGGCGATGTATTATAGGCGATGTATAAACAATTAGCAATTGGCAATTAGCAATTAACAATTATCCGTTAGGGCACGAGCCACACAAACTGCACTATTCGAACAACTCACACGACAAGCAAGACTGCAAGACCGCAAGACGGCAAGACAGCGACCGAAGGGAGCCAGGCCGCTCACTGCGTACTGTAATTACACCTCCAGAATAATCCCTACCGGACAATGATCAGATCCGGTGATTTCTTCGTATATAAATGCATCTTTCACTTTTGGAAGGAACGACCGGCTTACCAGGAAATAATCGATTCTCCAGCCTATGTTCCTTGACCTTGCCGCTGCCCTGAAGCTCCACCAGGAATATCTTCCCAGGGAATCGGGGTAGAAATGCCGGAAAGTATCTGCAAAACCGCCCTGGACAAGCCTGTCCATCCCGTCGATCTCCTCCTGCATGTAACCTGCAGATTTGTTGTAATTTGCCTGTGGACGGGCCAGATCAATCGGCTTATGGGCTACATTAAGGTCACCACAAATGACAAGGGGCTTAATCTTCTCAAGATCCTTTAAATATTCAAAAAATGCCTTGTCCCACTCCTGTCTGTAATCCAGTCTGGCAAGCTCTGCCCCGGAATTGGGGACATAGACATTAACAAGGAAAAACTGCCCTAAGTCAAGGCACTGCACCCTTCCTTCGGTATCATGTTCACTGATCCCGATATCCTTTGTGACTTTAAGCGGCTTGATCCCTGATATAACCGCCGTACCGGAATATCCCGGCCTCAGGGCTGAATTGCAGTAGATATGATTGTGTTTCAGGGGTTCGAGCGTTTCGGCAACCTGGTCATCCTGTGCCTTTGTTTCCTGAAGGCAGATGATATCAGCGTTCAGGCCTTCAATTTCTGTAAAAAAGTTTTTCTTTGCAATGGCACGGATGCCGTTTACGTTCCAGGAAATAATCTTCATAGTATCATTTTTGAATATGTAAAAATAACAACTCCGCCGGAATAAAAATGTTCAAAAGCGGATATGAGGAATCAAAGCCGTATTTAAAATAAAACATAATCCGTACATTTACCATCTCCTTAAAAACAAAGCAAATGGAAACTATCAGAAATCTGTACAGACCGGGCCGGGGACCCTCGAGCAGTCATACCATTGGTCCTATGAATATCGCCAAACGCTTTATTTCAATGATGGGAGATGCTCCTTCATGCAGGATAACCCTGTATGGCAGCCTGGCCGCGACAGGCAAGGGGCATGGCACTGATAAAGTGCTGGAGGACGCGTTTGAAGGGAGAAAACTCGAAATTGTATGGGAGCCTGAAGTTTTTCATGAGTTTCATCCTAATGCCATGAAGCTTGAGGCACTTGATTCCGGGAATAATGTAATCTGTGAAAAGATGGCATTCAGCATTGGCGGCGGTGCTGTTGTTTTCGATGATGAAAAAGCCGAATCCCAGCCTGTGTATCCACATAACAAGATGGAAAAGATACTCGATCACTGCAACAGGAAAGGAATAACCTTATGGCAGTATGTTGAAGCGGCGGAAGGACCCGATATATGGCCTTTCCTTCAGGAGATATGGACTGTGATGGAGGAAGCGATCACGCGTGGTTTAAGCAAAGAGGGAGTTATCCCGGGAGGATTGAATCTGCAGCGCAAGGCGAACTCATACATGCGCAAGGCTCATCAGTTCAGAAACATCTTCAGGCGAAGGGCAACCCTGTATGCCTATGCCCTGGCTGTGAGCGAAGAAAACGCCTGCGGCGGGGAGATAGTGACAGCACCTACATGCGGTTCGTGCGGTGTTCTTCCTGCTGTCCTCAAGTATTCAAAAGAATTCAACGATCACACGGATGAAGACATTATAAAGGCTCTTGCCACCGCGGGGCTTATAGGGAATATAGTAAAAACAAACGCATCCATTTCAGGAGCAGAGGTAGGCTGCCAGGGAGAGATCGGCACAGCATGCGCCATGGCCTCGGCGGCCCTTACCCAGCTTTACGGGGGAACCAATTACCAGACAGAATATTCGGCAGAAATGGGTCTGGAACATCATCTCGGACTTACATGCGACCCTATAGCAGGACTGGTTCAGATACCATGCATTGAAAGGAATGTGTTTGCTGCATCCAGGGCATTGTCGCACAACACTTTCGCATTGCTTTCCGACGGAAGGCACATGATAAGCTTCGACCGGGTGGTAAAGACCATGAAGCAGACAGGGAAGGATATTCCAAGCCTTTACAAGGAGACCTCAGCGGGCGGACTTGCCTACTACGGTGCAGACCTTTTCGAAGGAGAATAGCACACACTGTTGCTAAAGATTTTCCGGTATTTTTTACGCGTCCCCCTGATATTTCATCACAAATTCATCTTCACGGACATAGATTTGTCACGAAGATTATTATTAACAAAAAATTCATAAGTGATGAAAAGGACAATTTTGATGACAGGAATAGCACTCATACTTAGTGCAGGGCTACTGGCCCAAAGTACTGATAAGGCACAGGAGCAGACACAGAACAGAAAACGGATAAAGTCAGCCTCCCAGACAGAAGCACAGACTCAGACACAACAGCAGACAGGTGATCAGCTTAAAACTCAGAAAAGAGACCAGCTCAAGATCCACGATCAAACCGGGACAGATGATCAGCTTCAGAAGAAAGATCGCTTAAGGGTACATGACAAGACTCAGCTTAGAACTCAGGATCAGCCCCATAAGGCTTCCATGGCAAAGGCGGGAAATAATTCTCAAATGCGATCAGCCAGTAAAAATGGCGCATCGGGAATTAATGCTTCACGTCACGGCGCAGTGAAAATGAGTGGCGGAGTCAAGGGTGGCCGCAGGTAATCAAAACCGCAAATCAAAAAAATCCCGCGATTGTTCGCGGGATTTTTTTATTGTTAATGTAAATTTCGTCATGCGATATACATTTTTGCCGCATGCTGCGTACCGTATGCCGTTCTTTTATCCTGAACCTTTTATCGTCCTCCCCTGTATTGTCTTCCTTTTCTTTGCTGATTTCCTGTTTCATTTGGAGTACTGACAATCTGGTCATACTCCTCCTGAGTAATGTAAACAGGAGTATACTTAAACCCGAGTTTTTCCAGCTGGCGGTTGAAAGCCCTGAGATGGTTTCTGGATCCTTTGAGCAGATTCTCAAATATCAGTTTTATATTTTCATTTTCAACAACTTCAAGATATTTCTCCAGGTCATTTATGTCCATTTCCTCAATCAAAGCTCCTGTTTCCATGGCTGATTCAATTGAAACGGATCCTTTCTTGACAAGCTGGGCATATAATTCCTGAAGTTCATAATTTGCAAAAACACCGGGATCTCCGGTCCTGGTATACTCTTCGCCATAATTCTGAAGCAGGTATAGAACAGCATTAAGATGAGTGTCTTCTGCTTTGAATATATTTGAGAATACGGGAGTTTCCCATTTTTCGAACAGGAAAGTATAAACATCCCTTGCAAGTTTTTCTTCTTCTTTTATATAAAGAAGCATTTCAAGCTCATTATCTGTAAAGGACAGATCTTCAGACAGGCAAACGCCCAGATTATTGCCGGTAACCAGCGTGGTGCCATCCGCGGCAACATTCAGCAGGTTTGTGAAACCACAGGTAGCAGGTTCGCCGGCTTCTTTGGCACATGATGCTGTCAACATAAGGATGTTTACGATAAAACCACTGATTATCATAAATTTAATAGTTCTCATCGCTTTATAGCTTTTTATTAATGATTTGACTTGTTAATTTCAGTTCTTACTTCCCGGCAGGAGTTTCCCTGGGGTCGCATATTCCGTTTTTGTTCTCATCAACAAAATTTGGTCCTCCGGGAGCAAGGCCCTTGCCCTGGCCGGGTCCCATACCGCGACCCTGAGCCGGTCTCAATCCCCTGCCCTGACCGGCTGCCATCCCCTGACGGCTATTGGTTGCCCGGGCTTTCCCCATACCGTTACCCTTACGGGCTTTCCGGCCTCTAAGCTCATAATTGTCACAAATACCGTTGTTGTCAGTGTCAACATAAGTTCCTGCTGATGCCCGTGTTCCGGCTTTCTGATCCTGTGCCGTGCTTTTTTCCTGTGCTGAAGCCATTGATGTTACTGCGGCAATGGCAAGTGCTGTAATAAAAAGTTTTGTCTTCATAACCATCAAGTTTTGTTTGTAAAAATGATTAATTGTTTATCCATCTGCCCCGTCCCCTTCCGTAAAGACCTCCCTGTCCGTATCTCCCGGTCTGAATATCCGCGGCAAATATTTCCCCGAACATATTGTCGAGTTTTTCTTTTTGTTCCTTGTTACATATATCCTTGAAATTCATGTAGTACCTGTATGTGTGCTTTTTCAGTTCAGCATGCAGGAGTCCGACAGAATCAGACAGCAAATTAAGTCGTGCCGAATCGCTCAGGGGAGATGACATCTCGTCCAGCATAAGCTTCCGTAAATCATTCAACTGAAGATTGATATCTCTGACATGCTGCCGGAAAGCCGGGTTGAATTCCCTGAATCTGTCCATCTGTTCAGTGCTCAGGTCAAGTTCATCTCTGAACCAGCGGCCGCTGAATCTGACTGATGCATTATCATCTCCTGTAATACCTCTTACCGGCATGTTAATGTCAGGGCGGGGTTCATGACGATGGTAAATTATTGTCAGAATTGTAGTAATATTCAATAATGCAAGTACCACTATTACCCATATCATCATTCTGGTTCTTTTTTCCGTCTTCATGATTTTGCCTCCTATTCAAGTGAAAGAAAATCAACAGATTCCAGCGACGCGTCATTAATAAGCGCGAATTCCACAGGTACCATCCCGGCATTTCCTGCAGGGCGTGACAAATTTCCAAGCATGATTCCGAAAAGAACAGCTGCAGCAAGCGACATTGTAATCAGAGCCGGCCGCGATATCCTTACACCCAGTGATGAGGTCTTAAGGCGCTCATCTTCAAATCTTTCAATATGAGCCATAACTCTTGTGGCAAGGAACGGATCAGAATCCGTTTCTTTTTCAAGCTTTATCACCCTGTTTGCAAGAAGTTGAATCTCACTGAGTTTTTTGCATGAATCGCATGTTTCGAGATGCGATTCAAGCTGAGTCATCATACCGGCAGGCAGCTTGCCTTCCTGATACGCTTCCAGAATTTCCTGACATAACTGACAGTTCATTTTTAATTGGCTTTTATGGTTAGAAACAAAACTTATCATTTTCCTACGCTATTATTTATTTTTTTTCGGGATCCTGCCTGATAATTTCTCACGAAGGTTCTTTTTTGCACGATGCAAAAGCGCTTCCACCGCGCCTTCACTTGTTTTCATTATTTCTGCAATCTCCTTTTGTGACAGATCTTCATATTTACTTAGTACAATGGCAGTCCGTTGCTTCTCCGGCAGACTGTCAAGTGCCCTCTGAAGCCATTGGGAATGTTCCTTTTTTATAATAATATTTTCCGGATCGTTTGTATCAAACAATTGTCCGGCCCCCGGACTTTCGGAGCCAAACAAGGATTCAATCCAGTCGATAAAGGATATTCTGCCCGATCTTCTGACCTTATTCAAAGAAGCATTAACTGCAATTCTGTAAAGCCAGGTGGAAAAAGCCGATTTCATTTTAAAATCAGGCAATGACCGGTAAGCATGAATGAAAACCTCCTGAGTCAGGTCATCAGCATCTTCTTTGTTATGAACAAAACCCATACAGGTCCGGAAGACCATTTGCCGGTACTTCTCGACAAAGATCCTGAACATGTCCCTTTCACCCTGAAGGATGAGCTTTATCAATTCATTTTCATTCATCTCAAACTGATTCCGGAAATATGCCCTTAGGAATATTCCCGACATGGTTTTGTTCCGGGCCGGAAATAGGACGAAGTAACCCGGAGGCAATTAAAGCCCGAAGCATATAACTCCGTGATGATCCACGGTTTAATCCCTGTGATACCTGATTGAATTTTTTACCCGGCAAGCTATTATTTAATCCTTATTCCATACAATGAAGTTTCCGTTGTAACAAACAGAGTATTTCCGTCAGTTCCGCCGAAAGTCATCGACAATGGCCTTTCTTCAAGGTTTATCCTTCTCAATTCCTTTCCTGATCTGTCAAAAACAAAGATCTGTCCTTCCGCAATGTAAATATTTCCTTCCTTATCTGTCGCATTGGTGGTTTCACCCCTTGGACAAAACAGTTTTTGGTGCGACAGTATGCCCTTTGAATCGACATCCATTTCCAGGGTTCGTTTCTGGATTTCATCAGATACATAGACCTTTCCTCCGGGGACAGCAGGGAAAAGAGCGGCACAACGGCCTATGTCATAGGTTTCGGGAATGATTGTGACGCCGTCGGGAGCAATGAATGCCGAATCGGGATAATACTCGGCAGCAATGTCAAATGTATAGTGCCATCTGCTCGAAGGATAGAAAGCCCTGGCAATTTTTGTCAGCGTTGCCGTCGCTGTTCTTGGCATGGGTTTGAAGCTCTCATCGGGATTATCCGGATCAAATGATGCCGGGTAAGCAGCCCAGCCGCTGTTGCCGTATGAACTGTAAGCCGGATTGTCGTCAGGGAGCCATTTGACGGTTTCCTGCTTTCCTCCCACCATGTATCCGGGCTGAGGATCATACCTGAACACAGCCAGCAGATTATCCTCAGAGTCAGTTGCAAGAACAAAGGGCTGAAAGGGGTAGTCGGCTATGAGTTTCCCGCTGTTGGCCTCAACCGACCACTTGTAGATTTTTTTCATTCGTGTATCGCAAAAATATACATTCCCTTTGCTGTCATTGGTTATGCCTGTCAGGAAATTGAACCCGGTCATCAGTTTTTCCGGTTTCCAGGGCCGGCCTGTAATCTGAAAATTGCCCTGCTCCTTTCCGCTTATGGTCAGTCTGGCATATTCCCAGGGATAAACAGGGATCTTCTTGTTGACATCATAAACAGTGAATTCGGTGTTAACCAGCTTTTGCGTGTAGTTCTTTACATTCCTGAATTCTATGTTCTCACAGTTCCACACCTGCACTGCAAAGCTTTTCGGGGTGTAGACCCTTATAACCCTGTAGTTCCAGAAGTTGGCAAAAAGCATGTTTCTGCAGCCCGACAGTTCAACGCTCTGGCACTCCTTCCCCTCACGGCTTTCTTCCTCAAGCTGAAAGGCATACAGTTTCCAGTTCGATATATTTTCAAACCTGGCCTCATTCCTGACATGATGCTCGAGCGAGATTGAATAGATTCTGCAGGGTGTTGAGGAATTGCTGGCATAGAGTCCGCTTGCAGCGTAGCTGTTGGCTGTCCAGATATCCTTGATGGTACCTCCTCCGTTATTTGTGATCCAGAGGCTCCAGAACTGGTTATCCCAGGCAAGATCGAGTCCCTCTTCGCTTACAGGATTGTCGGGGGAGCTTGCAGCCCTGGGACCCATGCCAAAAGCAAGTGCGCCGCGCGGCCTGCCCTGCCGAGGCGGCCGGTTCGGCAGTCCCTGGTTTCCGGCTATTGGTGAAGTGTCCGGTTTTCTCATAGTTCCATGGCCGCCAACAAATTTGATATCGTTCATAAGAGAGCCCTCACCGGCCATCCACTTGCAGCCGACGGCACGGTAGTTGATCCCTCCGGTGTTTAGCCCGATGCCATTGAGGATATCATCCCCTCCTTCCGACGACTCCACAATGGGTACCGGTCCGCCGAAACCACTGAATGCCGGCTCGCTTTCATTGATAATGAACTGGGTTCCCATGGGATGCAGACCTATCAGGGCGGTGCCGGGTCTCATTTTAAGTGTTCCGGTGATGTGGTACCATCCCTGGGGAACATATATGTTCTTATGCTGCGCGATTGCTTCCTCAAAAATTTTGGTATCATCTGTTACTCCATCGCCTGAAGCGCCCAGTTCCCTTATGTTTATCCAGGTTTCCATGGGGGGTAGGGAAGGTATTTTTCGCCCGGCAGATGCGGGAAAGGCATCAAGGGCTTCAAAATCCTTGATAGTCATGTATTCAGAGCTCGTCTCCATGTCCTTCATGACCAGTCCGTAAGTAAAATCCTTCACGCGGTACATTTTCATCCCGGGCATTATTTTTTCACCGCTCTCGCGCATAAGAGCCAGCACCGGGACATTCCTGCAAACAATATTCATAAGGTTCACCTGTGTGAGTGCATGCTGTTCCCTGCTTATTACAACAGCAGCTTCCTTAACATTGTCGAAAATGCAATCCTCCATGAACAGCCGGTCGATGTCGTTTTCCCTTATCTCAACAGCCACCGGGACATTCCTTGCATTCATGTTGACGATTGCAAATCCCGTGTTATGACACTGGATAGCAGCTTTCTGCTGACCTTCAAAATAGGTGTCGACCATAGCAACGGGCCAGCTTGGAGAAGTCTGCCCGGCTATAATCCCATAATCACCTCCGTAGAAATTTACATTCTCCAGTTCATTGCCGACTTCGGAAATACCCGCCCTGGCCTTGCCGGTGTAAATGTTCATATGGCTTACAAATCCATGCTGGGCATAGTGTGTCCTGAGGGCAACCGCGATTGGATTGCCGTCCCCTATCCTGAGGTTGATATTTGAAATCGCGCTGTAGAAGGTACCGGCTCCCGCATCGCCGGCTTGTCTTCCTTCGCTTACAAGACCACCGGTGAAAAAGATCATATATTTTTCGGGATAGGGACTTTCCGGATCAGCTGTCTGATATCCCGGAGAGTTGCGTGCAAGGATTATTTCAGGCCGTTCCCTGCCATATCCTATTAGCCTGACAGCAGGCGGGATATAAATGGTTTTGCTTATAAGATACTTTCCTTCCGGAAGGAAGACAATTCCGAAATTCTTCTCCGTTTTAACTTTATTGACAGCTGCCTGAAGCTGATCTGAAACGTCAGTTCTTCCGTCAGCCCTGATATTGAATTCATCCGAAGTAAAAAAGACAGCTTCAGTATCATTGGGTTTCTGAGTGTAGACAGATTCGCTGTGCTTCACGGATGAACTGGAAAAAAGCAGCACCGAAGCCGGGAGCATAAGAGCCAGAGTCAGGAGTTTCTTCATTTTCATTGACAGGGATTTAAGGAATTAATGGCAACTATCTTATGGATTGGTTTAAAATCGGGACTAACATAATCATATAAAGTTAATCCATTTATACCTGCAAAAATCATGGAGGAGATTAAATTTACGGGAGTATGCCGGTTGAAGAGGTTTTGAACTCAGGCTTGTTGACGCGGGAAAGAAAAAAAGAAGTATCGGGATATATCTCAGAGGCGCTGTCAGTTGGTAAAAAATGAGTAAATTTGTTTTGACAGGCAGGCTCCATAGATAATCGTATTCTGTTTTTTATTTAGACATCAAGACATACAGTATTTAATTATCAGTTTTTCAGTTACTTTCCTGAACGGAACTCAGTCCGGGAAGAATTGTGGACGTACATTTAATCTTATTATAATGCATATAGTTTCATATACATCTGTCAACGATGCGAAACTTATAAACGAATGGGAACGGTTTGTAAAGTTTGGAATAAAACCAAGGGGCATCGACCGGAATATTGCTTCTTCATGGGAAAGGAGCAAGGATCTGGGAATTAACCCGTATAAATGTGTACGGTGTGCAGAAATCAGCGAGAAGGAACTGCAGAAAAGATTATCATTAAAAGAAAATTATCTGAAAATAATTTCGCCTTACCTGGAGAAGATTCACAGAGCGATCAGGGGCGAAGGTTATCTCCTGTATTATGCCGATGAACTTGGTAATGTGCTTCACATTGCGGCAGATGATTCAGACCTGTCATTTTTCGAAAAACATTTTTATTTTAGAAAAGGTTCTTCCTGCAAGGAAGAAAATACAGGAACCACGGCAGCGTCACTCGTGTTAACAGATAGAATTATCGTTTCTCACATGTCGTCCCACAAATATTGCCTTCAACTCAAAAACACCACCTGTTCAGCCCTTCCCCTGTCGGGAGACAACAATGAATTTATAGGTATTATTGGAGCAGCGCTTAACTTCAAAACTACAAATAAACATATCGTGGGCTCCTTGCTATCAGCCAAAATGGGTATTGAAAACCAGTTCCGGCTGTTAAAGCAAAACAATGAACTTCGTGTCTTAAACAATTACTACAGTAATTATTTGGGAATGACATCCGATGCGACAATTTTTGTCGATTATACCGGCAATATTGTAAATATCAATAAAAAGGCATCCGATATTATCAATGAAAAACCTTCCAGGATTATCGGTAAGAAAGTAACAGATGTATTAAACTTTCCTGCCGTTTTATTCAACGATTCAGCCAATGATTTTTCAGACAGTTCCAGCTTTATTGATACCCGTGATAAAAAAACCGGGTATAGCTTTAGTAAGTTGTCTACTTATTTCCGTTGTTCCACAGAATCCAACGAAGACATCAATATTTTCATAAAAGAGAATAACACCGGAAATTTTTTAAAGCCTGTTAAAAAAACCGAGGCAGATTATACGTTCAGAGATTTGATCGGAAACAGCAAATTATTTTCAGACCTTATAGAATTAGCAAAAAAGGCATCGGAAAGCAACTCAAACGTTCTGATTACAGGCGAAAGCGGGACAGGTAAAGAATTGCTTGCCCATTCCATCCACAATGAAAGTTACAGGAGTGGAAAACCTTTTGTTATTGTTAATTGCGGGGCAATTCCCCGCGAATTAGCTGAGAGTGAATTTTTTGGCTACGAAGGCGGCGCTTTTACGGGAGCGGATAAAAAAGGGAGAAAAGGTTTTTTTGAAAAGGCCAATGGCGGAACTATCTTTTTGGACGAAATTGGGGAAATGCCAAAAGCCCTGCAAACAAAAATCCTGCGGGTAATTCAAAACAAAAAAATAACCCGTATTGGCGGAAATAAGGAAATAAGTACAGATGTAAGAGTAATCGCGGCGACAAATAAGAATATTGAAGAGGAAGTGACCGCCGGAAATTTCAGGAGTGACCTTTATTTCCGCTTGAATGTCATAAGATTGCACATACCAAATCTTTTACAGCGGAAATCCGATATTCTTCTGTTGGCCAGGCATTTTATCAATAAGCATATTCAACCTGGGCAGAGAAAAATTACCCTGGGTAAGCCTGTTATTTCAATATTGAAAGAATATAACTGGCCGGGCAATATACGCGAGCTGGAAAACGTCATCGAACAGGCTTTGGTCTTTATAGGAGATGAAACTGAGATTGGCGAAAAACATCTTCCTGAAAGTCTGAAGCAAATTCAAAAAAACACCCGGGTAGTTCGATCCGGAAGCTTGTATGAAGATGAAATGAGAAAAGTTCAAAAGGCTCTTAAAAAGGCGGATAATAATATTAGTCTGGCCGCGCGTATTCTGGGGATATCACGAAATACCCTTTACAAAAAAATAAAAGACTTCGGTATTGATTGTTCAAAATCTTAACAGTCGTTCAATTATAAAACAACTTTTTAAAATTCCACCGATAAGCTAAACATTTTATCGGGAAAATCTCTCCTTTTAATCAGCTGTTAACCAGATTCTTGTATTCCAGATTTCCTTTTTTCGGATTTTAAAAGGTTTTCTGGCATGTAACTTGGCTTATGTACCTTGATATTTGATGTTTAACAATTAAAAAATGGAGGTATAATATGTCAGAAAAAGTACCGCAATTCATGCCAAAATACATGATTGGCACGGAAGAGCAACAAAAATGGATCCAGAAATACTTCTTTTGTCCAAGAGGTTTAGGTTTTTTCGAACCGGGGGCGGTGCCCATGGATAATCCGGTGATGAGTGCTTTTAATATCGCCAAGGCATCTTATCAGATAAGGCCTGAGGTTTTTAACATGGATTATCTTTCGAAAAGCCTGAATCTGAAAAAAGAAGAGATTATCAAAAGAATGAAAAGGTTGTATGACGAGCGTCTGATAATGTACGTTATGACGCCGCCTATGCAGATTATTGGCTACGGCCTGTATTATTGGGTTGTAAAACTTAAAGAAGGCACTTCCAAAGAGAAAAAGCAGGCGCTTTCGGAATGGTTCCAGAATAAGGACGAAATATGTACGGGAGCTGAAGCTGAAGGTGATTTTGATTATTTCAACGGCTGCCACATGAGAGTGCTTGACAACCTGATTTACGATATATTTTACCGTTTAAGGGATCTGCCCGAGGTTGAGTATGTCCACACGGTTCCTATCCGCAGGGCAATAAGGGATTTGTACACCAATATGCCGGATTCGCTGAACGATTACCGGAAATTCTTCCTGGATGATGATACAATCAAAAGATTGGCAAAAATGCAGGACAAGATGGATTTAACGGATTTACGAATCTTTAAGGCCTTGAATACCAAGCGTCCAATGGAGGAGGTCTATGATTTTAAGGTTCTGCACGAAATTTCAGGCTTAAATCCCGACGAAATGCTTATGGGTATTAAAGCTGTGATAGAAAACAACCGAATGCTTGTTCCTGTCTTCCATTTTAACACAAGAAAAATGGGATTAAAGAATCGTCTGTTCCTGATTAAGTTATTCCAGATGACACCCAGTTACAGAAAAGCTGAAATTGCCGACGAGATTGCCACTATCCCGGAATTCAATGTGATAAATGAATTTACCGATTCATTTTATGATATCGGAGCAGCCGCTTATGCAGATTTGACAGATACGGATGCCTTATTTGAAAAAATCAATTCTTTCAGTGAAGTCGAGGACGTCAAAGTAGCTGATTTCACACGGGAGTTCAGAAGATTCACATGCAGGCTTGACGCGGAAAACGGAATGTGGGAAGAGTGCATACTTACTGACGATTTTTTATCGGATATAACACGGAAAGCCATGCCGGCAATCAATTTAAACATAAATAAAGAGGAGGAAAAATAATGAAAATAGATAAACCACGTCAATATGTAGTTGACAATCTGAAATATGTTTTGAATCCTTCTTCCATTGCTGTTGTCGGAGCTTCGCGTTATCCTGTCAAAGTTGGTTATAAAGCAGTCGAAGGATTAATAACCTGGGGCTATAAAGGGAAAATATATCCCGTTAATCCGAGAGCCGACGAAATACAGGGATTGAAAGCCTATAAAACGGTGAAGGACATCCCTTATCCGGTAGATCTCGTTTACATTGCTGTTCCGGCGCATCTTGTAAAAATGGTGCTGGAAGATGTGGTGGAGAAGAAGGCCAAGGTGGTTGTAATATCCACCAGTGCATTCAAGGAAATAGGAAGAGGGGATCTTCAGGACCAGTTGACGGAGTTTTGCAGGAAAAACAAATTGCCACTCGTGGGACCTAATCTGGTTGGAATGGGAAGTCCTTATCTGGACTTTGATTGCGGTTTTGTTCCTTATTTGCCGGTAGCCGGCCCGATTGGTATGATTTCCCAGTCAGGTGCAAACCTGGTTGCAGCAATTGGATCATCAGAAGCAATGCATCTGGGAATGAGCTTCTTTGTAGGACTTGGCAATAAGGCGGATGTCGACTTCTCGGAGTTTATCCTGTACGGGAAAGAAGATAAATACACGAAATGTCTGGCTACCTATATTGAAGGATTGGACAGTCCCGAGGCATTTATATCAGCTTGCCGCGACACGGTGCCGCACAAACCCGTGGTTGCTATAAAGGTTGGAGGGTCAAAAATAGGAATTAAAGCAGCATTTGCCCATACGGCATCCGAAAACGAAGGTACGGATGATGCTCATTATGACAAGATATTTGAAAAGGCAGGAGCAATACGGGCTACCACCTGGCAGGAATTCCTGGATATCGCTTTGGCGCTTGGCACTCAACCGCCTTTAAAAGGAGACAATATTGTTATGATCACTAACGGAGGAGGCTCAGGCCTGTTATCATGCGACCATTTTGAAAGGATGGGGATGCCGATGAAAGAACTGAACCAGATATCGCCTATGCTTGGCTTTAAGATCAGGGCCTATATGCCAATGTTTGGATCTCCGCTTAATCCTGTTGATATTTCCGGTACTGCAAACGCAACACAGTACAAAGGCGCTATAACACAGGCTATCCGTGATGCGAATGTAGATGCTCTGTATGTTTCAATTTGTCCTACTGCCATGACAAGCATTGAGGAGATAACAGATGAGATTATGGAGGTTTACAATACTCATAAGCATCTGGGCAAACCCTTCGTGATGGAATGTCAGGGCGGCAACGAATGTTACGATGCAATCCGCAAATTCCGTGATGCAGGAGTCCCGGCATATCCCACGGCCGAACAAGGCGTTAATGCTTTGATAGCTTTAAGAAAATATGCACGCATCAAGGAAAAGTTTTCTAAACAGAAATGATTTTAAGTGTTTGATAGGCTGATGTTTTGACCGGCTGTTTATACTGTGGACTGATTTTTTCGTGGCAGGTGGATTCCCTGGAGGGAGTGCCTGCCACGATCTTTTGGCACAGGGCTCAGGGCTCAGGGCACAGGGCACAGGGCACAGGGCGCAGGGCTCAGGGCACAGGGCTCAGGGCTC
>Ga0208458_1000111_pt1 | contig 105475 bp, 77 predicted proteins | sample AD_UKC085_MetaG_FD_184432 | JGI IMG/M metagenome (GOLD analysis project Ga0208458, IMG submission 184432) | Active sludge microbial communities of municipal wastewater-treating anaerobic digesters from USA - AD_UKC085_MetaG (SPAdes) (version 2) | ecosystem: Engineered > Bioreactor > Anaerobic >... | reverse complement strand
GGGCGGGTTTGGGCGCGGGCCTGAGCCGGAAGGGAGGGATGGACGACTTGCGGATGATGTAAAAGGACGTTCCAAGGCGGGAGGGAGAGGACGCGAGCGTTCGGCAAAGCCGGGACGAGCGGCCGGGTGTTGTCGCGCGCCGTGGTTTTTGGGCGGGATGGGGTCGCGGTTGGCGGGGACATTCCCCTTCCCAGGCGAGGGTTGCCGCAAGGTGACTGCTTGCGTTGTCCTCAGGGTTGGCCGGCCGTTTTGAAGCGATAGACGCTTTCATCCCCGCCCCCTGAACCCGAAAAGTGGCTTTGGGTTTGGGAAAACCTTTTCCCCTTCAGCTACCAAAACGCAGGCGCTGATAACCAAAGGCTCTATACCTGAGCCAGAACGATCTTGATTGCGCCCTCATTCCACCTTCTCTGTGTGCGTAAGTCTCTGATTTTACAGGCGGAAGGCGTTCGGAACGGAACGGTTGCCCTGTGGGATTCATCAGCCCAGGGGTTTATTGGAGTTGTGGATCGGATGACCAGGGGTATCCCGGCTCCAATGGAATGTGGCCGCGCGGTTGAGCGGCCCAATGGCAGCGGTTCGGTTAAGGCGGCGCCGTTGTCACCAGAGGCCGTAGTACATGATGTACGATCCCGAAGCGTAGCGTTTCCGCAAGCTATTGATGCCCACCCAGGCGACCGAGCCATCAAGCCGGCCCACGTTGCCACCAGACGCACCGACGCTCTGGGACGTTTCGGTGCCCTTGCCCCAGGTCCAGGTCGCGCCGTTGGGGCGGTAAGGGCCAGTCTTGCAGTGCGGGGCCATAATCAGGTAAGTGCCGCTGCCGCCGCCCCAGTGGTTTGCGTCCGCGAGGACGTAATTGGTGCCCGACTCGGTGGTTTTCCGGGCCGAATACCAATATTCCAGCCGGGAGGGAAGCCAGCCCGACATGTTGGCGTCGCAAAGGTAATTGTAGCCGATCAGGTAGCCGTAAGTGGAGCTGAACCGCGGTTGCGTGCCAAAGGTGAAGCTTGGGCAATCGAGGATTTTCACGTTTTTGGTGTAGTCAACCAGGTTGGTCCAGCTCCGGCTGGAGATGCGCAGCGAGTGCCACTGATCGTTGTTGTCGCGGCCGGAGGGAACCTTTTCCTGCCAGTCCATTCCATACAGGTGAACCGTGATGATCGCCTGCCGCATGTTGCTTTTGCAGGCCGCGCGCATGCTCTTTTCTTTCGCCGAGGCCAGCGCCGGGAGGAGCAGGGCCGCCAGAATGGCAATGATGGCAATAACCACCAGCAGTTCGATAAGGGTGAATGCGCCGAGGCGCATTCGGCCTGGTCTGTGTTTTAAGGAAGGTTGCATAATCGTCAGGGGGGATTTATCCGGAATGAGCCCGGCCGCGCCCAGTGCCGTGTCCGCATCATTGGGCCGCGAGGTTCCCCGGGATGGCCCGGCAACCCATCGGCCGGCATCGGCCACGCGGCCTTGCCGCCCGCTCCGTCCGCCGGGCAAAGCCTCTTCGGGCGCCGTTCCTCAGCCCGGAAAACAGCCTTTCCCTGAATCCCGTGGTTCCGGACACGGTTTTCGGCCCCAGGATTCCTCATGCGCACTGTGCGCGGCATACCCTTTCCTTACCCGCGCGCCCCGGGAGTGTCAATCGCAAAGGCGGCTCCCCGGTTCGGCTCGCCGGTGGGGTCCGCGGGCGGCGGGCCGCGTATTCCGGCCCGGGCGGCCGCAACCCGGGGGGCGAACCTCCGGGCGGCCGGGCCCGCAGCCGCCGGGGGGCGCAAAAAAATTAGGGGATACGATTTGACAGCCGGTGGGCGGCGGCGTAATTTAACGCCCGTTTAGAACGAACGTTTAATTAGATGCGCCGAAAACCGACAGTGGATCCGCAGACCCGGATTCTGGACGCCGCCGAAAACGCGGTGGCCGAGTGCGGCTTTGCCGGGGCGTCGCTGCGGCGGATTGCGCAGGAGGCGCGCGTGAACCTGGCGACGGTGTATTACTACTTCCGCTCGAAGCGCGGCCTGGTGGAGGCGGTGCTCAAGCGGCGATTCGGCCCGCTGCGGGAGGAGCACCTGGCGCTGCTGCGGGAGTTCGAGGCGGCGAACCCGGGGCGCCCGCTGCCGGTGGAAAAGATTCTCGAGGCGATGCTGGTGCCGCCCTTGCGCCTGGCGGCGCAGGATTCGGCCCGGCGCCAGGCCGTCCGGCGTTTGTTTGGCCGCATCGTGGGGGAGCCGAACGCGGAAACCCAGGAGATGCTGCGCCACCTGCGGATGGAGTCGCGCACCGCCTTTCTGAAGGCGTTGCAGCGCAGCCTGCCGGAGGCGCCCCGGGCCGATTTGCTGTGGTCGGTGGAGTTTGTTTCAGGCGCGCTGGCGTTCACCCTGTGCAACCCCCGGGAGTTGGAGGTCGAGACGCGCGGCGCCTGCAATCCCGCCAACACCGAGAAGGTGCTGGCCGAGATGATCCGGTTCTTTTCCGCGGGGTTCCACGCCCTGGGGCGGCGCCCACGAAAGGGTTGAAGCGCGCCTGGCTGTCATGGATACCGCTTTTTACCAACGCCGGTCACCGGCCGCCCCGGCCGCCCCGGGAATGTCGCGCCGGCCGCTGCACCTGGTGAATTTCTTTTGCATGGCGCCCCAGGCGAAAAGCGTGTCTTTGGTGGGCGACTTCAACGGCTGGCAGCCGGCGGCTCATCCGATGACCCGCATGCCGGACGGCGGCTGGACCATTCGCCTGGAGCTGCCCCACGGGCATCATCAATATGTTTTCCTCGTGGACGGCCAGCCGACGCTCGATCCCAATGCCATGGGCAAGGTCCATAATGAACGCAACGAGGTCGTCTCGCTGATCGCCATCAGTTAGCCCATCCCCGGCCAGATTTTAATTTATGATCCCCTCACGACTGACGCATCCTTCTCCGACACCGAAACTCCGCCCGGCTGTGCGCCGCGCCCGGCTGCGGGCCGGTTTCCTGCTCCCGGCCGCCGGCGCCGTCCTGCTGGCCGGCTGCCAGCGCCAGGCGCCGCCGCCGCCGCCCCCGGTGCCGGAGGTGGCGGTCGTGACGGTGAGCCGGCAGCCGATTCTGCTGACCACGGAGTTGCCGGGGCGCACGGCGCCGTTTTTGATTGCGGAAATCCGGCCGCAGGTTAACGGGCTGATCCTCAAGCGCCTGTTCACGGAGGGGACCGACGTCCGGCAAGGGCAGGTGCTTTACCAGATTGATCCCGCTCCGTTTCAGGCGGCGCTGGACAATGCCCAGGCCGCGCTGGGCCGGGCGGAGGCCAACCTGCCCGCCATCCAGTCCCGGGTGGATCGCTACCGGCAGGCCCTGGCGGACAAAGCCGTCAGCCAGCAGGATCTGGACGATGCGGAGGCGGCCTTGCGGCAGGCCAAGGCCGACGCGGCGTATTACAAAGCCACGCTGCAGACCGCGCAGATCAACCTGGGCTACGCCCGCGTGACCTCGCCCATCTCGGGGCGCATCGGCACTTCGGCGGTGACGGATGGGGCGATTGTCACGGCTTATCAGCCGGTGCCCCTGGCCACGATCCAGCAACTGGACCCCATTTATGTGAATGTGCCCCAGGCCGCCACCGACCTGCTGCGGCTGGAGCAGCGGCTGAAAGCCGGCCAGCTCAAGCGCAACGGGGCCAACTTGAACAAAGTGCGGCTCTTTCTGCCGGACGGCTCGAAGTATGCGCAGGAGGGGACGCTGCAGTTCCAGGACGTCTCGGTGGATCCGACCACCGGCTCGGTCATCCTGCGGATGGTGTTTCCCAACCCGGACGGCGTGCTGCTGCCGGGCATGTTCGTTCGCGGGGTGGTGCAGGAAGGCGTCAACGAGCAGGCGATCCTGATCCCGCAGCAGACCGTGGCGCGCGATCCCAAGGGGCACCCGGTGGCGCTGGTCGTGGGGGCCGATGGCATCGTGCAGCAGCGCGAGTTGACCCTGGACCGGGAAATCGGCGACCAGTGGCTGGTCAGCGCGGGGCTGGAGGCGGGCGATCAGGTGATTGCGGAGGGCGTCCAGAAAGTGCGCCCCGGCGTGAGCGTGAAAACGGTGCCCTTTGAGCAGAAGCCGGCGCCGGGGAAAGCCGGGCCAGTGGCGGCGGCGGCCGCGGCGGTCGAAAAATCCAACTAAGCAGGACGCCCCATGCTATCAAGGTTCTTCCTGAAGCGCCCGGTTTTTGCCTGGGTGATTGCCATCATCCTGATGGTGGCCGGCTGCCTGGCCATTTACAACCTGCCGATTGCGCAGTACCCGCCCATCGCGCCGCCGTCCATCGCCATCCAGGCCTTCTACCCGGGGGCCTCGGCCGAGACGGTCGAGAACAGCGTCACGCAGATCATCGAGCAGAAGATGACCGGGTTTGACAACCTGCTCTACCTTTCGGCGACCAGTGATTCCGCCGGCGCCTGCCGCCTTGAGCTGACCTTTACGCCGGGGACGGATCCGGACCTGGCCTGGGCGCAGGTGCAAAACAAGCTCCAGCTGGCCATGGCGAACCTGCCGGACGTAGTCCAGCGCTCCGGCATCAAGGTGAGCAAGAGCACGCGCAACTACCTCATGATCGTCAGCCTGATCTCCGAGGACGGCAGCATGGACGGCTACGATTTGCGCGACTACGCGCAATCCAACCTGGAGAAGGTGCTGTCGCGGGTGCCGGGGGTGGGAGAAGTGGAGGTCTTCGGCGGCCAGTATGCCATGCGCATTTGGGTCAACCCGGACAAGCTGACGGAGTACCAGATGACGATGGAGGACGTGATTGCAGGGCTGCGGACCTACAACGTCGAGGTGTCCGCCGGACAGTTTGGCGGCGCGCCGGCGCTTCCGGGCCAGCGCCTGAACGCCGCCATCATCGTGCAAAGCCTGCTCAAGACCCCGGATGAGTTTGCCGCCATTCCCCTGCGCACCAGCCCGGACGGTTCGATGGTCCGGATTCGGGATGTGGGGCGGGTCGAGCTGGGCACCGACGCCTACGACATTGAAGCCTTTTACAACGGCAAGCCTTCCTCGGCGATGGCCATTCGGCAGGCGGCCGGCGCCAACGCCCTCCAGACGGCGGACAACGTCCGGAACAAGCTGGCCGAGATGAGCCACTTTTTCCCCAGCGGCATGAAGGTGGTGTATCCCTATGACACCACGCCCTTCGTGCGCGTGGCCATCAATGAAGTGGTCAAGACGCTCATTGAGGCGATCTTCCTGGTTTTCCTGGTGATGTATGTGTTTTTGGGCAACATGCGCGCCACCCTGATTCCCACCATTGCCGTGCCGGTGGTCATCCTGGGCACGTTCGCCGTGCTGGGCATCTTCGGGTTTTCCATTAACATGCTCACCATGTTCGCCATGGTGCTGGCCATCGGGCTGCTGGTGGACGACGCCATTGTGGTGGTGGAAAACGTCGAGCGCATCATGAGCGAGGAGGGGCTGCCGCCCTTTGAGGCCACGCGCAAATCCATGGACCAGATCACCCCCGCCTTGATCGGCATCGGGCTGGTGCTCTCGGCGGTGTTCGGCCCGATGGCCTTCTTCGCCGGTTCCACGGGCGTCATTTACCGGCAGTTTTCCGTGACCATTATCGCCGCGATGCTGCTCTCGGTGGTGGTTGCCCTGGTTTTGACGCCGGTGCTCTGCGCCACCTTCCTCAAGCCGGTGGCCAAGGGCCATCAGCCGGCCGAGGGTGGCGTGTGGTTCCTGCGGCCGTTTTTCCGGTGGTTTGACCGCGTCTTTTTCCGGGCGCGGAACCGCTACCTGGCTTTGGTGGGTCATTCGCTCAACCGCAAGCTGCGCTACGTGCTGGTGTTCCTGGTCATCGTGGGGGCGCTGGGATATCTCTTCAAGCGGATGCCGACCGCGTACCTGCCGGATGAGGATCAGGGCATGATGATGGTGCAGGCGCTGCTGCCCGCCAATTCCACCCTTGAACAAACCAAGGAAGTGATGGCCAATGTTCGGGATTACTTTCTCACCCAGGAAAAGGAAGCCGTGCATGCCGTCATGACGGTGTCCGGGGTGAGCTTCTCCGGCCAGGGGCAAAACTCGGGGCTGGCGTTTGTGCGGCTCAAAGACTGGGATCTGCGCGACCGCCCGGAGCTGAAGGTCACGGCGGTGGCGGGGCGCGCGATGATGCGCTTTTCGCAGTTCCGCAACGCCATGGTGTTTGCCTTCGCGCCCCCGGCGGTGGTCGAACTGGGCCAGGCCAAGGGGTTTGACTTCCAGTTGCTGGACCGCGGCGGCCTGGGCCACGAAAAGCTCATGCAGGCCCGCAACCAGCTCCTGGGCATGGCGGCCATGAACGCGGCGTCCACCAACGGCGCGGTCCTGACCAAGGTCCGCCCCAACGGCCTGGAAGACGTGCCGGAATACCGGGTGGATGTGGACTGGGACAAAGCCGGCGCGCTCGGGGTGCCCATCACCTCCATTCACAACACCATCGCGGCGGCCTTTGGCAGCGCCTACGTCAACGACTTCATCCAGGGCGGCCGGGTAAAGCGCGTTTATGCGCAAGCCGACGCGCCGTACCGGATGCTGCCGCGCGACCTGGAGAAACTCTACGTCCGCAACAAAAAGGGACAGATGGTCCCCTTTGCCTCCTTCGCTTCCGGCCACTGGACCTCCGGCTCGCCCAAGCTCGAGCGCTTCAACGGCTTTCCGTCGCTGAATATCCTGGGCGAATCGGCGCCGGGACGCAGCTCGGGCGAGGCCATGCGAATGATGGAAAGCTTCGTGCGGAAGCTACCCCAGGGCATCGGTTACGACTGGGCCGGGATTTCCTATCAGGAACGGCAGGCGGGCGCGCAAACCCTCCCGCTGTATGCCTTTTCCGTGCTGGTGATCTTCCTTTGCCTGGCCGCTCTGTATGAGAGCTGGCCCATTCCGCTGTCCATCCTCCTGACGCTCCCGCTGGGCGCGATTGGCGGCGTGATTGCCTCCAGCCTCCTGGGCCTGCCCAATGACGTGTATTTCCAAATCGGCCTGTTGACCACGCTGGGGCTCACCACGAAAAACGCCATCCTGATTGTCCAGTTTGCCAAAGCCCGTTTCGAAGAAGGCGACGGACTGATCGCGGCGACGCTCGAAGGCGCCAAGCTGCGCTTGCGCCCCATCATCATGACCTCGCTGGCCTTCGGCTTCGGCGTGCTGCCGCTGGCGTTGGCACACGGCGCCGGCGCCGGCGCCCAGCGCGCCATCGGCATTGCCGTGGTCGGCGGCGTCGTCACCTCCACCTTCCTGGTCACCCTCTTTGCCCCGTTGTTCTTTGTGGTCATTGAAAAGGGGATCGGCAAACAATCCCGGCGCGCCGCCCAGGCGGCCCGCGCCGCTTCCTCCGAATCGCCCGCCGCCTGACTTTTATGAATAAACGTATTCGCTTGCTTCTGCCCGGCATCGTCCTGGTTCTGGCGGGCTGCACGCTGGCCCCGAAATACACGCAACCCGCGGCCCCCGTCCCGGACGCCTGGCCCACGGGCCCCGCGTACACGGCGGCCGCCCCCACAAATGCGGTGGTTAACCCGGACCTGAACTGGCTGGAGTTCTTCCCGGATGAGAAACTGCGGCAAGTCATCCGCCTGGCCCTGGCCAACAACCGCGACCTGCGCGTGGCGGCCTTAAACGTCGAGCGGGCCCGCGCTTATTATGGCATCTCCCGGGCCGAGCTCTACCCCGCCGTTCATGCCGCCGGCAGCGGCAGCAAGGCCCGCGTGCCCGCCGACCTCTCCCCCTCCGGCCGGCGCCAGACCGTGGAACGCTACGAGGCCAATCTCGGCGTCGCCGCCTGGGAGATTGATTTCTTTGGCCGCATCCGCAGCTTCAAAGACCGCGCCCTGGAGGAATACCTGGCCACCGAGCAGGCCCGCCGCAGCGCGCAGATACTGCTGATCTCCGCCGTGGCGAAAACCTGCCTGGCCCTGGCGGCCGATCGCGAGGCCCTCGCCCTGGCCCAAACCACCCTCCAAACCCAGCAAGCCGCCTACGACCTTGTCCAGCGCCGCTACCAACTCGGCCTGACCACGGAACTGGATTTGTTCCGCGCCCAAACCCCGCTCGAAGCCGCCCGGCGGGACGTGGCCCTGTACACGCAGCAGGCGGCCAAAGGCGAAAATGCCCTGGCCCTGCTGACGGGTGCGCCGGTGGAAAGCGACCTGCTGCCCGCCGGTTTGGACGACCTCCTCCCGCCCGAGGAAATCAGCGCCGGGCTTTCCTCCCAGGTTCTGCTGCTCCGGCCTGATATTCTCCAGGCCGAACACCTGCTGCGGGCGGCCCACGCCGACATTGGCGCGGCCCGCGCGGCCTTTTTCCCGCGCATTTCCCTGACCGCCGCCATCGGCACCGCCAGCCGCGATCTCTCCGGGCTGTTCCAAGCCGGCTCCGGCACCTGGAGCTACGCGCCGCAGATCGTCATGCCGATCTTTGATGCCCGCACCTGGGCGGCGGCCCGCGCCGCCAAAGTCCAGCGCGAGATCGCGGTCACCCAATACGAACGGGCCATCCAAAACGCCTTCCGGGAAGTCGCCGACGCCCTGGCCGTCCGCGGCACCGTGGACCAGCAAATCACCGCGCAGCAAGCCCTCGTCCACGCCTCTGCCGAGACCTATCGCCTGGCCCATTCCCGCTACGAAAAGGGCCTCGACAGTTACCTCGGAGTCCTCGACGCCCAACGCTCGCTCTTCGCCGCGCAGCAAGCCCTGGTCTCCCTCCGCCTGGCCAAACTCACCAGCCAGGTGCAGCTCTACACCGTGCTTGGCGGTGGTTGGCAGACGCAGGAACTGGCCGGCGCGCCCCCGCTCTCCGATCCCGTCCGCGAGCCAAAAGGCAACTGAATCGCGCCCCTTGCCGGCCCGGGGCGTGACCCGCGCCGGGTGGCCTCGCAGCTCGAATTGCCCGCCCCTCGCGCGGCAAAAAGGCTTCCCTTCCGGCGCCGGGACTGGCAGGCTTGGCCCAGCCAATTAACTTAACAGTCAACGCATTATGAGCAATACAAGCAACAATCTGAAAGAAGCCTTCGCCGGTGAGAGCCAGGCCAGTCAAAAGTATTTAGCCTTTGCTAAAAAGGCCGAAAAGGACGGTTTCCGCAACATCGCCAAGCTCTTCCGCACTGCGGTGGAAGCCGAGCGCATCCATGCCGAAGCCCACCTCAGCGCCATGGATGGCATCGGCTCCACCGCCGACAACCTCAAAACCGCGATTGCCGGGGAGACGTACGAGTTCACCACGATGTACCCGCCCATGCTCAAGCAGGCTGAGGCGGAAAACCACAAGGCCAAACGCATGTTTGACCTCGCCCCCAAGGCCGAAGCCGTCCACGCGCGCCTTTACCAAATGGCCCTGGAAGCTGTCCAAAGAGGCGAAGACCTGCCCCAGGACAAGATCTATCTCTGCCCCATTTGTGGTGATATCGAGTTCGGGACCCCGCCCGAGTCCTGTCCCATCTGCAAGGCCAAGGGATCCGTTTTCATCCAGGTGCAGTAATCGTCCCCGGCTTTCGGACGGCGGCGCTCAACCGGTGCGCGGCGCTTCCCCCGGCAGCGCGCACTGCGGTTTTGCCGCGATGCTGCCCGGGATCGCCTCCAGGGGTGAGGCGCCCCTTGCGCGCTATAGGGCCATGAGGCGGCGGCGTGGGAAATAGCCAACCTTGCGATCCCTCAGAATCGCGTTGCCCACAATGCCCTCCGTGTTCATCTGCATCAGAGCCGTGGCGAGCAAGCGGGGCAAGGCGCCGCAGCGGAGAGTGAACCCGACGCCCCCGAGCGCGGCGGGGACGTGGTACGTATCGGCCTGGAACTGGCCAAAGCCTGGATAAAAGTCGGTGACTCTGCCCGCGGGCGGGTATGCGGCGAGTGAGCCGTCCTGAAAGTAGGAAATCTGGGCGCCCGTGTCGAAAAACATCCGGTAGTCGCGCCCGCTAATGCGAGCCGTGACGATGGGGATGCCCATGAACATATCCAGGCGAACCGTCTGGCCGTTATGCGGCAGTTCGTCCGTCGAAACGGTGAGACTGCCACCGGCAATATCGAAAAGGTGGTCGAAGCGGCCAAGAACGTCTGCCCCGAGAAGGCCGACGCACGGCACCCCGACGAACTGCGCGAGTGTCTCGGCAGTGAGGCCAAGGTAATTCGCGCCAAAGTTGAACGGCTCGCCCGCGAGGGTGAGGCCGCGCGGCGTGCCAAAGCTGGCGGGGGCGCCGGTGTCGAGCAACCACAGATCACCGTCCAGCTCAAGGAACAAGTGCCGTTCGCGAAATTGAAGTGGCAGAGTGTGCATCTTTTCCCCTTGGCTAAATGCCGGATTGTCTTGCGTCCCCCAAATCAGGGTAAGCCCCAAAACGACGCTGATGACGATGCACACAATACAAATCATGAAGCATGATTTTGTTAAGCACTTTTGGGTTCATCGATTTAGCGCGAGGCTCGCAATACCTGGCCAATACTGGTTGGGAAAGTGTTCCTGCTAAACGGGCTAGAATGAGCAAGCTGGAAGTTCATTCCTGGATTTGCTTCGTATTGGCTGGAAGTGTAGGCAAGACCGCGAAAGCGGTCAACGGAAAAAAGCCCTCCTCAGACCGTCCACGGCCCCGCCAATCCCGCTTTCAATATCCCGGCGCCACATCCCGGATCATGCACCCGGGCGCATCTGAACCTGGCGCAGGCACGCATGCTCCAACCCGAGGGGCGCTCCAGTCGTACCCGTGGGCGGCTTGGGCGTCTATATGGCACGCGCTCACAGGCTGAAAACTGCCGCCGCCTCAGACGGCTTGGGCGAAGGAGCGCCAGCAACGGTGTAATCGGTGTAGCGTCCGGATTCAGAGGGACGACGAGTTCACGCGGCCTTTTGCGCTTGCTGCAACAGGCGGGTAGATTCGAAGGGCGCGGACCCTGAATGCCCGTTTTGCAGTCAGCGACCGACACGGCCGGTGCGTAAACGAAAAAGGGCGCGGAGCACCGGACTTCGTCACGCATCGGCAAGTCCGGTTCATTCGCGATGGGGTTGATACCCCGAAGCTTGCTTCGGCTTTATTTGGGTTTGTGAAGTCATACTTCTAAATGCCTTGGAGCTTGCTCCGGGGTTGGTTACTTCGCCCTGACGGTCTTGAGGTAGTCCTCGATAATTCCCTTCACATACTCGGGGATATTCTTCTGCAACTCCAAAGTGCGGCGCTTAAGCCGCTCGCAGGATTCCACTTCCGCCCCGGTCCAGAGGATGTCGGCGCGGCGCGCCTCGCGCATGGCCACATGGGAGTAGTCCTCCGGGAAGGCCCAATAGCATCGGCGGCAGATTTCAGGCTTCTTCAGCTTCAGCCAATTTACGCAGCGCTCGCAGGAGCAGGACTTCGCACGGTTGGCTGAACCACACAGCCGCATGTAGTCGTCGAGGTTGGGCTCCGCGCCCGGCACATCGCCCTGAATCGCGAAGGGAATGCGGTGGTCAATTTGCAACTCACGCCCGGGAAACGCTTCCAGATAGATCGCGCACTGTTCACCGTGCCGCGCCACCAGCCTTTCCTTGAGTTTCTTGCTGAGGACCGTCCGGCCAGCCTGTTTCCCGGTTCGGGTCTTGCGCGGGTCCCCGAAACGGTAGGCGGCAATCTTGCGTCCATCGCTCCCTTTGACGCGAAACATCTCGACGGGGATGCCGAGTTCCTTCACATCCCGCACGGCCCGCGGCGGGTGGTTGTAGCCGTACTGGTCCTTAAGTTCCTGCGTGGTGATGAAGCCGTGCTTGAGAATGTGGTCAATAACCGTTTTAGGGCGCTTAGCGGTGACGGCCTTGCACAACTTGATGAATGCGGGCGGCAGCTTCGGCGGGCTCACCGCCTCGCCTCCAGGAAGGCCAGTTGTTCCGCCGCCCGGCGCGGATAATGCCGTCGCAAGCGCAGTGATTCAGCCAGTGCCGGGGAGAGATAGAGCGATTCCACCGTGACTTCCGCCCGCCCCAGCAGCGTCGCCTGGGACGAGCGACCCGCAGGCAATTCAAGCAGGTGCAGTTTGAGCCGGTCCGGGAGCTTTCGCCCGTGGACACGGCCCCCCGTTCGGCCGTCGTCGCTGACGAGGTAATTGATCTCGCGGTAGTTCAGCGACTCCAGCACCTCCACAAAGTCATCAACCAATACGCCCTTGAGGTAACGCGGGTCCCGCTCGCCACAGACGCCTTGATAAGGGGGGGCCATGTAGATCAGGTCATTCGGCGTGGCCTGAGCAACCACCTCCCGGTAGTCGAGCGAAGAAAATTCCGTCTTTCGGTGCAGCAGATGCGAGGCCCCGAGGATGTGTTCCCGCAGGGTAGCTGGCAGGGCGCCCAGGCGGCGGTTGTCAGGGCTTTGGTTGAACTTGCCGTCGGCGTTGTAGCGCACCGACGCCTTCACGCAACGGGCGGGCAAATACAACAGGTAATCCGGCCTCCCTGTCCGGTTGAAGGCGTCCCGCACTTTGTCGTAATACTCCCGGCGGTTCTCCTGCTGCGCTCGCCAGAGACTCTCGTCCTGGCGGGTCAACTTTTCCGGCGATTCCACAATCGCCCGCCATAGGTCCACCAGGGGCTTATTCAGGTCGTTGATGACATCGTGCGCGGCCAAGCCACGCGCCGCCGCTGCCAGGGTAATAGCCGCCGATCCGGCGAACGGCTCGATCCGCGTCGTCGCCCGCTCCGGGAAGTAACGGAGAATCTCCGTGGCCAGGTTACGTTTGCTGCCTTGGTAGGGGATGGGGTGTGGGATTCTCAAATGACCCTCCGTTCATGGGTTCGCCGGATCGGCCATGTGACTTTGATTGCATGTAGTTAGCGTTCGCTACCTTTTGCATCTGCTCCACAAACCCGGCGCGCGTTTTCAAGGACGTAGTTGGCCCTCACCCACGCCGCGCTGAGTACGCGCGCCGCGTCAAAAGTGATTTCCTGTCTGTATTGCCATAAACGAAGGTGTTGACGCCTCAATCGGCTCTTGTTAGGGGTGGCACATGCCTGGTGAGCCCGAAAACCAGTTTTCCCTCACCCGCACCGTGCCCATTACCGGCGCGGTGCCCTCAAGCAAACGCTTATCAATTGGAAGGCCGCGGGCGGAAACTTCAGCCGGGCGGCCATCCTTCCGGCGCACACCTCCGCAAACGCCCATGCCCCGGCGCGGGGCGTCGCGAGCGTGACGATGAGCCGCCCGCCGCTGGCGCAAGCGCCGGGGGTGAAGGGGCCGCGCCCGGAGGGGGGCCTGGTGGCGCTGGCGGTTGCGCCGGGGCACGATAAGTTCCGAACTGCGGGCAACGAATGATATGAATGATGTTAAACAATCGGTTTTGGTTCCCGTGATTACGGCGGGATTGGTGGGATTCGCCTGCGTGGCCGGCGCGGCCGAGCGGGGGCCAAAGGAGCGCCGCGCCCAAACCCGCCCGCCGAATATTGTGCTGGTGCTGGCCGACCAGTGGCGGGCGGAGGCGTTTGGTTATGCGGGCAATCCCGACGTGAAGACACCCAACCTGGACCGGTTGCAGCGCGAGGGCATCCACTTTGTCAACGCCGTGTCCGGCATGCCGGTTTGCTGCCCGGCGCGCGCGTCATTCCTGACGGGCCAGCGCCCACTCACGCACGGGGTCTTCCTGAACGACGTGCCGCTGAACCCGGAAGCGGTGACCATCGCCAAGGTGCTGGGCGCGGCGGGCTACGACACCGCGTATATCGGCAAGTGGCATGTGGATGCGCATGGCCGCTCGAGCTTCATCCCGCGCGAACGGCGGCAAGGGTTTGATTACTGGAAGGTGCTGGAGTGCTCGCACGACTACAATCACTCGGCCTACTACGCCGACGGCCCGGAAATGCTTTACTGGGAGGGCTACGACGCCATCGCCCAGACGCGGGACGCGCAGCAATACCTGCGCGACCATGCGCCACCGCGAAAGCCCTTCTTTCTCGTGCTGTCCTGGGGGCCGCCGCACGATCCGTATTTCACCGCGCCCGAAAAATACCGGGCCTTGTACGACCCCGCGAAGCTGACCCTGCGGCCCAATGTGCCCGAGGCCGAAGCCGCCCAGGCGCGGAAAATATTGGCCGGCTACTATGCGCATTGCACGGCCCTGGACGATTGCTTCGGCGAGTTGCGCCGCACCCTGCGCGAGACCGGGCTGGAGGAAACCACGTTGCTGGTGTTCGGCTCGGATCACGGGGACATGCTGGGATCGCAAGGCTTCTTCAAGAAGCAGCGGCCCTGGGATGAATCAATCCGCGTCCCGCTGGTCCTGCGCTGGCCCGGCGGCCTGGGCACCCGGGCGCGCCTCCTGGAGGCGCCCTTCAACGTCGAGGACCTGATGCCCACCCTGCTCGGCCTGTGCGGCGTGCCGATCCCGAAAACGGTGGAGGGGCTGGATTACAGCGGCTACCTCCGCGGCCGGAAAAACCCGGGCGACAACGCGACGGTGATCCTCTGCGCCTCGCCCTTCGGAGAATGGGAGCGGCGAAAGGGGGGCCGGGAATACCGCGGCATCCGCACCCCGCGCCACACTTACGTGCGCGACCTGAACGGCCCCTGGCTCCTGTACGACAACCAGGCCGATCCCTATCAGACGAACAACCTGGCGAACCAGGCGAAGCATGCCAGATTGCAGGCCCGGCTTGACGCCGTGCTCACCCGCAAACTCAAGGAACGGCACGACGCATTCCTGCCCGGCAATGCCTACATCCAGCAGTGGGGCTATCAAGTAGATGCCAACGGCACCGTGCCTTACAAACACTGACCTCCCCCACGCAGCACTGGGCACAGGCGGGCGCGCAAAAAACGATTTCCGATCAATGCCAAGCCGTGACCGGTAATACCAACGAGGAAGGCGTTGCCCGGTAGAGAAGCTGCAGCAGGCGGCGCTTCGGCAGGCTTCCCAATGAGTCCGCCGCCGGCCGCAGCGCAATAATCAAAACCGCAAGCGGCAAATATCTGCCCGGGGCTTTTGAACCAGCTTGGCCGGCTGATGGCGGTTCAGAACGGTTTTGCTGGCCTTTCCGGGCCGGTGCGGATAGACTCGCGGCTGCATTGAACGCAGCCTGACGCGGGCCCCGGTCGCGGGGGTGCCGGCAAAAACGATTAGGCGCGAACGCTGGCTATTCGTCGAAGAGATCGCCGGGCTTCCGGGCGTCAACCCGGGCCCTTTTTGTCAGGAGAGCGCACGGCAGAAGATGCCTGGAAAATCCCGGGCGCCTGCGAGAGGGGCGCGGCGATGGCTGCAGGCGCGGATGGGCACAGCGCATTTTTAACGCGAACGTTAGGGCTGGCGCGGACGCCGGGAGAAGAGCGATCGCTAAAGGGCGCCCCGGTGGTGATGGATGAACTGAAGCAACTGATTGCGAAGAGCTGAATTATGGAAGAACGAACTGGAGTGGACGAGAATGTTCTCTTTCCTAAATTCGAGAAGCTTAAGACGGAAGAGGTTCGGGGGGCGAGGGACACGTTCCACGGCCGGATGCGGATCAACACTCGGGGGCATTACCAGAACTTTGCGGGGGCGATTCTGGAGGTGGGGCAGCACCTGAAAGCGCAGGGCTAATATGAGCGCGGCATCACGAGGCGGAGAGCTGTTCATCGTAGATAACAGCGACACGGACTGGAAGGGGTTGCGCTACCTCCAGGACTGGACGGAGATTGCCAGCGCGTTCGACATTGCGACCGGGTTTTTCGAGATTGGCGCGCTGCTGGCGCTGGATGGGAAGTGGCAGAAACTGGACAGGATTCGCATTCTCATGGGCGGCCAGACGACGGCGCGGACGCGGCAGGCGATCCTTGAGGGTCTGCGCCGGCACGTGCGCGAGAAGCTGGATGGCAGCCTGGAGCGGGAGAAAGAGAGCAACGACTTCCTTGGCGGTGCGCGGGCGATTGTGGAAGCCATGAAGGCCGGGAAGATCCAGTGCCGGGTGTATGCGAAGCGGAAATTTCACGCGAAGGCGTACATCACCCATCCGCGCGTGGCCGTCATCGGATCGGTGGCGCTGGTGGGGTCGAGCAACTTCACCGTGCCGGGTCTGACCGAGAATGTGGAGTTGAACATTCAGATCCGGGCGCCGGGGGATGTGGCGCGGCTGCAGGAATGGTACGAGCAGCACTGGCAGGAGGCGGAGGAGGTCATGCCGGACGTGATCAGGGTGATCGAGCGGCACATAGACGAGTACCCGCCGTTCGAGGTGTATGCCAAGGCGTTGCAGGAACTGTTCGAGCACCACACGCCGACGGAGGCGGAATGGGAAAACGGGGCCTCGAAAATGTACCCGGTGCTGGACCACTACCAGAAGGAGGGCTACCACTCGCTGCTTAACATCGCGCGGCAGCACAATGGGGCGTTTCTGTGCGACGGAGTCGGCTTGGGCAAGACGTTTGTTGGCCTGATGCTGATTGAGCGGTTGGTGATGCACGACAAGAAGCGGGTGGTGCTGCTGGTGCCGAAGTCGGGCCGCGTGGCGGTGTGGGAGCGGAGCATCCGGCGGTACCTGCCGCACCTGCTGAATGGGTTCCTGCCGTTCAAAATCTACAACCATACGGACCTGATGCGGGGGCCAAGCGGCGACGGGCGCGACTTTCCGGCCGAATTCCAGCAGATCAAGGAGCAGGCGGACGTGGTGCTGATAGACGAGGCGCACCATTTCCGGAATCGCGGGCTGGCGAATGCCGAGGACGGGACGATCCGGTCGCGGTATTGGCAGCTTTACGACATCATCGGGCAGAAGACCGTGTTCCTGCTGACGGCGACGCCAGTCAACAACGCGCTGACGGATTTTCAGCATGAGATCGAGCTATTCAGCCGGGTGGACAACCCAACGGCGTTTGCCGGGGCGCTGGGGATACACAACCTGGCGAGCCATTTCCAGCAGTTGGAAAAGGCGCTGAAGCGGCTGACAGCGGGCGAGGAGCACGGGGAACTGTTTCAGGTGAACCAAGCGGAAGCGGAGAAGGTGCTGTTTGACGACAAGCTCTTTCGCTCGCTGGTGGTGCAGCGGAGCCGGGCCTACGCGCAGCAGAGCCAACTGCAACACGGAGGCACACAGGCGATGTTCCCGACCAAAGAGCCGCCGAAAGTCCAGCCGTATTCGGTGAAGAAGACTTACGGCCATTTGCTGGGGAAAGTGGAAGCGGCCTTCTCCAAGCCGGACCAGCTATTCAGCCTGGCGGTCTATTACCCGTTGGGGCACTGGATTGGCGACCCGAGCGCACTGAGGTCCTTCGACGTGAACCGGCAGAAGCAGGTTGTCCGCCTGATTCGCATTCAATTCCTGAAGCGGTTCGAGAGCTCGATTTACGCGTTTGAAACCTCGTGCCAGAACCTGCTGTTGAAGCTGCTGGCGTTCCTGCGGAAAAACTCGACGACGCCAACGGAGGTGAAGCGGCTGCACCGTTGGGAGGCGCAGAATGCCGAGTTGCTGGAGCACGTGAAAGAGCGCCGCTCCGAACTCCAGGAGGAGGATGAGAGCGAGGAAGCGGACACGTCGGAGCTGGGGGATGAGTTCTTGGATGACTTTGAGGAACTAAGCCGGACGGATTACAACCTGCCGGAGATCTTTGATGAGACCTACGCGGATCTGGAACAACTGGTGGACTTCCTGGAGGAACTGAAAACCTTTAATGCGAGCCACGACAACAAGCTGCAATCGCTGATCAAGCTGCTGAAGGGGGATGCGGTACTGAAGAAGCAAAAGGTGCTGATCTTTTCGGAGTTCATGGCCACGGCCCGGTACCTGCGGCGGGAGCTGCTGAAGGCCGGGATTGAAGGGGTGGAGGAGATTGACAGCGCGAGCACGATCGATCGTGGGGACGCGATCCAGCGGTTCGCGCCATACTATAATGGGTCCAGCAGCGGTGAGCTGGCGGCCAAAGGCCACAAGGAGACGCGCATCCTGATTTCGACCGATGTGCTGTCGGAAGGCCTGAACCTTCAGGACGCCACCCGGCTGATCAACTATGACCTGCACTGGAACCCGGTGCGGCTGATGCAACGGATTGGCCGTGTGGACCGGCGCCTTAACCCGGAGATTGAGGCGAAGATGGTGGCGGACCATCCGGACCTGAAACCGCTGCGGGGCAAGGTGATCTACTGGAACTTCCTGCCGCCGGAGGACCTGGACGGCCTGCTGCGGCTGTACCACCGCGTATCGAGCAAGACGCTGCGCATTTCGAAGGTGTTTGGCATCGAAGGCCGGAAGCTGCTGAAGCCGGAAGACGATTTCGACGCGCTGAAGGATTTCACGCATAAGTACCAGGGGGAGCTGACCCCGCTGGAGAAGATGCACCTGGAGTTTCAGAAGCTGCTGGCGGACAACCCGGGGTTGCAGGATCGGTTGAACGGCCTGCCCGGCCGGGTTTTCAGCGGCAGAGAGCATCCGCAGGCGGGCCCCAAGGCGGTGTTTTTCTGCTACGCACTGCCGGCGGAGGCCAAGGGGCTGGACGGGAGCGGCGCGGACAAAACCGAAAGCGAAAAGCAGAACACGGAAACGGGCGGCGACGCGCCGGCCTGGACGACGGAGGCGAGGAAGGCGGCGTGGTACCTTTATGACCTGGCCGGCGGGAAGATTCTGGAGCGGGCGGAGGAGATCGTGGCCTTCGTGCGCAGCGGGCCGGAGACCGCGCGCCGGGTGATCCTGCCGGAGACGGAGCTGCGGGACGCGCGGTTGAGGGTCGAGAAACACATCAAGAACACCTACCTGAAACAGGTCCAGGCCCCGGTGGGAGTGAAGCCGGTTTTGGCCTGCTGGATGGAGTTGAATTGAAGCCATGATGACCTTACGACAATTTGCGGCTGAACCGGCCACCCTGCCGATGCGCGCCACCTGGTATTTGACCGATCTGGCAGAGGCCAAAGGCAGGCACGAGCTCTACACCCGCCAATCTCCGCAGAAACTGAAAGTCCTGCGCGAACACGCGCTGATCGAGAGCGCGGTTTCGTCCAACCGAATTGAAGGCGTCGAGGTGGATGCGTCGCGCGTCGCCACGCTGATGTTCGGCAAGCCCGCGCTTCGCGACCGCGACGAAGAGGAAGTGCGCGGGTATCGTGACGCCCTGAGACTCATCCATGAGTCAAGCGCGCGGCTCGCGATCAGCGAGGAGACCATCAAGCGCCTGCACCATCTCTGCCGCGGCCAAATTTGGGATGCTGGCGCCTACAAGGAGAAGGACGTGGACATCATTCAAACCTACGCGGAGGGGCGGAGCCGGGTCCGCTTCAAGACCGTCCCGGCGAGCCAGACCCCGGCGGCGATGGCTGAGTTAGTGGAGCTTTGGCAGCGGGGGATGGCCGAAACGTGGGCGCCCCCGATCGTCTTGGCCGCTGCCCTTAATCTCGATTTCCTCTGCGTTCACCCCTTCCGCGACGGCAACGGGCGGGTCTCGCGCCTCCTCTTGCTGCTGGCGACGTATCACTGCGGCATCGAAATCGGGCGTTACATCAGCCTGGAGCGGCTGATCGAGGAAAACAAGGAACGCTACTACGAAGTGCTCGAACAAAGTTCCCAGCGCTGGCATGAGGGCAAGCACGATCCCTGGCCGGCCATGAATTTCTTCTTGTTTATCCTTGCCCAGGCCGCCAGGGAATTCGAGCAGCGCCTGGGACAGATCAAGACCCCGAAAGGCGCAAAAACCGCGTTGATCGAACACGCTATTGATGCCCTGGGCGAATTTGGAATTGCAGACCTGGAGCGGCGCTGTCCGGCTGTCAGCCGCGACATGATCCGCCACCTGCTCCGCACGCTGAAAGCCGCCGGGCGTGTCGAGTGCCTGGGCCGCGGGCCAGGGGCGAAATGGAGGAATAAGGGTAATACCCCAAAAGGAGGCAAGAATAAGGGTAATAACCAGGGCAATTAGGTAATAACCAACGAGCTGCACCCCGGAACCCCATGCCCAAATACGCCGCCAACCCCGAGCCAATCCAAAGGATAAGAACGCTGCCCGACCACATCGTTGAAGCAGATGAAGGCCGCGGGGGTGATAACGTGTTTGGGGCGCGGGCCCGGCGCGAAGTGGCGGAAGGGAGGAAAGAGGGTCATACCGGAAAATGAGGGTCATAAAGAGGGTCATAAGCGAACGGCGGAAGCGAGAAAACGGTGAGAACCATTTATGTCCAACCAACTTGATCTGGAGCGCCTGCGGTCGCTAAAAACCCTGCCGCAACTAATCGCCTACCTGCGGGACGAACTGGACTGGCCGATTGACCAGAACGCGGTGGCGGATGACTACATCTTCGAATACCGCCCGGAGGAGCTGGGCTTTGATGCGGACGCCGCGGTCCGCATCAGGGAGATCAAGCAACTGCGGCCGCTCGAAAAGGGGCAGCCGTGGGGCATCTTCTGGGTGAGCTTCGCGAAGAAGCGGCTGCCGGTGGTGATGCTGCGGCGCATTCTTGGCCACCTGGTGCTGAAGAAGCGGGCGGCGGCGCAAAAGGCCAGCCAGCGGGCCTGGCATCTGCATGACTTGTTGTTCATCTCGGCCTATGGCGAGGATAGCGACCGGGCGGTCTCGTTCGCGCACTTCTCGCAGGAGCCGGAAAGCCCGGGCGACCTGCCGGTCCTGAAAGTCCTTGGGTGGGATGACGGGGACACCGTGCTGCATCTGGCGGACGCCCACCGCACGCTGGCGGAAAAGCTGCGTTGGCCGGGCAAGCCGGTCAACCTGAAAGCCTGGCGCGAGCAGTGGTCTTCCGCGTTCACGCTCCGCCCCCGCGAGGTCATCACCACGACGACCCAGCTCGTCGAGGAACTGGCCCGGCTGGCGGAGGCCACCCGGCGGCGGGCCAACTCCATCCTGGCGCGCGAGTCAGAGCACGGGCCGCTCCGGAAGCTGTGCGCGGCGTTTCGCGCCGCCCTCATTCATGATCTGACGGAGGATGACTTTGCGGATGTCATCGCGCAGACCATCTCCTACGGGCTGCTGATCGCGCGGTTCTCCCGGGCGGCGATTTCGGCGCAAAACCTGGTGGATATGGTGCCGCAAACCAACCCCTTCCTCCGGGAACTGCTGGCCGCGTTCCTCGCGCTGGCAGGCCGGCAGAAAGCTTTCGACTTCGACGAGCTGGGCATCCAGGACGTGGTCGAGCTGCTGAACCAGGCCAATGCGGACGCCGTCAAAGCTGACTTCGGCAACCGTACCCGCAATGAAGACCCGGTCATCCACTTCTACGAACACTTCCTGGCGGCCTACGACCGGCGAAAGAAGATTCAGCGCGGCGTCTTCTACACGCCGCAGCCGGTGGTGTCCTACATCGTGCGCAGCGTCCACGAACTCCTGCAAAAGGAATTCGACATCGAGGATGGGCTGGCTTCCACGGTGACGTGGGCGGACATGCTCAAGCGGTGGCCGGATCTGAGGCTGCCGAAGATCCGGGTGCCCAAGGTGGGCCAGGCGGAGGGGGTGGAGGTGGCCCTGGCGGCGGACGAGTTCTTTGTGATGATCCTCGACATCGCGACTGGCACCGCGACGTTCCTGGTCGAAACCATCGAAGTCATCTTCCAGCACCTCAAAGCGAAATGGGAAAAGCATGGCCTGCGGGGAATGCCGGTGATCCGCCACACCGCCTCGCGGTTCGCCGGGTTCAAGGATTACTGGAACGCCTACGTGCCGGCGGCCCTGCTGCCGCGGCTGTACGGCTACGAGCTGATGATGGCGCCCTACACCATCGCCCACATGAAGCTGGCCTTGAAACTGTCCGAGATCAATGCGCGCCTGGGCCAGCCGGATTACCAGTTCAGGTACGAGGGGCGCGTTCATATCTACCTCACGAATGCGCTGGAACCGGCCAGCGGCTTTGCGACACGGCAGTTTGAGCCGTTCTTCCCTGCGCTTGCCCACGAAGCCTCCGCCGTTGGTGATGTCAAGCGTCGCAGGCGGTTCACCGTCATCATTGGGAACCCCCCGTACTCGAAGATTTCGTCGAACCTGACGCCGGAGATGAGGGCCACCGTTGAGAGGTATCGTTATCTTGACGGCGAGAGGATCAAGGAGCGTGGGGCGCTGCAGTTTGAAATAAACCTGCAGGATGACTACGTAAAATTCTTCCGGTTCTGTGAGGACCGGGTGACTTCCTCTGGGTGCGGGGTGCTTGGTGTGATAACGAACAACGGGTATCTGAGCACGCCGACGCTCCGCGGAATGCGCGATTCTCTGCTGGAAACCTTCGGGTCAGCGTGGATCGTTGACCTACACGGGCACTTGGCCAAAGGGGAGGTCGGTCCGGAGGGCAAAGCGGAGGAGAATGTCTTCGACATTGTCCAGGGGGTTTCGTTGTTTCTGGGTGTGCGCACTGGCGCGGTGAGAGGCGATGGCACGGTTCAGCATGGGGAGCGGTATGGCTCCCGAGGGGAGAAGTATGCCTTTTTGGAAGCGAATAGGTGCAGCACAACTAAGTTTACCCGGCTTGAGCCCTCTGCGCCTTTCTACCTGTTCGTGCCTCATGACGCTGACTTAGAGCAGGAATGGAAGGGGTACATTGGTATCGGTGAATTGTTCCCAAGGAACAGCGCTGGGATAATCACGGCGCGAGATGGCCTTGTCGTGTGTGAGGATAGGCGCGAGTTGGCTGAGCGCCTTGAGAGGTTTAGCCGTGCTAGGGATGAGGACGACGCAATCTACGCCGAATTTGGATTCTCCGAGAGCAAGCGCTTTGACCTGAGGGAAGCGCAGGCTGAGCTGCGGAGGTTAAGGTCGTTTAGTGAACCGATTCGGAAGATGTTGCACCGACCTTTCGATGTGAGGTTCGTGTTCTTCCACCCAAGCGTGGTGTGGAGCCTTTCACGGCCTATGGCTGAGCAAATGGTTGACGGGAAGAACTTGGCTTTGGTTGCCACTCGGCAGGTGACCCGTCCTCAGTTCGAGCACGCGTTCGTGTCTCGGCATATCATCGAGATCAAGGCGTGCTCGCACGACAGAAACACCCAGATCTTTCCTTTGTTCATTCGCGGTTCGGATGGGGAGCTGGCGCTTTCGTCGGGTTGGGCGGCGAACCTCGATACGGGGGCCGTGGGCAGGTTTTCACGGGCTCTTGGTGTGCCATTCAATGGCGCGGCGTGCGATGGGCGCGACGGCGATCTGTCGCCGCATAGCGTTTTTTACTATGCCTACGCTGTGTTTCATAGCCCTGCTTACCGCACGCGCTACGCAGAGTTCTTAAAGATCGACTTCCCGCGTCTGCCGTTGACCGGGAATCTGGAGTTGTTCCGCGCACTGGCACGGCTCGGCGGCGAATTGGTTGCCCTACATCTGCTTGAGTCACCCAAACTGGATTCCCCCATCACCGAATACCTGGGCGGCCGCGCTCCCGAGGTCGAAAAAGTTACTTGGGCCAAAAACACCGTCTGGCTGGACAAGGCGCAGACGGTCGGATTCAAGGGCGTGCGCGAGGAGGTGTGGAATTTCCACATCGGCGGCTACCAGGTTTGTGAGAAATGGCTGAAGGACCGGAAGGGCCGGGTGCTGTCCGCCGATGACCGCACCCACTACCAGAAGATCGTGGTGGCCTTGTCGGAGACGATCAAGCGAATGGCGGAGATTGACCGGGTGATCGAGAAGCACGGCGGGTGGCCGCTGAAATAGAACGCTGCCGGATGAATACTATGAATGCTGAAGCGTACCTCCTGAAACGATCGCCCAGCGATGCGCGAGAGCATTGCGGATAGCGTTTCGCCAAGGGGACAGGCACCAGCAGGCGGAATGAAGGATGCCGCTCCGAGGACCGCCCCCCAAGGTACGGCCGACGGAATGTCGTATTATTTGCAAATTAAGCGTCATTTTCCCCCCTAAACCGGGCCGATTCGGATTTCGCCTCCCATTCGGCCCCATGAAACACATAAATCCCTGGCTTTACGGGTGAAAGGCATTGGCGGAGCCAAAAGCTATCCGGGGGCCCGCCCGCCCTTGAAAAACCGCTTTTTGCCAGCTTTGGCTTCATAACTGGCTGTTTTTATAGAGCTTGGCAATTATCCTATTGTCCCCGATCATCGTTTCGGCCTTTCCGGGCATCTGTATCCATTCCATTAGCCAGATGCCTTGGCCACCCCCTGCCTTCAGGCCGTGTACAAGGGGTGTACAAGGGATGCCCACCGGGAGATCATGGGGTTTTAGCTGGTACACCCGGTGGGCATCCCTTGTACACCCCTTGTACACGGCCTGATGGCAGGGTAAAATCAGGGTAAGTTCAAGGTATGGCCGACGGAATGTCGTATGATTTCCAAAGCAAGTGCAGGTCCCGCTCCTGAATCATCTAGATATTCGGCATCGGGGCCAAGGGAACGCAGAGCGGATTCTCAAAGTTGAGAATTGCGGGCAAAAACGTGCCGGTTGGGAAGTTTTCTATGTGGCGGAATTGTGGAATGAGCTTATTTGCTGTTATTTCAGATGCTTGCGCTATTTACGATAGGGAAATCAAGTTCCCTCTTCCTCGGGAGCATTATGGAAGGGCTGGAGCAAACCGCGGGAAACAGCCATTTGCGTTCGATGATGGGCCAAAGGAGGCCGTCTCAGCCCTGGTTCAATCCGAGCGGTTCAGTTTGACCTCGGCTATGAGGAGATGCCTGGGCTGGCTGTAAATCCGGGAAAGGGTGTTTTCGTCGAGTCATTGGCCCCACCGGCGGCGTGGCGGTCGCCCGCTCTTTGCCGGCAGGCTCCTTATTCCCGGCAACTCTCCCGGTGGCTTCGGGTGTTTCAGAGATTTTGATTCGTGGCGGGAGGGAAAAAATTAGAAAAAAGCACTTGCATTCGAACGGGGTGATATTAGATTGGCGGCAGTAAACGGCAATGATTGCCTCCAGAGCGAAAAGATATTCGCGGGATTCGTTTCAGCCTCGAGGGTTTAGCTTGATCGAGTTGCTGACGGTTATCTCCACGATTGCCATTCTGGCCGCCCTGCTGTTTCCCATTTTGAATAAAACCAAGGTGAAGGCGCAGCGCACGACGTGCCTTTCCAACCTGCGTCAACTGGGGTTTGCGTGGGCGCTGTACCGGGATGATAATGGCGATTACCTGGCTGAGTCTTATCCCGGCGATAGAGACCCCAACCCCGATGTTTGGGTCAAAGGGGATATGACCAAACTCCAGGATGCGGGCAATGCGGATTTGCTGCGCGAGGGCAAGCTTTATCCTTATGGCGGCAGCGCGCCGATTTATCATTGTCCGGCGGATCGGGGTGTCTCGATTGGCGGGAAAATAGTCCCCACTGTGCGCAGTTATTCGATGAACAGTTTTATGGGCGCACGGCCTTCGAGTGCTCCTATGATTCCCTCCACCGCCAGAGGGTATGTTGATTTCTTTGCCCGGGGCTCGGATATTCCGCGCCCGGAGCAGATGTGGGTGTTGTTGGAGGAGGATTCCCGCAGCATCAACGATGGTTTCTTCGTCACCGATCCGAAGGGGCAGATCTGGTATGATTGGCCGACGATTTCGGCGGCGCGCCACAATTACAGCTATGCGCTCAATTTCGCCGATGGCCATTCCGCAACCTGGCGCGTGACGGATCCGCGCAGCCTGCGGGTCACCATCACCAAGACGGAGCAGCCCGGCAACGCCGACCTGCAACGCCTGGCGAGCGCCACTACGGTCCGGAAATAACCGCCCCTTGCGGCGGTTTACGGCGGCGGTTTCCGCCCTCGGACTATCCTTTCCCAGCCAACCGGCAAGCGCCGGCGGCTCCAGAGACTCCCGTTTACGCCGGCCCCGTCTATGGCCCCTGCGGGAGGAGCACGACGCGGTAGAAGCGCCGGCTGAGGCTGCCGACGTTATCGGTCAGCGTAACGGTATTGCTGGTGGGAACCACGATCTTCCCGAGATTCGTCCAGGCGGCGGCCTCAAGCCCGGGCCGTTGCTGCAGGCGGTACTGTTGCCCGGGGATGGCGCTCCAGGTCAGGGCCAGCGTGCTGTTCGAGCGCGCGGCGGAGAGGAACACCGGCGGCGGAACGACCGTCAGGCGCGCGACGGCGCTGGTCACGGCGCCGAACGCATTGGTTAGCGTCACCCGGTACAGGCCCGCATCGGCGGGGGAGGCGCTGTGGAGGATCAGGTTGCGCTGGGCCGAGCCGGAAATGTTGGCGTCATCCCACAGGTTGGTGCCATTCCGCTGCCATTGATAAACCAGCGGACGCGCCCCGGTGACCGCCACGCTGAATTGCGCGCAGGCTCCGGGCACGACCGCCTGGCAGGCGGGTTGGGTGGTGATTGCCGGGGCGCCGTCGAAGCTGAGGCGGAACAGGGTGCCCTGCCCGGCGTAGCAGGGGCCGCCGCAGGCCGTGGTGCCATACAGGTGGCCCGCCGCATCCTCGATCAGCGCGGCCCGCGGCAGCGCGCCATCATTGCAGCCGTCGAAATAGAGCAGCGTGGTGAAGACGCCGCCGTTGGGGGACACGCGGAAGACCGTGCCATAACCGCCGAGGTAATCGGTGCGGGTGGTGCCGTAGAAATTGCCATCGCAGCTTTGCATCACCCCGGCCGCCGGGCGCACGCCATCCTTCAGGAGCAGGTCTCCGAACGGGTGCAGGGTGGTCAGCGCGCCCGCCGGAGTGATTTGGAAGACCGTGCCGCTCCAGCCCAGGCCGCCGGTTGCGGTGCAGCCGTAAAAGTTGCCATCGCTGCCCAGCGCGAGCGTGCCGACGGGGGAACTGCCGTCCCGGCCGCCCGTAAACGAGTAGAGAGGGGTGAGTTCGCCCGCGGCGGTGATGCGGAAGAAGCAGCCCTGGTCAAAGGCGCCGCCGGCGGGGGTCAGGCCGTAAAGGCCGCCGTCCGCGCCCCGCACCAGCGCGCCCGCCGGCGATTTGCCGTCCAAGCCGCCGGTGAAAGCGTGCAGCGTGGTGAACGCGCCATTGGTGGTGATCCGAAACACGCTGCCATAACCGAACGCGCCGCCGGCGCTGGCGGTGCCGTAGAAGCTGCCATCGTCCCCGGCCAGCAACCCGGCGGCGGGATGGGCGCCATCGTCCGCCGCCGTGAACGCATGGAGCGTGTGCAGCGCGCCGGCGGGTGTCAGCGCAAAGACCGTGCCCTGGTCATGCGCGCCGCCCTGGAAGGTGGTGCCGTAATAGCGGCCATCGGCCCCCGGCACCGGGGCCGCGCGGGGGCTGCTTCCGTTGGTTCCGGCAAAGGAGGCCAGCCGCACACAGGCGCCATGGATATCGCAGGCGAATACGGTTCCCTGGTTCCAATCGCCGCCCGCCCGGGTTGTTCCGTAGAAGAGATCCGGCCCGGCGGGGGCCAACCCGTCAGGCTCGCCGCCGTCGAGGCCGCCGCCGAACCAGTGCCGGGTTGTGAGGCTGGTGCCGGGGGCGCTCGCGGGCACCAGGGTCAGCCAGGCGGAGGCGCTGGCGACGCCAAGGGAATTGCTGACGACCAGGGTATAGAGGCCATTGTCGGCTTCGGTGACGTTGCTGATGACCAGCGAGGGGGTCGTGGCGCCGAAGCGGTGGCAGGTGTCGGCCAGGCTGGCGCCGTCCTTCTGCCACTGGTAAGCCAGGGGGAGGTCGCCCGCCGCCGTGGCGGCGAACGTGACGGTGGAGCAGGCCGCCGGGGTCACCGGGGCCGGCGCGTGAACGATTATGGGCGGAGCGGACAGCACCTGGAGGAGGGCGGCGCTGCTGTTCGTCGCGCCCGCGGGATTAGCCGCCTGGACGGTGTAGCTGCCGGAGTCGTTGGTGGTGACGCCGGCCAGGATCAGCACGCGGTCCGTGGCGCCCGGCAGGCTGGCGCCGTCTTTTCGCCATTGGTAGGAAAACGGGCGGGCGCCCGATACCGCCACGCTGAGCACGACGGTTTCGCCCTGGTACGCCAACTGGCTGGCGGGGGGATCGGTGATTTGGAGCGGGCCGCTGAAGCCCAGGTGGAAGAGGGTGCCCAGGCCATATTCGCCGCCGTTCTGGGTCGTGCCATACAGAAGGCCGTCGTCGTCCTCGGCCAGGGCCGCCTGGGGATTGGCGCCGGCGTAGCCGTTGAACGCGACCAGCGTGGTGAGCGTGCCATCAGGAGCCAGGCGGAACACCGTGCCCGCGCCGTAGTCGCCGCCGTAGGCCGTGGTGCCGTAGAAATTGCCATCGCCGCCCAGAAGCAGCGCCGCCGCCGGGTAGCCGCCGTCGGCGCCGCCGCTAAAGGAATGCAGCGGGTGGAGCGCGCCGTCCGGGCTCAGGCGGAAGACGGTGCCGTGCCGGTGCGCGCCCCCCGCGGAGGTCGTGCCGTAGAAGTTTCCGGCCGGGTCCTGGATCAACTCGGCGAGCGGGTTGGCGCCATTGGTTTGGCCAAAAGACGCCAGGCTCTTGAACCCGCCGTCGGCGGTGATTTGGAAGACGGTGCCATGGCCGCTGGCGCCGCCTTTGTAGGTGGCGCCGTAAAAGGTGTGGTCGCGGGCGCGAACCAGCCCCGCCGCCAGGTGGCCGCCGTCGGCGCCATTGCTGAATGCGCGCAGCGTGGTGAGCGCCCCGGCGGGGGTCACTTTGAACGCCGTGCCGCGGCCATGCGCGCCCCCCTGGTAGGTGCTGCCGTAGAAATTGCCGTCCGCGCCCGGCGCCAGCCCGGCGCAGGGCAGGCTGCCGTTGGTAATGTTGAACGCGACGAGCGTGGTCAGCCCGCCGCCCGGCGTGAGGCGGAAGAGGGTGCCGTTGTCATGGGCGCCGCCCTGGTAGGTGCTGCCGTAGAAATCGCCCTCCGGCCCGGGCGCCAGCGCGCCGAAGGGCGTCGCGCCGTCGTCGCCGCCCGTGAAGGAATACAGCGGCTGGACGAGGCCCGCGGGGGAGAGCTGGAAGACGAGGCCCGCGCCGTGCGCGCCGCCGTTTTGCGCGGTGCCGTAGAAACTGCCGTTGGCGCCTTGGCGCAGGGCGTTCGGATTGGCGCCATCGGAGCCGCCCGTGAAGGAGTAAATCGTCGTCAGCGCGGTTTGCGGGGGGGTGATGGAGGCCACCGTCAGCACGGCGCCGGGGCTGGCCGCCATTCCGTCCGCATTGGTCACGACCACTGAATACGCGGCCGCATCGGCGGGGGAAACGCAGTGGAGCGTGAGGTGGGGGGTGTGCGACCCGCTGACCTGCCGGCCGTCGCTCAGGGCGGTGCCATTCCGCTGCCAGGAATAGAACAGCGGCTGGCCGCCGACAGCCTCGACGCTGAAGGTGACCGTCTCGCCCGCGACCACGGATCGGCCGGCGGGCGGGGTCATAATGACGGGCCGCCACGGGAAAACGGCCAGGAACGCCGGCACGCTGGCGACCGCGCCCGCGGCGTTGCTGACGATCACCGAATAAGCCCCGGCGTCGGCGGGCGCCGCATGGGCGATGACCAGGGAGCTGGACGCGGAGCCGGAAACCCGGCCGCCGTCCGTCAAATTGGTCAAATAGACCCCGTTATCGTATTGCCATTGGTAAGCGCAGGACGCGCCGTTGGCGGGCACCACGGTGAAAACCGCCGTCATATCCTCGAAGACCGTCTGGTTCGTCGGCTGCGCGGCGATTACGGGCGGCGCGACCACGTCCAGGCTGACCAGCCGGCTTTGGCTGAATTCATCGGCGGCGTTGGTGGTATTTACGTTGGTAAACCAGAGGGTGGCCACGTAGCTGCCCACCGGCAGGCTGTCCGCCGCCGCGGTCGGCGTCAGCGTGACGGACGCCGCCGGGCCGCCGTGGGTCAGGATTCCGCTGGCGGGCGAGACGTGGAGCCACGGCGCGGCGTGGGTCACGCTCCAGGCGAGCGCCGCGTGGCTGTCGTTGGTCAGGGTGAAGCCCTGCGCCGCCGGGCGGAAGGGGCCGCCGAGCGGGCCGCTGAAGGCGGGCAGGGCGGCGGGCGTCACGCGCAAAGCTGGCGGCGGGGCGAGGAGCGCGGCAATGAGGTTGCTGCCCGTGGGCGTGCCCCAGCCGGTGCAGAGGTCGTAGCCGGGGCCGGCCGGGAACCGGTCGGGGCCGCAGCAGTTATTGGTATTATTGCCGGTGGTGGTGTCGTGGAACGCCGCGGCGTATTCGGACGACTTGCCGATGCGGTAGAGGGCGGGGTTGATGAAGCCGAGGGCGGGCAGGCCGCGGGCGGCCGCCTGCTGGTTGGCCAGGGCGGCAAAGCCGGCCCACAAGGGCGCGGCGGCGCTGGTGCCCGCGCCGCTGAACTGTTCGCCGTTGTTCGCGATGAGCCAGATGTCCGCGGCCACGCAGGCCACGTCGGGGCTGTTGCGCCAGGTGTCCGAGCCGCCCCGGGCGGCCAGGTCAATTCCGGTTTGATAGCCGGGCAGGGCGTGGTTCGTGCCAAACCCGCCGCCGCTGGCCACCGGCTCGTCCGGGAAATAGCTCCAGCAGGTTTCCCCCGCCCAGGCGCCCCCCGGCGATTGGGTGGTCAACTGGGTGCCGCCGACCACGGTGACGTTCGGGTTGTCCGTCGGCGCCCAGGGCGGGCTGGCGGCCCCGCAATAAGCGCCATCGTCCCCCGAGGCCTGGAAGAACGACTGCCCTTGCGCGGCGAATTGCAGGAATATCTGGTTCTCGAGTTCGAGGGAGGGCGTTCGCCAGATCCAGGAGGAACTAAGCTGCCGCGCCGCGACCTGGCCGAGGTGGTTGGTATCGTTCGCCATGCGGTTGAGCACGGTGCAGGGGCTGCTGGTGGGCCGGCCGGCATAGACGATAATTTGGGACAGGCCCGGAGCCATGCTCGACGCCATGGCAATGTCCAGCGCCACTTCAATGTTGCCAGCGCCGGGCCGGCCGTTGAAGCCGTCCACCAGCACGCTGGTGACGGGCACGTGGGGCAGCCCGGCCAGGTTCTGGTAAGCCAGCACGTCATTGGTGTAAAAGCCATCCAGCGCCAGCAGGCCAACGGCTTCCCCGGCTCCGTCCAGCCCCACGCCCGGCGCATAAGCCGCCCGGAAATCCCGGCCCAGGAGGAAACCGCGCGGGCCGGACCCGGCTCCCGCCGGCCGGGCGCCGGAGTCCGCGCCCGCGCCCCGCCCCTGCGGCACCCACCGCAGGTTCGCCGGGCGCGGCCGCGAGAAGTTGTCCAGGCCGTCAATCATCAGCACCCGCGTTTGCAAATCGAGGGAGGGCTCCGCATCCGGCGCATAAAAGTTCCGCGCCTCCGTCGGGTGGCGGTAGGACTGCATCCGGACGCGAAAGGCCCGTTCGATGTCCGCCACCGCGCCGCTCACATTCAACAGCATGCGGTTCGGGTGCGTGGCGGTGATCCGCAGGCCGCGCGCGCGGGCAAAAGCGATTACCGCCTCGTAATCCTGCCGGCTCGGCCCGAACCGCTCCACGAACTCCGCCGGGGCGAGGTAGTGCTGATATTCAGGGTGGAACGGATCGTAAATCTTTTCGAGCAAGTCGCGCAGGGCCTCCCGGTTGCGCAAAGGCAGGCCGATGGTCAGCTCAAGCCGGTTCGTGCCCGGCAATCGTCCCAGCGCCGCCCAATGCCTCGCCCCTCCCGGCACATGCCCGCTCAGCCGCTGCCGCTCCGCCCCCCGCGCGGACATCCCGGCCGGCCACAGCAACAGGGCGCAGCAGGCGGCGGCCAGCATTGAGGCCCCCCTTGCCGGACGCCGTTTTGCCGTGCCGGCGTTTGCGGAAGGCGGGGATTCCGGGGCGGCTTTGGGGCGTGCAATCATGATATTCCGGGCATTACTGGCTGATAGTAAAACATGCGGGCGCGGGTGGGGCAAGGCTGGAGGCCGGCCGCCCCGGGCCGGATACTCATTCGGCCTGACGGCGGCGCAAGCATGGCGGCGCCGTTTCCCGGAGAGGCGGATCGTTGCGGGCTGGCGAGGCTAAACCCACTGCCACCGCGCCGCCAGCGCGCGCCGGAGTTCGTTCGTCGCCGCCAGGCCTTCGGCGGGTTTGATGACTTCGGCGGCATGGATCAGGTAGGCCAAGGCCAACTCGCGCTCGCAGCCCCGGATGCCCGCGCGCTCAGCGTAAGCCAGGAACGCTTCCGAACGAAGCAGGCCTTCCATGCGCTGAACCAGCCCCGCGACGGGCAAGCGCTCCACGAGGATGGCGGGTTGAAGCACATAATGAAACCAATCCCAGCCGGGAATGCCGGCCAGCTCGCCCCGCTCCCAGTCCAGCACCGTCCAGGCGCCCGAGGCGGGCGAGACTTTGATATTCCAGGGGGCGAAGTCGCCATGTTGAAGCGTTGCCGGAACGGTCCGCCCCGGGAGCCGTTGAAGCAGCGGGTTTGGCAGCTCGCGGGCCTGGACGGCGCGGGTCAATCGCTGCCAATCCGCCGTCTCGCCCAACGCGAGGGTCCGTTGCGTGTCCACCCACGAAGTCAGCAGCGCCGGCAGCGCGCCCTCATCGCGCGGGCGGGGTGAATCGCCGGGCGCGAAATCCATCGCCAGCGCGCGCTGCCGGGGGGACTGGAAGTGCGCGCGCAACCGGGGCACGCTGCCGAGGTTCGGGGGCATCGCCGCCAGCAGCGCCCGTTCCTTTTCGACCAGGGCCTGGGCGCGCTCGCTCAGGCCGGCTTTGACTACTGCAACCGGGTTTTGGCCGGCGTCGAACACCAGGATCAGGAAGCGCTGGTCATCCTTGGCGGGATTTCCCGCCAGGATTCCCATCGTCGGCAGCGCCGGCTTCGGCTCCCCGGCCAGCGAGGCGATGAACCGCACAAAGTCATCCTCGGGAGCGATGGCAAAGCTGAGGGGCCGGGTTCCCAGGGGAATCGCCCCGCCCACGGCCCAGCGCAAAAGCGCCCGGGCGGCGCGGGCGCGGGGGGTCTGCGCCGGGTAAAGGCTCAAAGACAGCGCCGCGGCGCGCCGTTGGCGGGGCAGCAGCAGAAAGGGCCGCCCGTGTTTGCGGACCAGGCGCAGGTTCATCCACGCGCCGGCAGGTGCCCCCGTTGCGGGGCCGAACAGGGCTTCCCAGAAATCCGGTGGCTCGGGCATGATCTTAAAGCGGGGGTTTCGCCCGTTCGGTTTCGGGCAAAGGCGGGCCGGGCCGGGTGCCCAGGCGCCGCTGCGTCCGCTCCGCCATATAATCGAGAATCACGCGGGCAATATCGGCCCCTACCTTTTCGATGGGCTGGGCGGCGTCAATGATGCGTCCGTTGGGGAGGCGGCTCACCAGCGCCCGATACGCGCGGCATTGGCGTTCCGTCTCGGGCCGCGGGACTTCCTGTTTGCGGCTCTGCAACACCTCGGCGGGCGCATCCAACAGGATCACCAAATCCGGCTTTTTCAGGAAAGCGTAGCCCAGCCGGGCGAGGCCCGGGGGCAACTGCAGGCGGTAGCGGCCGGGGTCCACAAAGAAATCGTAGTAATAGCGATCAACCAGCACCAGCCCGCCGCGGAACGTGGTTGGGCGGAAGGACAGGTGCGAGCCGAGAAAGAACTCCAGCCAGTGAAAGAGAAAATAAACGAGGGATGCGAACCGGTTGCGCACGGGCTGGCCATGCGGGTTGGTCGCGGGTCCGCGCGCGGCCCGCCGGCGGGCGGTGAACACCGGCGGCTTCCAATGAAAATGCCGCCCCTTGAGCGGGCTGAAGGTGCAACTCAACTCATCCATCAACACCCGGGCAATGGTGGATTTTCCGCAGCCGTCCGCTCCGCACAGCACAACGGTCAGGCCCGGGGGGCGCAGAAAACGCAGCGTGAGCCGCTTCGCATCGGCCAGCACGGAACGCAGGGTCCGCCCGGGATGCCGCGTCAGTTGCCGGAGAATCAGCGTGCGCCGCAAAGCGCCGGCGGCGCTTTCGATCGCCGTCCACCGCTGCTCCGCCCCGGCGGCCACGAGGAACCGCGCGCGCGCGGCGCCGTAGGTCTGCGCCAGCAATTTCGTCATCGCCGCGGCTTCCGCGCGGCATTGGGCGGTGATGAACGCCCGGTATTTCTCCTTTACCCGGCCCGTGTAGATCAGGAAGGAGAGCAGGCTCGTGGCGGCTTCGTCGGCGGGATGCGGCACGGCAAACAACTCGCGCCGGACGCGGCGTTCGAGAAAGCCCCGGCAGCCGAGAAAATCAAACGCGCGCCACTTCGACGCGTCAAACAAATCGAAGTGCGCCTGGGCATGGGAGCGCCGGCTCGACAGGTAGAGGGCCACCGGCATGAACTCGGCGCGGTTGTGCAGCCGGAAGCCCGCTTCCCGCGCCGCCGCCACCAGCGTTTGCTCCGCGCGCCGGCGCTGGCCCGGCGCCACCAGCACGTCAATGTCATTGGTCGTAAAGTCAGGCAGCCCCTCGTAGTTGCGCAGGATCAGGAAAGCCATGCCGTCCTGGTCCCAGGCGCGAAACACCGCCCGCACCAGTTGGCTGATTTCCTGTGCTTCCGCGCTCATGTGCCACGGCGCTCCGCCGGCCCGGCCGGCGGCTTTCGCCTCCCCGGTTCAATCGCAAAACAAGCGGCAGAACAATTCTTTGGCGCGGGCCTTCCCTTCCTCCGAAAGCATGACGGATTTGGCCTTGCCCACGGGGTTGCTGATGTAGCGTTTGGCATGGAGGCGGGCCAGCGCGTCCCAGTCGTGGGTCTTCCAGGCGCGCGTGGACTTCAGGGCGCCGCTGTTTTCCTTAAAGCTGGTCAGGTGCAGCAGGGCCAGAATCGCATCATCTATCTTATCATAGTTCGGCGTCATAAAACTCAAATTCAGGACCATTAACCGGCGCACGGGGCGCGTCAAAGGATAGCTTCGCATCTTGACTTTCGCCAGTCGTCCCCTAGCCTAGCAGACAAATCGTATGAAACCAATCCAGAAAGCATCCGTTTGTGGGCTTGGCAAACTTGGCGCTTGCATCGCGGCGACCCTGGCCCAGCGCGGGTTCGAGGTCGTGGGCATTGACATTGACCCGGAAAAGGTGGCCCGGATCAACGCGGGCCAGCCCCCGGTCGAGGAACCCCTCCTGGCGGAGACCATCACCGCCGGCCGGGCCCGGCTCCGCGCCACCCAGGACTACCGCGAGGCGGTCGCCACCGACGTGACTTTCTTCATCCCCCCCTCTCCGAGTCTGCCGGATGGCAGCTTCTCCAACGAGTTCCTGCTGCGCGCAATGCAGCCCATCGCCGCCGCCGTGCGCGCGCAAGGCAAGTCCGGCCACCTGTTTGTCTGCAGTTCGACCACCACTCCCGGCGCGGTGGACACGGTCCTCATCCCGATGCTCGAGCGTGAGACCGGCGGGGTGTGCGGCCGGGATTTCGGTGTGTGCTACAACCCCGAGTTCATAGCCCTGGGCAACGTCGTGAAGGGCCTGCTCGAGCCGGACCTGGTGTTGATCGGCGAATCCGATCCCCAGAGCGGCGCGGTGCTCGAGGCCCTGTACCGGCAGTACAACCAGAACCAGCCCAACATCGCCCGCATGTCCATCATCAGCGCCGAGCTGACCAAAATCTCCCTTAACAGCTACGTGACGATGAAGATCAGCTTCACCAACCAGTTGCGCATGATTGCCGAGCAGTTTCCCAAGGCGAACATCCATCAAATCCTCGATGCCATCGGCAGCGACAGCCGCGTGGGCCGCAAATACCTGCGCGCGGGCCTGAGCTATGGCGGGCCCTGCTTCCCGCGCGACAACCGGCTGCTGGCCTACACCGCCCGGCAGTTGAACCTGGACGCGCCGCTGGCCGAGGCCGCGGACAAGGTGAATCACCGCGCCAACGCGGCTTTGTTCGAGCGCGTTTGCCGGCTGGTGAGCAAGACGGACACCGTCGCCGTGCTCGGGCTGACCTACAAGCCGGATACTTACATCACCGAGGAGGCCGCGGGCCTGTTTCTGGCGCAGCAACTTAAGCGCAACGGCTACAAGGTTGTGGTGCACGACTACGGCGCCCGGCCGGAGATTGAGCCGAGCGTGATCGAGTTTGAACACCTGGCCGACCCGGCAACGCTCGCCCAGCGCGCCGACATCAAGCTGGCCGTGATCTGCTGTCCCTGGCCCCAGTACCGCTCCGTGAAGTTTGCCCCCGCGACCCAGGTCCTGTCGCCCTGGAAGCTCTGATCTGCGGGCGGGGAACGGCGCTAATCGAGCGAATACCTCCGGAGGCGGGTCACCTGCCCCAGCGCGCGCAGGATAAACAGCGGGTTGTTCTTGAGGTAGCGCTTCCAGAGCCGGCCCGGGTCGCTGCCCAGGCGGAACAGCCACTCCAAACCGCTGCGCTGCATCCAGCGCGGCGCCTGCCGCATCCGGCCGGCGTGAAAATCAAAGGCCGCGCCCACGCCGAAGAACAGCGTCGCCTCGAGCCGCTGCCAGTATTGCGCCATGAACTTCTCCTGTTTCGGCGTGCTCAGCCCCACCCAAAAGATGTCCGGCCGCAGCTTGCCCACGAGGTCCTGCAGTTGCTGCTCTTCGGCCGGGTTCAGCGGCCGGAACGGGGGCGTGTAGGTGCCGGCGATCTGCAGGCCCGGAAACCGCTGCTCCAGCCGCGCCTTGAGCGTGTCGGCCACGCCCGGCGCGCCGCCGTAAAGAAAATGCGTGTAGCCCCGCGTCCGCGTGAACTCGCAAACCCGCAGCATCAAGTCCGGCCCATAAACCCGCCGCATCTGCCGGAATCCCTGCCAGCGGCCCATCCAGACCGTCGGCATGCCGTCGGGCGTCGTCAGAAACGCACGGTTCAAAATCGTCCGGAAGGCGGGGTCGGCCTGGGCTTCGCTTACGCCATGCACCCCCGTCACGCATACATACCCCTTGGTTTTCCGCGCCAGGGCCTCGGCGATCGCCGCCACGGCCGTATCCAGGTTGATCGCGCTGATGCCCACTCCCAGAACATTGGCGCGGCCGGCTTTGACTTGATTTTCAGGGCTTTGCAACGGCAGGCAAAATAGGCTCACTCCGAACGCCGCGTCAACCCCGGGCGCGGGAGTCCAAATGCGCGGACGCCTCCGCGGCCCGGTCTCAATCCGGCTCGGGAGGATGCTGCGCGAGGTAAGCCCGCCACAAATCCAGGGCCACGTAAAGTTCGAGGAAAACCTGCGGGCGCAGCGCGTAATAACCGGCCATGACGTGGGTTTGCCGCTCATCCAGTCCCGCGTGGAATGACGCGGAAACAATCATCACCGGCGCGTCCGGCGGGGGTGCCAGGTGGTCCCACCAGCCAACCCGCTTGAGATTGCGCAGATACCAGGGCAACGGCCAGTAGTCGTCTTCCGCGGCCATCACCTTCACCGGCATTTGCCGCCCCTGCGGATGCGCCCGCGCGAGCGCCTCGACCTGGCGGACCAGCCGCAGCAGGTCAGGCGAGGTTTGCGCATAGACATAAGGGTTGCGCCGGTCGGCGGCATACTCCCCATTGGCCCGGACGGCCTGCCACGCCAGATGCCCCGCCCCCGCCAGCAGCAAAAGCGTGACCACCATGCGCCCCGCCCGGCGCCGGGCCCGGCCCGCCAGCCAGGCGGCGCCGACGCCCGCCAGCAAAATCATGCCGTGCCAGAAGCCCAGCAGGCACCACGGGGTCTTGTAGGAGATCACGCCGTAAGCGGCCATGAGCGCGAAAGCATAGAAGGCCAGGAATCGCACAAACCCGGCGTTGGCATCCCCCAGGCCCCGGCGCACAAAAGCGGCGCGGGCGCCCGCCACCGCCAGCGCCAGGATCAAAGCCTCGCTCCACACCGGCCCCGGCGCGGCCTGAAAGAACAACAGCCGATGCAGATAAAAACTCCACGGGTGGACGTGCGGCGAAGCCCCGCCGGCGCGGGCGAGCCAGGGCAAATAGGTGCGCACGGAATCGAGCAGCCCGGCGGCGTTCGTAAAGAAAGAGGAAAACAGCAGCAGCGCCACCAACAGCCAGGCGCCCGCCGCGGCGGCCACATGGCTGAGCTGGATCCCCCCGGGCCTGGCCGACGGAGCGGCGCCGGCATCCAGCCAGCGGTTCCAGAGCTGATTCAGCCCCAACGCCAGCGCGGCGGCCGCCAGCGCGATGACAAACGTCTCCTTGGTCGCGTGCATGGCGCCCACCGCGGCGCCCGCGAGCAGCAGCCAGCCCATTCGGCGGCGGCGCCAATAGCGCCACCCGGCGGCCAGCGCCAGGAAGGTGAAAAAGACCAGCAGTACCTCGTGAATATAATACCGGCTGTAGAAAACAACCGCCGGGGAAACCACGGTCCACAGCGCGGCCCAAACCACGGCGCGCCGTCCCAGCCCATCCGCAATCAGCGGCAGCAGCAGCAACAGCCCGACGCCAAAAAGGACGGGGGTAAACCGCAGCCGCCTCTCCGTGAAGGAATCCGCATCCGGCGGCGCGCCGGTAAGGCGGCTGATCGCCAGGGTGGCATAGTAAAGCGAGGGCCCGTGATGCTCATTCGGGTCATACCGATAACCCTGGCCCGACCAAAGCCGCCCGAACTTGACGCCGTTGACGGCCTCGTCGTTGTGCAGGGGACGCCGGCCCAGGTCAAGGCTCCACAGGGCCAGCACCAGCGCGGCCAGCAGCGCAATCAACGGCCCCGGGCCCCGCATCCGCTCCCTCCCTCGACAACCTCCCGGAACCGTGCCGACCCGCGCCCCCGGCCCAGGGGAGCCGGATGGGCGCCGGAGCATGCGCCCCGGCCGTCAGCCGGGGGCGGGGTGCCCAACCGCGCGCCGGTTCGCCCCGCGCGAATTCGCCCACGGGCTTGCCGAACTCGGATTTCGCGGGTCATGCGCGCCCTCCGCGGGCCGCCGCCGCTTACTTGGCGGGACGGCCGTAAACCTCCACTTCGGTGTACTCGTTGAGGGCGCTTTCCGTGCTGCCCTTGGAGTAGAAACGAATATAGCGGGCCTTGACGCCCTTGGCGTCAATGAGCTTGCCTTCGTGGGTCTCGAAATACTCGCGCTGCGTGCCCACGCCCAGGCCGGAGCTGTTATCCGCGTCATTATTGAAAACCGTGCGCACGTTTTCAATGAAGTCCGCGTCATCGGCCACCTGCACAATCACGTCGCGATACACCTTGGCCATGTTATGCGCATGCCAGATCACCACCGCAAAGATTTCCTGGGGGCTGCCCAGATCCATTTGCACCCATTGCGTGCCTTTGCGCAGGAAGATAATGCTTTGGTCGGAGGCATCCTTGTCGCCGTCGGTAATCCGGGCCAGGATGTCGCTGGTGGCGTTCTTGTCGCTGCTCGTCAGCTTGCTGCCCGGCGCAAGGTTCTTCAGCCCGCGGGGCACCATCATCGGCGGGCGGGGCTTGTCGGACAACGGCTCGACGTTGGGGCCCACGTCTACGTCCTTGGGCGTCCCCTTGAAGGCGGGCGCCGGCAACTTCAGCGCCAGCGGCTCCAGGTTCGCGTTGTCCGCCGCCTGGGAAGGCGTCACGGACAGGTTCAGGACGGCGATGGCCAGGCCAGACAGCAACGACAGCGCCATCGTCCGTCGCAGCCAGGTGCGAGTGGTATTCATGTTATTCGTCATTTTCCAATAGTTAAACCCAACCGGCGCCGGGCGACAAGCCCGATTGCCGGGGGGTCACAGAAACAGACGAAGATGGCGTCCCGTTTATTCGACCTCCCGGACGCCCACCGCCCCCCAAACCCGCCGCCCGGCCACTTTTGTCCTTGATCATGGCCGCGCGCGCCGGTTACTTGGTCGGACATGCTAGCCCAGACATTTCACACCTGCAAGGCTGGAGCGCGGGCATCTTGCCCGCTTACAGCCTCCCAACGGGCTAAGCGGGCAAGATGCCCGCGCTCCGGCCTGCGGGTATTTCGTGCGGGGCGTGAAATATCCCGGCTAGTAGAAAGGCAATCCGCGCCCCGGCCGCCCCGGCATGGCGATGGGCGGGCGCGGGACTGAAACCCGAAAGCCAGGAATTATGGTGACGCTTCCTTACCCCACCAACCCGAACCTGCAGGCGGTGCCGGTGTATCAGCCCGGCCGCCCCATCGAAGAGGTCGCCCGCGAGCTGGGACTGCCCGCCGATGACATCGTCAAGCTGGCCTCCAACGAGAACCCCCTCGGCCCCTCGCGGCGGGCCGTGGCCGCCATGCGCAAAGCGCTGGCCCAGGCGCATCTCTACCCGGATGGCAACGCCCATTACCTGAAGCAAAAGCTCGCCGCCCGGCTCGGCGTCACCCCGGCCCACCTGATCCTGGGCAACGGCTCCAACGAGGTGATCGAGTTCCTCGGGCACGCGCTCATTGCGCCGGGAACCGAGGTGGTCATGGCCCAATACAGCTTCGCGGTCTATGCCATCGTCACCGCCCTGTTCGGCGGCCAGCTCGTCGTTGTCCCCGCCCGGAACTACGGCCACGACCTGGACGCCATGCGGGCGGCGATCACCCCCCGGACCCGGCTCGTGTTCGTCGCCAACCCCAACAACCCGACCGGCACCTGCGTCGCCGCCGCCGACCTGGCGCGGTTCGTCGCCGCGGTGCCCGAGAACGTCGTCATCGCCCTCGACGAGGCCTACTTCGAGTTCCTGGACCAGCCCCTGGACCTGACGCCGGAAATCCGCGCGGGCCGCAAGCCCAACCTGATCCTGATGCGGACTTTCTCCAAGATCTACGGGCTGGCCGGCGCGCGGATCGGCTATGGCATCGCGCATCCCGCCCTGATTGCCGAGCTGGAGAAAATCCGCCAGCCCTTCAACATCAACGCCATCGCCCAGGCCGGCGCCCTGGCCGCGCTCGACGACGCGGCGCACGCCCAAAAAACCCGCCGCCTGAACGCGCGCGGGCTCAGGTTCTACGCGCGCGCTTTCCGCCGGCTGGGGCTGGAATACATCCCCTCCGCCGCCAACTTCATCCTGGTCCGCGTCGGCGACGGCCAGCGGGTCTTCCACGAAATGCAGCAACTGGGCGTCATCACGCGGCCGATGGGCGGCTACCAGTTGCCCGCGTGGATTCGCATCTCCATCGGCACGCCCCGGGAAAACAAACACTGCCTGGCCGCCCTCCAGACCGCCCTGGCCCGGACGGCGGCGGCACCCGCCTGAGCCCTTTCCCCTGAGCTAACGTGAAACTCACCGACCTGCGGGGCATTCTCCGCTACATCCCGCAATTCCGCGACAAGACGTTCATCATCAACGTGGACGGCGCGATCGTCACCGACGAGAACTTCACCAACCTCCTCGTGGATATTGCCGTCCTGCGCTCCCTGAACATCCACGTCGTGCTCGTGCATGGCGCCTCCGCCCAGATTCGCGCGCTGGCCCGCGAAACCGGCCGCGCCCCCTCGAACCTTGACGGAACCGGCATCACCGACGAAGCCACGCTCCAGCTCGCGCTCACCGCCGCCAACCGGCTCACGCACGAAATCCTCGAGGGCCTGGCCGCCAACGACCTCCGCGCCGCCTGCACCAACGCCGTCATCGCCCACCCCGCCGGCATCCTGCACGGGGTGGACCAGCTTTTCACCGGCAAGGTCGAGCGCGTGGACACCGAGCTGCTCCAGCGGCTCCTCGCCCAGGGCATCATCCCCATCCTCCCCCCCCTGGGCTTCGACGGCGAAGGCAAGACCTACCGCGTCAATTCCGATGGCGTCGCGCTGGCCGCCGCCGAGGCGCTCAAGGCCGCCAAGCTCATGTTCATCACCGCCCATGACGGCATCCGGGTCGGCGAACGCATCATCCGCCAGATGCCCCTGGCCGACCTCGAGTCGGTCCTGACGCTCCAGCGGCAGGCCATCCCCCCCGACCTGCTTTCCAAGGCCATTCACGCCGCCGCCGCCTGCAAAGCCGGGGTGCCGCGCGTCCACGTCATCAACGGCTCCCTGCCGGAAGGCCTGCTGGCCGAAGTCTTCACCAACGAGGGCGTCGGCACGCTCATCTACGGCAACGAGTTCCAGCAAATCCGCCGCGCCCTGAAAAAGGACATCCGCAGCATCCTCAACCTGACCCGCGGCTCCGTGGAAAGCGAGGAACTGGTCAAGCGCACCCGGCCCGCCATCGAAAAACAACTCGCCGACTACTACATCTTCGAAATTGATAAAAACCCCGTCGCCTGCGTCGCCCTGCATACCTGGCCCGAACTGGGCAAAGGTGAACTGGCCTGCCTCTACGTCAGCTCCGCCCACGAGAACCAGGGCATCGGCCGCAAGCTCGTCCAGTTTGTGGAAAACAAAGCCCGCGAGCTGGGCCTCCAGGAACTCATTGCGCTCTCCACGCAAGCCTTTACCTGGTTCCAGTCCAAAGGCGGCTTCGCCGAAGGCACCCCCGACGACCTGCCGCCCGCCCGGCGCGAGAAATACGACCAGAGCGGCCGCCACTCCAAAATCCTGCTCAAAAAACTCAAATAACCCGGGCCGCGCGCGGCCGCCAGCCGGGCGCCTCCCTTTGCGCACACGTTCATTCACCCGGAGTCCCATTCCCTGATATCCCCTATGCGGCCTTATTTCCCCACCCTCCTGTTGCTGATTTGCAGCAACGTCTTTATGACCTTTGCCTGGTATGCCCATTTGAAAAACCTGGCCGACAAACCCTGGCTCCTGGCCGCGCTGGCCAGTTGGGGCATCGCCCTGTTTGAATACCTGTTGCAGGTGCCCGCCAACCGCATCGGCCACGAGGTGATGAGCGTGGCGCAACTGAAAATCCTGCAGGAGGTGGTGACGCTGACGGTGTTCGTGCCATTCGCGATTTTCTATCTGAAAGAAAAACCCGGACTGGACTTCCTGTGGGCGGGCTTGTGCCTGCTGGGGGCGGTGTTTTTCATGTTCCGCAGCAAACTGATGACCTGATCCCGCTTCCGCCGGGTGCGCCCCGGCCGTATCCCGCGGGCCGCGGCCGCCGCCCGGGCGCACGGCGCTTCACTCGGTCGCGCGCCCGGTAAAGCCCGCCAGCATGGCCAGGATCACGTCCTGGTCGGCGCGCACGGAGGTCGCGCCCGCGTAGCGATTGACCATGATGGAGAAGAGCAGGCGCTCGCCGGCCGCCGTGGTGACGTGGCCGGAGATCGAACTCGTCCAGCGCAGGGAGCCGGTTTTGGCGCGCACGTTGCCCGCCGCCGGCGTGCCTTTCATGCGGTTGCGCAGCGTGCCGTCCACGCCCGCGATCGGCAGCGCGTCCAGGTACGCCTGGCTCTCCGGATGGCGGTGCATGAATTGCAGCAGGGTCACGGTGGCGCCGGGCGTGGTCAGGTTGTCCCGCGAAAGCCCGGAGCCTTCCTCAAAGATAGTCTGGCCGGCCGGGATGCCGGCCTGCCCCAGAAACCGGTTCAACTCCCGGATGCCCAGGTCTTCCGAAGTCGCGCGGGCCGCGGTATTGGCCGTCCGCGATTGCTCCCCCACATGCGCCAGCAGCAGGTCGGTGTACAGATTCTGCGAGGGCTTCTGCACCTCGCGGGCCAGCTCCCGCATGGGCCGCGACGCCACCGCGCCCAACTCGACCTGCCGCCCGTAGTCCACCGGCCGGGCTTCCCGGTCCAGCCAGTTGACGCTGCGCGCCCGGCCCGCGACCGCAATGCCCCGGCGGATGAGGGCCTCGCGGAAAAACCCGGCGAACAACCCGGCGGGGTTATGCACGGTGACCTCGTCAGTGTAGTTCGTGCCGTCCACCGGCATTTGGCCGGAGACGTAAATCAGGTTTTCGCAGAGCGGGTGATAAAGATGGATGCTCCGTGCGGCGCCTTTGGCGACCGTGACGGCGCGGTTGCTGAACGTGAGCCAGGCCGTGGCGGGCTGCAGCGACAGCCGGCATGGCGCTCCCACGGCGGGCCCGGGCTGGACGCGAAGCCGCAGCGTGTTGTCGTTGATGGTGAGGGCGGAAATCTCCGCGCCATAATAGTACTCCATGTCGTCCCACATCCAGCCCGCGCCAAACGGCGGGCCGCGGAAGTAGCTCTCGTCGGCCACCACATCCCCGGTGATGCGTTTCACGCCGGCGTTGGTCAGCGCGTTCACCAGCGGATCCAGGGCCCGGTAGATGTCGCCGCCGTTCAAACGCTCATTGAAGCCCGGGTCACCGCGCCCATACACCACCAAATCGCCTGCGAGCGTGCCGGAGGAATCCGGCCGGGCCGCGGCGTAAAGGGAGGTCCGGATCCGGTAATCCCCCCCCAACCGGTCCAGCGCCAGCGCGACGGTGTAGAGCTTCGAGTTCGAGGCCGGGGTGAACAGCTTCCCCGCATTGTGCTCGAAAACCGTCGCGCCGCTTTCGAGCGCGACAATCTTGACGCCCCACAACGCGGCGGCAAACCGCGGCTGGGCCAGGTGATCCGTCAGCCGTTGCCGCAATTCAGCCAGCGTGGCCGGCGGCTTCAGTTCGGCGGTCTTTTGCGGTTGGGCGGGCGCGGAGAAAACGAGCGCCGCCGCGCCGAATACGCAAATAAGGGCGGCCAGACGCCGTTCGAATCCAGTAAAGACAGGGCACTTTAGTTGATTCATCCCCATAAGATTGGGTGCCAATTCGGCCAGGGGCAAGCCGCAATCGCTGGTTAACGCCCGGTTTTTACCTCCCTGACCGCCGAATTCCAAGCCCCTCCTTCCTATCGGCTGCCCAACTGTGCCATTTTGGCACAGTTCCGCGCCCGGCGCAGGACTCGAATGTCCCAGCCAAACCGTTCCTCCCGAACACCTCAAAAAGGCAAAAACAATCCCCCATCACCCTCCTCCCGCCCAACCAATCCCCAACCGACGCCCCCGCGCCTCGGATTCTCAATTCTGAGAATCCTGCCGGCTTCCTCCCTACCTTCGAGCCGTGTACAAGGGGTGTACAAGGGATGCTCACCGGGTGTACGTAGGATTTTCCATTGCTGATCCGATGAGCATCCGATGGGCACCCCTTGTACACCCCTTGTACACGGCTAATTATTAGCCCGGAATGGACTTGGGATTGGCTGGATTTCTTAGCAAAACTGGGGATAATTGACGCCAAAGCCGGTTTCCGGCTCCATTTCGCTATGCGGGGCCTTTGCCACCGCTGCCGTGGCTACGATTTATCTCAAACCGGGGCTCTTGGAGGACTTTTTCTTCCTTTTGGGTCTTCTGCGCCCGGTTCGGACGGCCTTTGGCCTCCCGGGTCAGCTTTGCGCGCCCCCTCCGTATTTCCTGGTCAATTCCCTGGCTACCGCTGCCAACCGGGCTCGCAACGCTTCGGGACGCACCACTGTGGCGTGGCCCCCCATCCCCAGCACCCACCGTTCCGCCTCCTCCAGGCTGTCCAACCGCAGCCGCAGCCGCAGCATGCCCCCGGGCATTTCGGTCAGTTCCTGGCTCGAATGCAGCCGCCGACCCCGCACGTCATCCGCCGCAAAGGCGTCCAATTCCACCACCACCTCGAAGTCGTCCTGTCCCTTGAACAGCCCCAGGCTGCCTTGCAGGTATTCATTCAGGTCGAACTTCTTTGACACGGTGAAGCGCCGGCCCGTGAATTTTGCCTTGCTCAGCCGCGCCAGCACGAAAGTCCGCATGGCCTTCCGGGTTACGTCGAAGCCGAAGAGGCACCACTGGTTATTCACGCACGCGATATGATACGGATGCACGTGCCGTTGCTGGGCCTTCAGTTGGCCCCGGTTCCGGTAGCTGAACCGCACCGCCCGCCGCTCGCTGACCGCCTGCGTCAGCAGGGCAAACACCGCCAGTTCCGCGTCGCCGGGGGCAAACGGCCGGAACGAGAGCACCCCGTCCAGGCTGCCCAGGGAGTAGCGCGCGCTCTGGTCCAACTGGCCGGTCAGCTTGCGGAAGGTGGACTCCAGCATCTGTTGCAGGGGCGTGCCGCGGTACTGCGCGATCGCCTTGCTGGCGATGAACAGCGCGAACGTGTCCGCCTCGGAGATCGGCATTTGCGGGAAATGCGGCACGGAGCGGGTGAAGAAATAGCCGTTCCGCGCCGGGTCAAACTCGAGGGGCAGGTTCAGGCGGGTGCGCATGAAATCCACGTCCCGCTTGATGGTGCGGACGCTCATTTCGAACTCCCGCGCCAGCGTGTGGCAGTTGGGATATTCCTTGTTTTCGATGAGCTGATGAATCCGCAGCATTCGCTCAATCGCCGGCCAGCTATACACCGTGGTTCGTGGTTTGCGCATGATTCACTTGTGGCGGCGCGGGCCGCGGCCCGCGGTTCCCGGGCTTCGCCGTCCGCCCGCCTCGCATTTAAAGCGCCCGGCGCCCGGGCCACAACTCTTTTTGTAATCGGGGGTGCCATTCCCTGTCACCCCCGCGGGGAAAGCCCCGGTTGGCCGGCCTTTTCCGGGGCTCCGGCCCGCCGGGTTTCCCGGGGGCGGTTCGGAACGCGCGGTTTTTTTGTAAGGGGGAGTGTCATTGGTTGTCACTCCCGGTCGGTTATTGTGTTCGGCGGCGGGTGAGTTCCACCCGGCATGAACGAAAGGAAAAACATGGAAAACGCAGTACAGAACCGGTTGCAGTCCGTTCAGTTTGGGAAGGCGCAGCGCTATCAGAACCTCGCGATTCTGCCGCTCATCGCCCCGGCCGACGGCGCCTGCCAATATCGCACGCTCGGGGAAGCCCTCGCCGCCTGGGACCTCGCCATCACGGAAGTGTCGGAGGCGGGTTCGGTCCCCAACCTGATGGTCATCAACCGCGCCACACAGCCCGTCCTGCTTTTGGATGGGGAGGAGCTCGCGGGCGCCCGGCAGAACCGGGTCCTCAATACGTCAATCCTGATCAAGGGATGCTCGGAAACCCGGATTCCGGTCAGTTGCACCGAGCAGGGCCGGTGGGCCTACACCACGCGGGCCTTTGCTGAATCCGGGAACATTATGGCCTTCAAAGCCCGGGCCCGAAAGACCCGTTCCGTTCATGAGTCGTTGGAATCCCTGGGCTCTTACCAGTCCAACCAGGGTGACGTCTGGAATAGCATTGACAAGTTGTACTCCAAGGCTGGCTTCCGCTCGGCCACCGCCGCCATGAGCGATCTTTTCAAGGCGCAAACCGAGGCGCTTCTGAAGTGCGACGAGGTCTTCCAGCTTGTTCCGGGTCAGGTTGGGTTGCTGGCCTTTGTTGACGGCCAGCTTGTGGGCGCCGAGATGATCTCGCGCAGCGCGGCTTATGCCCGGCTTCATGCCAAGCTGGTCCGCAGCTACGCGCTGGAAGCCCTGATGCCCTCCGACCCCGCGCCCGCGGGAAAGCCCGGGGAGCCCGCCCCCGCGCCCGGCGGGAGCAGCGCCCCGCCCAAACCCGCGGGAGAGGCCGATCTGACCGCGAGCGCCCGGCAGTTCTTCGCGGAAGTTGCCGCCGCGAAAGAACAGCAGTTTCCCTCGGTCGGGCTCGGCACCGACTGCCGCTACGAAGCCCGGAACCTGGTCGGGACGGCGCTGGTGCATGAACAGGAAGCCATCCACGCCGCCTTCTTCCGTCTGGATGACTCCGAGTCTCCCTCACATCGCCGCCGGCCTTTCCCGCGCCGGCATCCGCTGGGATGAGGACGCCTCCGGAATGAACGGGTTGCGCGCGGGCGGCGGCCGGATTGCCCGGGAATGGAAGCGCAAACTCCTCCGCGGCGAGGTTCGAGGTTTGCCTTCCATTTTCCGGGCCGGGTTCTCCCGGCCCGGCGGGCCGCGGCGGCGCCGGCCCGCGCGCCTTGGCCGGGGGAGCCGGCCCCGGGACGGGGGGTGCAGGTATTGTCTTTTCAGGAGGGGGGTGGGTAGGGTAGATTTCCGGGCGTTGGGCTGGGAGCCCGCGGAAGAATTATGGCCAAATATAAAATTGCATGGTTGCCGGGCGATGGCATCGGCGTTGAAGTACTGGAGGCGGCGAAGATCGTTCTCGATCGGCTGCAGCTCGATGCGGAGTATTTACCCGGCGATATCGGCTGGGAGTTCTGGCGCCGGGAGGGCGATGCGCTGCCGCCCCGGACGGTGGAGTTGCTCCAGCGGGTGGATGCGGCCATGTTTGGGGCGATCACGTCCAAGCCCGCCCGCACGGCGGCGGCGGAGCTGGCGCCCGAGCTGCAGGATCGCGGCCTGAGCTACCGGTCGCCCATTGTGCGGATGCGGCAGTTGTTTGATCTCTATGTTTGCCTGCGCCCCTGCAAGGGGTATCCCGGCAATCCGCTCAACTTCAAGGAGGGCATAGACCTGGTGGTGTTCCGCGAGAACACCGAGGATTTGTATGCCGGGGTCGAGTTCGCGCCCGTGCCGCCGGAGCTGGCCCGCGCGCTCGGGCAGCTTGCCCGGCCCTTTGCGCCGTTCGCGAAGCTGCCGCGCGACCAATACGCGATCTCCTGCAAGATCAATACGCGGGCCGGCTCGGAGCGCATCGTGCGCGCCGCGTTCGATTTCGCCCGCAAGCACGGGCGCAAGAAGGTCACCGTGGTGCACAAGGCCAACGTCGTGCGGGCCACCGACGGCCTGTTCCTCGAAGCCGCCAAAGCCGTGGCGAAGGACTACCCGGAAATCCCGATGGACGACGCCAACATTGACGCCATGACCATGTGGCTGCTCAAGAACCCCCACAACTACGACGTGCTGGTGGCGCCGAATCTTTACGGGGATATCATTTCCGACCTCTGCGCCCAGATGGTGGGCGGCCTGGGATTTGGGTGCTCGGGCAACCTGGGCACCCGGCTGGCGGTGTTCGAGCCGACGCATGGCTCGGCGCCGAAATACGCCGGCCAATACAAGGTCAACCCCATCGCCACCATCCTGGCGGTCAAGATGATGCTGGATTGGCTGGGCGAGGCGGCGAAAGCCCAGGCCCTGGAGCAGGCGGTGGCCCGGGTCATCCAGGACGGCCGGGTGCGCACCTACGACCTGGGAGGAACGAGCACCACCTTGCAGATGGCGCAGGCCATCGCGGAACAGCTATGAGCGCCGCCGCTTCCGGGCCGGAGACCCGCCGGGTTTTGCTCCACGAAGTCGGGCTGCGCGACGGCCTGCAGATGGAGAAGCAGGTGGTTCCCCTCGAGCAGAAGGTGCGCTGGGCGGAAGCCCTGCTGGAGGCGGGGGTGGATGTGGTGCAGTTGGGCTCGTTTGTGCATCCGGGCAAGGTGCCGCAGATGGCGGACACCGACGCGCTCTTTCAGCATTTCACCGCGCCCGGGCGCAAACCGGCCGGCGCGACGCTGTCGGGGCTGGTGCTGAACGAGAAGGGGCTGGAGCGCGGCCTGGCGTGCGGGGTCGAGTTGTTTTGCATGGGGGTTTCGGCCAGTGAAACCCACAGCCAGAAGAACACCGGCATGAGCGTGGCGGAGGCCACCACGCGCATCATCGCCATGGCGCAACAGGCGGCGGGCGCGGGCAAAAAGGTTCAGCTCTCCGTCCAGTCCGCGTTTGGCTGCGGATTTGAAGGCCCGGTGCCGGCGGAGCGCGTGCTGGGCATCGCCGGGCGGTTTCTGGAGGCCGGGTTTCGGAACCTGAGCCTGGCGGACACCGCCGGGCAGGGGACGCCGGAGCAGGTCGAGCAGTTGTTCGGCGCGATCTTACAACGGGCGCCGGACGCCGAATGCACCGCGCATTTCCACAACACCTACGGGCTGGGGATGGCCAACTGTTGCGCCGCGCTGCGCGTGGGGGTGAAGTGTTTCGAGTCCGCCGTGGCCGGGCTGGGCGGCTGCCCGTTCACGAAGGTGGCCGGCGGGAACGTTTGCACCGAAGACTTGGTGTATTACCTGCAGCGGCGGGGCCTGCGGCCGGACGTGAACCGGGCGCGGCTGGTGGAAGTGGCGCGCGACCTGAGCCGGTTTTTCGCGCGCGAGCTGCCGGGCATGATTTACAAGATATGACGGATTCAACTCATTCAACCACGCCCCCGCGCGCGGCGCTGGAAGGCATCCGGGTGCTGGACCTGACCAACGTGCTGGCGGGGCCGTTTGCCACGCTGCACCTGGCGTTGCTGGGTGCCGAAGTCATCAAAATCGAAAACCCGGCGGATGGGGACCTGGCCCGCAAGCTGGGCAACGTGCCGCGGCTGAACCAGGAGCTGATGGGAACCAGCTTCCTGGCGCAGAACTCCAACAAGAAGTCCCTGACCCTGAACCTGAAAGCGCCGGCCGGGCGCGAGATCTTCAAGAAGCTGGTGGCGACCGCCGATGTGCTGGTGGAGAACTTCCGGCCGGATGTCATGAAGCGCCTGGGACTGGATTACCCCGTGCTGGCGCAGATCAATCCGCGCCTGGTCTATTGCGCGATTTCGGGTTTTGGGCAGAGCGGCCCCGATGCCTTCAAGCCGGCCTATGACCAGATCATCCAGGGCCTGAGCGGCGTCATGGCGATCAATGGCGACGAGCGGCTCAACCCGCTGCGCGCCGGGTTCCCGGTGTGCGACACCGTGGGGGGGCTTAACGCCGCCTTTGCGACGCTGGCGGCGCTGTTCCACCGCCAGCGGACCGGAGAGGGGCAGTTCATTGACGTGGCGCTGCTGGATTCCATCATGCCGCTCATGGGCTGGGTGGCGGCCAACCTGTTGATCGGAAAGCAGCAGCCGGTTTTGATGGGCAACGACAATTTCACCGCCGCGCCCTCGGGCACTTTCGTCACCCGAGACGGGTTTATTAACATCGCGGCCAACAAGCAGGAGCAGTGGGAGGCGGTGGCCGACCTGCTCGGAGTGCCGGAGCTGAAGACCGATCCGCGCTTCCAGGAGCGCGACCAGCGCAAGAAGAACCGCAAGGCGCTCACGCCTCTGCTCGAAGCGAAGCTGAAGGAGAAAGACACCGCCTATTGGGTCGAGTTGTTGAACCGCAATGACGTTCCCTCCGGCGCGATTCTCAGCCTCGAGCACGCCCTCAGCCAGCCGCAGGTGCAGCATCGCCAAACCCTGCAGCCGGTCGCCGTCGAAGGCATCGGCCAGCTCCAGCTCTTCGGCCTGAGCGCGAAGCTGGAGAAAACCCCCGGCGGAATCAAAACGCCGCCCCCGCGTCTTTCGGCCCACACGAACGCCCTCCTGACCGAACTCGGGTATTCGCCGGCCGACCTCGACCGCTTCAAGGCGGAGCGCGTCATTTAAGGCCGCCCCTGCTGATTCCTGGACTCCCTTTAACCCGTAGATACCCTTGCTGAACTTATGACCGTAGTTGAAAAGATCCTGGCCCGCGCCACCGGCCGGCCTTCGGTGAAGGCTGGCGACGTCCTCGAACCCAAGGTTGACCTTGCCATGTCGCACGAGAATGCGGCTTTGGTGATCAATCAGTTTCGCGAAATCTACCAGGGCACGCCGCTGCCGCCCCGGATTTGGGATGCCCGCCGCGTGGCGGTGATCTTTGACCATCGCGTCCCGGCCGAATCGCCCAAGACGGCCTCCAACCAGAAGAAGGTGCGCGAGTTCATCGGGGCGCAGGGGGTGGGCAAGTTCCACGACATCCGGGGCGATGTGGGCGGCATCTGCCACCAGGTCCTGCCGGAAAACGGCTATGTCCGCCCGGGCTACGTGGTGGTGGGCACTGATTCGCACACCACCAGCCACGGGGCGCTGGGGGCGTTTGCCTTCGGCATCGGCGCCACCGAGATGGCCAGCGTCTGGGCCCTGGGCACGGTTCTGAACGTCGAAGTGCCGCCGACCATCAAGGTGATCGTGAAGGGCCGCTTCCGGAAGTTTGTGGGCGCCAAGGATTTGATTCTGCACATTATCGGCCGGATCAGCGCCCAGGGCGCGAATTTCAAGGTGCTGGAGTTCCACGGCGAAACCATCCGCCGCCTGCCGACCTCCGGCCGGCTGGTGCTCTGCAATATGTCCGTCGAGGCGGGCGCCACGGCGGGCATCGTTCCGGCGGACGAAGAGACGGCGCGTTACTTGCGCGAGGAGGCGGGCGTGACCGATCCGCTCGAGCCGGTGCTGCCGGATGCCGGGGCGAACTATGAAAGCGTGCTGGAGGTCAATGTTTCCCGGCTGGAGCCGCAGATCGCCTGTCCGCATACCGTGGATAACGTCAAGCCGATTGGCCAGGTGGCCGGCACCCGGGTTAACCAGATTGTGATTGGCTCGTGCACCAACGGGCGGCTCGACGACCTGGCTGTGGCGGCGAAGATTCTCAAGGGCCGGAAGGTGGCGCCGGGCACGCGCATGTTGATTTTCCCGGCCTCGGCGAAAATCTTCCGCCAGGCGCTGGGCAAAGGCTATATCGGCGTCTTTATGCAGGCCGGCGCCGTGGTGATGAACTCCGGCTGCGGCCCGTGCCTGGGCATTCACCAGGGCGCGCTCGGCGATGGCGAAACCGCGCTTTCCACCACCAACCGCAATTTCAAAGGCCGCATGGGCAATCCCCAGGCCGCGGTTTACCTGTGTTCCCCGGCGGTGGCCGCCGCCTCCGCCCTCACCGGCGTCATTACCGATCCCCGAAAATCCTAGCAACCCGCGCTTCGTGCGCCTCCTTTGATCTATGCCAAATGTTGTCTTCAAAGTCGGTGACGATGTTTCCACCGACGTCATCTACCCGGGCCGCTACATGGCCACGGTGCTGCCCACCGAGACGCCGCAGTTTGCGTTTGCGGATGAGACGGCTTTCAACGCGAAGCTCAAAGCCAGGCAGGTTCCTCCGGGCAGCGTCCTGGTCGGCGGCCGGAACTTTGGCTGCGGCTCCTCGCGCGAGCAGGCGGTGTCCTGCCTGAAGGGGCATGAATTGATCATCGTCGCCCGGAGCTTTGCGCGCATCTTCCTGCAGAACGCCATTAACCTCGGCCTGCGCATGATTGTTTGCCCCGAAATTGAGGCCGCCGAGGGCGACGAGTTGGAGCTGACCGCCGGGGCCGTGGTGAACAAAACCACCGGGCGGCAGTTCAGCGTCGAGCCGATGCCCCAGTCCCGGCAGGTCATTATTGACGCCGGCGGGCTGATTCCCTACACGCGCAAGCGGTTGCTGGCGCAGGCGGCGGCCTGACCCCGGGCGGCGCGGGTTCCCGCCGCGTTCCGGCGGCCTTTACTTGGGCGGCCGGACGAGCCATTTTATCCTTATGCGATTGCTTGCCGGGCTACTGTCGGGCTGCGCCGCCGTGTTCGTAGCGGGAACGCTCTGGGCGGGAGGCAGCGGGTTTAACGTCATCGTCGTCGCCAACCAAAGCAGCACCAACTCGGTGCGGCTCGCCAATCGTTACTGCGAGCTGCGGGGCGTTCCGCCGCAGAACCTCTGGCGGATGGAAGGCTGGACCGCGCGGACCAATACGTGGAGCCGCGCCAACTTCCAGGCGTTTCTGTATGATCCCTTGCTGGCGGCCATCGCCGCCCGCGGGCTGACCAACCAGGCGGAGTTCATTCTTCTCTCCATGGACATCCCCTACCGGGTGCTGGATAACGACCCCTACCAAACCCAGAACAGCACCACCGCGGCCCTGTTCTACGGGTGCAAGCGCGATACCGCGCCGCCGCTGATCTGTTTGCCCGCCTGCTGCGGCCTTCCCGCCGCCTCGTCCAACAGCTATGCTTTCAGCGAAATGCCGTTCCGCGAAGCCCCGCCCGACACCGCGCTCACCAATGCCTTCCTGACCCTGATGCTGACCGCCAGCAACCTGGCGTCCGCGGAACGCATCCTCAGCCGCGGGGTGGCCAGCGACAGCACCTTCCCCACCCAGGCCGTGTACCTGGCGAAAAGCAGCGATCCGGCCCGCAGTGTCCGCGTTGTCAAATTCGACAACGCCATCTTTGACAGCCGCGTCCGGGGCGACTATCCCCTGGTACGCACCAACACCGGTTCCACCGCGTTCACCAATCTCCTCGGGTTGCAGACGGGGAAGACGAGCTTTACCCTGCCGACCAACGCGTTCGTGGCCGGGGCCATGGCCGACAATCTCACCTCCAATGGTGGGAAAATCTTCGAGGACCGCGCCGGCCAGACCGCGTTGCTGGCCATGCTCGACGCGGGAGCCGCCGGGAGCTATGGCACCGTCGTGGAGCCGTGCGCCTACACGCAGAAGTTTCCCGATCCGCGCAATTACGTTTACCAGAAACGCGGCTTTTGCCTCGCCGAGGCCTATTACCAAAGCCTGCTGAATCCCTACCAGGGGCTGCTGGTGGGTGAGCCGCTCGCGGCGCCGTTTGCGCGCCGCGGCACGGCGGACTGGAACTCGCTGACCAACGGCGCCGTGCTCAGCGGCCTTGCGCTGCTCACGCTGGATTTCACCGCCGCCGATACCAACCTGCCGCTCAGCCAGGTTGATCTTTTTGTGGACGGCCGCTTCTGGCAGCGCATGGCCGACCTGCCCCCGGCGGCGGGCAATGAGCTGGCGGTGACCCTCAATGGGATCCCCTTTAACTATACCGTGCCCACCAATGCCACCGTCGCGTCGGTCGCGGCCGATCTGGCCGCCGGATTGAATGGCCTGACGAACCTGACGCACGTGCAGGCCTGGGCCGTGGGCGACCGCCTGGAATTGCAATCCCTCGAAGTGGCGCAGCCGGGCGGTGCCGTCACCCTCAGCGCCAGCACCGCGGCCGGTTCCGCCGCGCAACTGACCACATGGCTGACCCCGGCCCGCGATACCTTCCTGGACACCACCGCCACCGGCGGCTTGAGCCTGCTGGCCAGCAACACGCCCCTGGCCGGGGACTGGCTGCAGCTCGACTTCATCAAGACCAATGGCGAGTGCCTCAGCCTCAGCGTGACCAATCCGGCCGCGGGCACCGATATCGCCACGCTGGTCTCGAACCTGGTCAACCGGGTTAAAGCCGAGCCCGCGCTGCAATCCGCCGATGGCGTGCTCGCGGCCGACTTTGCCGACGACACCTACTGCGGCATCGTGGCGGCGGAGTTCACCCTGTATGCCCGCTCGCCCGGCTGGCCGGCCGCGCAATTCCAGGTGGCGTTCTCCGCCTCGACCAATCTGCTGGCCCTGCCGGCCGGCACCAATTGCCTGGACGCCAACCTCAACGACCTCCGCCCGCGCAACCATCTGTATGTCAGCAGTGGCGCCGCCGCGCTGCCGGTGAGCTTTGCCTTCGACACCACCCGGGTGCCGGACGGCTGGCATCAACTCACCGCGGTGGCTTACGAGGGCACCAGCGTCCGCACGCAAACCCGCGTCGCGCGGACGGTGCGGGTCCAGAACACGGCACTGGCGGCCACGTTCACCCCGCTGCTGGCCGGCACGAATGCGACGCTTGATCTGCCGCTGCAGTTTTCCGTGGCGGCCAACGCCACCAATATCGCGCGCCTCGAACTCTTCAGCACCGGGGGGACGGTCGGCGTGGTGTCCAACCAATCCGGAGCCGTCTTCACCGCGCCCGTGGCGGCCCTGGGCCTGGGGTTGCATCCTTTCTATGCCGTGGTGACCGATGCCGACGGAAACCAATACCAAACAGAGACCATTTCCATCCGCCTGGTGCCTCCCTTCCGGCTGCGCCTGGACCGGGCGCCGTTGACGCTCTCCTGGGAGGCCACCCCGGGGGTGCCGTATGATGTATTGGCCGCCACCAATCTCGCCCACGGATTCGCGCCGGTCGCCTCGCTGACGGCTTCGAACATCCTGGCCGTGTGGCCGGTGCCGGTTCCGGGCGAAGCCGCGGCGTTCTACCGGGTTCGGCTCAGCCCTTGAGCCCGCCGCCGTGCGCGCCCCGCCCGACGCGCGGGAACTAATTGTCTTTCCCTGCGGCCGCGCTTCGGAATAAAATCCGTTTATGCCTGAGATTGTGGCTTTTGTTAACAGCGGGGCGGCGACGATTACGCCGGCGATTGTGGAGCGGATGCTGCGGCAGCTTCCGCAATGGAAACTGGAGTTTACCCAGATCCACGAACCGTTGTTTCCCCACCTGGTGGATCAGCTCGAGTTCCTGGCTGACGTGGTCGAAGATGTCGCGGAAGGAGTCTATAAAGATCTGCCGTATGCCGCTTTCTGCCAGGCGGCCTTTGCGCTGATTTATGCGCATAAGAAAGTGGGCATCATCCCGGACACGGTGCTGAACCTGGGACGCGCGGACGACTCCAGCGTGGTGCGGGCCGTGCTGATTCAGAACGAAAGCGCTTTTGCCCTTTACGCCGCCGCGCAAAACATCGAGTGGTCCCGCATCACCAGCCAGCCGTAGGGCCGCGCCCGTTTCGTTATTTGGCGGCCGCGGTCTCCCGCGCCGCGCAGCAACTGGTCTTGAGGTAATCCCGGAACTGCTGGCGCTGGTGAACCACCTCGTTATGCGGCAGGTCGCTGTAGAGGAAGATTAACCGGTTGGCGCGGAGGTCGGCCAGCCCGGCGGCGCTTTCCTTGGCGGCGTAGAAGGGCGTGTGCTGTTCCCGCAAGCGCGCCATTAAACGCTCGCTCTCGGCCTTGGTGCCGCCCTTTTCGGTGTAAATGTCAATGAACCGCCCCGCCGAGCGGTTGATCCAGGCCAGGAACCGGTCCGTCTGCGCGTAGAGGGCGTCGAACAGCCAGACCTCGCGCAGGTGCTCTTCCAGTCCGCCCTGGGCCACGATCGCCGAGATCACCTGATAGCCGCCGCTGTGGCCCGAAAGCAGGATTTGGCCGATCGCGAATGATTTGTTGGTCAACGCCGATTTCTGGCGCAGCGTGTCGGCCACCTCCGCCATGAACCGCTGGAAGCCGCCGGGATCCTCCAGCTTCCCGCCAAAGGAATCCGGGGCGTTGCGCGGGCCCTGGGGAACGACCAGCACCGCGTTGCGCTGGCTTTCGATGAGTTGCTCGATGAGCTGATAGCGGGTCAGGACCCCTTCCACCTGGTTCTTCCAGCCGTGGAAGTGGACGATGAAATCAATTTTGCCCGTCTCGCGGAAGCCTTGGGGGATAAAGATGGCCACCGTATTGTCAGAATAATGCTCCCGGGCGGGAAAGAACTGCTCTTTGTAGCGGTGGCCCTCGGCGCGCCGGGGATGCGGAAACGGCGCGGCAGCCAGCGGGGCCAGGATCAGTTCGCCCTGGCTGGCGTAGCGTTGAGGAAGAGTTTCGCCGCCCGCAATCAAGGTGCTGCAGCCCAACCAAAATGCCCATAACCGGTTCATGAGTTCCGGGACAGGATGCCCGATTGCCGGCGCTGGCAAAAGCAGATTATGCGGGGCGCGGGCCGCCGCTTATCCGGAAGCCGGGTTCCGCGGGCCGGGGGGCCGGGCGCGCCCGCCGGATTTTGCGCCGGTCTCCGTGCCAAAACTGGACACCCGTGTCTGACGATTGGAACCCGCTCGCCCGGGCGCGGGGAAAATCTGCCGGAGTAGGGCCGTTTTGGCAAACTGGCCGCAAGTTTGCTTCAAAGGAGCCGTTTGACGCGGAAATGAATCAACGCGTAGCAGCCCCGAACGGGTAACAGCAGAATTCGCATGGCCACCACATTAAGTTCGAGTGAACGGGCTCAACTGGCGCAGACCGTTGAGATGTTTGAGGGCATTACGCAGGCGGAACCCCACGATTACCAATCGCTGGAGATTCTCAAAGAAGCGTATTCCAAGCTCAACCAGGAAAAGGATGTCATCAACACGTCCAAGCGCATTGCCCAGGCCTATGTGCAACTGGGCCAGTTCGCTTCGGCAAAGCTCGAATATGAGGCCATCCTGCAGCGCTGTCCGGACGATGCGGAAGCCAAAACGGCTTTGCAGGAAATTGCCAGCCAGGCGGACAACCTTCCCGCGGAGCCGGCCGCGCCCCTCGAAATCGCGCCCGCCGCCTTGCGGGTTTCCGCGGCGCCCGCCCCGGCCGCCCCCGCGGCGGGCCAAGCGGCGCCCGGCGACGTCGAGGACGGGCGGCAAACGATGTATAAACTGTTTGTCGAAAGCCGGATCATCGCCCCCGCCGATTTCGGGCTGTGCTGGCCGGTGGTGGATCCGCGCGTCGCGCCCGAGGGCGTCATCGAGCCCTTTATCCAGGCGCTGGCCGACCGCAACATCCTGCCGGCGGACCAGTCGCTGAAAATCCTGTCCGACCAGTCGCGCTGCGCGTTTATCCCGCTCAACACCTACGACATTGACATGGATCTCGCGCGCCGGTTTTCCGCGGCGACGTGCCGCCGCTGGTGCGTGCTGCCCTTCGACCGGATGAGCAAGTCGGTGCTGGTGGCCACCGCCAACCCCTTCAACCACCAGGCGGGCAAAGAACTGAGCAAGGCCGCCGGCAGCCGGCTGCTGTGGTACCTGGTGCCGCCGCACGAACTCATTATCAATCTCCGCAAAGCCTTCCGCTAAACCCATGCCTCCGGTCAAATCATTTGGCGAACGCATCGTTGACGTCCTGGTCGAAGACAGCTTGCTCACGAGCAAGCAGGTCGCGGAAATACTCGAACTGCAGAAGAAGGAAGGCACCCGCCTGCTCGAGCTGCTGTTGAAAAAATCCTACGTCACCGATCTGGACATGGCGGTGGCGATGGGGCGCGTGCTCAACATCCCGCCCATCAACCTGGCGCACCTCAACATCCCCCTGGAAGTGGCCAACCTCCTTCCGCGGGAAATCGCCCACAACCATAAGGTGGTGCCCGTCTCGCGGCTGGAAAACAAGCTGTTCCTGGCCATGGCCAACCCGCTCAACGTCCTGGCCCGCGACGACGTGCGCGACATCACCCGGATGGAAGTGGCCATGCTGATCGCCCCGGAAAAGGCGATCCAGGACAAGCTGGCCCAAATTGACGCCGTCCGGGGCGGCAGCATCGAGGACATCATCCAGGACGCGCAGAAAAAGGCCATTGCCGACGAGGACGCGGACAACGTGGAGGTGTCCCGGGAAGCGATCGAGGAGGTCAACCTGGACGAACTGGCTGCGTCCACCGAAGAGGCGCCCGTCATCAAGCTGGCCAACCTCATCCTGGTCCAGGCGGTGAAGGACCGCGCCAGCGACGTGCATATCGAGCCGTTCGACAAAACGCTGCGGCTGCGCTACCGGATTGACGGGGTATTGGTGGACGCCACCCCGCCGCCCAAACAAATGCAACTGGCCCTGGTCTCCCGCTTCAAAATCATGAGCAGCCTGGACATCGCGGAACGCCGCCAGCCGCAGGACGGCCGCATGCGCATCCGCGTGGGCGGCAAGGACTACGACCTGCGCGTTTCCATCATGCCCACGGTGCACGGGGAAAAGGTGGTGCTCCGCCTTCTGGACAAGGCCAACCTGTCCGCCAGCATAGACAAACTGGGGCTGGACCCGGATACGTTCCAGCAGTTCAAGACGGCCATTGATGCCCCGCACGGGTTGATCCTGGTCACCGGCCCGACGGGGTCCGGCAAAACCACGACCCTGTATTCCGCGCTCAACGAACTCAACGACCCGGTTTACAATATCGTGACCGTAGAGGACCCGGTCGAGTTCCAGATTCCCGGCATCAACCAGGTGCCGACCAAAAAGGAAATCGGGCTGACCTTTGCCAACGTGCTCCGCTCGATCCTCCGCCAGGACCCCGACATCATCATGATCGGTGAAATCCGGGACACGGAGACCGCCGAAATCGCCATCGAAGCGGCCCTGACCGGCCACCAGGTCCTGAGCACGATGCACTGCAATGACGCCCCCGGCGCCATCACCCGGCTCGACGACATGGGCATTGCGCCGTTCCTGATTTCCTCGTCCGTCATCCTCGCCTGCGCCCAGCGCCTGATGCGCCGCATTTGCTCCCACTGCAAAGAGCCGGTCACTTACCCGGCCAAGATGTATCAGGACCTGAATATAGACCCCAGCATCTTTGACGGGGTCACGCTCTACCGGGGGCGGGGATGCGAGCGCTGCAAGAATTCCGGCTACGCCGGCCGCATGGCCATCATTGAGGCCATGACCATCAGCGACGAAATCCGCAAGCTCATCATCGCCCGCGCGAACTCGCGCGAGATCGGCAAGGTCGCCATCGGCCAGGGCATGCGCACGCTGCGCATGGTGGCGCTGGACCGCGCCCAGGAGGGTATTTCCACCCTGGAGCAGGTGCTCGTGCTGACCTCCACCCATTGACCCGCCGCCCCGCGCCCGGCGCGCCCTCCGGCGTTTCCCGGGCCCCGGCCGCTTACCGGGCCAGCCCGGCAATCTGCCGTTCCGTCAGCGCGGCGTCGTACAGGCGCAAGTCCCGGAGGCTGCCGCGGAAATAATCGTTCGGGCCGAACCCGATTTTCAGCGGCTGCGCCAGCGCAAGGTCATACGGGGCGGAGTCGAACCGGGCCGAGACCGCCACGCGTCGGCCGTCCAGGTAAAGCGCGAGCCGGCCGCCGCCCCGCCGGGCCGCCAGGTGATGCCAGCCGGGGGAAAGCGCGCGGTCATGCGTCACGTTGCGCCCGGCTTCGAGGGAAAAAACCCGGCCGCCGGGCAGCGTGCCGCAAAAGAGCCGGCCCTGAAACTCGCTCATCGTCCACGCGCGGCGGTAGGTGACCTTCGGCGTTTGATCGAGCCTGCCAACCGGGCGCCAGTTTCCCGGGCGGTCGAGCCGATAAACCTCGGCCAGCGGCAGGCTGCCGGCGTAGAGCATCCCGTTATGCACCAGCATCCCCATGACTTCGAGTTCGCCGCCCAGCCGACCCAGGTCCTCCCAGTTATGGTCGCCGCGATACCCGTACACCCGCCCCGTCTTCCACGTCCCCACACAGAGGCGGCCTTCGTAAATGGCGAAAGAGTAAGTTTGCGTGTTTTCCAGCGGCCCCACCTGGCCGCAATCCGTCCAGCCGGTTCCGTCGAAACGGAATACATGCGCCTCATCGTAGCTCGACGCGAAAAGCTGGCCGTCATACACGCACAGGGCGAGCACGCGCCTGCCGGGCGTGGGCAGCGCGGTCCAACGCCGCCCGCCCTCGAAACGGAAAAACCCCGCCGGCGGATAAAGCGCCGAGGCGTAAAGCTGCCCGCGATAAACCACCAGCCCGCCCACCGTCTCGCTGCCGGGCAACGGGCCGCAGTCCTCCCAGGCCTGGCCGCCCCGGTAGCGAAAGACTTTCCCCCCGGCGTTGGTATTCGGGGATTCCGGCAGCGCCGAGCCGGCCAGGCGATACCGCGAGACCCCGGCGTAGAGCGCGCCCTGGAACTCCGCCAGCGCGGAGACGGCATTGCACGGGGCCGGGGGGCCGCAATCCACCCAGTTCGTGCCCCCGCCAAACCGATACACGCGCCCGGCCCGCCCCGGGGCCGGTTCGCAGGTGGCGGCATAGAGTTCGCCGTCATGCGTGGCCAGTCCGAAAATCAGGACGGCCTCGCCCGGCCGCCCGTGGTCGGTCCAGTGCGGCTCCAGCCGCCCGTCATCAATGCCAAAGTGAACCGTGCGCGCGTTCGCCTGGCTCGTAGTCACGCCCGCATTCAGCGAAATGCGGAAATTGAATCCGCGCCGGGTCGCCGGGTCAAACCGGCTCACAATGTCCCCAAACACGTCGTCCTGCTCCGCTTCCGCCGGCAGGCGCACCCAGGCGGCGAGGGTGAAGTCGCCGGTTCCCAGCCGCAGCGACGGCGACGGCGGCACCTCCAGCCAGCTTTGCCGCCCGTCGAACTGCGCCGACTTCCGGTGCTCCGCCGTGGCAAAGCGCACCGCGTGCGGGATTCCGTGGTTGCCGTTCCCGGAAGCATCACGGCCGTCCTTCGTTAATTTCCAGTGCGCGAGCAGCCGGGCCTTGCGGGCCGCCGGGGCCCGGCCAGGCACCCCTTCTCCTCCCGCGCCCGGGGGCGGCGCAGATCGGGCGGGCGGGGACGGCATAGCTGCCAGGAGCAGCGCGAGCGGGAGCAGCAGCGATCGTTTCATGCCGCGGCTAAGTTTGCGGCGGCGCCCGCCGGCTGTCCAGTTCGCAAAGGACGGCGCCGGCGGACGCGCCGCGCCGTTCGGAGGGAGCCGCCCCGCCGCCCGCCCCGGCCCGCCGGAGCGGTGAGCCGCCCGGGCTTTCGTTAACGATCGGGGGCTTTTGCCTTTTGTCCTCCGGCCGGTTGTGGTTTTCTGCCGCCGTGAGCCCGCGAGTATTCTGCAAAACCCGGCCCGGCGCGTCCGGCCGAAGAGTCTTTCACCCACTGGCGGAAACCTCCGCGCCCCGGCGAAAAATCGTTTGGCGCGGCCTCGCGTTCCTCCTCGCCGCACTGACGCCCGCCGTCGGCGCGGCGCCGGTCATGCGCACGATGAAGACCGCCAGTGCCGGAGTCCCGCTGCTGGCCAACGGCGGCTTTGAGGAAACTCACGCGGGCAGGCCGGTTTCCTGGACGGCCTGGCGGCAGGGCGGCCGCCTCGCGCCGGGCGAGGGACGCCAGGGCACGCACGGCGTCATGTGCGAACGCCGGGACGGCGGCGGCGAATATGGCTTCAGCCAGACGCTCACGCTCAACCGGACCAACGTCGCGCCCTTCATCATTCGCGGCTGGAGCAAGGCCGAGCAGGTCAGCGGCAGCCCCGACGGCGGCTACGCGCTCTACGTGGACATTCTCTACACGGACGGCACCCCGCTCTGGGGCCAGACGGCCAGCTTCAACTGCGGCACGCATGATTGGGAGCAGCGCCAGTTTATTCTGCTGCCGGATAAACCGGTCCGGTCGCTGACCTTGCACTGCCTCTTTCGCGGGCACACAGGCAAGGTCTGGTTCGATGATGCCGCCGTCGAGGAAGTGGCCGCCCCCGCGGGCGCGTTTCTGTTTCAAGGCGTGCCGCTCCAGCCAAGCCCGCGGGAAGAACCGCCCCGCCGGGCCGCCCCCACCCGGCTCGCCACCCGCGACGGGCTGAAACTGATCCTGCGCGGCGACGCGTCCGCGTCCCTGCGGGTCGGGCGAACGGAACTCGGGAGCCACGCGCCCGCGGGCTTCCTGGTCCGCGACTTCGCCGCGGGTTCGGACTTCTACGGCTTTGCGGCGGAGGGAAGCTGCGCCGAACTGGGGCTGCGGCTGGCGGCGGACTTCCACGCGGGCGCGGATCATATCGCGGTGAGCGGGCGCCTCACCGACACCACCGGCCGCGACCGCGCGGTGACCTTGCTCTTTGCCCTGCCGCTGGACGCCACCGGCTGGCACTGGGGCGACGACGCGCGCCAGAGCCGGCGCATTGAAGGCGGCGGCGAATTCGCCAATACCGTCAACCTGCGGAGCGGGGCCAACGGCAAAATGTCGCTCTATCCCCTGGCGGCGGTGTGGAACGAACGCGCCGGGCTGGCGCTGGGGCTGGACATGGATCACCCCGCCCAATACCGGCTGGTCTATCATGCCGGCACCCGGCAATTCTTTATCGCCTACGACTTCGGCCTGGTCCCGGAGACCGCCCGGTTTCCCGGCGGCGCCGATTTCCGGTTCGTGATCTACCACTTTGACCCGCGCTGGGGCTTTCGCGCGGCGCTGCAAAAGTATTACGACCTCTTCCCCCGGCACTTCGTCCGCCGCGTCCAGCGCGAAGGCCTTTGGATGCCGTTTACCGACATCGCCCGCGTGCCCAACCCCGCGGATTTCGGCTTCGCCTTCCAGGAGGGCGCGCCCAATGTCGCGTTCGACGACCGGCACGGCATTGCCAGCTTCGTCTATGTCGAGCCGATGAGCTACTGGCTGGCGCTGCCCGCCGACGCGCCCCGCACCTACGCCAGCGCCCTGTCGGTCCTGACCAACGACCTGCGCGGCGCCCGGGGCGCGGAAAAGGCTGAAATGGCCGCCGCCACGCTCACCAGCGGCATCCGGGATGCCGCCGATCAGTTCGCGCTTTACCTCGTCAAAGCTCCCTGGTGCGACGGCGGGGTCTTCACGCTCAACCCGGACCCGGCCATTCCGGCGTCGCCCGAATATCCCTTCACCAAGGCGGGGGTCATGCACCGCCAAATCGAGGCCGCTTTCCGCCGGCATCAGCCCGCCGCCACCAACACCACCCCGGGGGCCGGCCTGGACGGCGTCTATCTGGATTCGCTGGAGATGTCCAGCGCCGAGCTGAACTACCGCCGTGAACATTTCCGCACCGCCCAGGCGCCGCTGGTGTTCGACCGGGAAGGCCGGCCCTGCCAACTGATGATCTTCAACACCTGGACCTTCGCGCGCGAACTTGCCCGCCAAATGCACGACCGCGGCAAGCTGGTCTTCGCCAACTCCGTGCTCTGGCGGTTCGCCTTCCCCGCCCCGCTCCTGGATGTGCTCGGCACGGAGGTCAACTGGCTCTCCCAGGGCGAGTATCATCCGGACACGGACGCGGTGATGAACTTCCGCCGCGCCCTTTGCCGCCAAAAGCCCTACTGCCTGCTGCTCAACACCGACTATGCAAAGTTCACTCCCGACCGGGTCGAACGCTTTTTCCAGCGCTGCTTGTTTTACGGTGTGTGGCCCGGATTCTTCGACCCGGAAGCGGCCTCCAAAGACCCCTATTGGGCCTCCGGCAATAAGTGGTACGAACGCGACCGCCCGCTGTTTAAGAAATACATCCCCTGGTTCCGCCAGCTCACCGCCGCCGGCTGGCAGGCCATCCCCCATGCCACCTGCGATAACCCCCGGATCCAAATCGAACGCTTCGGCCCGGATCCCGGCGGCGCCGTATGGCTGACGCTGTTTAACGACACGCCCCATCCCCAGACCGGGGTGATCACCGCCGATCTGAAGGCGCTGGGCCTGAAGCGGCATCCCCGTGCGCGAATGTTGCTTTCCGGCACCCCCGCCAAACCCCAGCCCGGCGGCTGGCAGGTCTCCCTCTCTTCCCAGCAGGCCGAAATCCTGTGCCTGGCCTCCGAATCCCGCCATTTCCAGGGCCAAACGGACTAAAACCTCTGATTTGCTAACCGCCGCCCTTGGAGTCACTTATGGCTACCATCCCGCTGTGTACAAGGGGTGTACAAGGGGTGCTCAAGCGGTGCCCGGCAGAGGTACAACCAAAAACCCTATGTACCCCCGGTGAGCATCCCTTGTACACCCCTTGTACACGGCTCTTTGAGAGCGGGAAATGGGCTGTTTGGGCGGGGAAACCCGGGGGCGGGAGGGGGAACCCTGCGGGGGGCTTTGGTTTCGGGGCGTTGGGGAATCAGGGGGTGTGCGTCCGTTCGCCCGCCGGGGTTGGGGTTGCCGAAAGCGGGCGGTTGGTGGGGTTGGGGTGCCGGTTCGGGGTGGAAAGGGCGCGGCATGGGGCGGTTCGCATGATTGACTTGGCAGGGGGGGCTGTTAGCCTTGGGACGTCCGCATGGCAAGAAAGGCTTCCAGATTTCGGCAGATTTGCGAGGACGCGCGGGCGCTGTTGGACGAGCGGGCACCCCGGGCGCTGACTGACTTCTCGAAGTGGCAGCGGTTTGCGCACTTCTGGATTCTGGTGGGCCGGAGTTTTGTCCGGAACCGCTGTCCGGTGCGCGCGTCGGCGCTGTCGTACGTGACGGTGCTGGCGCTGATTCCGATGCTGGCCGTGGTCATGAGCATCTCCAGCGCCCTGCTCAAGCAGGAAGGGGAGGAGCAGATAGACCGGTTTATTGATCAGTTTGTGACCCGCATCGTGCCGCCGGCCACATTCCACACCAACCGGGAAAGCGCGTCTCCGCAGGCCCTTAATCCGCCGGCGGCGACCAACCTGGCGGTGGTTGCGCCGGACGGTTCGCCCCCGGCGGTCAACAGCCTGGTTCCGGCCGACCGCGGTGGCGAGACGAATTCGAGCCTGCTGCCCTCCCTGATTCAGGATGATCGGGCGGTCAAGGCCCGGCGCGCGGTGGCGCGGAATATCCATGATTTCATTCAAAACACCCGCAGCGGCACGCTGGGGATTACGGGCAGCATCCTGCTGATCTTCATGGCGATTTCGATGCTCAGCCGGATAGAAGACACGTTTAACGATATTTGGGGGGTGGCGCGCGGGCGAAGCTGGTTCACGCGCATCGTGCTGTATTGGGGCGTGATCACCCTGGTGCCCCTGCTGCTGATCGTCGCGCTGGGGCTGGCGACGGGGCCGCATTTGGCGGGCACGCGGGAGTTTTTGACGGCGATGCCGGTGGTAAGCAAACTGACTTTCCAGTTCCTGCCGGTGGTGGTTTTATGCCTCAGTTTCACCTTGTTTTACGCGCTTATGCCCAACACCCGGGTTCGCTGGCCGGCGGCGCTGGCGGGCGGTTTGACGGGCGGGCTTCTGTTTCATTTGAATAATTTGATCAGCGTGCTCTATGTCTCGCGCATGGTGACCACCAGCAAGATTTATGGCAGCCTGGGGCTGGTGCCGGTGTTTATGATCGGCATGTATTTCTCCTGGCTGATTCTTTTATTTGGCGGGCAGGTGGCCTATGCCTGGCAAAACCGGGCCACCTATCTCGACGAACGGCAGGCGGAGAACATCAACCAGCGCGGGCGCGAGTTTGTGGCGCTGCGGTTGATGACCTGCATCGGCGAACGGTTCACGCAAGGCGCGCCGCCGCCCAATGCCCTGGAGATAGCCGAGGGGCTGGCGGTGCCGACCCGCCTGGTCAAGCGCATCACGCAGACCCTCGCCGCCGCGCGGCTGGTGACGGAGACGGCGGGGGCCGAGCCGGCGTATCTCCCGGCGCGCCCGCTGGACCAGATCACCTGCCATGATGTTCTCCTGGCCATGCGCGCCAGCCAGGGACAGGAATGCGCCACGCGGGACGAGCCGGCGCGGGCGGAGGTTTACGGCGAGTTTCACCGGATCGGAGAAGCCGAGCGGCAGGCGGCCACGGCGGTGAGCTTGCAGGCGCTGGTCAACCGGGCGCAGCGGTTGAAGCAACTGCCCGGCCCGGCCCGCCCGGCGGCCGGGGAATAGGCATTGGCCGGCGGATGGCCCGGCCGGGGCGGGGGGCCGGAGCGCCGGATTATCGAAACGTCCTTGCCGCCGGGGGTGTTTGGCTTTATGGTAGCCTCGTGTGCGAGCCGAACAAAGGCGGGGGGATAGCGAAAGGCATCTGCCTTTGCCTCCCCCGGGCCGGGGCCGGGTCGTCTTTTGAAAGCTGACGCTGTCGTTTCTGCCGCCACGGGCATTTTTTATGATTATTGGCGTTCCGAAAGAAATTAAGGATCACGAGTACCGGGTGGGATTGATCCCCTCGGGGGCTTATCAACTCATCAAGCGCGGGCACCGGGTGGTGGTGGAGCGCAACGCGGGGGCCGGAGCCGGCTACTCGGACGCCGAGTATGTTCAGGCGGGCGCGACCCTGGTTAACGACCATGCGGCGGTTTTCGAGCAAGCCGGCCTGGTGGTGAAGGTCAAGGAACCGCTCCCTTCCGAATACGAGCTGCTCCAGCCCGGGCAACTCCTTTATACCTACCTTCACCTGGCCGCCAGCCAACCGCTGACGGAGGCGCTGATGAAGGCCCGGATCACCGGCCTGGCTTATGAGACCATCGAGGTCAATGGCCGGCTGCCCCTGCTGGAGCCCATGAGCGAGATTGCCGGGCGCATGTCCGTCCTGGTCGGCGGCTATTTCCTGGGGAAGCATAAAAACGGCAGCGGGGTGCTGCTGGGGGGCGTGCCGGGGGTGTTGCCCGGCAAGGTCGCGGTGCTGGGGGGCGGGACGGCCGGCATCAACGCGGCGCGGCGGGCCCAGGGCATCGGCGCGGACGTGACCATTCTGGAGGTGGACCTGGAGCGGATGCGGTTCCTGGACATCACGCTTAACACCGTCCACACGCTGTATTCGAACGAGGTCAACCTGCTCGAGTTGCTGCCTTCGGTGGATTTGCTGATCGGCGCGGTGCTGGTGCCGGGGGCCAAGGCGCCCCGGTTGGTGCGCCGGGACATGCTGCGGCGCATGCGGCCGGGCAGCGTGCTGGTGGACATTGCGATTGACCAGGGCGGGTGCGCCGAAACTTCGCGCCCCACCACGCACGATCACCCGGTATTTGTCGAGGAGGGCGTGGCGCATTATTGCGTCGCCAACATGCCCGGGGCTTATGCCCGCACGGCGACGCAGGCGCTGACCACCGCCACTTACCGCTACCTGGAGCTGATCGCGGACCGCGGGCTGGCGGAGGCGTGCCAGTTGGAGCCGGGATTGGTGGGGGGGATCAACGTGATGGGGGGCAAGCTCACCCATAAGGCGGTGGCCGAGGCGCATGAGCTGGCCTGCTCGCCGCCCGTGCTCTGAGGCGCTCGCCGCCCCGGAGGTTTCCGTTTTTCATTCCGATAATGAAGGCCCCAATTCCCGATAATGAGGCGCAGCGCCTGGCGGTTCTAAAGGAATATCACGTCCTGGGCACGGGCGCCGAAGAGCCGTACGACGACATCACCCGGCTGGCCGCCATCTTGAGCCGGGCTCCGTTCATCGCCATCACCCTGCTGGACGAGTCCCGGTATTGGATCAAGTCAAAGGTCGGGCTGGAGCGGCAGGAGGGGCCGCGCGATGCGGCGTTGTTCTGCTCCTACGCCATCCTTCAGTCCACGCCCCTCATCGTGCGGGATGCGCGCAAAGACGCGCGGTTCGCAACCAGCGCCATGGTGGTGCGCCCGCCGCACATCTGTTTCTATGCCGGGTTTCCGCTGATCAACCCGGAAGGGTTTGCCCTGGGCGCCCTGTGCGTGCTGGACCGCAAGCCCCGGGTGCTTTCGGCCCGGCAAAAGGAGGGCCTGCTGATCCTGGCGCGGCATACCATGGCGCAGTTGGAGCTGCGGCGGGTTTCCGATCGCATGGCGAACCTGCTGGAGAATATCAAGCTGCTGCAGGGGCTGCTGCCCATTTGCGCCTGGTGCAAGCGCATACGCGATGACGACGGCTACTGGCAGCAGGTGGAAAGTTATGTTCGCCAGCACCTGGGGACCGGGTTTACGCACGGCATCTGCCCCGACTGCCTGGAAAAGCTGCGCCCGAACAAGCCGAAGGAGAAGGCGTAAGCCGCCCCGGCCCGCGTGGCCGGGTGGGCGCGTTAACCGGCTTTCCCCGCCGCCAGGCTGCTCACCGGCCGGCCCTGGTTGGGGAGCACCTGGATGGCCCGGTCGTCGTAATAGCGGATCAGGTCGTAGTCCTTCTGGTGGGTGACCTCCAGCCGGCCCAGCCCGTGCCGCTCCGTCCAGGCCTGAATAATCGGGATGCTCTCCGGCTCGCAAGCCCGGGCGGAGAAGATTTTCACCGTGACCCCCGCCGCCAGGAGGCTCTTGACGCGCGCGATCATTTCCGGAACCGGCTCGCCCAGCGGGTAGGGCGGCTGGAAATGGTCTGCCGCATCGTCGCGCGCCAGGGTGCCGTCCAGGTCCACGCCGATCCACTGATGCCGGGCGATGAACACCGGTTCGGCGCCCGGATCCAGGGTGGCCCAGACGCCGGGCTGGCCGTGCGCGTCGCGCGCCGTTTCTATTTGCAGCGGTCCCATGGGGAAACACTGGAGCCCGTCGGCGGGAAGTCCATCCGAATCTGCCGTCAAAGCGGCACGGGCCGGCCCGGCTCGTCCACCGCCACATAGACCACTTCGGCCTGGGTCACCCGCATGGTCTCGCGGGGCGGCTGGCTGCGTTTGGCGTCCACCGTCACCCGCACCGTCACCGAGGTGGTGCCAATTTTTACGGTCTCCGTGTAGAAGCTCACCAGGTCGCCGACGAAGACCGGCGCGATAAACTTGACCTCATGCATGGCCACCGTCACGAGCCGTTTCTCCGAATGCCGGCGCGCTTCGACGGCGCCCGCCACGTCAATGTGGCTCAGGATAATGCCGCCGAAGATGGTGCCCATCGAGTTGGTGTCGCGAGGCATCATCACGACCCGAATGGCGGGTTGCAAGCTGGCCGTTTGGTTCATCCTTCCAGCATGCCTCAAACGAACGCCGTTGGCCAGTTCTTGCGGCGGGGGGTGGCGTTGCTTCCGTGTTTTTCCGCCCGGCCGGGGCCTGCACGTTCCGGCTCGCGGGGAGCCGGGAGCCCGGGGGCGGATCCCATTTTTCCCGGCGAGGGCCGCGCGCGGGGAAGCTGCGCGTCGCCGGTTGAAAAAGCCAAACCCGCCCTGGCTGCCTGGAGCACAAGGCGGGTTTGAACTGAAGGGAACTTAAGGTTTTGGGATTACTTCACAATGCGGCGGAAGCAGCCCAGTCCCACCATGAACATGCCCAGCAGAGCCGCCGTGGCGCCGCTATCGGGAACCCGAGGATCGGGATTGGGATCGGGCAGCGGATTTCCATTCACCTCGAGCACGGACTTGGCGAGGCTGACCGCCCAAGTATCAAACCTATGGGTGCTATCAATATCCATCCAGACCTGCAGGCCGCTCAGAATATCGTCATAGAACTCAGGCCCCAGCACAAACGTCGTGTAGGACCACTGGTTGTTCAGTCCCGACAACGTCCCGAGCAGCGTCTTTACGCCATTATTGTAAGCATAAATGTTATCCACCTGACCCGACGGCCAATCAACGTCAAAGGCGCTGATGCTCAGGGTGGCAGAAGTAATGGTGCCCACACTGGCGAATGGCGCGCCGCTGTGCGTCCATCCCCAGTCCTCATTCCACCACCGATAATAGGGGGCGCTCAGCTTGACGCTATCACTTGGAGTGAAGTAGCCCGTCGGCGCCTGCACAACGTCAATGGCGCTAATACTAGTGATGGCGTTTGCCGTGCTTCCCAGCATCAGCAAGGCACCGGCCGTAACCGCGAGGAATAACAGTTTTTTCATAGCTTTCTTAGTCTTCTACCGTATCTATTTTCGTGATCTCTTGTTCTGCCCCCATTTCCGGTCACGTCGGCAACGGGTGCCGTCCCACTCTCTAATTATTTTTAGGACGACATAAAATTAAGCAGTTAATATACCAGCAAGCTATTTGATGGCTTCGAAAAGAGATTTAAAGTAAATATAAACTGTTTAATATCAGTGAGTTATAGCGTTAGTATGTTTTTATTTTTTGTGTATTTAACAAGGAATATATTATCTCTCAAAATGTAAGGGAAACCGACGTTTTTCGGTGGGTTGAGCGGGGTGGATTTTATAAGTGACGTAGCATCAGCGGCTTACGGTAAAATATAAACGTGAATTATTGTGTAAGATTTCCCAGATAAGTTCGCTGCTGTAGCAGGGGGTAAAGTCAGTGTTAGTGGATAGTGGTGGTAAGGAGTAAGAAAGCGTGAATTGACCCCTGTTTTTCGGCCCAGGCGGACAGTATTAGTGAGGCTCACGGTTGAGGTTCGAGGCGTCTGGGGGGCGCAAGAATGCATTTTTACCCTCGACCGCCGGAGGCGGGTTTCTGAGAATGGCTCCATGAATTTGAGGCCTGAATCCGAGAAGCTTTTTGCCGAGGCGTTAAAGTATATCCCCGGGGGGGTCAACTCGCCGGTGCGGGCTTTCCGCGCGGTGGGGGGCCAGCCGTTCTTTGTCAACCGGGCGCAGGGGGCGCGTGTGTGGGACGTGGATGGCAATGAATACCTGGATTATGTCGGCACCTGGGGGCCGGCGATTCTCGGGCATGCGCATCCCCGAATCATTGAGGCGGTGCGCACGGCGGCGATGGCCGGGACGAGTTTTGGCATCCCGAACCCGCTCGAGGTGCGGCTGGCGAAGCTGATTTGCGCCTGGGTGCCGAGCGTGCAAAAAGTGCGGCTGTGCAACTCGGGCACCGAGGCGACGATGTCGGCCATTCGCCTGGCGCGCGGGTTTACGCGGCGGGACCTGATTATCAAGTTCGACGGGTGCTATCACGGCCATGCGGACTCGCTGTTGGTCAAGGCCGGCTCGGGCGCGCTGACCTTTGGGGCGCCCGACAGCGCCGGGGTGCCGGCGGCGTTCACGCAGCACACGCGGGTCCTGCCGTTTAACGATCCGGAGGCCGTCAAGGCGGCTTTTGCGGCGCATAAAGGCCAGGTTGCGGGGATTATTCTGGAGCCGGTGCCGGGCAACGCGGGGTTGTATCTGCCTCAGCCGGGTTACCTGGAGTTTCTGCGCGAAATCACGGCGGCCAACGGCGCGCTGTTGATCTTCGATGAAGTGATGACCGGGTTCCGCCTGGCGCGCGGGGGCGCGCAGGAGCGTTTTGGCATCACGCCGGATCTGAGCTGCTTTGGCAAAGTGATTGGCGGCGGGCTGCCGGTGGGCGCATTTGGCGGGCGCGCGGAGATCATGGATCATCTCGCGCCGCTGGGGCCGGTGTACCAGGCGGGCACGTTGAGCGGAAATCCGCTGGCGATGGCGGCGGGGCTGGCGGCGCTGGAGGAACTGGCGGCCAGCGATGCCTATGCGAAGCTGGAGCAGCTCGGCGCGGCGCTCGAAGCCGGAATGAGGGCGGCCGCCCGGGCTGCCGGCGTGCCGATGCAATTCCAGCGTTGCGGCTCCCTGTTTTGCGGCTACTTCACCGCCGGGCCGGTGCGCAATGTGAGCGAGGCGCTGGCGAGCGACCGGGCGCGGTTCGGGAAATACTTTCACGGCCTGCTGGCCGAGGGCATCTATCTGGCGCCGTCGCCGTTCGAGGCGGGTTTTCTCTCAACGGCGCACACGCCGGCGGACATCGAGCGAACGGTGGCGGCGGCGGGCCGGGTGCTGGCGGCGTTGTGAGGGGCGGCGGCCCGGGTGGTTTTTGTGCGTGGCCCGGGCGCCAGTTTGCGGCAAACTGGCGGCATGCGCATTCTTGCGATAGACCACGGCAGCCGGCGTATCGGCATTGCCGTCAGCGATGAGCTGAAGCTGATCGCCCAGCCGCTGGAGTTTATTCCGGCGGAACCCTTCACGGATTTTCTGGCGCGGCTCCAGGAGCTGCTGCGGGAAAAAGAGGTGGAGTTGATCCTCGTCGGCCTGCCGCGGAACATGGACGGCAGCCACGGTCCGGCGGCGCAGAAGGTGCAGGAATTCGTCGCCGCGCTGCGGGGGCATGTTGGCGTGCCGATTCGAACCTGGGATGAGCGGCTGACTTCAGCCCAGGCCAACCGCCTCCTGATCCAGGGCAACGTCCGGCGGGAAAAACGCAGGGAGAAGGTGGACCAGATGGCCGCCGCCATTCTTTTGCAGAGCTACCTGGATGGCCTGGCTGGCTGAATCCGGTTGCGCTGCGATTTGATTGCGGCTAAGGGAAAGCCATGGTTATCACGCGCCTTGGTTGCGGCTTGCGCCGGATGCCCGGCCGGACTGGTCCCCGGGGGTTCCGTCCGGCGGAGCGCCGGGGGGCGGGGACTGCGGCCATCTCTCCGAGCCGCGGGAACTGGCGGCGCGAGTTGCTTCGCGGGGGAGAAAGTGAATTATGAGAAAGCGCGGATCGGCGCGGCGTCAAACCGGGAAAGTCGAGGGGATGCGCCGGCCCCGGCGCCCGGAAACCGCTGTCCGCCCCGGGAACGCCCCGGTTTGCCCCGGCGCTTCGCCGGCCCGGATGAACCCGTTGAGGCTCAAGCTCACCATCGCCTACGACGGCACCGCCTACGAAGGCTGGCAGGCGCAGAAGATCGGCACCGGCGTGCAGGAGAAGGTCGAGGCGGCGCTGGCGAAGCTGTTTCCCAGCCAGCCCCGCGTGCATGGCTCCAGCCGCACGGATACGGGGGTGCATGCGCTGGGCATGGTGGCGCATTTGGAAATCCCGCGCGCCGAATGCCGGATGTCCCCGCGCAAGCTCGTGCTGGCGATCAACGCCTGGCTGCCCGAAGATGTGCGCGTGCTGGCCGCCGCCCGCGTCCCGCGGAGCTTTCACGCGCGGTTTGACGCGGCGGGCAAGCAGTATCGCTACTTTGTCTGGAATCACCCGGCGCAGAATCCCCTGGCCCGGCAGGTGGCGTGGCATGTGCCGCGCCCGCTGGATTTGCGCGCCATGCGGGCCGCCGTGCCGGGGCTGGTGGGGAAACACGATTTCCAATCCTTTGCCGCCAACCCGGGCTACGCCAGGGAATCCACCGTCCGCACGCTGACGCGCTGCGCCCTCCGGCGGCAAGGGCCGTGGCTGACCTTTATCCTCGAGGGAGACGGCTTTCTTTACCGGATGTGCCGGGGGATTGTGGGGACGCTGGTGCAGGTGGGCCTGGGCAAGTTTTCGGCGGAGGACGTGCGGCGGATGCTCGCCCGGCGCGACCGGCGCGTGGCGGGCATGACCGCGCCGGCGCACGGGCTGGTCTTGTGGAAAGTGCGCTATCCGCGGCAGCGGAGGGAAGCGAAGGGCGGCCCGGGCCGGTCCCGCTCCGGGAGGCGTAGCCGTGGCCCGGCGGCGGGCTAACCCATGCACGTAGTCCTGCTCGAACCGGAAATTCCGCCCAACACGGGCAACGTGGCGCGGCTATGCGCCGCCACCGGGAGCACGCTGCACCTGGTCGAGCCGCTTGGCTTCGAGCTGAACGACGCGCAGCTCCGGCGCGCGGGCATGGATTATTGGCAGCATGTCCAATGGCGCCGCTGGCCGGACTGGCCGGCGTTCCGGCAGGCATTGCCCCGGGATGCGCGTCTCTGGCTGGTGGAATCGAACGGTCCCCGGCTTTACACGGAAGCCCGCTTTGCGCCGCAGGATTACCTGGTCTTTGGCCGGGAGACGGCGGGTTTGCCGCGGAAACTCCTGCGCGAAAATCCCGATCACTGGCTGCGCATCCCGATGTTTCAGCCCCGCGCCCGGTCGTTGAACCTGTCGAATTGCGTGGCGCTGGTGCTGTTCGAGGCGCTCCGCCAGCAGGGTTTCCCGGGCGAGGTATGAGCCGGGGCGGAAACGGTGGCGGCGGAGGCCGTGCGCCCCGCCCGGCACTGCCCGCCTGGCTCAACGCTCCGTCTCGCTCTCCCGGATGCGCGACAGGACCTCCTCCGGTGTGGCGGCGGTCAGCAGGGCTTGCCGTAGTTGCGGGTCGCGCAGCAGGCGATTGAAGCGGGCCAGGATTGCCAGGTGCTGGGTCACGGTGGGCGCGACCAGCAGAAAGAAAAGCCGCGCGGGCTGGTGGTCAAGGGTGTCGTATGCAATCCCCTTTGGGTGCCGGCCAAAGACGATAATGGGCTGGTCCACGAGGCCCACGATCGCGTTGCGCGCATGGGGCAGGGCAACGCCGTCGCCAATGCTGGTGCTATGCAGTTGCTCGCGCTCATAGAGCGCGTTGAGCAGGGTCTGGCGGGCTTCCGGATTTTGGGCGAACTGCGGGATCTGGTTGACCAGTTCGGCGAGCACCGCATTCCGGTCCGTGCTTTGCAAATCCAGGTTGATGGTCGCCGGCGACAACAGTTCGCTCAGGACCACCGCATGCGAGTTCTTCATAACGCCGCTGACGGTAAAGGGCGGCGTTCGCCGGCGAAAGCAAATGTTTTTCCGCGCCCGGAAGCCGGGCCGGCAGCGAAGCGGGCTGCCGGAGGGAAGAACTGAAAAATGAGCGGCCCGGCCGGGACGCCTTTCCTGGCTCAAGCCGGCTCCACACCTTCGGAAACCCCGCCGCGGCCTTCCGGCTTGCTCCGCCGCATCCTCTTGGTCTCGCGGCATTTGCGCATCTTTTCGGCCTCCATCCCGCCGCAGTGTGGCGCACCCGCTTTATGAGTGTCCGGGCCCCGAAACGGGCCGTGCAAAAACAGGGCCAGATCCCGCGGCAAAAAAGCTGCCATTTGCGACTTGTCAAGCCGCGAGCCGGTGGTATGCTAGACGGCCTTTTATGAAAGAGAAAATACATCCGAAATATGAGGATGCGGAAATTCGCTGCGCGTGCGGCAATGTGATCAAGACCCGGTCCACCAAGCCGAGGATCATCGTGGGCATTTGCAACGTCTGCCACCCGTTTTACACGGGGCAGCAGAAATTTGTGGATACCGCCGGGCGCGTGGATAAGTTCCAGCAGCGCATGGTCAAGACCCAGGCGGCGCAGGCCCTCGCCGCGACGCGCAAGAAAAAGAAGCACTAACAGCCTTCCGTTTTTTCCGCCCGCAGGATGAAGCGTCTTTGCGGGCGGCTTTGTTTTGCGACATGGACTTGCGTCCTCAGATAGAGAAGTTCGCCCAGCGGTTTGCCGAGGTGGAGACGGCGTTGAGCGACCCGAAGGCGTTCAACAACCCACAACGCGCGCAGGAGTTGGGGAAGGAGTACGCCCGGCTCCGGGAACTCATGGGACAGGGGCAGGCCTATGCGAAAGTCGTGGCGGACCTGGCGGAAAACCGCGCCCTGCTGGAGGCGGAACCGGCGGAATCGGAACTGGCCCTGCTGGTCCGGGAGGAAATCACGCGGCTGGAGGCCGAGGAAAAGCGCCTGGGCCAGGAAATCCAACGGGGCATTTTGCCGCCCGATCCGGCTGACTCGCGCAACACCATTATTGAAATCCGCGCCGGAGCCGGGGGGCAGGAGTCGGCCTTGTTCGCCGCTGACCTCTACCGCATGTACACGCGATACGCGGAACAGCGCCATTGGAAGGTGGAAGACCTGGATTCCAGCGCCTCGGACCTGGGCGGCTACAAGGAAATCATCTTCCAACTCAACGGTTCCGATGTTTACCGGCGCCTGAAGTATGAGAGCGGCGTTCACCGGGTCCAGCGCGTGCCGGCCACCGAGGCGCAGGGGCGCGTCCATACGAGCACCTGCACCGTGGCGGTGCTCCCCGAAGCGCAGGAGGTGGAGATCGAACTCAAGCCGGAGGACCTGGAAATCACCGTCTGTCGCGCGTCCGGCCCGGGCGGGCAAGGGGTCAACACCACGGACTCCGCCGTGCAGGTGGTGCATAAGCCCTCCGGCACCATTGTGCGCTGCGCGGACCAGCGGTCGCAGCAGAAAAACCGGGCGCGGGCGCTCATGGTACTGCGCGCGCGACTGCTGGAGCGCAAGGTGGCGGAGGAGAACCGGAAATACGCCGACCAACGAAAAGAGCAGGTGGGTACCGGCGAGCGCAACGAGCGCATCCGCACTTACAATTTCCCGCAAAACCGTCTCACCGATCATCGCATCGGGCTGACGCTCTATAACCTGCCGGCGGTCATGGAGGGGGACCTTGACCCGGTGTTGGAGCCGCTGATGGCGCATGATTTGGAGACGAAGCTGGCGGCACTGGCCTCATAAGGCGCGCCACCGGCATCTGAAAACCAGGCTCACCAATGAACGCATCCCGACTCTGTCCGCCACCCCGCCCGCCCGGGGGGATCATTTTCGACTTCGACGGCACGCTGGCCGACACGATGCCGCTGCATTGGCAAACGTGGCGGCTCATTGCGGCGCGATATGGGCTGTCTTTTTCCCGCGAGCGGTTCTATTCCCTGGGCGGGGTGCCGGCGCGGGAAGTGCTCAAGATGCTGAGCGCGGAGCAGGGGGTGGCCCTGGATCCGGTGGCCGTGGCCCGCGAGAAAGAGGCGGCGTACCTGGCACTTATTGATCACGTGGAGCCGATTCCCCAGGTCGTCCGCGTGGCCCGGGAGCACTACGGACGGATTCCCCTGGCGGTGGCCTCCGGGGGCGCCCGGCCCGTCATCGAACGCATGGTGGATCACCTCGGCCTCCGGCACCTGTTCCGCGCGATCGTCACCCACGAGGATGTGGCGCGGCAGAAGCCGGCGCCGGACATCTTCCTGGAGGCCGCCCGCCGTATCGGCGTGCCGCCGCGAGCCTGCCGCGCCTACGAAGACACGGATTTGGGGATTCAGGCCATTCGCGCGGCCGGCATGGAGGCGGTGGACGTGCGGCAGTTGCTGGCGGCCGCGAACCAGCCAGCCCTGGCCTAATTAGCGCGCGGCGCGCGGTCGGAGGGCGGCGGCGTTTATCCCTGCCCCAGCTTGCGCGATTTCTCGGTCGCCGCGCGCACCGCGCTGATGAGCGTGCCGCGCAGCTTGCCTTTCTCCAATTCGTGCAGGCCCTCGATGGTGGTGCCACCCGGGCTGGCCACCATGTCCTTGAGCGCGCCGGGATGCAGGCCGGTTTCCAAGACCATCCGGGCGCTGCCCAGCACCGTCTGGGCCGCCAACCGCGTTGCGATCTCGCGCGGCAGCCCCGCGGCCACGCCGCCATCGCTCAGCCCTTCAATGAACAGGTAGCCATAGGCCGGCCCGCTGCCGCTCAGGCCCGTGACGGCATCCAGCAGCGTTTCTTTGACCGGGAGGGCCAGGCCGACGGCGGAAAAAAGCTGCTGCACCAGCGCGCCATCGGCCGGGTGCGCGGCTTTGCCCAATGCGAACGCGGTGGCCGAGGCGCCGATCAACGCCGGGGTGTTCGGCATCACGCGGATAAGCCGGGCCCCGGCGCCCAGGCCGGCTTCGAGCCGGGCGAGCGGGATGCCGGCGGCGATGGAAATCAGCAGGTGCCGGGAGGTGAACCGATCGCGAATGTCATCCAGCACCGCCGCCACTTGATCGGGTTTGACGGCCAGCACCAGCACCTGGGCAAACTCCGCCACCACCCGGTTCGAAGGAGTCGTCGGGGCTCCCACTTCCCGGGTGAAGGCGGCGCGGGAAGTCTTGCTGGGATCGGCGGCCAGAGTCTGCCGGGCGGAAACAAGGCCCGCCTGAATGAAGCCCTTGGCCAGCGCCGTGGCCATTTTACCCGCGCCCAGAAATCCCAGGGAAAGCTTTTTGGACATGCCAGAAGGGTAGCAGCCCACCCGGGCCGATGAAAAGGAAAACTGCCGTTTTCTGCCCAAAGAATCGCATCCCGAAGCCACGGGCCGGGCTGAGGGCCAATGCGTAAGCACCACATTGGCAGCAGGTTATCAAGGTATAAGCATGGCGGCGCCGGCCTGGTTTTAGCCGTGGCAGGCGGCTTGATTCGGGAAAGCTTTCCTGGCTTTGCAGCCTTTAATCAGGTCCCGCTGCCGGGCCGCCCGCGGCCGTCCTCGCCGAATTCTTCGCTGGGAAAGGCTGTTCAAAAATATCGGCAAATAATTGCAGAAAGACATTGACAGAATCCGGGATAATGTCTAAATTGAGAGGGCACTAGAGTGCTTGAGGTTTTTTACCTCGGTTCCTCCCGACCCAGTGCCGATCGTGCATTGTCGGCGCTGGGTTATTCTGTAGATACCCGCGGCCGCACCAACAAGTTCAACAACGCCGGCAGGAAGGTCAAGCCGGCAATCATGCAGGTTGCCAGCCCGGTGGTCATGACGCACCCCAGGCTGTAGATGCCCTGATGCCGGGCCAGCATCAGGCTCCCGAAGCCCGCCATGGAAGTCAGGCAGGATACCAGCACCGCCTTGCCGGTGCTGCGCGCCAGGATGCTGGGGCTTTGCTCTTCCGCAAACCGGTTGAGGACATGGATGCCATTGGTCACGCCGATGCCGATGACCAGCGGGAGGGTCATGATGTTGGCCGGGTTGAACGGGACATCCAGCCAGCCCATAAGCCCGGCCAGCCAGAGCGAGCCGATCGCGACCGGCACCAGCGCCAGCAGGACGCTGGTGAGGCTGCGGAAATGGAAAAAGACCAACAGCCCAATCGCCCCCAGGGAATACCAGGCTGCCTGTTCATAGCTTTCCTTCAGCAGGGCGGTGTAATAGTAGAGTTGCACGGGGGTTCCCGTGACGTCCGGATAGATTTTCTCCACCTGCTGGATGAAGGTTTCCTGCACCTCGCGCTGCCAGATATCGCCCTGGGGATAGACCATCAGCAGGTATTTTCCCGTGACGCCGATAAAGCGGTCGCGCAAGGCCGGCGGCAGGTCCGCCACGCTCAGCGGCGCGCGATCGTCCTGGGTCCGCAGGGCCTGAAAGGTATCGCGAATATCGAGGAACAAGCGGCGTTGAAACTCCGCCAGCTTGAGCGCGTTCGCCGCCACCTGGCGGTCATTGCCCCGCAGCATTTCCTTGCGCAGCGCCTGGATGGCGTCGCGCAGGGATTCGAATTGGGGAACCAACTCGGGTTGTTCGGCGCGCACGGCTTCCAGCGCCGCGCCCAGGTAGCCGCGCAGGGAATAAAGAACGGCGCTGAGTTCCTGGAGTTCCACCGGGCGGGGATCCGGCTCGCTAAAGCGCACGGCCGCCAGCTCCTGCTTGATCTGCCCCACCACAGCCAGTTTGCGGGTTTGATCCTCGCTCAGAAAGCCGTTAATCGAGTCCACGCTGGCCACGGCCGAAAGATTGGTCAGTTGGCGTTCCAACGCGCCCGCCTGCGCCAGGTTGGTGGCCACCACGGCTCCAAACAAAACCGATTTGGGCGTCGAGGCGATCAGCGCCTTCTCATACTCCACCGCCGGCAGGCCCTTGCTTTGCATGTTAACCAGGTTGTAATCGAAATAAACCTTGCGGAGCTGCGTGGCCGCCAGTCCGCATAGCGCCAGCGTGACCCCGGCGGTCAGGACGGGGCGGCGCAGCCAAAGGTTTTCGATCCACGCCCGGCGTTCCGCGGCCGGGCTTAGCTGGCGGTCCACCACGTTCTGGCGTCCGCGCAACAACAGCACCGGCAGGAGCGTCATCATCGGGACCAGGCAGATGACCAGGCCGCCGCCGCAGATGATCCCCATTTCCTGAATGCCTTTGAAGTTGGTCAGGCCCATCGCCAGAAACCCTCCGGCCGTGGTCAGTCCGCCGGTCAGAATCCCCTGCCCGGTGAGCACCATGGCCCTGGTTAACGCCGTCTCCATGGCCTCGCCCCGGCGCAGCTCCTCTTCATACCGCGAGATCAGGTGCACGCCGTAGTCAATGGCCAGGCCGATCAGGATCGGCATGAAGGTGATGGTGAGGATATTCAGGTGGCCGATGACCAGGGTCGCAAAGCCGAGGGTGTAGCCCAGGCCGATAATCAGGCAAAACGTCGCCTTTACCGGCCGCCCCGTCTCCTGGTAGCCATAGATGAAAATCAGCGCGCACAACGCAAGCGCGACGACGGACGCCAGGGCGGTGTCCTTTTGGGATTGAGCCATTTCATCCAGCTCCAGCACCGGCTCGCCCGTCAGCCCCACGTTAATCCCCAGCACCTCGAGCTTGGTCTCCTCCACCAGCTCCCGCAAGCGCAGCACCGCCGCGGTGTTCAATTCCTCCGTCGGCGCCTGGGCGGTCACCAGGTAAATCCGTCCCTGGGCGAAGGTGATGTACATTTGCTGCTGGGCTTCTTCGCCCGGGTCGAACAGGGCGGTGATGCCCGGGGAAGGCGGCGCGCCCGAGCGGCGCAGGCTATCCGTAGCCTGCGTGATGATCCGCTCCAGCGCCGGCAGCGCCTTGAGGAGCGATTCGTTGGCTTCGGAAGCCTCCTGTTTTGCCGTCCGGAACTGGGTGCAGATCAGGCGAAAGAGCGACACGAGGTTCGTCGTGCGGGTGAACTGCGCGATAAATGGCTGGAAATCCTTCAGGATCAGGCGCAAATCGGCCAGGTCATTTTCAGGCACCAGCAGCAGGGCCTTGGACCCGAGCATCTTGAGGTCTCCCTTGTAAAAGACATGGTTAAACAGGTTGGTCTCCGCTTCGAGCTTGGCGCCGAGCCGATCCACAAACTGGCGGTTCTTCTCCCCATCCTCGCTCTCCACCACCACCACGAGGTCGTCCTGGGTCGGAAACTCCTTCTTCAGCCGCAGAAAGTTCTGGTGATACTTCTTGTTCGCCCCCACGAGGTCATTGCGGCTCGTGTTGAACTCGATCCCCGGATACTTGAGGGTCACCACGAGGCACCCGGCAAACAGCACCAACTGCGGATACAGGAACAGCCGTGGATGCCGCAGCACCACCCGCGCCAGGCCGGCGAGGAACCGGGCCATCAGGTTGTCCGTGCTGAGCGGTTTAATGCGCATGGGCGCGACCGGGCTGGCCACCGGCGCAGGAAAGGTTCCCACGACGCGCGGCTGGCTTCCCGGAGGCCGGGCGTCCGGGAGGCGTTATCCGCCGCTCCCGGCGGCGCCCTCCGGCGATTCGGCGTTGGAATAAACTTCCTTCACGTCGTCGTGGTCTTCCAGGGCCTCGATCAGCTTGTCCACCGCGGCCACCGCCTGGCTGTCCGGCAGCGCGACGGTCAGCGTGGGCAGCTCGGTCACGCCCGCCACGTCGGCCTTGATGCCCTGGGCTTCAATCTGTTTATGCACGGCCTCAAACTGCGCCGGGGTGGTGATGATTTCGTAGCCTTGCGGCTCGGCCTTGAAATCCTCCGCGCCGGCCTCCAGCGCCAGCTCCATCAACTGATCCTCGCTGGCGGCGTCGCGCGCGATGATGATCTGCCCTTTGCGGTGGAACAGGCGGGTGACGGCGCCTTGCGAGGCAATGCTGCCGCCGTTCTTGGTGACCAGGCTGCGGATTTCCGAGGCGGTGCGATTGCGGCTGTCGGTGCTGATCTCCACCAGGATCGCCACGCCATGCGGCCCGTAAATCTCGTAGGTCAGGTCTTCAAAGTTCGCCGTCTCCCCGCCGCCGGTTCCTTTCTTGATGGCCCGCTCGATGTTATCGCTCGGCATGTTGGCGCTGCGACACTTGAGCAAAACCATCCGCAGGCGCGGATTCATGCTCGGGTCGCCCCCCCCGATCTTGGCCGCGATGCTGATTTCCTTGCTCAACTTGGAAAAGATTTTGCCGCGTTTGGCGTCCAACGCACCTTTGAAGTGCTTGACCTTTGCCCATTTGCTATGTCCAGCCATATCTCGTTATTGGTTGCAAGTGGAATTGAACACCACTTGCCCCCCCGGCAGAAGCTATTTTTTTCGGTGCCGCGCCCGCCGGCCATCCCGGCCTCCTCCCTCACAGCCCGAAGCCCAGGGCGGGAAAACCATCCCGCTCAGGCCCGAACCGGGTTTGGCTCGATGAGATGGCTCCGCCGCTGGGGCGGGCCGCGGGGGCGGTATCGAGCAGGGGGCGATCAGGGGCTCCGGCCCGCTCCCGGGGGCCGGACCACATTCGGGTCCAGGCGCGCGGCTTTGTTGAACTCGGCGACCGCTTCCTCCCAATTACCCTGCCGGGCGAGCGCCTCGCTCAGCAGCAGGTGAACCGGGGCGCTCTCCGGTTTCAGCCGCGCCCACTTGCGCAGATAGGCCACCAACTGCGCCTTCTCCTCCGCCGTCTGCACCACCTCCGCCCAGTCCCGGGCAAAGCTCAGATGCAGTTCCATATACAGCGGGATGGTTTCATACGCCCGCCGGTAAACCGCGTCCCGCAGGGCCACGTCCAGGGCGCGGCAGTAAAGCGGTTCGGTGCTCTTCCAAAGCGGCAACTGGCGCGCGGTTGCCACCGTGCTGGCGGCCAGAAGCACCGCCGCGCCGGCGATTACGAATCCTTTGGCCCGGCGATGTTTTTCGGCCAAGTCCCCCAACCCCCAGGCCAGGATGATCAGGAGCCCGATGGACGGCAGGTAACTGTAGCGGTCGGCCCAGGATTGCTGCCCGACCTGCACCAGCCCGATGACCGGCACGAGCATGCCCAAAAACCATAACCCGCCCACCAGCCAGTAGCGCCGCCGCCGCCCCAGCCAGAACATGCCGAGGCAAACCAGCAGCAAAACGCCCGCCGCGCCGGCCACCTGCTCCACCGGCCACGCGCCGGGATGCGGATACAGAAAGGCCAACTGGTCCGGCCAGATCATTTTCCGGAGATAACGGACATAGGCAACCAGCGCATTGCCCAGGCGCCAGGAAAGGCGCAGTTGATCCGCCGTCGCCATCGCGCCCTCGGCCTTTTGCGCCCACAGGGTGATCCCGCTTTGCACCAGGGCCAGGGTCAGGAAAGGAACTTTCTCCAGTGCCAGCAAAGACCAGGCACTCATTCCCGCAGTCGAGCCGGGCGCGCGCTGCCCGCGGCGGGGAACCCGCTGCAGCGGCCAGAAATCGAGCAGCCCCAGGACCAGCGGCACCGTCACCAGCATGGGCTTGCTCAGCAGCCCCAGCGCGAAACAAACCAGGGCCAGACCATAAAAAAGGGACGCAGGCAACGGCGGGCGGCCCGCGCCGCGCGCCGGGACGGTCGGGTCCCGCTCCTCCGGGCCGGGCGGCCGGGCGTAGCGGGCGTAGGCCCAGAGCGTAAGCATGAAAAAGAACCCGCTCAACACATCCTTGCGCTCGGAAATCCAGGCGACTGACTCGACGCGCAGCGGATGCAGCGCGAACAACGCCGCGACCAGCGCGCTCCGCCAGGTCGCGCCGGTCAACTGGCGCAACGCCAAAAACAGCAGCGCCGCGTTGAGGGCGTGAAACGTGGCGTTGACGAGATGAAACCAGCCCGCATGGACGCCAAACAACTGGCAATCGAGCATGTGTGAGACCCAGGTCAGGGGATGCCAATTCCCCGCCTGCGTCGCCCGCAACGCCCAGGCCAGCCCCGGCCCGGTCAACCCGGCTTTCACCGCCGGGTTGTCGAGAATGTATTGCGGATCGTCGAACCGAAAAAACTCGAAGCGCCACACCGGCGAAAACACCAGCCAGGCGCCCAGCGCCAGGAGCAAGCTGATTCCCCACACCCGCCCGCGGCCGCGAGCCGCCGCCGCCGGCAGTGCCGCGCGCGTTTCCGGTTGCGGCGGGCCGCCGCTGGCGCGTCCTTGCGCCGGCGCGGGCGCGCCGGGTTTATGACGACGTCGTTTCATCCGCTTCGCAGTCGGCATTCTCATTCAAATCGGGAATCAAGGCAATGGCAACCCCTCGCTTCAGCGCCAGTACTGTCAGCGCCGCTGCCGCGCGGGCCGCCGGCAAGCGCCCGCCCGAAAAATCCACGCCGCCCCGGCGCGAAAGCCGCCTCGCAGACGCAACCGGCGCAGCGCCATTTTTCGGCAATGCAATTTTAGGGCTTGCATTTTTCAACGGACGGAGCGAGGTTATCACCAGGCAAGCGCGTTCGGGTGCGCGAGGGGGTCGGAATAACGCGCGTTCTTTGGAATGAAAGCGATAGCAGATTTTACCCTGCCTATGCGCGTGATTAGAAACTATGTCCTTGAACCGTAGTAAATAAGCCAAGGGACTCAAACTGTGGCCGTGGCCGACATGCCTTTACTGGAAGTCGAAAGCAGCCCGGTCAGTCCCACCTGTTTCTAATAAGTTCAAAGGAACTGTTACACACGGCACTGGCGGGGTTCTTTTTTTCGCTCCCTCAACCCGGAAATACCGACTCATTCCCCCAGCGATTGCCCCGATGAACGGTGAGAACGGCCCGAACCCCGCCGCCGTTGCACTCAACGTTTTCCCGACTCCCTCCAATCCTCGTTGCCAGATCAATTCCACTCCCACAAGCCCGACCAGGCTATTTCCCAACACCAAAGGCCATCCAGCCTCCCTGTTCGCAGCAGCAAGTCTATTTAATGCGTGATAAATAGCTGAAGGCCCCCGATCTGGAGGTGGAGGACTTACATTCCAGCTTCCTTCCGCCAAGGCCAAAACGCCATCCAAGGTTCGCCCAAGTCGCGTCCCTGATAGGCGAAGGATTGGGCTCTGAAAACAGGGAAACAGGCAGGAAAGTGATAAAAGAAGAATGACAAAGGGGGTTTTGAGGGAAAATCAGGCAAAAAAGGCCGAATTAGCCCTAATTTAATGGTTTAACCCAGTAACGTTAACGATACAGGAACAAGGCGGAACTGAACTTTAAGGGTTTGGCCGCTGTTTTGGCCAGGTTTTATGCTGAAATCGTTGCCGGATCGCGGCGATTGGTTTCCTGTACGAAAGATTATGGGGATTTGGCTGGCAGGAGGCTCGGATGGATGACGCGCCCGGCGGTGTAGATGACCTGCCCGAAAGGCTAAAGGGCGTTCCCCCTCACGCCGACGGCATGAAGCTCTTTCCTCGTTTCGACCTTTTCAGGCATCCATGCCCATGACCCAGATGCCGTGAATTTACCCTGCCACTGAGCCGTGTACAAGGGGTGTACAAGGGATGCCCATCGGATGTACCAGCTAAAATCCTATGGACTTCCGGTGAGCATCCCTTGTACACCCCTTGTACACGGCTCAGTGGCAGGGTAAATGTAGGGCTAGTCTATAGTAGATTTGAGGCACGCTTCGGCCGGAATGAGCTGGGTTTTGCTTCTATTTTATCCCTCTTCGTGTTCGTAAGTCGTTGATTTTACAAACAAAAGGCGCTTGGAATCCAGCAGCGATACTGCTGAATTCACTAAATAAGGGGATTCCGGGGCTATGGCTTGGGCGGTCAGGGGAACCCAGGCTCCAGAGGAACGAGGGTGGGCGGTTGAACGACTCAACTGAAGCTTTCCGGTTAAGGGTCAGCGTCGGCGCAGCAGGCTGGCGGGGCCGCCGCCCATCCGGGACAGCATCTTCTGGAATTTGCCCATCTTCTTCATCATCTGCTGCATGCCCGCGAACTTGTTGAGCATGGTGTTCAGTTCGGTCACCGTCACCCCGCTGCCCTTGGCGATACGCTGCCGGCGCCGGGCGTTGAGGATGTGCGGGTTGCGCCGTTCCTGCGGCGTCATGCTGCAGATCATCGCTTCCATGTGGCGAAACTCTTTTTCCTGCTTGCTCAGGTCCTGGCCTTTGAGCGCCTCCGCCCCGCCCGGCAGCAGGCCGACGATGGATTCCAGCGGCCCCAGTTTCTTCATCTGGCGCAGTTGCTCCAGAAAATCCTCCAGGGTGAACTGCCCCTTGCGCATTTTTTCTTCCAGGCGCTGCGCATCCTCCAGGTCCACGGCCGCGGCGGCCTTTTCGACCAGGCTGACGACGTCGCCCATGCCCAGGATGCGCGAGGCCATGCGCTCGGGGTGGAAGGGCTCGAACTCGTCGAGTTTCTCGCCCACGCCCGCGAACTTGATCGGTTTGCCCGTCACCGCGCGCAGGCTCAGCGCCGCGCCGCCGCGGGCGTCGCCGTCCAGCTTGGTCAGGATGGCGCCGGTGATGTTGAGCGCCTGGTCGAAGTGGGTGGCCACGCTGACGGCTTCCTGGCCGGTGGCGGCATCGAGCACCAGCAGGGTTTCCTGGGGTTTGACCAGGTCGCGCAACGCGACCAGTTCCCGCACCAGCGGCTCGTCAATTTGCAGCCGGCCCGCGGTATCGAAGATCAGCGTGTTCCGGTTGTGGGCCCGGGCGAAGGCCAGCGCCTCGCGGGCGATCTGGAGCACATCGGTCGCGCCGGGGTGCGCGTACACGGGCAGCGCCGCCTGTTTGCCGACCGTCTGCAACTGCTCCATCGCCGCCGGGCGATACACATCCGCCGCCACCAGCAGCGGGGTGCGCCCCTGCTTGTGCAGCAATCGGCCCAGCTTGCCGCTGGAGGTCGTCTTGCCCGAGCCGTGCAGGCCGACCATCAGCACGCAACTGGGGTTGCCGCTCAACTGCAGGCCCGCATTCGTCGCGCCGAGCAGTTGCACCAGTTCGTCGTGGATGATCTTGATGACCTGCTGCCCGGGTTGAATGCTCTGGATGACCTCCTGCCCGAGCGACTGGGCCCGGACGCGCTCGATGAAGTCGCGCGCGACCTTGAAGTTGACGTCGGCCTCCAGCAAGGCCTGCCGCACCTCCCGGAGGGCCGCGCTGGCGTTGGCCTCGCTGATCTTGCCCAGGCCCCGCAGATCCCGAAAGACCTTCTCCAGCTTGCTGCTTAATGAATCGAACATTCCGCCAAACTAGGGCACCCGGCCGGGATGTCAAACCCCGGATGGCCGCGCCTGGCGCCGCGGCGGGGGGGCGGCGCGCCGGGGGCGCCGGGGAGACGGGGCCGGGTTAGCGGCGCGGCGCCGGCAGGTGGTGGAGGAGGTTATGCAGGAAGGCCACGTTGTCGCATTGGACGTAGTTCATCCGGCCGCCCATGCGCGCGAAGCTCTTGCAGAAGCGCAGGTAGTAGGCGGGGCTGGAGCGGGGCGGCTCGCCCCGGGACCAGTCCCATTGGCCGCCGTCCTGGAGGTCCACCACGTAGAACTCCAGGTCCCGCACGGCCGGGCGGCCCGCCTGAAGGCGCAGGTTGTTGACGCAACTGAGGCTTTTCTCGAACACCTGCGGCGCCATGACCGCCGAGCCGATGGACAGCACCACGCCGCCGTCCAGCCCCTCCACGGCGCGGCTGAACAGCCGGAAATCCACCGCCGCCGCCCGGCCGATGGCCGCGCCGTTGAACATGGGATGGACCGCGATGATGTCGTAGCCCAAGCCGGGATGCACCGTCAGCGGCACGTTCTGCCGGAACGCCTGTCCCAGAATCGAGGTTTCCTTCCAGCGGTGCGGCACGAGGATTCGCCCGGCCGGCAGTTGGTGCGCCCGCATCGCCTGCAGCAAGTCCGCCCGCGCGGGCGCGAGCGGGTCATCCGGGCGCTCGCGCAGCGATTGCGCCAGCGCCGCGGGGTCGGGCAGGGTCACGCCGTCTTCGCTGATGAAGCGCCCCAGGCTGCGGCCGTAGCCTTCGCCGCGCAGCGCGCCGGCCAGCAGGGCCAGGTGCTGGCAGCGCCCGGTTTCGTCCCAGGCGCCGAACGAGCCGGTGGCCACGTTTTGCCGCACGCTTTCCTCCGTGCGGCCGAGGAAGGACAGTTCCCAGTCGTGGATGGTGCCCGCCCCGTTGGTGGCCAGGTGGGTGATCCAGCCGTCCGTGAGCAGGCGATTGACGATGGCCAGCGCCCCGTTCTTCACTAGGTGCGCGCCATACATGAGGATGACGCTGGCCTGGCGCTGGCGGGCCGCCGCGAGGCGCTGGGCGGCGGCGTGGACGGCGGCGAGCGCTTCGGGCGCGCATGCGCGCGGCGGCGCGCCGGGGTCCACCAGGATGTGCTCCAGCCGGCTCCGGCTTTCCCGCTCGGCCAGCGGGCGCACTTTCAGGCTGGCCAAGTCCAGCGGGTCTGGAAATGTCTGCATGGCACCCATGCGCCCGCCAGTACAACCGGTCGGGCGCAAAAGTCAATCCTCGCGCCCGGCGCACCGGCCGGGCGCTTCCGGCGGCGCGGCGGCGCGGTTATTTCTGCACGGAGAACCGGTAGAGGATGGTGTTGTGATACACCTGGCCGGGTTTGAGCACCACCGAGGGGAAGTTGGGCTGGTTGGGCGAGTTGGGATAATGCTGCGGCTCCATGCAGAAGCCGTTGCGGAACTTGTAGGCCCAGCCGCCTTTGCCGATGTTTTTGCCGTCGAGGAAATTGCCCGAGTAGAACTGCAGGCCCGGTTCGGTGGACAGCACTTCCATCACCCGCCCGCTGGCCGGGTCATAGACCCGCGCCATGAGGCCCAATTGCCCCAGGGGCTTGTTGATTACCCAGTTATGGTCGTAGCCGCCGCCGAACTTAAGCTGCTCGTCGTCCTGGCCGATCCGCGCGCCGATGGCGGTGGGGGTGCGGAAGTCAAACGGCGTGCCCGCCACCGGCCGCAGCTCGCCGGTCGGGATCAGCGTGCGGTCCACGGGCGTGAACGTGTCGGCCGGCAGCATGACTTGGTGATTCAGGATGTCGCCCTGGCCGGCGAGGTTGAAGTAGGAATGGTGCGTGAGGTTGACCACGGTGTCCTTGTCCGTCGTGGCCCGGTATTGAATCTTGAGCGCGTTGTCGGGGGTCAGGGAGTAGATCGTGGTGACGCGCAAGGTGCCCGGGTAGCCCTCCTCGCCGTCCCGGCTCACGTAGTTCAGCTCCAGCTCCGGGCCTTCGCGGGTGGCCCGGATGGTGGGCTGCCACACCACTTTATCAAAGCCCTTCAACCCGCCGTGCAGCGCGTTCGGGCCGTTGTTGACCGCCAGGGTGTATTCCTGGCCGTTGAGCGTGAACTTGCCTTTCGCAATCCGGTTTCCGTAGCGCCCGATCAGCGCGCCGAAATACGGGCTGTCCTTGAGGTAATCCTCCAGCTTGTCATAGCCGAGCGTGACGTCCCCCAGCCGGCCGTGGCGGTCCGGCACTTTCAGGAAGATCACCAGGCCGCCGTAATTACAGATGCCGGCCTCGACGCCGTTTGCGTTGCGCAGGGTAAAGAGGTCCACCGCGGTGCCGTCCGGGGTCCGGCCGAATGGCCGATGGGAGATTTGTCCTTTGGCGGGGGTGGGGGAGGGCGTGCTCTGGCAGCCTGCCAATAATACGCCGCTTAACGCCGCCGCCAGGATGCCCAGCCATTGATTCGTTTTCATGCTTTGATGCTTTCCAGGTTTATTTCCGCACCCGGTTGCGGATTTCAATTAACGGTTTCATCACGTCATACAGGCGTCCGGGCGCCTGTGGAGTTCCGAACGCATCATGGAGCTTTCGGTGCAGCAGATAAAGCTCTTTATACACAGCCTGGGCGGCCGGGCCAGGGTCTTTTGTTGTCGGCGCGTAAGGTTCAGTAGATGAGAGGGAAACGCTCTTTCTACCCCCAAAGCCACTTTTCGGGTTGAGCGAGCCGGGATGAAAGCGTCTATTGATTCAAAACTGGGAAAGACTGGGGTCACGATGTCCACAATCTTTCCTGGCCCCCGGATGACGGCAGCCCGGATGACGGCGCTTGACCCGCCAGCCCGCGGCGCCTAGATTGGGCGCGCTTTCCGATGAGAACGCTCAGCATCATGTTGGTGGCCGCGGCGGGATTCAGTTTCACGCCCCGCGCCAGCGCCGAAACCCACCTGATCAACGCCATTCAAGCCGTGGTGCATGATTCGGTCGTGACGTTTGCCGAACTGCAGGACCGGATGACCCCAGCCCGCGAACTGCTGGTGCGGCAGTATCGCGGCCAGCCGGAATTGCTGGAGCAGAAGGTGACCGCGGCCCTCAACGAAAACCTCGAGCAGTTGATCGAGCGGCAGTTGATCCTGCAGGATTTCCGCAGCAAGTTCGCCCAGAAGGAGCGGCTGGAGCATGCCAACAAGATCATTGGCAAAGACATTGACAAGGACATTGAGCGGGAAATCCACACGCGCTATGGCGGGGACCGGGTGGCGTTTATGCGAACGCTGCAAGCCGAGGGCGTCACCCTGGAGCGGTATCGCCAGCAAATTCGCAATCGAATCATTATCTCCTGGCTGCGCCAGGAAAACATCTCCTCTTCCATCATCATCTCGCCGCACAAGGTGGAAGAGCACTACCTCGCCCGCCGCGAGGAGTTCAAAGTCCAGGAGGAAGTCAAACTGCGAATGATTGTGCTGAAGTGTCCCGGGCAAACGGAGGCGGCCTCGACCGCCGCGCTGGCGGAAGACATCCTCACGAAGCTCAAAGAAGGCGCCACGTTTGCGGAAATGGCCAGCATTCATTCCGAGGGTTCGCAGAAAACCGAAGGGGGAGATTTGGGGTGGTGGGAATTGTCGCGCCTAAGCCGCGGCCTGGCCGATACGGCCGCCGCGCTCCAGGTCGGGCAAAACAGCAGCGTGCTGAGCCGGTCCGCCGGGGATGATTACTGGGTTTGCCAATACTCCAACAAGGCGCCGGTCCTGGCGCGTCATTACGTGGTGGACCTGGCGCTGAAAAAGGAAGACCTCGTCGAAGAACGCCGGTTGGAGTCCGCCGCCGCGGCGGCCAATCTGCCGCCGCCGGTCGAGTTCTACCTCATGCAGGTCGAGGACAAGCGCCCGGAACGGTTCAAAACGCTGGCTGAAGTCCGGGAGCAAATCGAACAGGACTTGCTGGTCAAGGAACAAACCCGCCTGGCCAACCTGTGGCTTGACCGGCTCAAAAAGAAGACGTTCGTCCAGGTCTTTTAGACGCCCACCGCGCGGCGGGCCGGGCGGAGGCCCACCCCGGCCGGCGCGGGCTGCGCAGCTTTCATTATGACCGCCCGAATTGGTATTTCCCTGGGCGACATCACGGGCATTGGCCCCGAAGTCACCCTCAAGGCCCTCGCGCTCGAAGCGCCGGCCGATGACACGCGCTACCTGCTGATTGGTGATGCGGAACACACGCGCCGCCTTAATGCGCAGCTTGGATTGAACCTTCCGCTCCAGGCCGACGCCGGCGGGGATGCGCCCGGGCGGTTCTGCCTGTGCCATCCGCTGCCCGATGCGCTGCCGGCGGGCTTGCCGGCGGGAGCGCCCGCCGCGGCGCGCGCGGCCTACGCCTGGGTCCGGGAGGGGGCGGAACGCTGCCAGCGGCGGCAACTCGACGCGCTGGTGACCGCGCCCGTAAGCAAGGAAGCGATTGTCCGCGCCGGGCAGCCTTTCGTCGGCCAAACCGAAATGCTTTCCCAACTCGCCCACGCCCAGCGCACGGCCATGATGCTGCTCGGCCACGACGACCGCGGCCGCTGGCTGCGCGTGGCGCTGGCCACCACCCATCTGCCGATCAAACGCGTATCCGACCACCTCACGCAGGCCAAGATCGAGCAGGTCATCGAGTTGGCCGCCGAAGCCTGCCGCGGCCTCGGCCTGCCACGCGCGCGGGTGGCCGTCTGCGGCCTGAATCCCCATGCGGGCGAAGGCGGCGAAATGGGCACGGAAGAGCAGACGATCATCACCCCCGCCGTGCGCGCGGCTCAAAGCCGGCAGTTGGACGTGGTCGGCCCGCTGGCCGCCGACGCGCTGTTTTACCATGCCCTCAAGGGCGAGTTCGATGCGGTGGTGGCGATGTACCACGACCAGGGATTGGCGCCGCTCAAGATGATCGCCTTCGAAACCGGGGTTAATTGGACGCTCGGCCTGCCTTTCATCCGCACCTCGCCCGACCACGGCACCGCCTACGACATCGCCGGCCAGGGCAAGGCCAATCCTTCCAGCATGGTGGCGGCCCTCCGGCTGGCCCGGCAATTGGCCCGCAACCGATAAGCTCCGCCCCGCCCTCCGAAACCGCGGCCCGCGGGCGCCGCGCCGCCCCCGCCGCCGCGCCGGCTCATCAGCCCGGCCGATTCCGCAGAAGGCGGCGCGGGTTGGGACGGGGCGCGCCTGGGCCCGGGCGCGCTCAGCGCAGCCGGAAGCCGCCCTGAAATATGACCTCGGCGAGGGTGACCACGAGGAAGATGGCGCTGACCACGGCGTTGAGGCGGAAAAAGGCGAGGTTGATCCAGTTAAGGCTGCGCCGGCGGGCGATCCAGTGTTCGAGCACCAGGCAGCCAACGATGAGCACCCAGCCGATGATATACGCAATGCGGAACCGGCAGAGCAGCCCAAAGACAAACAGCAGGCCGCACATCAGCACGTGCGCAAGGAAGGCGGCCCGCAAGGCATTCGCGGGCCCCCAGGCGACGACGAGCGAGTGCAGCCCCTGCGCGCGGTCGAACTCGTAATCCTGCAAGGCATAGATGATGTCGAAGCCGACGAGCCAAAGAACCACGACGGCGGCCAGCACAAGCATCTGGAGGATTTCCCAGCGCGAGATCTCCAGGCCCTTGACCGCCAGCCACGCGCCGACCGGGGCCAGCGCCAGGGACAACCCCAGAAAGACATGGGTGTAATCCGTGAACCGCTTGGTCAGCGAATAAAAGCAGATGACCACCAACGCGACCGGCGCGAGGTAGAAGCAGATCGGGTTAAGCAGATAGCTCGCCCCCACCAACCCGGCGGCCGACAGGGCGCAGAGAGTCGCGGCGCTGGCCAGGGTGATGTGTCCCGCGGGCAGATGGCGGCGCGCGGTGCGGGGGTTGAGGGCGTCAAATTTGCGGTCCACGATGCGGTTGAAGGCCATCGCGCAAGTGCGGGCGCAGACCATGGCGGCGAGGATCAGGCCGAACACCCGCCAGCCGGGCCAGCCGCGATGGTCGCGGGCGGCCACGGCCATGGCGGCAAGGGCAAACGGCAGCGCAAACACCGTATGCGAGAACGTAACGAAGGACGCCCATTTGCGGAGGGTGGCGAACATGGAAATCAAGACGGCGGATTCTGGAGGCCAGGGTTCAACATTCAGCCCTCCCGGCCCGCTATTCCCGTTCCTCCTGCCACCGCGCCACCAGCTTATGCGCCACGCCCAGGTGATCCAGCACCCGCGCGACCACGGTATCCGCGACCTGCGCGACGCTCCGCGGGCGGGAGTAGAAGGAGGGATTGGCGGGGAGAATCGTCGCGCCGGCCTGGAGCAGGAGCTCGAAGTTCCGGACGTGAACCAGGCTCAATGGCGTTTCGCGGGGAACCAGGATCAGCTGCTTTCGTTCCTTCAACACCACATCAGCGGCGCGCAGGAGCAGGTTCTCGCTGTAGCCATGCGCGATGCGGCCCAGGGTGCCCATGCTGCACGGGATGACGACCATCGCGTCCGGCGCATTGGAGCCGCTGGCAAACGGAACCGACAGGCGCTGCAAGTCGTGGGTGATGGCGCCGGGCGGCAGCCGCAAACCGCCGGGCAGTTCCTCCGCAATCACCGCCGGCGCATACTGGCTGAGCACGACGTGCAGCTCGTGCCCGGCGGGCGCGAGGTTTTCCAGCAGGCGCTGAGCGTAAAGCGACCCGCTGGCACCCGTAATGGCGACTAGTATTCTCAAGGGCGTCGAAGAGTTGAACGGCAGCCGGCCCGAATATGGCCGCGCGGCGCGGATTGGGCAAGCGGGTTTCCCCCGGCGAAAGCGTTGCGATTTGCGCCGCTTCGGGGCGCGCCCCTCAGCGGGCCGGCGGCGGCGCGTCGCGGAAAGGCAACCCGGAGCGATAGCGCTCGAGTTGCGCGCGGAGAGCCGCCACCGATTCCGGATTGGCCTGGGCGGAAGCCTGCTCCAGCGCCCGCTGAGCCGTGGCGACGGCGTCCGCAAACCGCCCCGCCTCGGCGTAGGCCGCCGCCAGCGTTCCGAGCAGCATGGGGTCGGCGTCCCCCGCCCGCCGCCGGGCCTGCTCGGCCAGTTCCACCGCCCGGGCGCCGTTGCGGGCTGCGGCTTCGGGGCAGGTCGCCAGCACCCAGGCCAGGTTGTTCAGGAGGTACGGATGATCGGGCCGGGCGGCAACGGCGGCCTGGTAATGCGCCGCCGCTTCCCCGCAGCGGCCCTTTTGCAGCAGGGCGTTGGCGAGGTTGTTGTGGGCTTCGGCCAGGCCGGGCGCGAGTTCCAGCGCGCGCCGGCAATGGAGAATGGCCTCATCCACCCGCCCCCGGGCCAGCAAGGCGCTGGCAAGGTTGTTATGGGCGGCGGGAAGGCCGGGCTGGATTTCCAGCGCCGCGCGGAAATGCGTGATGGCCTCATCAGCCTGCTTTCGCTGGAGCAGCAGGTTGGCGAGGTTGAGATGGGCCTCGGCGAGCCGGGGCTCGATTTGGAGGGCGGCGCGGAGATGGGCGAGCGCCTCATCCGCCCGGCCTTTCTGCAGCAAGGCACTGGCCAGCCCGTTATGAGCGGGGGCAAAGCCCGGCTGCAAGGACAGCGCCTGCTGGAAGCGCGCAATCGCCTCGTCCACCCGCCCCTGCTGGAGCAGGGCGTTGGCGAGATGGTAATGGCCGGCCGCCAGGCGGGGTTGCAGCCGGACGGCCTTTTCCAGACAGGCGATGGCGTCCGCGCCCCGGCCTTTGGCGAGCCAGGCGTTGCCGAGGCTCACTTGCGCGTCGGCCAGATCGGGCTCAAGTTCGAGCGCGCGCTGCAATTCCGCGATGGCCGCATCCGCCTGCCCCGCCTGAAGCAGCGCGCCGCCCAGGTTGCCGCGCGCGCTGGCCAGGCCGGGCCGGAGTTCGACCGCCCGGCGAAAATGCGCCAGCGCCTCGTCCATCCGCCCTTGCCGGATGAGGGCGCTGCCGAGGTTGTTATGCGCTTGCGCCGAATCGGGTTGCAGCTTGATGGCCTGCTGCAAAGGGGGAATGGCCTCCGCGAAACGCCCCTGCGCGAGCAACGCGCCGCCCAGGTTGCTGGACACATCGGCGGCCTTGGGCTGGAGGGCAAGGGCTTGCCGGAAATGCGCCTCCGCTTCCGCGGGGCGCCCCTCTTCAAGCAGCAGCGTGCCCAGGTTGTTATGGGCCAGGCCGGCGGCGGGATTCCGCGCCAGCGTCGTCGTCCAGAGCGTCTTCAGGTTCTTGTAAGTGGCGGCCTCGCGCCCGGTTAAGACGCCCAGCGCCAGGACCAGGCCGAACGCGGAAAGGGAAAACCCGAACGCCGAAACCCGCGGCCAACCCGCGCGCCCGGCCGCGGCGCTCATGCTCCGCCCGGCGCGGGTGAACCCGGCGGCAAACAGCGCGATGGGGCCAATCAGGGCGAAGTATTGCCAATGATTGGCGACCAGCGAGTAGCGCATGAAATAAATGTTCAGGAAGCCCAAAACCGGCAGCAGCATGACCAGAAAATAGCCCAGCCCCAACAGCCCGGGCCTTCCCCATCCACGCCGATAACGCCAGCCAATCCCCAGCAACCCCAGAATCAGCAGCCCCGGCACATACGACGCCACCCGCGCCGGATTAATCTGCCAGCGCGGATAAACAAAGCTCAGGCGCAGCGGCGCCAACGCCTTGTAGAGATAAAACCAGAAGGCCCAGCCCGCCCCCGCCAGCCGCGACCCTAGCGAATCCGCGCGCACATCGAGCTGGCTCGCCCCCATCGCCCGGTGGTATTGGAACCACACGGTGACGACGCCCGCCGCCAGCGCCAGGGCAAAATAAGGCAGGCTCCGCCCGAGGTCGCGCAGCTCCAGCCGCCCGCGCCGCCACCACGCCAGCCCCAGCAACACCACCGGCAGCGGCACCACCGCGGTCTTGCTCAAGAGCGCGCCGAGGAACGCCAGCAGCGACAGGGCGTCGAAGCGCGAAAACCCCGGCGCGGCGGCGGCGGCTTCGCCCGCGGGCGGCCGGAGTTCCCGTTCTTCTTCCGCGCGCAAATAAAACCACAGGCTGGCCAGGTACAGCACCATCGCCAGGGTGTTCTTGCGCTCGGTTATCCAGGCGACGGACGCGACGTTGACCGGATGCACGGCAAAGATCGCCGCGGCCAGAAAGGCTCCGGGGATTTTCAGCCGCGCCAGCACCCGCCACAGCAGCACCGCGCTCGCCGCGTGCAACAGCACATTCACCACGTGGTAGCCCAACGGGTTCGCCCCCCACAGCCGCCATTCCAGCCACAAGGTTGTTGAGGTCAGCGGAAAATAATCCGGCGCCTCCGTCGTGAACCACAGGCGAAACAGCCCGTCGGCCCCCAGGATCAGCGGATTGCGCCACAGGAAAGTATCGTCGTCCCAAATGAACCCCGCCCCCCCGACGGGCAGGTAAGCCGCCAAAGTGGCCGCCACCAAAAACGCGGCCCACCCCCAGAGCCGCCCCGGACGGGAATCCGCCGCCGGCGCCGGCCCGAACGGGAACGGCTCCGGGATGCGGTCGCTGGACTGGCGGTCATTATCGGACACGGCCAAAAGCCTGAAGCAATCCCGCCAGTTGCGCAATCATTAGCCGCCGGCGCCCGCCAGCCACTCCGCCAGCCACGGCTCCGGCTCGGCGCGGAAGACCGTTGCCTGGCCGCGCCAGGCCAGCCGCACTTCGCGCGCGTGCAACGCATGGTGCGGCAGAATCAACCGCCGCCGCTGCTCCGCCGTCAACCGGCCCTCCACCAGCGCCAGGTACAGGCCCTCGTCGCCGCCGTAGATTTTATCGCCCACAATGGGATGCCCCAAATGCGCCAGGTGAATCCGAATCTGGTGCTTGCGCCCCGTGCGCGGCAGCACCCGCAGCAGGGCAAAGGGCGTTTGCTCCCGCGTAAACCGTTGCCGCACCCAGTACTCTGTCTCCGCCGCCGCGCCATCCGCGCGCACGCAATCCTTAATGGCCACCGGGCTGCGCTCATCCTTGCCCAGCGGCGCATCAATAACCCCGTGCGGCGCGGGCGGATGCCCATGCACGACGGCCAGGTACTCCTTCTCGACCTGCCGCCCCTCCCAAAGCCGCCGCAGCGCGCGCGCCGCCTCCGGCTCCTTGGCCAGCAACGTCACGCCGCTGGTCTCCCGGTCCAGCCGGTTGACCAGGTGCGGTTGCGAGCCTTGCCCCAAATACAACCGCGCGCGGCCGATCAGGCTCGACCATTGGTCCGTCTTGGTCGGATGGCATACCAGCCCGGCGGGCTTATTGACCACCAACAGCCCGGCATCCTCGTAAATGATCTCGAAAAGTTCTGACACAGTGGAATGGCCAGGCGAAATCATGCCGGGCTCCGCTCCCGGAGCAACCCTTCTTTCGCCGGGTCTTTTCAACTCGCACCGGGAAGGCCAAATCGTCGCTTTTACAAGGGGCCGGGCTATGCCGTGTTTTATCAGGCGTTCACGCGCAGGAGCCCCAAAGCCCTCACCGCACAGCAAGACACCCACTCCGAAGCGCTTAACCCCCGCCCAACCCGCAGCCTCAACCGCTCCAGCTCAAGATCTACACAACCAACGCTCCTGAACAGATTCCCGAACCAATCCCGTCCATCACTCACCCTGCGCGCAAAGTCTGGGGATAAATCTCCAACCAAACTCACCCCAATCGGGCGAATACGCCGCCCGCGATGAGGGCAACGCAAGCAGCCGCCTTGCGACAACCTCCGCCCGGGAGGGGGAATGTCCCCGCCAACCGTGGCTCCATCCCGCCCAAAAACCACGGTGCGCGACAACACTCGGCCGTCCGTTCCGGACATACCGAACGTTCTCGTCCACTCCCTCCCGCCTTGGAACGTCGTTTTACATCGTCCGCAAGTCGTCCATTCCTCCCTTCCGGCTCAGGCCCGCGCCCAAACCCGCCCCACTCGCCCCAGCCAGCCCAACGCTCCCATTAGGCCGTGTACAACGGGGGTACAAAGGAGGCTCAAAGGGGGCTCATGCTTATTTTCCATGTACTCCTGCCGGGCTTCCGATGTACTCCCCTTGTACATAGCTCGAAAGGACGGAGAAGAGACGGCCTTGTGGGCGGCGGTGGAGGCCGGGGCGGCGGCGGGCTTCGATTTCTTAACCTTTGCCGTTTCAGCCGCTTGCTGAGATTTCAACAGCGGCGGCGGCGGGACGATGGCGTTGTGAACCCGGCTTTGGCCTTTCCAACCGTTCCGGGTCTGAACCACGGCGATAAACACTTTCTGCCCCGGAGCGGGTCGCCCAAACCGGGCGGCGTAGAGGTCTGTGATGTCGCTTTGCCCGTTCTGGCTTGGGCCCAACAGGCCCAGGTAATAGGCCCGGCGGGGTTTCATCCGGCCCGCACTGCACGGCGGCTGCCCAAAGACCATAATGTCTTCATGGGTGGCCCCGACGTTCAGCCGCAGCCGAACTCCGTCTTCCGCGTCATTAACGATCTCCAGTCCGGTGACCGGGTTGGGGCCGAAGACCACCGGGGCGGGCGGTTCTTCCACCGGCGCCAGTCCCAGCCCCCGCAGGGTGCTGTTGATCTGGACGCAAAACTGTTGCCCACTTAAGTGCGAATACTGTCCCATCCAGGGCCGGCTGGGAACGTGCAGCGCCGCGGCGTTCCAGCGCTCGCGCTGCGCTTCGCTGAGCTTGAGTCCCCACTCCCGCGAGGAGATCCCAAAATACGACCGTGCGGCTGCCTTGCGCTCCGAGGGTCGGTCTCGGGGAACGGTGCGCCGCCGGGCGCACACGCCGAAGGGGGATTGGTAGTAAGTTTCCGCGCCCAGACTGCCCGTGCGCGGAGATGTGAGTACTTTCATAATGTCTGTCCTCTCTAATTGTTATTCTAATTGCCGTTCTATTACGGCCCGGAGGCGATTCGGCTTCCCGCCACTCCTTGGGCTGGAAGTCCGCCCCGAGGTAATACGGGAAGGCTGGCGGGCGGGGTGGCTTCGCGCAAGGGCAATTTTTTGGGGTTAGCGGTGGCGGGCGTGGGCAAAACGCCGCGTGTGGGCACGCGGCCTACAGGGGGCGGGTTGGCGCAGCAAGTTCGGAAGGCACGGGCGTTCTGGCGCAAGGGAGGCGGCCATCCACGCGCACGATGCGGGCATGGGGATGCTCCGCGCGCAGCACCTTGCCCCAGAGCTGGTGGCCGGCATTGTAATCCGCGGCGTATTTCGCCCGCCCGGTCACCTTGCCGAGAGCGTCCACGCGCCGTTCCCCTTTGCCGATCATCCGATACTGCGGGTTCACACGGTCTGTCTGGCTGCGGTGCTCAACGCGCCAATGTTATGCAAACCTCCGGCAAAAGCAATGCCCGGCGGGTTATTCCGCGCCGGCGGCCCGCTCGGGGGTATCCGCGCGGGAAATGCGCGCAAAGAGCGCCTTCAGGAACCGCAGCGAGTTGCGGTGCGGATTATACTTGCAGGCGAAAATCAAGTTGCGCCGTTTGGGCCCGGGATACTTCGGCCCTTCGGTGATTATGACTTCATAATACCGGCAGTTCGGAGATTGCTTTAACGGCCGGTTCGGGCTGGCCAGCGTCACCTGAATGGTCGTTGGCCCATAGTAGTAGTGCGGCCAGAAGCGGCCTTCGTTGGCTATCGTGATGGTAATCATCCCCGCCAGTGTGACGAACTGTTTCGCGCCCGACAAGACTGAACGGGCGCGGCTTCCTCAGTCCGCGCGGCGCGAATTCATGCCCGGCCGGCCTTTTCACAGCGGTGCCGCTCGACAAAGCCGGGGCCGACGGTTAATCTGCGGCAGCCTAATTGCCTGCGATGATGAACATTGCCGCCGAAGTGACCCGCCGCCGTTTTCTGCGCCAAGTCGCCACCCTTTCAGCCGCCGCCGGGATGGCGCCGATGATTGTCCCGGCGCCGGTTCTGGGACGGGGCGGGGCTTTGTCTCCCAGCGAGCGCATCACCCTGGGATTCATTGGCGTGGGCAGCCAGGGAAGCGGCCATCTACTGGGCGGCGCCTGGACGTATGTGGCGGGCGGCTACGCGGGGCGCAAAGATGTCCAGGTGCTCGCCGTTTGCGATGTCTGGCGCGACCGCCGCGAGAAGGCGGCCCGAAAAGTCAACGACCACTACGCCGCCACCCGTGGCCAGGGAGGCGAGAAAACCTGCGCGGCCTATAATGACTTTCGCCAGGTACTGGACCGCCCGGATATTGACGCCGTGCTGATCGCCTCGCCGGCCCACTGGCATGCCACCATGACCATCCGGGCGGCGGAAGCGGGCAAGGATATTTACTGCGAAAAACCAACCGCGGTGACGGTGCGCGAGAGCCAGGCGATGCTGGCCGCGGTGCGGCGCTATGGGCGCGTTTACCAGGCCGGCACGCAGCAGCGCAGCGAATACGAGGGCAAGTTTCGCCGCGCCTGCGAATGGGTCCGCAGCGGCCGCATTGGCAGGCTGCAGGCCATTTACGCCTACCGCGACGGCGGGGCGGTGTGCTGGCCGAAACGGTTCGGCGCGGCCAAGCCCGTGCCCGAAGGCCTGGACTGGGACCTTTACCTCGGCCCCGCGCCCTGGATTCCCTACGACGGAGACAGCAGCGCCCACCGGTTCGACCTTGGCGAACTCAACTGGGGCCAGCACCACTACGACATCGTGCAATGGGCCGCGGGGGCGGATGACACCGGCCCGGTGGAAATCTTCCTGGAGAACGATTGCTCCTGCTACCGGTATGGCAACGGCGTGGTTGTCTATGGCCGCGCCTACCCGGGAGAACCCGTCGGCATCGTGGGCGGGGCTTGTTTTGTCGGCACGGAGGGGCGCATCGCGGTGGACCGGGATGCGCTGGTCTCCGACCCGCCGGACCTGGCGCGGGAGCCGTTGCGGCCGGACGAGACGCACCTTTACCGCAGCCACAGCCACGCGGGCAATTTCCTGGAGTGCATCCGCACGCGCAAGCGCCCCATCTGCGACGCGGATATCGCCCATCGCTCCGCCAGCGCCCTTCTCCTGGGCGGCGTGGCCAAACAGTTGCGGCGCCCCCTCAAATGGGACCCCCGCGCCGAGCGGTTTCTCAAGGATGACGAGGCTAACCGCCTGCTCTCGATCGCGCAGCGTCCGCCCTGGCGTCTCTAATGAATCAGGTTTCCCCCGGCTGGCCTTTGACTTTCCGCTTCCCCAATCCACGCATGAAATCCTCCCCGCTCTTCCTTTTGGCGCTGGGCCTGCTGCTTTCCGGCGCCCGGCCCGCCGCCCTCGCCGCCCCCGCCCCGGAAGAACCGCGCCTCATCGGCGTTCTGCGGTCGGATGCGCCGCCGGCGGAAAAAGATGCCGCCTGCGCCCAACTCAAACGCATCGGCACCGATCGCGCCATCCCGGCCCTCGCCGCGCTGCTGCCCGACGAGCAACTCTCTCACTCGGCCCGCTACGCCCTGGAATCCATGCGCTCCCGCAAGGCCGGGCGGGCGTTGGTCAAAGCCCTGGCCCGCACGAGCGGACTGACGAAGGCCGGGATCATCAATTCCATCGGCAACCGCGGCGAAACGCGCGCCGTCGCCGCCCTGGCGAAACTGCTGGCCGATCCCGAAGCCGATATCGCCGCCGCCGTCGCCAGCGCCTTGGGCCAGATCGGCGGCGCCCAAGCCCTCCAAGCTCTTCAGGCGGCAGCAGCCAACACCACCGGCGCCCTCCACGATGCGTGCGTGGACGGCTGCCTGCGTTGCGCCGACCGCCTGCGGGCGGCCGGTTCCCGCGCCCAGGCCCGCGCCGCTTTCCAACACCTCTACGACACCGGGAAAAAGGATTCCATCCGCACGGCCGCGTATCGAGGGCTGATTCAGACGGCGGGCGATCAAGCCCTGCCCCTGATAACCAGCGCCCTCACCGGCCAGGACCGGGCCTGCCAGTCCGCCGCGCTCGAACTGGCGCGCCAGGTGCAAGCGCCGGAAGCGACCCGGTCCCTCGCGGCGCTCCTGCCAACCGTCGCCCCGCCGATGCAGGCCGCGCTGATCGAAAGCCTGGCGCAGCGCGAAGACGCGGCGGCAGCGCCCGCCATTCTCCGGTTGACCGACAGCCCCGCGCCGGAAGTGCGGGTGGCCGCGTTGAATGCGCTCGGCATTCTGGGCGGTGCCTCCGCCGTTCCCCCGTTGGCCGCCGCGGCGGCGTCGGGCGGAGAAGCCCAGGCCGCCGCCTGGCAGGCGCTGATCCGGTTGCGGCGCGGCCAGCCCACCGAGATGATGCTGGGCTTGCTGCCGGAGGCCCGGCCGGAGGTGCAGGCCGAACTGGCCCGCGCGCTGGGAAATCGCCGCGACCTGGCCGCGATTCCCCGCCTGATGGAGCTGGCGCGGCAGGACGCAAGCTCGGCCAGCCACGCGGCGTTGCTGGCGCTGGCCGGCCTGGTGGACGACGCCCAGATGAGCGCCATGGTCCAATTTGTCGTCGCGGCGGGCAGCGACCGCGCCCGGGAGCAAGCGGCCGAGGCGGTCAACGCCGCCTGCCACCAAATCCTGGCGCGCCGGGGCCGGGTGAACCTCGAGCCGATCAGCGCGGCGCTGGCCCGCGGCACGCCCGAGACCCGCATCGCCCTGCTGCCGGTCTGCGGCGGGCTGATTGATCCCCTGGCGCGCGCGGCCCTGCGCGCGGCGGTGGCCGCTCCGGACCCGCCGGTCCGCGCCGCGGCCATCCGCGCCCTGTGCGACACGCCGGATCCCGAACTGCTGGCCGACGCGCTGCAGATTGCCTGCGAAGCGCCGGAAGAAAACCTCCGCACCCTGGCGATTCGCGCATGCGTCCGCCTCACGACCCAGGAGGAAGCCATCCGGCTCCCCCGCCCGGAGCAAATCGCGCCGCTCAAGACGATCCTGGCCCGGCCGCTGCGCCCGGAGCAGCAGCGGGCCGTCCTGGCCGGCCTGGCGGAGATTCCCGACCGGGAAACCCTCGCGCTGGCGGAGCCGATGCTGGACGAGGCGGCCACGCAGCGCGAAGCCGCGCAGGCCATTATCAAGATCGCATCCCGCCTGCCCTGCGCGCAGCGAATCGAGGCGACCAACGTCCTAGCCAAAGTTCGCGCGGTACTCACCGACGCCGACGCGCGGAAGGAGGCGGAGACATTGCTCAAGACCATTCAGGCGGACGCCGATTATATCATTGCCTGGCAGGTCGCCGGCCCCTATTTCCAGGAAGGCCAGGACTACAAGGCCCTGTTTGACCTGGCGCTGCCGCCGGAAAATCCGGACGCCAAAGAGATCCAATGGCGGGCGCTGCCGCCCGATTCCGACCCGAAGCGCCCCTGGGTCATGGACTTGCTCCAGGCCCTGGGCGGCGACCAGCGCGTGGCGTACGCGCGCACCTGGATTTATTCCCAATCCGCGCAACCGGCGCGGCTCGACCTCGGCTCGGATGACGGCATCAAGGTCTGGCTCAACCACCAGGTCGTGCATGCCCTTAATACCTTTCGCGGTTTGGAACCCGATGCCGACAAGGTAAAAGTCAACCTGCGGGCGGGCTGGAACCCTCTCCTGCTGAAGATTACGCAACTGAACCAGGGCTGGGGCTTTTGCGCCCGCCTCCGCCAGCCCGACGGCACCCGCCTGGACGGCCTGAAATTCTCCGCGTCACCGCCCGCGCCCGCCGCCGCCCGCGCCGGGAAATAACCCGCCTCAATACACCACTTTATTCAAGGGATACTCGATGATCCCCTCCGCCCCGGCGGCCTTCAGCGCGGGAATCAGCTCGCGGACAATGTGCTTGTCTATGATCGTCTCGACTGCCACCCAGCCCTTCTGCCCGAGCTGGGAAATCGTCGGGTTGCGCAAAGCCGGCAGCGACTGAAGCAGCCGGGTCACGTTCTTCTGCGCGATATTCATCTTCAGTCCCACCTTGGTCTCCGCGTCCAGGGCGCCCCGGAGCAGCAGGGCCAGGGTCTGAATCTTCCGCCGCTTCCAGGCATTCTTCCAGGCCGCCCGGTTCGCGATGAGCCGCGGCGTCGAGGACAGCAGCGTGTCCACAATCCGCAGCTTGTTGGCGCGCAGCGAGGAGCCCGTCTCCGTGACATCCACAATGGCGTCCACCAACTCGTGGGCCTTGATCTCGGTGGCCCCCCAGGAAAACTCGACTTCCGCCGTCACCTTGTGCTGGCGCAGATACCGCCGGGTGAGGTTGACGACTTCCGTGGCGATGCGCTTGCCTTGCAGGTCTTTGACCGATTTGATCGGCGAATGCTCCGGCACCGCCAGCACCCAGCGGGCGGATTGCCGCGTCGCCTTGCTGAACTGGAACTCGCCCACCTCGTGCACCTTCGAGTTGTTTTCCTGAATCCAATCGTAGCCGGTGATGCCGCAATCCAGGTAGCCATGCTCGACGTAGCGGCTGATTTCCTGTGCGCGAATCAGCCGAATCTCCAGCTCCTCGTCGTCCACATAGGGGGTGTAGGATCGGCTGCTGACGGAAATATTGAACCCGGCCTTGCCCATCTTCTCGATGGTGGCCTCTTGCAGACTGCCCTTGGGCAATCCCAACCGCAACACTGGCTTCTTCTTCATGCTGTTATTTAATACTCAGGCGCCGGGGGGCAAGGTTTTCGCCGCATTCATCCGCACCCGTGCCGCTTATTTGCCATGATTTCGCGTCTCCGGCGACCTTTTTCTTCGCTCACTTCGCCCGCGTTTGCCGTAATTGGCCGGGGCGGCTCCACGGTTTGGCTGCGAAATCAGGCGCCCCGAATCACCCCGGGCGGCCCGCCAAACACCCGGCGCCCCTGGAGGCGGATCTCGCCGCGGGCAATCGCCCCGACGCAGCGCGGATACAAAGCGTGCTCCGCCTCCTGAATCCGCTGGTGGAGCGTCTCGGGCGTATCCTCATCCAGCACCGGCACGGCCTGTTGGCCGATGATCGGCCCTGAATCCACCCCGGCGTCCACCCAATGCACGGTGCATCCGGTAACCTTGACCCCATGCGCCAAAGCCTGTTTCCAGGCCTCCAGGCCGGGGAAAGACGGCAGCAGCGAAGGATGGATGTTGATGATTCGCCCCGCAAAGGCATCCAGAAATGGCGGCTTGAGCACCCGCATAAACCCCGCCAGCACAATCAAATCCACCCGAGCCGCGCGCAAGGCCGCCAGGTAAGCCTGCTCGGCTTCCTCGTCCAGCCGGGTCCGAAACTTGCCGGGCGGAATGAATTGCGCCTGAATCCCCCGTCGTCGCGCCTGCTCCAGGATTCCCGCCTCCGCCACATCGCTCAGCACCAGCCCCACTTCCGCCGGTACAGCGCCAGCCCGGCAGGCCTCGGCCACGGCCACAAAGTTTGACCCCCGACCCGAACCCAGCACGCCTAAGATAAACTTGCGCTCTCCACTCACGCCGCCTTCTTACAGGCACCGTGCCCGCCGACTCAAGCCCCAAGTAGCGCCTATGAACGCCAAGAACGCATCTCGGCTCCTGCCAGCCTCCCCAAACCGGGATATATGCGGGTTCCAAGCCAGAAATACGCGCTATCTTGACCTTTTATTAGCCGAAACGATTCCGTTAAGCCGTCCCAACGAACCTTTCGGTTGGTGAATTCATTGGCATAACCATTGAGTTTCCAAGGTAGTGTCCTAAAAGTTCTGCAAAAAGCAGCGGGTCATGGTAAGCCACTGGGGTGAATAAAGAACCCAGAAACAAAAGGCAAAGAACCATGACCCGAAAGGTTGAAAAGAACGTAAAGACAGTAGCATTGGAATTGGAAGAAGTGAAGCAGGCCTTAATGGCACAGAAGGATTTTTTAGTGCCGGTGGTGCAACAGACGATGCAGGCGATGCTGGAGTTGGAGATGGAAGAGTGTTTGCAGGCGGCCCGATATGAGCGGT
>Ga0208458_1000109_pt1 | contig 105599 bp, 82 predicted proteins | sample AD_UKC085_MetaG_FD_184432 | JGI IMG/M metagenome (GOLD analysis project Ga0208458, IMG submission 184432) | Active sludge microbial communities of municipal wastewater-treating anaerobic digesters from USA - AD_UKC085_MetaG (SPAdes) (version 2) | ecosystem: Engineered > Bioreactor > Anaerobic >... | reverse complement strand
CGCCGGCAATGTGACGGAGGTAAGATGTACCTATGATCCCGAAACGCGGAGCGGCGCTTCATTGGCGGACAGGAAGGTTAAAGCAACTCTTCACTGGGTATCGGCAGAGCATGCCATAGATGCCGAGGTCAGGCTTTACGACAGGCTTTTCAACACTGAGGATCCGGCAGGTCAGAAAGATGAGGACTACAGGAATTTCCTCAATCCCGACTCCCTGAAAGTCCTTCGCGGCTGCAAAGCCGAGCCCTCGCTTGCCACAGCCAGGCCGCTTGATAAATTCCAGTTCCAGAGGCTGGGGTATTTCTGCGTAGATCCTGACTCAACAAGCAACAATCTTGTCTTTAACCGGACAGTAGGTTTGAGGGACAGCTGGGCAAAGCTGAATAAATAGTCGTGCGGTCTTGCAGTCTTGCAGTCCTTTCAAATGCAGCACATCGCCTATAATCTATCGCCTATAATACATAATACTTTGTCTTGCGGTCTTGCAGTCCTTTCAAATGCAGCACATCGCCTATAATCTATCGTCTATAATACATTGTCTTGTGGTCCTTTCGAATGCAGCACATCGCCTATAACCAATAATTGTTAATTGTTAATTGTTATTTGCTAATTGTTTAAACATCGCCTATAATCTATCGCCTATAATACATAATACATTGTCTTGCTGTCTCTTTCTATGTATCTGACTATCAGAAATAAGACCTTAAAGCATGTTATAACATTGTTATAACGTACCAATAAGCAGTTAGGGTGTTCTTTTGTTGACCCGCCCTGTGCTCTGCGCTCTGTACCCTGTGCCGATCTTCCGCCCTAAAAAGAACATATCAGTAAAAATAAGCACCAAATTTTTTCAGAATCATGCACTGCATTTAATGGATATAATTTATATTTCGGCTTAATTAGAGCTAAACGATTACAAGTAATCAAGATCTGTGTTTAACAATAATATTATGAAACCCACATGGAAGCGGTACGCGGGATGCAGATCTGCGTCCAGAGTTATCATGCCCCGCACCCCGTGCCCTGAGCCCTGTGCCCTGTGCCCCGTGCCCTGAGCCCTGAGCCCCGTGCCCTGAGTCTTGATTTTTGAATTGTCAACTTTTAAAAAAGAATCTGTTATCAGATCATTGAAATAAAAACTATATACGAATGAAAAAAATACATGATGGTGCGGTTTCTTTCCGGAAAAAGGATTTTGAAGCACACAAAAGTTTATTTGGTGACTTAAGCAAAACACAAAAACCTCATTCAGTTTTTATTGGATGTTCGGATTCCCGTTTGGTGCCTTCGCTTATAACTTCCACTTTGCCAGGTGAGTTATTTATAATACGCAGCGTTGCAAACATAATCCCTCCTTATAAAAAAGGAGTTAACTATCCGGCTATCAGTGCGGCTATAGAGTATGCCGTTCTAGCCCTGGAGATTACAAATATTATTGTATGCGGGCATTCAAATTGCGGAGGTTGTGGAGCTTTGTACAAAAGCGAAGAGCAAATGAAAGGTTTGCCTCATACCAATCTTTGGCTCGAATTATCACGTCCGGTAAAAAACAAAGTAATGCAAATGATTCCCAATGCCACTGAAGCCGAACGGGAATGGATGACCGAACAAATGAATGTGGTGCAGCAAATAAGTCATTTGCTTACTTATCCATATGTACTTGAACGTTACAACAATAACAAGTTAACTATTTACGGCTGGTATTATGTAATTGAAACAGGCGAAATTTATAACTATGACGTTGATAAAGGATATTTTGAATTGATTGATGATCCTCAATAATAAGAATATTCCGAAAGCCTGCGACCAAACTTTCACTCATATTTAGTTCTATAGCTCAGTATCAATGAATCAACATTGCAGATGCAATATCAGATAAGCTGACCTTCGTGACTTCCGTGACACCTCTTCGCTAAGGCTATGGTATTCAAAGAAAGTCGGTACCTGCACTACTTTAATATTGGTTTGTAATTTTTCCGGAATAATTCTATATTTGCAGCCCAAACTGCTCCGTGGTGTAATTGGCAACACGTCTGACTCTGGATCAGAAAAGTTCAGGTTCGAGCCCTGACGGAGCAACCAGGATGCCGGTTCTTCAGCCGGCATTTTTCTTTTGCGACGGCAGGGTGCGAAGTTTACCCCGACGAAGAAGGGGAGCCCTGACGGAGCAACAGAATTCATGAATGGGACCTGCCGACTACAGGCTTTTCTCAGAAACTGTACCGGGTCCCTGTCATTGCTTCCGACACCTCCCACAGCCTGGCTGAGATGTCTGGCTTGTACAGTCTTGCCGGGTCATTGGAAAGAACCGGATAACCCCTGGTATTACCCGGACCCTCGGGAACGATATACTCACCTCCCCTGAGATCAGGATGAGTGGCAGCGTAGAGTGTTGGCAACGCTCCCATTGAGACAGGCTGGGCCACTAACCGCAGGAGTACCTTCATAACCCTGCCGGTCTCTCTTTCCTTGCCACGGGAGAGGAGATTTGTTGCACTGATACCCGGATGACAGACAACACTGATGGTTGACGACCCGGCGCTCTCAAGCCTGCTCTGCAGCTCAATGGCGAACATAAGATTGGCAAGTTTGCTCTGGCCGTAAAACTTCATGGAGCTGTATCCTTTTGAAGCGTCCAGGTTGTCAAAGTGGATCTTTGCCTTCCTTGCAACTATGCTGCTGATGGAGACAATACGTGACGACGGTGTGTTCATCAGCACCGGCAGCAACTGACCGGTCAGTGCAAAATGGCCGAGATGGTTCGTACCAAACTGAAGTTCAAAGCCATCCTTTGTCCTTCTATATGGTGTGATCATCACACCGGCATTGTTGATCAGTACATCAAGCTTGTCATAACGGGATATAAACCCTTCAGCAAATCTCTTTACCGATTCAAGATCCGCCAGATCGAGATCCATCACAGCCACAGACTGCGATCCGTTCATGGCCCTGATCTCTGCAGCAGCCTTCTCCCCTTTCTCCCTGTTCCTTACTGCAAGAACCACCTCAGCTCCCTTTGATGCCAGAACTCTGGCCGCCTCTAAACCTATCCCGTGTGATGATCCGGTAATCACTATCCTCTTTCCGTTAAGATCTCCAATATTTCCGGTAGTCCATTTATTCATGCCAGTTCTTCAAAAGTATAAAAGCAGCCTCGGGCTGAAAACCTGCCGTAAATATAAGGCAAATCATCAATTTGAACCAGTTTCTGAGACCTTAAACTGACCCGTGAAGGGGGGATGGCTTTAAACGTACCGCCTGCAACAGATTCTACGCCTAAAAAAGTAACCTGTTCAGTCCATTCAATTCCTGTTGATACTTGCCAGTCTTTGGGACATAATTTACCGGTATTTACCGCATACCAATTATAAGCGTCTATGCCAGGGTATCGAGTAATGATTTCTTTGTTTACACAATTTTAGGAGTAACAGAAGAAGTCAAAAAATCTCGAATGCAAATGTGTTCTATTCCTTCGTAAGTATTTTCGAATGAACGTTCGCCGGATACTACTATTTTGGGATAATTGTCTTTTATCTTCAATAAATTGCCAAATTCTCTGGCGATAGTTTCGGGTTTAGACAATTCTGCCGCGACCTGTACATATAATGTTTCGCCGGCTCGTGTACAAACAAAATCGATTTCCTCGGTCGAAAGTGTTCCTACAGTTACCTCATAGCCACAATACAACAAATGATTACAAACAATATTTTCCAGTCGTTTTGCTCTGTCTTGCGGTTTGTAGCCCGCCACAACATTGCGGATTCCCATATTTTCGAAAAAGTACTTTTCGCCACGTTCAAATAAACGTTTCCCAACAATATCATAACGTCCTAAGCGATGAACCACGAATGCTGAAGCCAGAGAGTCTGCATATTCGGACACCAACGTTGGCGACATTCGTATATTTTGACTTTTCAAAAAATCACTGATGCTTTTCGAAGAAAAAAGACTTCCTATATTATCTGCCAAGAAACGGATTAATTGTTCCAAAAAGGCTGTATTGCGGATATTATTGCGAGCAACAACATCACGAAGAACAATGGTTGAATAAACCGAGCGAATGTATTCCATTACCACTTCTTCGCGCATTGGCAAGTGAATTAGGTAAGGTAAGCCACCGAAACGGATGTATTTTTCCAGCGATTCATCGTCATTATTCAGTTTGTGAAAGTCCAGAAACTCCATATAGGAAAGGCTGTATATCTTAAATTCAACATACCTGCCGCCAAGTTCGTTTGCCAAATCGCTTGAAAACATCTCTGAGTTGCTTCCGGTAATGTAGATATCATTACTATCGTCCAATGCTAAGGAGCGTATGGCAACTTTGAAACCTTCTATTTCCTGAATTTCATCAATAAAAATGTAGTTTTTCCTTTTACTCATCAATCGGGATGCAATATAATCATGCAGGTCTTTTGAAGATACAATATCCACATAGGCAATATCTTCCTTGTTGATATATATTATATTGGCATCATGCTCATTATTCCTTATTTCGTCAATAAGTTGATAAAGAATATAACTTTTGCCCACCCTTCGATGCCCAATCATTACTTTTACGATAGGTGTATGCATAAATGGCTTTATACGTTCAATATAAGTATCTCTCCGGTAGAGTACGGTTGGAAATTTCAACATATTATCGCTTTATAGATTTAGTTCTATGCAAATGTAGCAATTATTACAGATATACATGCAATAATTCGGGATTTTATTATTTATTCCATGTATAAGTGTAGAAAAATATCTTCACGCGATCATAATTGAAATGTCAGGATATCAGCCTCCTAACTGGCAATTGACAATCTCTGTATTAATTTCTATACCTGATAAATAATTATACCTTTGGATCGGAAGAATCTTCGACAGAGATCACTATAAAAACAAGTGTAACTGAAATAGATATTACTCTATAGTACTAACTTACCAAACAATAATCAAAAATGCATCGCAGAACCTTCTTAAAAAACGCTGGTATTGCCGGCAGCCTTCTGGCGATCTCACCTCTCTCCTGCACTTTCGCAAAATCAGGCAGCGAAGAATTCCCCCTGCTCGATCTTCACGTGCACCTGACCGACAGTTTCACAATCGACTCTCTGATGGAAATCTCAAAGAACACCGGTGTCCGTTTTGGAGTTGTTGAAAATCCCGGCTTCAGGGTTCGTGATGACGCCACGCTGGAACAGTACATCGAATCGCTTCTACCCTATCCGGTCTATATAGGATTGCAGCCTATGCGTCCCGGATGGTCAGCTTTATTCTCCCCTGAATTGATTGCCAGGCTCGACTATGTTCTGATGGATGCCCAGACAATACCATCGGGGAACAACTACGGGGAAATTCTCCAAATTTGGAATTTCGACACCTATATTGATGATCCTGAATATTTCATGGAGAAATACATGGCTCAAATCCTGCAAGTCATCAATAATGACGAGCCTTTAAACATATTCGGCTGGCCTCTTTTTCTTCCGGTGTGCATCGCCCGCGATTACTACACACTATGGACAGAGGACCGGATGCAGCAGATAATTGCTGCCCTGAAAAACAAAAAGCTGAACATTGAAATAAATGATCTGGCTCACACTCCTCACGAAAAATTTATCCTTATGGCAAAGGAAGAAGGTTTGAAATTTACTTTCGGTTCCGATACCCGCGACAATAAGGCAGGGAGACTTGATTACTGCAAGTATATCGCGAAAAAATGTAATCTCAAAAGTGAAGATTTCTTTATTCCTTCACGGATTATCGGGAAAAGCTGACAACGAAGAAATTTTTTTTCAATACCCACGTGGCAAAGCTCAAAAGCACCCGTTCTGCCGGGATGCTTTGAAAATAATTCACATCGGCTTAACACCCCTTGCATAGGGTCTACGGGCAGCTGCCCTTAAACATATGGAGTTAACATTTTTTAATTAATTTTGTATAATGGTTTAAGGGGATTTAGCTCAGTTGGCCAGAGCGTTTGACTCGCAGTCAAAAGGTCGGGGGTTCGACTCCCCCCATCTCCACAAAACGGTCCGTGTGACCCGTGTGACCCGTGTGACCCGTAAAGCCGCACGGCCGTGCGGCTCTAATTATAAACAAAAAACCATGAAAACCATTACAAAACTATCATTAGTATTATTACTGACAGCACTAAGTCTTAATTGCTGGTCGCAGATTGGAGTAACAAGCTATTCCATTTATTCCCTTGGGATAAATACAAGCCAGAACAGACCCCTGAGCGGGGAATTGAAGGTTTTTGCAAACAGATCAATTGATGATATCCTGATGGAGGCTGACCTCTTCTACAATTTCAAGGCACGTCCTTATCACAGGTTTTCCGTTGGAGTGGGACTCAAAGCAGGGCTATTCCGCGATTATGACCTTGTAGACGCTATAACTGTGCCGGCCCAGCTTGAGATATTTCCCCTGCAGGAATTCAAAAGACTATCCCTTGTATTTGAACTGGCACCGGAATTTATTATTGATTTCGATCCGAATCTCCGGAGTTTATGGGGAATCAGGTATACTTTCGGAAAGAATTAACAACTCTGAATATAATCGCCGGTGTATCAGCCCAGACAGGAGCTCATCCGATCAGGCAAAACTTCAAAACAGTAATCAATTTCCCGTTAAATTGTTATATCTTTCAAAGCGTATAACAGGTTTACGGATCAAAGAAGAAAATAATCACGAATGGCTTACATGGCGCCGGGCGCTGAATGATTTTGCGCCGCGTATATTTAAATAGCGGGCTTAAATCAGTAACCCCAGCTCTTCATGACTTTCAGGTTCTCCTCGATGCATTCCATCGGTGTCTTGCCCTGGTATGACTCCTGCTCAATAATGTAAACTTCGGTTCCGCCAATTTTTGTTGCAAGATCGATTACCTCCCTGGCATTGACAATCCCCTGGCCGATTATGGTGCTTTCATATTTATCGTTTCCGGAGGAAGCGACGATTTCGTCTTTCACATGGAGGTTCTCGAACCTTCCGGGATACTGACGCACAACATCCAGAGCCACGGCTCCCCCGTTGTAAAGATTGCCTATATCGAGCTGAACCACAACCTTGTCGGGATCCATGCTTCTCATCATGATGTCGAAGAGCTTTTCGTTGTTCAGTTTCTCGTTGAATTCAAAGGCATGGTTATGGTATCCGAACTTCATCCCCTGGTTTTTGCAGAGATCCCCGCATTTGTTGAATATCTCCATGTAACGCATGAAATCGTCATATTTGTTTCTCATGCTGTTGTCCATCGAAGGGCTGACAACATATTTCTGACCAAGTACGGCAGCATCGTCAACCGTGTATTTCCAGCTGTCGGAGAAATCGTTTTTTGACTCATCCCAATGTTCAGGTCCCATCACCGTATGTCCGCTTATCATATTGAGTCCGAGATCGTCAAGTACTTTTCTGAACTCCTTCGGGCTGTAGCCGTAGAATTTCCTGTCGACATAGTTTGCATGCTCTACATATTCATAGCCCATTTCTGCAACTTTTTTCAGCGATCCGAGAGGATCCTTGCTCATGTCGGCGCGGATGCTGTAAAGCTGTATCGCGATGATCCCCTTTTTCTGTTTTTTGGATGCAAGCAATTCTCCGGGCATGACTGCCGCGGCTGCAAGCAATGCCGCGCCCGATTTAATGAATGTTCTTCTGGTTGTGTTCATGTTTTGGCGTAGGATTATAGTTTGCACCAAATTAATAAAAAATCTGTTGTATCAGAAACTACAGCTGTTCTTTTATCCTTTTCCAATAGAATTCTTCCACGGGTCCCGGTCCATTCCGGATTTTCGCGGTCTTCCGGCAATGTGCAGCACATGAAAAGCCTGACATAAAGGACGACATTGTGCATCCGGCCGGGTGTATGGTTATCGGGGATAAAAACATAATTCTGGCTTTGTTCATAAATCTGTAGTATTGAATCCGGGCCGGATCAATGAGTTATCGATTTGATTTTCTAACTTGCCGCCGGAAAAAAAGACCCTTATGCCAAAACGTGAAGATATCAGCAAGGTAATGATAATAGGTTCAGGACCGATCATCATCGGTCAGGCCTGTGAATTTGACTACTCGGGAACCCAGGCCTGCAAGGCGCTCAGGTCGCTGGGCTACAAGATAGTACTGGTCAATTCAAATCCGGCGACCATTATGACCGATCCGGGAATTGCCGATGCCACCTATGTTGAACCACTCGACGAGTATGCTCTTACCGAGATAATCAAAAAAGAGAGGCCTGATGCTCTCTTGCCGAATCTTGGCGGTCAGACCGGCCTGAATCTGTCCTCCCTTCTGGCCAAAAAGGGTATTCTGGAAAAGTACAACGTGAAGGTTATCGGCGTCAATATCGATGCCATCGAAAGAGGTGAGGACAGGGTTGCCTTCAAGGAGACCATGAACCGTCTTGGCATCGGGATGCCTCTCAGTCAGGCCGTTAACAGCGTTGAAGAAGCCGAAAAGGTAGCTGCTGGTCTGGGTTATCCTGTCGTGGTTCGTCCGGCCTATACCATGGGTGGCACGGGCGGCGGACTTGCTTACAATGTAGAAGAACTTCGTACAATAGCCGGCAGGGGCCTGGCAGCAAGCATAGTGAACCAGGTACTGATTGAAGAATCGGTGCTGGGATGGGAAGAGCTTGAACTGGAGGTTGTGAGGGATGCAAAGAACCAGATGATCACGGTCTGCTTCATAGAGAATGTGGATCCGATGGGTGTTCACACAGGCGACTCATTCTGCACCGCTCCCATGCTGACCATAAGCCGGGAATTGCAAAACAGGCTTCAGAAACATGCTTACGACATAGTTGAAGCCATTGAGGTTATCGGAGGAACAAATGTACAGTTTGCCCACGATCCGGTGTCCGACAGGGTTGTGGTGATAGAAATCAACCCGAGGACATCCCGTTCCTCCGCCCTTGCTTCAAAGGCAACAGGATTCCCCATCGCGTTCGTCTCGGCGCTTCTTGCAGGAGGCCTCACCCTTGATGAACTGCCCTACTGGCGCGAAGGAACACTTGACAAATACACCCCTTCGGGCGATTATGTTGTTGTTAAATTCCCGAGATGGGCATTCGAGAAATTCGAAGGACTGGAGGACAAGCTTGGCACCCAGATGCAGGCCGTGGGCGAGGTGATGAGCATAGGAAAAAACTACAAGGAAGCCCTTCAGAAGGCAATAAGGTCGCTCGAGATAGGGCGATACGGCCTGGGTTTCGCGAAGGATTTCAATAAAAAGTCCCTGGAAGAACTGATGAACATGCTCAACCATCCATCAAGCGAACGTCAGTTCATAATGTACGAAGCCCTTCGCAAGGGAGCAACAACGGAAGACCTTCACCGGAAAACCGGGATAAAGACCTGGTTCATCGAACAGATGAGGGAACTGGTGGAGATGGAGGAAAAAATAATCGGCTACAAGGGCATGATGCTGCCAAACGACATGCTCATCACGGCGAAGAAGAATGGCTTCTCCGACAGATATCTTTCCAAACTTCTCGGGATTCATGAAAAAGCCATAAGGGCAAAACGGAAATCCCTCGGTATGAACGAAGCCTGGGAACCGGTACCGGTAAGCGGAGTTCCCGACGCTGCCTATTATTTTTCGACATACAACGCGGCGGACAGCGTTCCGGTAAGCAACAAAAAGAAGATAATGGTTCTGGGAGGCGGACCAAACAGGATAGGTCAGGGCATCGAATTCGATTATTGCTGCGTGCATGCCGCCTTTGCAATACGCGACGCCGGATATGAATCGATAATGGTTAACTGTAACCCCGAGACTGTTTCGACCGATTTCGACACCTCCGACAGGCTGTATTTTGAACCCCTTACCGCGGAGGATGTCCTCAGCATTTATGAAAAGGAGAAGCCCGAAGGTGTGATAGTTCAGTTCGGAGGCCAGACTCCTCTGAATCTTGCCAGGGAACTTGCTGAAGCCGGAGTGAAGATACTCGGTACCACTCCCGAGACCATTGATCTAGCCGAGGACCGCGACCGGTTCAGGCACGTGATAGACAAACTCGGTATTCCCCAGCCTGAATCGGGAATGGCAAGCAACATGGAGGAAGCCCTTAAAATATCGGAAAGGATAGGCTACCCGCTGATGATACGACCGTCATATGTTCTTGGAGGAAGGGCTATGAAGATCATCCTCGACGAGAAGATGCTGGCCGAATACGTGGCAACTGCCATCGGTGTATCACCCGACAGACCTCTTCTTCTCGACAAGTTCCTCGAAGACGCGATCGAATCGGAAGCCGATGCCATATCGGACGGCTCCAATGCCTTTGTGCCGGCTATCATGCAGCATATCGAATACGCAGGCATCCATTCGGGCGATTCGGCCTGTGTGATACCTCCCGTGGTCATCCCAAAGGAACACAGGAAAACAATTTACGACTACACCAGGAGACTGGCAATAGAGCTTAATGTAGTCGGACTTCTGAACATCCAGTACGCGATCTATGAAGACACCGTGTACATACTTGAAGCCAATCCAAGGGCTTCTCGCACCGTTCCCCTGGTGTCGAAGGTCTGTGGCATTTCCATGGCACGGATAGCTACCCAGATAATGCTTGGCCAGAAGCTTTCAGAATTCGGGCTAAAGAAACGTAGCATAAAGCATTACGGAGTAAAGGAAGCCGTCTTCCCCTTCAACATGTTCCCGGCTATTGATCCGCTTCTTGGTCCCGAGATGAGGTCAACAGGCGAAGTACTCGGCATGGCTGACTCCTACGGAATGGCATTTTTCAAATCGCAGGAAGCAATCCTCCTGCCTCTTCCGATAAAGGGGAATGTGCTTATTACCATTGCCGACCGCGACAAGGACAGGATACTGCCGGCTGCCAGGAATTTCAGGGATATGGGATTTACAATCATTTCGACCGGTGGTACCAGGAAGTTCCTTATTGACAACGGCATTCCCGCCGACCTCATTCTGAAAGTCCACGAGGGAAGGCCAAATATTGTTGATGCGATCAAGAACAAGGAGATTGATCTTGTCATAAACACTCCGGCCGGCCGGCTCAGCGAGTATGATGATTCCTACATAAGGAAGAATGCCATCAGGTACAAGGTGCCTTATATCACGACAACCTCGGCAGCACTCTCGGCAACGGAAGGCATCAAAGCCCGTCAGAACGGAGAGTACAAGGTAAAATCACTGCAGGAGTATCATTCTGAGATAGAGGGTTGAGGAACGGCGAGCGGCACGTAGTACGCGCTTCAAATAAAAGTTGAAAGTTCGAGGTTCCAGTTCGAATTCGTTGTATTATAACGTTGACTCTGTGCCGTTCTATCGCCCCCCGCTTTTGCGGGGCAGGCTTGTCAGGGCTTTACATCATAGGGGGCAGTTTACCTCCGGTTGCACCGGAGGTTATTAAAATTGAACCGCTTCACGGTTTCTTCCTTTAACCGCTATCGCGGTTTGCCATACCAGTAACATATCTGCTATAAATCTATATCGTGAATTCTCGTTAAAAGCACTTTCCTGGTTTCTTTCCCGGCATCGACAATTAGTATTAATTCCCTTTCAGGTAATACATAATCTATCGCCTATAATACATTATAAGTCATGCAAGTCATGCAAGTCGTGCAGGTCGTGTAAATTGTTCGTGTAGTGTTGGTTATGTAACTCGTGCTGGATATGTGGTTAGTGCCATAACGGATAATTGTTAATTGTTCATTGATAATTGCCAATTGTTTTCACATCGCCTATAATACATCGCCTGTAATACATTATACATTGTCTTGCAGTCTCTTCCAATGCGGCATATCGCCTATAATACATCGCCTGTAATACATTATACATTGTCTTGCGGTCTCTTCCTCTCTTCGTCTCTGCGCCCTGAGCCCTGTGCCCTGTGCGATGTGCCTTTGCGGCCTCTTTCTATATATTTAGCTGTCAGAAATATATCCCGAAACATGTTATAACATTGTTATAACGGAACGGTACACGGTGCGCGGCACGTGGTTCGGGGTTCAAGGTGCAGTTCAAGCATTTTAAAGGACCTGCAAGACCTGCACGACTTGCAAGACCTGCAAGACCTGTCCCTGCCCCCCGCGCCCCGTGCTCTGAGCCCTGTGCCCTGAGCCCTGTGCCCTGAGCCCCGTGCCCTCACGCCAGCCTCTTCACCCTGCTCTCGGGCAGCAGCTTCATATTTTGCAGATCAACATCCTGCAACAGCAGGAGCCCCGGTTTCTTCCCGCTGCTGATGTTGCCGTAATTGTTCTCCTGCCGGAGGGCCATGGCGCCGTTGAAGGTGGCCCACTTTACCAGATCCTGCAGAGGGATCTCCGGATAGTATGCCTGGAGAACCTTGAGCTCTTCAAGTATGTCGAGACTTTTATTGGAGGCCAGGCTGTCGGTGCCGATCACTATACGGCAATCCTCGGCGGTTAGGAGATCAAGGGGCGGCACCCTGTTTTCAATGTGAAGATTTGCCCTGGGACAGAGGCACCAGTAAAGATTTTCCCTGCTTCTGAGCTTTCTGATGGTGTTCCGGTCGACAAAGGTGTTGTGAACCAGGATAAGACTCCCCGAAGGTGTTATTTCATCCAGAACAGCCGATACATGATCGCTCACCAGTTCCGGATGAGCGGGAAGCAGATCCGACTCGTGAAACGATTCCTTCAGGGGGCCGTCGTAATACTTCAGGAAGCTCTTTTCTGCCTCAGTCTCCATGAAATGGAATGAAGTGATAATGTTGTTTTCCGTATGTTTTCTGAGAAGACGGAAGAGGGGAAGTGATATGGAGTAGGCAGCATGAGGCACTATTGAAAACGGGATATTGTAGTCCCGCGCTATGGATGCCAGCTGAAGTATTTCCTCCATCCCGCGGCCTGCCTTTTCCGGCTGAAGTCCGAAGACCTCCAGAAGGTTGATATAGCTGATCCTGCTCTTTTTCTTTATGTCGAAGGTCGTATGGCTGTTGCAGATATCGGCACACAGCACAACACCGGCGGAATACATTTCCCTGTCGGCTTCGGCGGCAGAAAAAAGCATGCTTTCATATCTGCTATCCCTTTTGGTCCGGAAATTCCTGAGAAAATCTGCCAGCCCTTTCCGCGGTGGCAGATACCCTTTCATGTGAGAAAGTTCGAGGTGGCAATGGCAGTTGACAAAGCCCGGTATGATGATTCCATTGTGAAACTCGGCGAAAGGCCTTTCCGTATGATTGTCTCCCGAATCCTTCACGGCTACAATGGTTCCGTCATTGTCGACAGAGACTATTCCACGCTTCAGCGGCGAAGCATCGCCTGTGAAAATATACTGGGCTGAAAAATGCTTCATTTTGAGATTTTCGAACGGGAGAGGACAACATTGTTTATGCACTGATGGTAAATCAGGTCAGGAGCAAGGGCCTCCCCGGTGAACCATCCCCTGAGCCGGCTCTCTCCGCGATAGGGATTTTTTATAGTGAGGGTGTAAGTGTGAGGACGTCCGTCTTTCAAAAGCCTGACGGGAGTGATGGCTGTTCTTTTTTCAATGGCTCCCGAATCGGTCTGTGAGAACCAGAATCCCACATGCGGATCAGCCGTCTGGTCGTCGGGGTAGATTATTATTGTGAAACTAAGATAAAGAGTCCCAAAGAAACTGCCCTGCATATCGACCCAGGGAATGTTGGCGCTGTCAGGTCCGGGAAGGTGGTAAAAACGCTCGTCCTGCCAGATATTAAGGCTTCTGGAGTCGAAAGTCAGAAGGTCCTTGTCGGCTATCGACTCCATCTCACTCAGTTTTCCAAGCACCTTATCGTAGATCTTCACAAGCCGTTTGGGTTTTCTGATGAAATAGTACCTCATCGTCCTTTCCATTTCATCCTTTGTATAGCCATGTTTTTCAATTATATCGATGTAGCACTGGAGCGTGTCGCTTTCATTGAATTTATATCTTACTTCAGGTATGCCAAGCAGGCCGTCGGCAAGGTAGGAGTCGGTAAGAATAGAAGTGAGATCAGCGGGCGGTATCAGATCCTTGTGCTCGGCCTTGCTTCTGCGGCCGGCGCATGAGGCGGCAGCAATCAGAATGACAAGCAGAAAGGGGATGATATGTCGTCTGACTGAACTCATGGCCCGAATTTAATCATTCTTCAGATACTTAATAGTCAGAAAGCGAACCGGGTACCAGGCTGCCCAGAATCCTATCAGCAGCACGGTGAGAGGTACGACGATGAAATCCCTGATCTTCATCTCAACCGGATAGGCTTTGACAATAAGTGAGTCGCTCTGAAGGCTTACAATCCCGTACTTCTGTTGTATCCAGCAGATCAGAAAACCCAGAACGATACCTGCAATTGCTCCTATTATCGAAATAAGCCAACCTTCGAAGATGAATATCTTCCTGATAAGCGTGTTATCGGCGCCAAGGCTCCGGAGTATGCCGATGTCCCTTTCCTTCTCGATAATCAGCATGGTAAGCGATCCTATGATGCTGAACGATGCAACTATAAGTATAAGAGTGAGAATCAGAAAAATGGCAAGCCTTTCCGATCGCATCACCTTGTAAAATATCTCTTGTTGCTCATATTTGTTCTGCACTATGTAGCCGTCGTTGAAAATGTTCGTTACCTCCTTCTGTACATCCGCCTCTTTGGCTCCGGCTTCAAACTTGATCTCCAGTGAAGTCACTTCCGACTCGTATTCAAGAAGCTCACGGGCAAAACCGATAGGCACAAACACGTACTTTGAGTCAAATTCCTGTTCCACCTGGAATATTCCCGAGGGAAAGATATAGTTCCTTATAAATGCATTTTCAGGATCGAGGTCAACCTTTCCGGTCCTTTTCGGGACATATATATTCAAGGGAGTGATAAAGTTTATCCTCATCCCCAGGTAGTTTGCAATCCCTATGCCGGGTACGGCAAAAGGCCTTCCCTGGTCCGACATAAGCGTGAATTCCCCGTCCCACATGGAGCTGTCGACGCCGGTAACCCTGGAGTAGTTTTCATCAACACCCTTTATGGTGGCAACAAACTGCCTGTCGCCATACCTGAGCAGTGCATTTTCCTCGACGCACAGGGAATAACAGGCAACGCCGTTCACGCTTGAAAGCATGCTTAGTGAAGCCTGAGCGGGAATGAAGGTTTTTCCTTCCGCTGCCGTGATCTTCAGGTCGGGATCGAAGGTGTTGAATATCGACCTTACCAGGGTTTCGAGGCCGTTGAACACCGAAAGAACTATGATGAGGGCCATGGTGCCTACAGTGACTCCGGCAACTGATATCGAAGAAATGACATTGATGGCATTCCTTGATTTTTTTGCAAAGAGATACCTTTTGGCTATGTAAAGCGGAAGTTTCAATTTTTTACCTGATTGCCGAAACCAGCAGGCCGGTTCCTGTTTTATGCGTCAAAAAGATATCAAAAAAGTTGAGAATAACAGCCACCGGGAAGGTGAACATATAGTAAAAAGGAAGAATGACCATAAAGAGCTTTGACCGGTTCAGCATCCTGATGGGATATTTCATCGAAAGGCGCCATGAAACCGATCCGGGCTTACCGTAAGTGTATGCCGTACGGATATTCCTGAAACCCGCCGATTCAAGTTTCCTTGTTATATCACCTATGCCGTAGCCGTTTCTGACGTGCTCCTCGATGAAAGATGTCTCACCTTCGCCGTAAACATCCGATCCTCCCATGTCGGAAGGTGTGGATATCAGCAACGTTCCTCCCAGTTTGAGAGCCCTGAAGAAATTCCTGAACACGAGCTCATCACTTTCTATATGTTCCATCACATCAACCGAAAGTATGAAATCGTAGACATCCTCCTCTTTCAGTTCGGTAAGGTCAAGCTTATCGCAGATTACTCTTTCCGAGAGTCCTGTCATTCTGAAAAACTCCCTTGTGCTTTCTATGTGTTCTGGATCGATGTCGACTGCCTTTATCTTCCAGTTCCGGTTCATCCTGCTCATCCTCCATGTGTATTGCCCGAAACCCGAACCCGCATCAAGGATCATGGCTTCGCCCGGGTACTTTTTTGCCAGGACCTTGAGAGCCTTTCTGACATGCCAGGCCCTCAGGAGAAGCAGGTCGAGGGAAAGGTAGAACAGCTTTCTCATCACAACAGGACCGGAAAAGATCCCTCCAACCATCTTCTTGACAGGATAGTACTGCATAACGTCAGGATTTCAGGATACGATCAATATTATCAATGTAATCAAGGCTGTCGTCAATGAAAAAGGATATTTCGGGTACTATGCGAAGCTGCTTTCCCACTTTCCGGCCTATCTCGTACCTGATCTTCGGGGAGTGATCCTGAATTCCCTTCATAATATCCTCCTGGCCATCCGAAGGAAATATGCTGATATATATCCGGGCTACCGAAAGATCGGGACTTATCCTGACTCTCGTTACCGAGATCATTTTACCGCGAGCAAACTCATTCCCCTTCCTGAGGAAGAGGTCGGCTGCCTCCTTTTGCAGGAGCCTGGATACTTTTTTCTGTCTCGTTGATTCCATGACCTCATTGTATTGTAGAAAGGCAAAGGTACGATTTTCGGAAAAAGAATTAATTTTGCTGGGAATTTTATTGAAACGACGATGGAAACAGTTGTGAGCGGAATCAGGTCGACAGGAAAACTCCACCTTGGAAATTACTTCGGTGCGATCCGGAACTTTATAAAGATGCAGAATGAGAACAGGTGTTACTTTTTCATAGCCGACTATCATGCCCTCACCACTCATCCAAAGCCCGATGACCTCCACGGGAACATAAAGCAGGTGCTTGCCGAATACCTGGCCTGTGGAATTGACCCCGAAAAGGCCATCTTGTTTATCCAGAGTGATGTCCCGGAAGTCATAGAACTATATCTCCTCCTTAACATGAATGCCTATGTCGGGGAACTGGAGCGCACGGTTTCATTCAAGGAAAAAATCAGAAAGCATCCCGATAACATAAACGCCGGGCTGCTTACCTATCCGGTGCTTATGGCAGCCGATATAATCATTCACAAGGCAACCAAGGTTCCGGTGGGGAAGGATCAGGAACAGCATCTCGAGATGACAAGGCGTTTTGCCCGCAGATTCAACACGATTTACGGAGTTGAGTATTTTCCGGAGCCCGATGCATATAATTTCGGCCATGAACTCATCAAGATACCGGGTCTCGACGGAAGCGGAAAGATGGGGAAAAGCGAAGGGAACGGGATCTTTCTTTCGGATAGTCCCCAGGCTATCAGAAAGAAAGTGATGAGCGCGGTAACTGACACCGGACCTACAGAGAAAGGACAGGAGATGTCGGAGCCGGTGAAGAACCTTTTTACAATTATGGATGTTGTATCCGAGAAGGATGTTGTCGATCATTTCCGCCGGAAGCATGCTTCATGCGAGATACGCTACGGGGATCTCAAGAAACAGCTTGCTGAAGATATTATAAAGGCATTGACTCCGATAAGGGAAAGACTGAACGAAATTCTTGCCGATAATAATTATCTTGCCAAAGTAGTCAGAGAAGGAGGGGAAAAAGCCAGGGAGAGCGCAGCACGCACAGTCAGGGAGGTAAGGGAGATTATCGGATACAAGCCTTTCTGATATAAAATAAAAGCCAGGCTTTTGACCTGGCTGATCTTGAAGGATCAAGATTTATATGTATGAGATTGCCTGTGTACTGAGGTAAAATCAAAATGCGTGCCAAATTGATTCAGATGTCCAAACGCGTTGCCATAATTCTTATATCGATCCTGCTTGCTGCAGTGGCTGTGGCTGCATATTTCCTGCAACAGAGCCGGCTTACCATGGTCGCCGATCCCTACAGCTTAATAGGGGAGGATGCCGGTATTGTAATCGAGACAATCGATCTGAGGAATCTTGTCAACTCTGTAACCACAGGAAAAGGCCTTTTCTCTGAAATCGAAAATGTAAAGGAATTTGCCGGATTCAGTTCCCGCCTGAAATATATTGCCGACCAGATAAACAAAGCGGGTTTCAGGAAGTTGAGTCAGGAAGGAACAGCAGTCATTTCCTTTCACTCAGAGGATGACGGCAGGCTCACTCTCTTCCTGTCGAAGGTGATACCTGCTGAAACCGGTTACAGACATATCCGGGAAGCCTTTGCCGAAACCGGGGTCAGTCGCATAAGCGAGGAAAAGAATGCTGGAAAAAGACTCCTGCTGATCCCTTACAGTGTCGACAGCCGGACCGACACTCTGTTCATTACCATTAACTCCGGACTTCTTGTCTGCACCACATCACGAAAGCTTGTCATGAATGCCCTGGCTCCGAATGCCGCGGATACAGATATAAGGAACGCCCCGGGGTTTTCAAAGATACTTGTGTCGTCGGGGAAAAATCACGACAAGCTCTTTGTTGTGTTCGAAAACCTCGGAAAGACTGCCGAAAGGATACTGCCTGAAGAAAAATCATCCCTTGCCGGCAGGATATTGAAGCTCGGAGGCAGCGCGGGCGGAGATATCTTTATCAGGGAAGACGGACTTAGCATAAGCGGGTATATAGAAAGCAGCGGTGGTTCGGAAAGACTTTCGCACTTAAGGTCGGTTGAACCAATTGCATTTCAGACTTACAGGATACTCCCGTCCGCCACATCAATGTTTGAGACAATGGTGCCGGCTCCGCGCACTGAAAAGACGGCGGTTCCGGGAGAAAGCCAGGCTGCAATCCTTGCCCGCAGGCTGGGACCCTATCTGGGCGATGAGATTACCAAGGCATATATTGACATAAAGAACAACCAGGTAAACCGTAACACCCTGATAATCTATAAACTCAGAAACCGGGTGCAGTGCGAGAACATTTTCCTTGAAGTTATGGGAGACAGAGCTGAAAAAGCATTCTTCAGACCCGACGAGCAAACCAGTGTGCCCGTTTATCTTACCGGAAAGCCCGGACTTCTGCTTGAACTGGAACCGGGTTTTGCCCCGGGATTCGACGACTCCTCTTTCGCCTTTTACGACAACTATATGATCACAGGTAATTCCTATGCTGCAATATCGCGCCTGCTGTACGACAATATGCTTAACAAGACACTGGCCAACGATTTGCTTTACAGGGAATTTGAAAAGAAGATTCCCTCAAGGGCAGCCTACCTGTTCTACTGTGTCCCTTCACGGAGCCTTGACTACCTCTCCATTTTCCTGGGAAATGAACTGGCACGTGATCTGGCAACCAACAGGAACATACTGGATAAGATCCAGTCGGTCGGATATCAGCTGGCATCGGTAAACGGCATGGTATACAACAACCTGACGGTTAGCTATAAAGAGTTCGTAATGGAAGAGTCGACAACGGAGTGGGAAACACTTCTTGATACCACAGCCGCCATAAAGCCCTTCTTTTTCACCAACCATAATACCGGCGCAAAGGAGATATTCATCCAGGATTCGGGAAACAATGCCTATCTGATAAATACGGCAGGCCGTGTGCTGTGGAAGCTTCCGCTGAAGGAAAGGATTATAGGGTCTGTCTTTATGATCGACTATTACAGGAACGGAAAATATCAGCTGCTCTTTGCAGGAAAAAACAATCTTCATCTTATCGATCGTAACGGGAATTATGTCGACAGGTACCCGATAAGGCTCCGATCGCCTGCAACAAGCCCTCCTGCCCTGTTTGACTATGAGAACAACGGGATTTACAGGATCATAATAGCAGGGGAGGATAAGCTCGTGTACTGCTACGATAAGTCGGGAAGCGTGGTGAAGGGATGGGAGCCGTTCAGAACGGCCGGACTGGTGACTTCCGAGGCCGGATTCTACAAGGTGTCGGGCAAGGATTTCATCGTGATAGCTGATGAATCGTCAGTTTACTTCCTCGACAGGCAGGGCAAGGTAAGGCTTACTCCCGATGATGCCGTGGTAAAGGCTAAGGGATCGGCCATGAGGCTGTCGCCCGGATCAAGACCTTCGCTTGTCTGTTCCGCTCCCGATGGAACGGTTCAGACAGTGTCATTCACCGGAGAAGTTAGAAAAACTAGCTTCAGAAAGTTCAGTTTTGAGCATTCATTCGATTTTTTTGATGTGGATGGCGATGGTTTTGGGGAATATGTTTTCATTGACAGTAGTAAGCTTTATCTTTATGACCACAACCAGAAAGAAATGTTTTCAAAGGATTTCGATTCTGAAAGCCTGATGGGCCCGATAAATTTCACATTCTCTTCTTCCGACAGGAAGATAGGAGTGTTTGATGCAGGCCGGAACCTTATCTGGCTTGTCGACAGCAAGGGAACGGTGATGAGCGGATTCCCACTGAGGGGCGCATCAATGTTCTCCATTGGAAAACTATCATCTGCTCCGGGATGGAACCTGATAGTGGGAGGAGCCGACAGATTTTTATATAACTATAGAATCGACAATTCAGTCAAATAAACCAAGTATATGGAGACAAAGATTATTCTCAGTGCCGTGTTTATTCTTTTCGCAGCCGGTGCCGCCTCCCAGAATAGCCAGGTGCTGTATTTTATGGATCTCCCCCAGAACCACCTGGTGAATCCGGCATTCAGGCCGTCGAACCGTGTTTATGTAGGTCTGCCGGGCCTCACGGGAGTTAATGCAAGCCTGAAAAACAATATGTTCAACTTTTCAGATCTATTGTTCGAGAAAGGGGAAACAAACGATTCTGAAGTACCTTTCCTGAATAAAGATTTTGATACCGAAGGCTTTATGAGCCGGCTGAAGAGTATTAACTATTTCGAACCGGAAGGCACTGTGCAGCTTCTGGGAATAGGGATATCCCCCGATAAGTACAATGACCTTTATATTTTCCTGGATGTGAACGAGCATGTCAGTGCCGGAGCACTGCTTCCCCGCGATTTCTTCAGACTGACATTCGAGGGAAACCAGGATCTGGCAGGCCAGTCCTTCGACCTTTCCGATACCAGAGTGAATGCCCTCTATTACCGGGAGATAGGAATAGGAGCGTCAAAGAATATAAACCCAAGACTGAGGGTAGGGGGAAAAGTCAGGCTGCTTTTCGGGGTTGCTTCTGCCGGCCTGAGTAATAAGGGACTGAATCTGACAGTCAACAACGATTATACAAACACCCTTGAAGCTGACATGTCTCTTGATATAAGCGGACCGTTAAGTGTTGTCGCTGATGCTGACGGAATTATTGAAGATGTGGTTTTTGATGATAGGTTTAACGACGCGGCGGACGTGATCAGTTTTTTGGGAAACACGAAAAATGCCGGATTTGGAGTTGACCTGGGCGCCAGCTTTGTTGTAACCGACAGGCTGACCGTGTCGGCTTCCATAACCGATGCAGGCTTCATCAAATGGAAATCAGATGTCACGAGCCTTAAAGCCAGGGGTACAATTGAGCTCAGTGGACTTGATCTCCAGGATGTTTACAACGAGACTGCAACTGTCGAAGATGTTGCAGGCAGTCTGATCGATTCCCTGAGGAACGCCTTTGTCCTGGCAAACGAAGTAAAGCAGTTTATAACCAGACTTCCGGCCGGTTTGGCGGTTGGAGGGAGATATGACCTGAATGACAAATTCTCGCTGGGGCTGCTTTCGTACACACAGATCTCCGATAAACAGATCAGGGAGGCGGTAACCATTTCGGGAAATATGAATATAAGCAATATCCTGACGACCACACTGGCCTATACAGCATGCAATCACAGATACGACAATATCGGCCTGGGATTTGGGGTAAGAGGTTCCGTTTTCCAGTTTTATTTCCTTTGCGACAAAATACCGCTGTCATGGAAAAGGTCAGGCGACAACGATGGAGAAATTTTCCTTCCTGCCCGATGGAATACCCTTCATGCCCGGGTGGGCATGAATCTGGTGTTCGGGAACAAGACAGCCCGTTCTACCTATTTGTTGGAGCAGTGATGTTGGGCATGAACCCGGTGTTTGGGAACAGAATGTGAGAAAGATAATAATAGCTTAACATGTATAATTATATAAAGAAATGATAGTCCGCTTTATATTAATCAGCATAGTTGTTTATTTGCTTGTCAGGTCCTTTGCAAGGTATTTTCATGAACAGAACATGCGGGATCATCGGCACAGATCCGATTACAGCAACAGGCAGAAACAGTCGGGGGTGTCGAAGGAAATAGGGGAGTATGTTGATTACGAAGAGGTTGATTGAAGCTTTATTTCGGTGACTTTTTGAGCTGTTTTGCCAGAGCATTTGCGAACACGAAGTCGTTCAGGGTACTGCAGTCGGAATCGAGAATCTCCTTGTTGCTCCCTTCCCAGCAAAGGATACCGTCGCTCAGAAATATGATCTTCTCACCTATCTTCATTACCGAGTTCATATCGTGAGTATTCACTATGGTTGTCATAGAGTATTCTTCGGTAATCTCCTTTATAAGCTCATCGATTAGAATTGCAGTAAGCGGATCGAGACCTGAATTTGGCTCATCACAAAACAGGTATTTTGGATTGAGGGCTATGGCCCTTGCAATTGCAACCCTTTTCTTCATTCCTCCCGATAATTCAGAGGGAAACAGCTTGTTAGCATTCTTTATGTTTACCCGGTCGAGGCAGAAGTTAACCCTTTCGGTCTTCTCCTCCAGGCTCTGGTCAGTGAACATGTCGAGGGGAAACCTTACATTCTCTTCCACGGTCCGGGAATCAAACAGTGCACTTCCCTGAAAAAGCATTCCGATCTCCTTGCGAATCTCTTTTTTCTCACGGAACTCCAGCTTGTTGAACAACTTGTCGTCGTACCAGATATTTCCACTGTCGATTTCGTGAAGACCGACGATCGACTTGAGCAGAACAGTCTTGCCGGAACCGCTCCTTCCAATGATCAGATTGGTAATGCCTGGTTCAAAAGTGACTGAAATATCAGTGAGGACAGGCTTGCCGTTGAAGGCTTTGTTAAGATTTTCAACCCTTATCATGACAGTAGAAGCTGGGTAAGGATTACATTAAAGAGCAGGATCAGGATACTGCTGTGAACCACTGCTTTCGTGCTTGCCTGGCCGACCTCGAGCGACCCGCCTTCGATCCTGTAGCCGTGGTACGCGGAAACCGTCGCGATGATGAACGCGAAAAAGAGCGTCTTTATTATGGCATAGGTTACATAATAGGGAATAAAGGCGTACTGTATGCCGTATATAAAATCCTCCGACGTGATCACTCCTGCCGTGGTGCCCGCTATCCAGCCGCCAAAGATACCGACCGAGATGCTGATGAGCGTGAGTACCGGATTGAAGAGAAGAGTGGCTATTATCTTGGGAAGAATAAGGTAGGACGCTGAATTGACTCCCATTATCTCAAGCGCGTCTATCTGCTCGGTCACTCTCATGGTACCTATTTCCGAAGCAATGCTCGAACCTACCTTTCCTGCCAGAATGAGCCCGGTTATTGTCGATGAGAACTCGAGCAGGATGGAATCGCGGCAACCAAGGCCGATAAGGTAGGTAGGGTAGATCGGATTCTCGGTGTTGTAGGCTGTCTGAAGCGTTATCACAGCTCCCATGAAAAAGGAAATGACGGCAATGATCCCAACCGAATTCAAGCCCAGAAAAACCATCTCATGCATGGTCTGCTTGTAATAGACGTACGGTTTTTCAGGCCTGGATAATACTTTCCTGAGAAGAATGAAATAAGCCCCGACCTGTTCAAAAAACCTGATGATCATGATCTCATTTTTATGAGCCATAAAATTACAAATATTTATGGGATTAAGTCAAATCCATTTCCCGGAGGGGATAGACAATAAAAAGTATATTTGAGTGTTTTCATTTTAGCTGACCCTCTTTCCAGGCCCGGTAACTATCGGGAGGGAAAGGGTTTGGCAGTTAAATTTTATAATATTGTATCATACAGACAGTCATTTTATTCCAAAAGCTTTTTCCCAATGGACAACAGATATGTGATCATCATGGCTGGTGGTGTGGGAAGCCGTTTCTGGCCTCTCAGCAGGCAGGCACGGCCAAAACAGTTCCTTGATATTCTTGGAACGGGAGAGACACTATTACAGCAGACCTTCAGGAGGTTCCTCACGGTGTGCAGGAAGGAGAATATTTACGTGGTAACCAGTCAGGAACACAAAGATCTTGTGGCCCGGCAGGTCGACATAAAGAAGTCAAACATACTGGCCGAACCCTTAAGACGCAATACGGCCCCATGCCTGGCTTACGGAACTTTCCGTATCCTGAAGGAGAATCCCGATGCGGTGATCACGGTAACTCCGGCAGATCACCTAATAATAAAGGAAGACAAATTTACTGAGGTAATAAACAGGTGTTTTGATTTTGCCGCCGAAAACGATGCGTTGCTGACTCTCGGTATCGAACCGCACCGTCCTGAAACAGGTTACGGTTATATTCAGGCCGACAGGAAAAAGGCATCAACAGGTGTTGCAAACCTTCATAAAGTAAAGACATTCACCGAGAAACCAAATATCGATCTTGCAAGGGTATTCCTGCAGAGCGGCGATTTCTTCTGGAACTCGGGCATATTTATATGGAATATCAAATCAATATTGAATGCCTTTGAAAAGCACCTTCCTGAAATGTATTCCACCTTCGATGAGGGAAGGGATCTTTTCGGTACGGAAGAGGAAGAAAAATTCATAAGCACAACCTATACCGTCTGCCGCAACATATCAATCGACTACGGTATTATGGAGAAAGCCGAAAACGTGTATGTGATGTGTACCGATATCGGCTGGTCGGACCTCGGGACATGGGGCTCCCTTTATGAACATTCTGTTTCCGACAGCAAAGGAAACGCCAAAGTCAGCGGCGAAGTGTTTACATACGATAGCCGGGGAAACATTTTCAACATTGCTTCCGGAAGGATAGCGGTTGTTCAGGGTCTGACGGATTATATCGTTGTTGATTCGGGTGATGTCCTTCTAATAGTGAAGAAGGAAGAAGAACAGAATATTAGGAATTATCTTGAGGATGTAAAGAATGCAACCGGTGAAAAGTATCAGTGATTACCGGTGTTGCTGAAAAAGAAAAAGGGCTGCCCGCGCAGCCCTTTTTCTTTGGGTTATGGAATTAGAATTCCCACAAGTCATGTTCAAAATTGAACAGATTATTCTTGATCCTTTCAGCTTCAAATAGCGTTGCCTTTCCAACGGTATACTCATTTATCTGCCTGTCGTCAAAAACGTTTGATTCTCCGTAGATCACGCTTCCGAATCTTCTCTGCATAAAGAGGTCGTCGAAGGAGATTCTCTGGGCGTCATTGTTCGCCATGAAAACCTCATTTTTTGCCAGGGCATCCCTGATATCTTCATACCTTATCCAGAACAGGGGTTTCCTGAGGGCCCTGCCTGCATCGACGTCATAACCCATCCAGTAGGGCATCAGTCCTATGATCCTGACGTCAAGCTTCGATAGCTTCTTGTCGAAATACCATTCTTCATATACCAGGATCTGCTTCACCTCTTCAGGTTTCGACTGTTCCGTGATGGTGGTGTCCCTTGTCTGGCCTTCGGCATTTATCTGGATCGACTGGACCTTGGTGGTTGCACCCATGTTGATCTCTATGTCGTCGTAGGTTGTCGGAAGGTTTGAATCCATCGCGGAGTAAGCTTCTATGCGTCCGGAACGTATCTCTTCAAGGATTATGTTGATAAGACTCTTCCTGCCGTCCTGGGTGGTTTTGATCGGATAGTAAAGAGGATGGTTCATTTTCTCCCTGAGGTCGATAAGACGCCATATTTTCTGTGACCATATCACATCAGCTTCCCTAAGGTAGGGATAGTTGATCTTCTTGTTATCCGGCATTGATTTTTGGTAAATATCGCCAAATGACTGCGCACTGGCTATTGTGCCGATCGCGAGCGCGATAATTCCAAAAAAGACTTTCTTGTTCATTGTATCTGGATTTATTACTTAATCAATTTTCAATATTATCGGGTTCAGATCCATTGACCTTCCGTCGGGCGCCAGGCATTTGATATCCTTTATGAAAAGGTTCTTACCGCGTGCAAGCCTGTTGATAAGGTTTTTCTGTTCCGTCGTAAGTGATCCTGAATTGCTTTTTTCTTCAAAATCGCCGCGTGCATCAGTATAGAGGACCGTAAAGGCAGTGATCTTGTAAACAAGGTCAAATTCAAAGTCGGGCAGCGATGCGTAAACACCTGTCTGGGCAGCAGCAGTGTTTTTTGCAATTGTACCCGTGCTTTTACCTCCGAATACGGCAATCGGGGCAGGGACAGCCTTCACCCTGAATTCTATCGGTGCGAAGGTGTTTGTCTTGCCTACGTCATCAGTAACGGAGACAACAACCTGAACGTTATTGCCTACCGTGGTAGGGTTGACTGCCCAGTTGCCCCTGAAGTTTTCACCCTTTGAGTTTTTTACCTTCTGAGTGGTGACAGTACCGTTTACCACTTTGATCTTTATCTTGCTCGGGTCGACACCCGGAACCGATACGTCGATCGGGTTGAGGATGCCCTTGTACATTACGTTCATGGCAGTAGGGGAGACCACAACATTGGGTACTCCTACGTTGTATGATGAACTGAAGGGATAATCGATGGTGGTTCCCGAGGGGTTTTTCACAGATATAACGCCACCCCACGATTTTGGTCCTACCGTGCTGGCACGAACCCTGTAGATTCCTCTTCCGGCATCGTCGACGGGAAGAGTTGTTCCGTTGACTGTAACAACCGGTGTCTGTGTGGAGTCGATGGCTGATATGAAGACTCTTGCCTCATAATCGCCGCCCTGGGTTACGTAATTGGTAACAGGAACTACTGTCGGAACAATCTTGTTGACCCTGAATTCACCTGCATCGATCTGTGAAAATAGATGGTTCAGAACCTCGGTCTCGGCATTCCTGACGTCAACCTGCATCTTGGAAAGAACAGTCTGAACAGCTACCAGAGGCAAAGTCTGGAAAGTCAGGTTCTCCCATTTGTTGGGCTGACCGTCGGGGTCGCGTCCGTCGTCGGTGTTGAGGCTGGTACGGAGGGTTTCTTCTGCCTGCGGATTCTTGCCGTCAAGCTTTGAAATAAGGAATTCCCTGTAATCGTTTATCAAGGCTTTCAGGTAAGAGGCCTTTCCGTTTTCATCATAGCCTATCAGTATCTGTGAGGGAACATTGTTTTCATCAATCTTTTGGACATTATCAATGAAAATATCCCTTCCGACCACAGCATCCGTTTCCGGACCTTCTGCCGTCAGTATTATTTCGATCTTAAGATCCTGTATAAAGTCGAATATCTCGTCGGCACGGCTTTTTACCTCCATGGCTGCATCACGGTATTTCCCTGCTTTCGTGGGATTTTCGTTTGCTGCCCGGGAGAACTCGTCATAAATACGGCTGTTTTTCTTAGCGTAATTTACGAGTGTCGTGGTCAGACTCTTGTCAACTTTCTTGAATGCTTCCACGGCTTCCTTCGACACGTTAAGTGCAAGCATGGCGGTAAGAATCAGATACATCATACCGATCATCTTTTGCCGTGGTGATAGCCTCTCGTGAGCCATTTTCTAAGTTTGTTTAGTTTTGGATTAAAATGCCACGTTTATTTTACATTCATGGCTGCCAGCATATTGCCATATACATTGTTAAGTGCCGCGAGGTTTTCATTGAGTTTGTTCATCTGGTCACGATACTTTTTGGTATCGTCGGCCGATTCTGAAAGGTCTTTCACAAGTGACTGAAGACCTTTCTGGAGGTTTTCTGATTCCCTTAGATGTTCATCTACTCCCTTGCGCTGCAATTCATATACTGCATTCAGGGCCGACAGGTTTTTGTTCAGCGATTCAAGCTGCTCCTGGTACGATTTGCCGCCCGATTCAATAACTGAATATGACTCGGCAAGCTTACTGTAATTTATGTTTGAGTCGCCAATTAGTTTGGCGGCTGTATGGTATGACTCGGCCAATTTTCCAAGAGCTGAATCTGCTTCATGAATCGTGTTCATGTATTTCGATGAAGCAGCTGATATGTCGCCCATTACGTTTATGTTGGATGTAGCTTCGCTGAATTTCTTCATACCGACTCCCAGTTTCTGGAACAGTTCGGGTGTGATGTCAGCACTTTCCAGCAACTGATCGAACTTTGAAAGGGCATAGGAACCGCTTCCGGCACCGCCGCCACCACCAGCCCATCCGCCGATTGCTCCGCCACCACCGCCAACGCTTCCACCGATAGCACCGCCGCCACCGCCAACGCTTCCGCCGACCGGTCCGGCATACCCGCCTGATACTGCCCTGGAGGGAGCAGAGGGCACATCCTCCTTGATACCGGCAAGCTCGGGATAAACCAGTGTCCAGTCGACCTCCTCATGAAGCGGCTCGAACGCTGAAAAGAAGAAGATTAATGCTTCTGTGAACAAACCGACAGTCAGCATTAAACCTGCACCATTCCAGTGCTGTATTTTAAATAATGCACCAATGATAACAACCGATGCGCCAATACCATACAGTTTGGCCATGAAGTTCTTGTATCCGCTTGACTGAACTATTTCTGCTAGGCTCATTTAACTGGTTATTTAAAGGTTATAAATATTTCTTATTAATTTTTCTCCTGGTTGTATGATCTCTTGTTAATTTACTCCTATGTAAGATCTTACATTGCGGAATCCGATATAGGATTTGGTTGAATCCTGATATTCGTAATCCCTTGAACTGGTCTGAAGAAAATAGGAGATGTCCTTCCAGGAACCGCCCCTTATAACTTTACGCTTGAGTACCGGCGGATCTTGAGGACGCGCATTGTACTCGTAGTTGGGATTCAGGTCGTGCTCGAAAATGTATGCAGAGGGATGGTATGCACCGAGAGTCCATTCCGCAACGTTTCCCGACATGTCGAACAGTCCGAACTCATTGGGTTCATAGGATCCGACTTTCGCGGTATACACGGTACCGTCGTCTATATAGTTCCCGCGGAGGGGTTTGAAGTTGGCAAGGAAACAGCCCTCATAGTTCCTGGTGTAGGGCCCGCCCCAGGGGTACATCGAGAGATCGAGGCCTCCCCTTGCAGCATATTCCCATTCTGTTTCAAGCGGTAACCTGTAGGCCTGCACGTCGGGAATACCGTTTTTCCTCAGAGCCGTATTCATGTAATCGGTCCTCCACCTGCTGAATGCCTTGGCCTGCGACCATGATATGCCTACAACCGGATAATCGTCAAATGACGGGTGCCAGAAGTAAAGATCTGCCTGCGGATCGTTGAAGGAATAGGTGAAGTCCCTGATCCAGCAAAGCGTATCGGGATATATATTAATGGTATCATGCCTGATAAAGGATGAACGGTTTTTTACTTCGGTTATATTTCCGTTACGGTCGATAATCTGTCCGACATACTTCCAGGTGTTGTTTGCATAGTCATTGACATATTTGGCTTTTGCTGCCTGCTGGTAATCAACCCAGAAATAGGTGTAGTTCAGCTTTCTGACGTCAATCTGCTTCTTGCCGTTAAACCTTTCCTCGGGAGGATAGTACATCTCTTCCAGGACGGCAGCCGTGGTCTCTTCCCTGGGGTCGATCTTCTCAGACCAGTTGATTACTGGCGGGTCAACCATATTACCGTCCCTGTCAACGACAAAATAATCGCGGTTGGGTACCTGAGCCTCTCCAAGCTTGGTCCTGAGAATGGAATCCCTTACATAATAAACAAACTGACGATACTTATTGTTGGTTATTTCTGTCTGGTCCATCCAGAAGGCCTCGACGGTAACGGTTTTTGAGATGCTGTTCATCGCGAAAATCGCATCCTGATCGCTCGGGCCCATTGTAAAACTACCTGCGGGGATGAATGCCATTTCGAGAGGTTCAGGTTCAAAGAAATTCTTTCTTCCCGGAACTCCCGTCAGCTCACCATTATCCGACGACTTACATCCGCCCAACAATACCATAATTATCAGAGCCGGAAGGATTACCTTTTTCATCATATTATAATTTTGAATTTAATGGTATGATGGAACCCACATGGTAGAAATTTATAGCCATGCGTTTTTGCGTATCTGATACCTGTGGGTTTCATTATTCTAATAAATTTTGTTGTAAATAACTGTTTTATAATTTATAAGAACCTTATGCTTTTGTATCTCATCGGGCTCCTGCCCGTACTGATACTGAAACAATAATTCACCATAAACTCGTGCGATCCGTGTGTGTTTTTTCTGATATCCGAGATCGGGAAGTCGTAGGCGTATCCGAACCTGATACCATTAAACAATTCAATCCCAGCAATTCCCACCAGCGCATCGCCCGGTCTGTAAGAAACGCCACCCCATGCCTTTTTATTGTATCTTATAAGAGAAGTTGCAGAAAATTGTAATGTTTTTCCATCACTGATCGCGAAGACTGATGGCAGCAGTTCCAGAGAGGGATTTGGGAGCTGTAGTACGTATCCGGCTGTTGCATAATAATGACGGCAGATGTAAGAAACTCCCTTAGTGAATTTTACATCCGGTTGGTTTATGTGAGTCACCGAAATTCCCGCGTAATATTTATCAGTAGTATAATAAACACCCAGGCCGGCATCGAAATTTACAGAACTTTCTTTTCCTTCAGGAATATTTGGATCGCCGGAGGGCGGAGTGAAGATATCCCCCGATGGAATCGACCATTCCGGGTCGAGAGTCATATTGAACATTCCGGCATTGATCCCTATACCGAGCTTGCCCATTCCAACATCGGCAATATAGGCATAGGATAGGGCTATACTTATGTCCTTGTCGAAACCAAGGGCATCGTTTTGGACCGTCAGTCCGATACCGCTTCTTATACCGAAAGGCGCCACCGGCGCACTTATGTTGAAGACCGTTGTAGAGGGAGCGCCTTCGAAGCCTAACCATTGCTGACGGTTCAGCGCCGTTGCACATATCATACCGGAGCTACCTGCATAACCCGGATTGAAGCTCAGGGTGTGGAACATATAGTTGCTGGTTATGGGATCCTGCTGCGCATTACCGGGGGTTAAGGCAAGCAGAATGAACAGGAACAGAAGGGTTGACTTTTTCACCTTATTAATAATAGTAAGTGGATTAAGCTCATTAGTTGAGCTTATAAAGTAACACAAAAAAATTAAAAGTATGCAAACCCGTTTGGGCGCGGTCAAAACATTTAACATTCCTGATCAAGTGTATCCACAAAGAATATTCCAAATCTTCCTGAAAACGTGAAAGAAATGAAATTATTTGAGCGATCAGGATTTTAATCTGCCCGAAGCAAGAACCCATTTGTCAGGGATCTCATTCCTGTTGGCTTTCAGATAGTCGTCGTGTGAGCAGGAGATGTAGATATTCCTGTTGTTTTCGTCCTTTAGTTCGAGCCACCATCTTTCAGTCAGATTGCTCTTTACAAAGATCAGATCCTCCTCGAGATCGGTCAGCTTCAGGTGATACCTGGTAAACCTTCCGGTATTGCTGTTGCTTAGTGCCGGTGTCTCATACTGCTTCTGCGAAAAGCCCTCAAGGAAAAACCATAGTATCTGGCCGGCCAGACCGCTTGTCTGGTTCCTGTTGTCAAGACCGGGATTCACGTCAAAGAGCCCGAAGACCTTAAGATTATCGGAAATACCTGCATATCTCGCGAGAAGACAGATCTCCTCTCCGTAGAATCCGTTGGGTGATGGCATCGCTGTCCCGGGTGCATCCGACTGCCTTACAGCCGAAATATCAAATACGGCAGCATCGGAATCCCTGAAGAGAGGTTCCATGAGATATACCGCCTGCCTTACATCCCCTATCCTTACCATCTCCGAATGCCGCCTCGAAAACCTGTTCAGCACCTGCTGATCGTTAAGATAGGTCTGGTAACCTATATTTATATAGTGTCTGAAGCTGCTTTTGCTGCTGCCCATGATCTTGTTCAGATAACTTACCGAATCGAATACATCGGGATTGTTACTGTAATCGATGCGCGGATCGACGGCAAGAAGGGTGTAATCAATCCCGAGCTGAGTGAAGGACCTGTCGATTGCCGTAACCAGGGCGCTGCTTCCTCCGATTATCACAGGGAAGACATTCTCGCTCAGCAGCGCCGTGAGAATATCAGTCAGACCTGCAATAGTATCATTAAACGAAGTCCCCGGTTTCATGTTTCCCAGGTCAGCAATCTTCGTTTTGCCCGGTATCCTTGCAAGACCGTATAGCTGCTGCCTGATAGTGTCGGGAGCTTCGGATGAACCGGGGTCTGCAGAATTGCGACCGTCGGGTACACCGATCAGGGCCAGCTTGAATTTGCTGAAATCACTTATTGTCATGTTCTCGGTGTGGATCACCGTGTTGTGCGGAAAACCGGCATTTCCGGCAAGCGTTTCCAGACCGTGCCTTTCAATGCTTACAGGATCAAAATAGTCTTTCAGGTTGATCATGGTTTGTTCGCGGCTAAGCCTTGTTTTTATCTGTCTTTTCAATGATAGCCATACATTCCTCTTTGGTCAGCTTTTCAGCATCGTCCCCCCTGGGAATCCTGTAATTCTTCTTATCCTTAGTGATGTAAGGCCCGTACCTTCCATTAAGAATCTGAATGTCGCCGAAATCCTTTATGATCTTCTTCCTGTCGCTCTCTTCTTTTTCGCGGATAAGCTCAACAGCCCTTTGGGCCGTTATGGTATAGGGATCATCAAGACCTTTTTTCAGTGAATAGAACTTGCCGTTGTACCTCACATAGGGCCCGAACTTTCCTACTCCAACCACCATTTCTTCTCCTTCATGCATTCCCAGCGAGCGCGGAAGCCGGAACAGGTTCAGGGCTTCTTCAAGAGTTATCGTCTCAAGGAGTTGGTTCCTGGCAAGACTTGCAAAACGCGGCTTTTTATCGCTTTCAGTATCACCTATCTGTGCCACAGGGCCAAACCTTCCCATTTTCACTGATACCGGCTCTCCCGTCTCAGGATGGTTTCCCAGGAACCTCACTCCGGTCTTCTTTACCTTTTTTTCAAGGGCGTTTTCAATGGTTTTATGGAAGCTATTGTAGAATTTCTCCAGCATCCCGGTCAGTTTAAGCTTGCCTTCAGCTATCCTGTCAAACTGCTCTTCCACTTCGGCAGTGAAATTGTAATCGACGATCTCGGGGAAACTCTCAACAAGATAATCGTTCACCATCATTCCGATATCCTGGGGAAAGAGCTTTGACTTCTCTTTTCCTGCAATTTCTGTTTTGGTTGATATCGAGGTTTTTCCCTTTGAAAGGGTGATAATCCTGATCTGCCGTTTCATACCGGGCCTGTCCTCGCGCATCACGTAACCCCTCTTCTGAATGGTTGAGATGGTGGGTGCATAGGTTGAAGGCCTTCCTATTCCCAGTTCCTCCAGCTTCTTTACAAGGCTTGCCTCCGTGTAGCGGGGAGGAGGCGTAGTGTATCTCTGTGTGGCGGTAATGGTTTCGTAGAAAAGAGGCATTCCGGCTTTTACCGGCGGGATGATTGCTTTTTCTTCTTCGCCGTGTTCACTGTCGGTCGATTCGGAGTAGACCTTAAGGAAACCGTCGAACTTCACAACTTCACCGGTAGCGGAAAACAACACCGGAGAGTTGTTCATTTCAATCGAGATGGTTGTTCTTTCAACTTCGGCATCGGCCATCTGCGAGGCAATGGTTCTTTTCCAGATAAGCTCATAGAGCCTCTTTTCGTTCTGGTTGCCGGATATTGTGGCTACATCGGGATATGCAGGCCTGATAGCTTCATGAGCCTCCTGGGCTCCCTTCGATTTCGTCCTGAACTGCCTGGTTTTTGAATATTTCTCACCGAATTCGGCAACAATTACTTCACGCGATTTTGCCAGCGCAAGCTTTGACAGGTTCGTGGAGTCGGTCCTCATGTATGTTATCTTTCCGGCTTCATATAGCTTCTGGGCCACTGTCATGGTTTGGGATACCGAGAAGCCCAGCTTCCTGTAGGCTTCCTGCTGCAGTGTCGAAGTGGTGAAGGGAGGAGCGGGGGAACGGGTCCCTGGCTTAACGGTTACAGATGATACCTTGTACTCAGAGGCCGCGCATAATTCAAGAAATTTCGCTGCTTCCTTCTCATCAGGGAATTTCTTTGCTGCTTCAGCTCTGATAAGATTGCTGTCACTCTTGTCTTTCTCGGTCATGAAAATACCATTCACCCGGAATGAAGATTCACTTTTGAAGGCGATTATTTCCCTTTCCCTTTCGACAATAAGCCTTACCGCTACCGACTGGACCCTTCCGGCCGAGAGGGAGGGCTGTACCTTTTTCCAGAGAACCGGTGAAATCTCATATCCCACTATCCTGTCGAGGATACGCCTCGCCTGCTGGGAATGAACAAGATTCATGTCAACCTTGCGGGGATTCAGAATGGCATTGGTGATGGCATCCTTTGTAATCTCGTGGAACACTATCCTCCTGGTGGTTTCCAGGTCGAGGTCTAAAACACTGGCAAGATGCCATGCTATGGCTTCTCCCTCACGGTCCTCGTCGGAGGCAATCCAGATATTTTTAGATTGGGCTGCTGCCTTGCGGAGTTCAGCTACAACTTTTGTTTTTTCTTTAGGTATCTCATACTCGGGAGCAAAGTCATTTTCAATGTCGATACCGAGATTCTTCTTCTTAAGATCCCTGATATGGCCGAAACTTGAAACGACCCGAAAATCCTTCCCAAGGTATTTTTCAATGGTTTTTGCCTTTGCCGGCGACTCAACAATTACTAGGTTTTCGATCATGCAGGACTGATTTAGCTCTTCCAAAAATCTGGACAAAGTAAATCATTTAGGGTCCAAACTTCAAAATAAACGGTTAAGATTCTTTATTAATTACTATTTTTGGCCAAACTATTGATGCTAATGAAAGGTGAATCAACAAACAGGAAATACCTGATATGGTTTTGGTCAATCTTCGCGGTACCGTTCATTATAGTTATTATCCTGTTCGTTCTGATATCCCGGGGGAAGCTTGGTCCGATGCCTTCGTTCACCGAGCTTGAAAATCCCGAGTACAACCTGGCCGCCGAGGTCTACGCCGAAGACGGGGTGCTTCTGGGAAAAATAAGCATCGAAAACCGGACCTGGACCGATTACAAGGATCTTTCTCCATACGTCGTCAATGCACTTATTGCCACTGAGGACATAAGGTATTACAGGCATTCGGGAATTGATGTGAGGGGACTCGGGAGAGCCATTATCCGTACCATCCTCCTGGGGCAGAATACGGGAGGCGGCAGCACCATAACACAACAGCTTGCTAAAAACCTGTATCCCCGCGATACTGCCAGGGTTTCAAACTTCACCCGGAAGATAAGGCTCGGCTTATCCAAATTCAAGGAATGGCAGACTGCCGTGAAACTCGAACGCAGCTACACAAAGGAAGAGATCATTGCCATGTACCTTAATAAGTATGACTTCCTGTATCAGGCAATAGGAATAAGATCGGCGGCAAGAGTGTATTTCAACACCACCCCCGACTCGCTGAAAATAGAAGAAGCTGCCGTTCTTGTCGGAATGCTCAAGAATTCAAGCGCATACAACCCAAGAAGATTCCCTGAAAGGATGCTCGCGAGAAGGAATATAGTCATTTCCCAGATGGCCAAGTACGGATACCTTCACCCCCAGGTAGCCGATTCCATTAAACAGCTTCCGATAGAGCTTGACTTTAATCTGGAAGATCACAATACAGGCCTTGCCACATACTTCAGGGAATATCTCAGGAATATTATGAGAAGGCCCGAACCGGACCGGAACAGGTATGAGAGGGAATCCTCATACGAAGAGGCGCTGTGGGAATGGAACAACAACCCCCTTTACGGCTGGTGCAACAAGAACAAAAAACCCGACGGTACATTCTACGACATCTACAAGGACGGGCTGAAGATCTACACAACCATTAACTCACGGATGCAGCAGTATGCCGAAGAATCCGTTGCAGAACACCTTTCGAAGGATGTTCAGCCGGGCTTCCTAAAACGGGCAAAGAGTTTCAGGAACCCTCCGTATTCCAACGACATCACCAAAAAACAGGTTGAAGACCTGTTAATGAGATCCGTCAAGGACAGTGACAGATATATTATGATGAGGGCAAGGGGTGTCCCCGAAGATTCCATAATGCTTGCCTTCAACACGAAAGTTCCCATGAAGGTTTTTTCATGGAGGGGGGAGATCGATACCATCATGACGCCCTACGATTCCGTTCGCTATTACAAGTATTTCGTACGTTCCGCCTTCCTGGCCGAGGATCCTCATACCGGCTATATAAAGGCCTATGTCGGGGGACCCGACTTCAGGTATTTCAAATGGGATGCGGTTACCCAGCAGAGGAAGCAGGTGGGAAGCACCATCAAGCCCTTCCTTTACACGGTCGCGATGCAGAACGGTTACACTCCCTGCGATGAGGTGGAGAATATCCCGCGGTCGTTCGATCTGCCCAGCGACTCGGTGCCATGGATCCCCAGAAGCTCAGGACCCAGGGACTACCATGGCAAAATGGTAACCCTCAAATGGGGACTGGCCCAGTCGGAGAACTATATCTCGGCCTGGCTCATGCAGATGTTCAGACCATCGGCCGTCGTGGACCTTATGAGAAGAATGGGTATCAGAAGTTTTATCGATCCTGTACCTTCAATATTCCTGGGGACCTCGGATATCAAACTCGAGGAAATGGTGGGCGCCTATTCAACCTACGCCAACAGGGGTGTTTATACGAGGCCGATGTACGTTACCCGGATCGAGGATAAGAATGGCAATGTTATTTCAAGGTTCTCGCAGCAGATAGAGGAGGTGCTGAGCGAGGAACAGGCTTACCTGATGCTCGACCTGCTTCAGGGAGTGGTGCAGATAGGATCGGGAAACCGGCTCAGGAGAGAACCATATCTTCTGCTGAATCAGATCGGGGGCAAAACCGGTACTACTCAGAACAATGCCAACGGGTGGTTCATGGGTGTCACTCCCAACCTGGTGGCCGGAGTTTGGAGCGGCTGGGAAGACCAGGCAATCCATTTTGAGACTCTCAGCGAAGGACAGGGTGCCGCCATGGCTCTTCCCGTGTTTGCTCTTTTCCTGAAGAAACTGTATGCTGACCCTCTTTTTGCCGATATGCAGTCGGATGAGTTCGAATGCCCTGCAAATTTCAGTATAGAACTCGACTGTGACAAGGCAAAGAGAGAAAGCTCGCGAAGGGGAGGTTATATAAGAGAAAGATATTAACAATTAGATAATCAGCTGTTTTAAAGTCTGGTGCGTGATCCTGGCCGGCCGGTCGGGGCAGCAGTGATCCGGTTCAGCTGAAAAGCGACCTTACAAGCTCTTCCACCTTGCCTACGCGCTTCACTTCTATATCAATTTCTTTCAGCGACAGATTCCTGTGGAACCCGGAGATGTAGATACGTCTGAATCCCATTTTTGAAGCTTCCCTGATCCTTTGTTCAATCCGTGATACAGGTCTTATCTCACCCGAAAGTCCTACCTCACCCGAACAGCAGATTTTCTTGTCAACAGCAATATCGAGGTTCGATGAAAGGACTGAGCTTATCACCGCCAGGTCGATAGCCGGATCATCCACTTTTATACCTCCTGTGATATTCAGAAAAACATCTTTGACTCCCAGCCTGAAACCGGCTCTTTTTTCAAGAACAGCCAGCAGCATGTTGAGCCTGCGCAAGTCGAAGCCGGTCGAGCTTCTCTGCGGCGTTCCGTAAACTGCAGAGCTCACCAGGGCCTGGGTCTCGATGAGGAAGGGCCTGATGCCATCGATTGTGACGGCTATTGAAATGCCACTCAGCTGATCGTCATGCTGGTTGATGAACATTTCCGAGGGATTTGCCACTTCCCTCAGACCATCGCCGGCCATTTCGAATATGGCGAGTTCCGAAGTTGAGCCGAACCTGTTTTTCACCGACCTGAGCAGCCTGTAAATGTAATTGTTGTCACCCTCAAAGTAGAGAACGACATCCACAATGTGTTCAAGTACCTTGGGACCTGCAAGAGAGCCGTCCTTGGTGATGTGTCCTATAAGGAATACCGGTGTGCCGCTCATTTTGGAATACTTGAGAAGACTTGCCGAACACTCCCTTATCTGTGAAACCGTACCGGCTGATGAGTCGAGTATCCCGGTATGAATGGTCTGGATCGAGTCGACAATTATCAGCTCCGGCTTCAGATTGTCGGCCTGTACAAGTATATTCTCCAGATCGGTTTCGCTGTAGATATAGCAGGCGGGATTGGTCTTTTTTATCCTTTTGGCCCTGAGGCTTATCTGTTCCTCGCTCTCTTCGCCCGAAACGTAAAGGACCTTACTGTCATTCATGGCCAGTGCAATCTGCAGGGCAAGAGTCGATTTTCCAACGCCGGGTTCACCTCCAAGCAGTATAAGCGATCCCGGAACCATTCCGCCTCCCAGCAGCCTGTCAAGTTCGCTGATGCCCGTGAGTTGCCTGTTCTGCTCATCCGACCTGACATTGATCAGCAACTCGGGCTTCTTTTTCTCTTTCCCGGCAAGAAAGGTTTTTCCAGGCGATGAGGCAGGAGCAATAATCTCTTCATGGTAGCTGTTCCATTCCTTGCATGCAGGACATTTCCCAATCCATTTGGGAGATTCCGCCCCGCAATTCCGGCAAACGAATACTGTCTTCGGTTTAGCCATTGTTTATTTCTTTTGGTTTTTTTCGTGAAAGCATCCAGAAAGCCAGCCCTCCCAAAAGTAAACCCAGCAGAAGCTGCGATTCGTGAGTCAGTATTGCATAGGCCGAGGCATCTTCAATGCTGACTCCTTCGACAAAGGCTATCCCTCTTGAGACGAAATAATGGAAAGCGCCCATGCCTCCCTGCACCGGTGCCGACATTGCAATGCTTCCTATGACAAGTATGAAGAGAGAGTTGCCGAAAGAGAGATATGAAGTGCTTTCGAGGCTGAAGACGACAACCCAGGTCATCATTGCATAACTGAACCAGATGAGTAAGGTGTGAAAAACGAATTCCCAGCCTCTTTTGAGCTTCAGGATAGTCTGGAATCCGTTGACAACCCCCCTGGCAATATTGAAGATCTTCGAAAAGAACCTGGTTTTGCGGAGTTTCTTCTTATACCTGAAAAGGAGGAAAAGCGAAAGAACTGATAAAAAGATGAGAATACCCCAGAGTACAGAGGCTGATCCAAACGCGGAAATCACCTTTTCCCTTAAGGGATTCATGACTGCCTCATTCAGATACTCCCTTATCTTACTTCCGCTTGTGAAAAACACGCCAAACGTGATCACGATTATCGATAATAAGTCGATGGTCCGCTCAAGTACAACCGTACCGATAAGCTGATCGACAGGTATGTTTTCCTTTTTGCCAAGAGTAACGCATCTTGTTATTTCTCCTATCCTTGGAAGAACCAGGTTTGCCAGGTAGCCCGTCATCATTGAATGGAATGTGTTCCAGAATCCCGGGTTGTGACCCAGGGGATTGATGAGTATAACCCATCTGCGGGCTCTGCTCAGGTAAGCAATGAGCCCGAAAAGAACCGACACTATCAGCCATTCGTAACTGGCACCTATAAGGCTTTCCCTGAGCGAATCAAAATCGACGGTCCTGAAAGCAATCCAAAGAAGAAGGATGCCTGCGGCCAGAAATGCAATAACCTTGGCGGCCTGTATTAATGATTTTCTCAAACTCAGATCAGTTTATTCGTATTTATGTCTTTTTTAATCTAACAGGTATTTTTATGCAAACCTAAAAGAAATTAAAGAACATGTTACACAGGCATTAAAGAAAAATTTTAGGGCATTATTGCTGGAAAGCATATGCAATGCATTGATTATATTGTCATTTTTTATTATTATCTTTGCAACTTGTTAAGAAATAGCATATCCAGGAGGGTAAATGGAAAGTAAAAAAGTATTATTTATTTCGCAGGAGATTACACCATATTTAGCCGAAAACAGATTATCCAAGATCGGAAGGTATCTTCCACAGGGGGTTCAGGAAAGGGGAAAAGAGATCAGGACCTTCATGCCGAGGTACGGATGTATTAACGAGAGAAGGAATCAACTGCATGAAGTGATCCGACTTTCGGGGATGAATCTCATCATAGACGATACCGATCGTCCTCTCATTATAAAGGTTGCATCAATACAATCAGCAAGGATGCAGGTCTACTTTATTGACAATGATGATTATTTCCAGAGAAAGTTTACGGTGTGCGATGCCTCAGGCAAGGAATTCGAAGATAATGATGAACGCGCCCTGTTCTTTGCCCGCGGGGTTATTGAGACAGTTAAAAAACTAAGATGGGCCCCCGACCTGGTTCATTGCCACGGCTGGATGAGCGCACTGGTGCCTGTTTACCTCAGGAGCATATACCACGATGACCCGCTGTTCAATAATTACAAGATTATCTACTCGGTTTACAATAACGATTTTAAAACTCCCTTCAGAGCCAGCTTTGCCGATAAGCTAAGGTTCGACGGGATCGACGGGGAAAGCCTTAAGCTGCTCAAAACCCCCGACTTTCTGAACGTGTCAAAACTGGCAATAAAACACTCGGATGCCGTTATCATCGGCAGTGATAAGATAAATCCGGAACTGGAAAAGCACATCAATAACACCGGCAAACCGGTTCTGCCCGTCCAGGATGAAGAAGGATACATCGATGCATACAATGATTTCTACGATATGCTACTATCCTGATCATCTCTGGGATCTTCCCTTTTTTTGCAATATTTTCCTGATTTTCTTCGTTTTTTCAGCTAAGGGGAACGAATAGCGTTTCTTGTTTTAATAATCGGTTCCAGGCTATATGTACGGAACAGTTGCCTGGATCAAACAGAAAAAATCCCTCTTATGAAGTCCGCGATAAAACACAGGACACTGACAAAGGAAGAAATCAACAGCCTCACACACAACGGATGCAGTTGTGATGACTGGTCGGGGGTACAGGTCGCAGAGGGTTTCGATCCTTCGAGATATGTCAACGTAACCTTCTCAGGCACCGTGAAGCTTGGAAGGCTGAACGGGACACATACCGACGAATCGGGGGTGTTGATCAGATCGGGGATATCAAATGCCCATATCCATAACTGCACCATCGGATCGAATGTGGTGATCTGCAACGTAGGTGAATACATAGCCAACTACCATATAGGCGACAATGTTGTTATCAGGAACTGCAGCAAGATACACACTGAAGGAATGTCGACCTTCGGCAACGGTACCAGTGTGGCAGTGCTGAATGAAACCGGTGGGAGAGCCGTCAGGATCTGGGATAAGCTCTCAGCACACGAAGCTTATATTATAGCGCTATACCGGCACAGGTGCAAGGCAATCCTGAATATGGAAAAAATGGTCAGCGACTATTCCGAATCTATCAGGTCGAACATGGGTAGCATCGGTGATGGTTCGAAAATAGTAAGCTGCCGTAATATCAGGAATGTCAGAATCGGTCCTCATACCAGGATCGACGGGGCAATTAACCTCTATGAGGGTTCAATAAACAGTTGTGCTGAAGATCCTGTCTTTATCGGTCCCGGAGTGATCATGGAATATTTCATAGTCTGTTCCGGTTCCATTGTTACCGAATCGACCCTTATCGACAAGTGTTTTATTGGTCAGGGCTGCGTTCTCGCGAAGCACTATTCAGCTGAAAACTCCCTGTTTTTTGCCAACTGCGGAGGATACCACGGGGAAGCCTGTTCTATATTTGCAGGGCCATACACGGTTACTCACCATAAATCGACCCTTCTCATTGCCGGTATCTTTTCGTTTATGAATGCCGGAAGCGGCTCGAACCAGAGCAACCACATGTACAAGCTCGGGCCGATACATCAGGGCATAATGGAAAGAGGTTCCAAGACAACAAGCGATTCGTATGTGCTGTGGCCCGCGCGGATTGGTCCCTACACCCTAATAATGGGACGTCACGTCAAGAATATGGATACCTCATCCCTTCCCTTCTCGTACCTTATTGAGAACAATGACGAAAGCATCCTCGTTCCGGGTATAAACCTGCGGAGCGTGGGAACCATAAGGGATGCTCAGAAGTGGCCCTTGCGCGACCGGCGAAAAGACCCCGAGAAACTCGATCAGGTGAACTTCAACCTTCTCAGCCCCTATACTATAAGAAAGATGTTCGAAGGGAGAGAGCTGCTGAAAAAACTCAAATCGGTCTCAGGTCCTGTTTCAGGCTCCTATTCATACAATAACATGAAAATCAATGGTGCTTGCCTGGAAAAGGGAATTCAGATATACCAGACCGGAATAGATAAATTCCTGGGAAACTCACTCATAAAACGCCTCGAGCATACTGAATTCAAATCGAACAGTGAGCTTCAACAAAGGTTAAAGCCCGATCAGTCAATGGGTAAGGGCGAGTGGGTCGATCTCGCGGGACTGATAGCTCCTGTCAGGGCTGTCGATAAGCTCCTGGACGATATTGAAAAAGGTGAGGTAAGCACTGTTGAGGGAGTGGCCGAGGCGTTCAGGAAGATGCACCAGTCATATTACAAGTGGGAGTGGACCTGGGCCTGCGAAAGGATTGAGCAGGAGGAAGGCAAGAAGGTGAAGGATTTCACGGCTGCCGATGTCATTAAAATAACCGAACGCTGGAAAAAGAGCGTTATCGATCTCGATAAGCTGCTTTATGAGGACGCCAGGAAGGAATTCACACTTTCGTCGATGACCGGATTCGGGATTGACGGCGGCGAGGAGGTTAAGAAACTCGACTTTGAACAAGTGAGGGGTGCTTTCGAGTCGAACAGCGTAGTCTCTGCAATCCAGGATCATATAGAGCAGAAAAACGCCCTGGGAAATGAACTGATAGAAAGGATTTCAAGAATCAGCAGCTGACGGCTATCTGCCGGAATACATCTTCTCGTAATACTTCTCATAGTCTCCCGATATTACTCCCGCGAGCCACTTGTCGTTGGAGAGATACCAGTCAACGGTCTTTTCAAGTCCTTCCGCAAAATCCGGAATGGGTTTCCATCCGAGTTCCGAACGCAGTCTGGAGCAATCAATGGCATATCTCAGATCATGTCCGGGACGATCCTTCACAAAGGTGATAAGCTTTTCGGAAGCGCCTGAGGGCCTTCCAAGCTTTCTGTCGAGAATGCTGCAAAGAAGCAAGATCAGGTCAATATTCTTCCATTCATTGTTACCCCCGATGTTGTAGGTCGTACCTTCTTTTCCCCCGTGAAAGATAAGGTCGATGGCCGCGGCATGGTCCTCAACATAAAGCCAGTCGCGGACATTCTCGCCCCTGCCGTAAACAGGAATAGGCCTGTTGTTTCTTATGTTGTTGATTACAAGCGGAATCAGCTTCTCGGGGAACTGGTTCGGCCCGTAGTTGTTCGAACAGTTTGAGATTATCACCGGCAGGCCGAAGGTGTGGCCGTAGGCTCTTACCATGTGGTCGGAAGCGGCTTTTGACGCGGAATACGGACTTTTGGGATCATAGGGTGAATCTTCGGTGAAGAGTCCTTCATCGCCAAGCGAGCCGTAAACCTCATCGGTCGATATATGGTAGAATAGTTTTCCCGCGGGCCTGTCCTTCCATGTGGCAAGAGCTGCATTGAGAAGGTTGACCGTACCGACAATGTTCGTGAAAACAAAATCATCGGGTGAGTTTATTGACCTGTCGACATGCGATTCGGCGGCAAGATGGATGACAGCGTCAAAGTCGTATTTCCTGAAGAGCTCCGTAACCCGCGGCTTGTTCACTATGTCGGCCCTTTCGAAGGCATAATTCGGGCAATTCTCGATGTCGGTCAGGTTCTCGAGGTTTCCTGCATAGGTCAGTTTGTCGGCATTGACAATCCTGTAGCCTGGATATCCCCTTACAAAACGCCTAACGACATGAGAACCGATAAAACCGGCTCCTCCGGTGATAAGAAGTGTTTTTGAAGTTCCCATTTTATTGTTGTTTCCTGATGTATTTTTCCCATTCCCAGGCTGTAAGCATGGCTTCATCAAGTGTGCTTACGGTTCTCCATCCCAGTTCTTTGTTGGCATATGAAGGATCAGCCCAGATTTGCTCAATATCGCCCTCCCTCCGGTCTGTGATCCGGTAGTTGAGGCTTACACCCGAAACCCGTTCGAAGGACCTTATGGCTTCAAGTACCGAGACACCTTTCCCGGTGCCAAGGTTGAATACCTCATAGGATGCCTTGTTTTTTCCTTCAAGAAGCCTTTTTACTGCTGTAACATGCGCCTTCGCAAGATCGACCACGTGGAGGTAATCCCTGATACAGGAACCATCGGGGGTGTTGTAGTCATTGCCGAATACCTTGAGTTCCTTTCGGAGTCCGTAGGCCGTCTGGGTTATAAACGGAACAAGATTTTCAGGGACACCCCTGGGCAGTTCGCCAATCAGTGCCGAAGGATGAGCTCCAATGGGATTGAAATACCTCAGCGATATGGCATTTATTCCCTCGCCAACCGACATGGTGTCGCGGATGATCTCCTCGCCAATCTGCTTTGTGTTCCCGTAGGGCGACATTGCAGGCTTTACCGGAGCATCCTCTGAAACGGGAAGCTTGTCGGGCTGACCGTAAACAGTGCAGGACGATGAGAAAACGAAATGGGGAATGCCCCGCTTTTTCATGGCATCAAGAAGATTCATGAGCGATACCAGGTTGTTGCGGTAATATTCGAGAGGCTTGTGAACTGATTCTCCTACAGCCTTGTACGCGGCAAAGTGAATAATGCCTGATATATCCCCATGCTCATCAAGGAAGGCATCAAGTTTTTCACGGTCGCAGAGATCAAACACCGAAAGCGCCGGTTTTTTTCCGGTAATGGAAGCTATACGGTCGATAACCACTGCCTCTGAATTGTACAGGTTGTCGGCGATGACAACATCAAATCCTTCCTCCATCAGTTCCACCGCCGTGTGGGAGCCTATATATCCCGTTCCTCCTGTTACAAGTATTTTATTTTTTCTCATGATCTATTTTGAATGTTTTTTCTTGTCTGTAATTCTTAGCATCGGGTGATAGTCGCCGACAAGTCCCACGGGATTGGAATTCCTTATGGTGAAGGCTGTTATCACCGATTGCCTTGCATCGTTGAGTCCAAAGCCCCTTCCTGCCAGTATTTCCTGGTACGATATTGTGTGAAGCTCCCCGAAACCGTCACTGAACTCCACCTCCTCACCTTCGACAAAAATTGACCTGTAAGTTCTCTTGCCGGCTTCCCTTGCTGCCTGGGGCAGGTCGGCGGCATCAATGCTGAGAAACCACCTGACCCTCGCGTTCTCCAGCTCCAGGTAACCGGCGGCTTTGTTGGGCTGCGATATATGAACTATGTTCTTGGTGGTATCTCCGAAGATCCATCCGAGCATGTCGAAGAAATGAATGCCTATATTGGTGGCAACACCACCCGATTTCTGAATATCACCTTTCCAGGAAATGTAATACCAGTTCCCCCTGCTTGTAATATAGGTGAGGTCGATATCATACATCTTGTTTTTTGGGCCTTTGCTTATCTTTTCCCTGAGAGCCCTGATGGCGGGATGAAGACGCAGCTGAAGTATGGTGTATGTCTTCCTGCCGGTTTCATTTTCAATTTCCTGAAGTGCATCCACGTTCCAGGGATTCAGCACTATGGGTTTCTCGCAGATGGCATCAGCCTGCTGCCTAAGTGCAAACCTTATGTGTGAATCGTGAAGATAGTTCGGGGAACAGATGCTGACATAATCAATCTTGGTACCGAGCCTTTTAAGTTTGTCGAAATGCCTGTCAAACCTTTCAAACTCAACAAAAAAGTCACTTTGGGGAAAATACCCGTCAAGCAAACCGACACAGTCAAACTTGTCGAGGCTCGCCAGAAGATTGTTGCCTGTATCCTTGATTGCTTTCAGGTGACGTACGGCAATATACCCTGCTATGCCTATCAGACCGAAATTTTTTGGGGTTGATTCCATAATACCTTTATTTGCAATAAATTATAATGACTGTCTGCAACGATGTATAAAATTATCAATTATATCATTCTGTTATTTTATTAACAATACCATCCTTTAACGAATATTTTTCACCGCTTTCGGGACAGACTGCAAAACCTCCGGCATCGAAATTCAGCTTGTGTCCGTATTCGCTCATCCATCCTGTATGACGCGCGGGATTCCCCACAACCAGGGAATAGGGTTTTACATCTTTGGTTACCACGGCTCCGGCCCCGATGAAAGCAAATCTGCCTATTTTGTGACCGCAGACAATGGTCGCGTTTGCCCCTATGGTGGCTCCCTTCTCCACCAGGGTTTCTTCGTATTTATCTCTCCTGTTTACTGCACTCCTGGGATTCACAACGTTGGTAAAGACCATCGAAGGTCCGAGAAAAACGTCATCTTCACAAATAATGCCCGTGTAGACCGATACATTATTTTGAACCTTAACGTTGTTTCCCAGCTTTACCCCGGGCGATATTACCACGTTCTGCCCGATATTGCAATTCTTACCGATTACCGAACCTGTCATGATATGGCTGAAGTGCCATATTTTCGTTCCCTTTCCGATATTGACGCTATCATCAATGACAGCTGTTTCGTGGGCGAAATATTCCTTTTCCATTATTTCTGCTTTTCAAAGAATTCAAGTACGGTATCTGTAATGTACTTCAGCTGATCATGTTCCATCTCGGTGTGAACAGGAAGCGAAAGGACTTCCCTGCACAGTTCTGTTGTCACGGGAAAATCGTTTTCCCCGTAACCGAGATAGCTGTAGGCTTTCTGCATGTGAAGAGGCCCCGGATAATAAACCATAGAAGGGATATTGTGTTCCTGAAGGTATTTCTTCAGCTCATCCCTCAGTCCGTTTCTGACTTTAATGGTATACTGATGAAAGATATGAGTAGAATTATCCTCTCTTTCAGGGATCTCTATCTGACTGCATCCCGAAAATGCGCTGTCGTAAAAGGCGGCCACATCCTGGCGTGCCCTGTTGAAGCTATCGAGATGCTTCAGCTTGACTCTCAGTATTTCAGCCTGTAATGTGTCGAGCCTTGAATTGACACCGATGTCGTTGTAATGATATTTCACTTTCATGCCGTGGTTGGCAATGCTCCTTATTTTGGAAGCGAGTTCGTCGTTGTCGGTAAATACGGCTCCACCATCGCCATAGCATCCCAGATTCTTCGAGGGAAAAAATGATGTTGTCCCCGCGGTTCCTATTGTCCCGGCTTTCTTTCTTGTTCCGTCGGGAAAGATATAATCGGCTCCGGCAGCCTGAGCGGCATCCTCGATAACAAACAGTTTGTTATCAGCTGCAAGTTTCATGATCTCATCCATACAGGCGCACTGGCCGAACAGATGAACCGGGATTATCGCCCTGGTTTTCCTGGTAATAGCCCTGGCTATCCCTTCAACAGAGATATTGAAAGTTCCGGGATCGGGCTCGACAATCACAGGTTTCATTCCCAGAAGAGCCACGGTCTCAAGCGTTGCTATAAAGGTGAAATTGGTAGTTATCACCTCATCCCCCGGCTTCAGACCCAGCGACATCATTGTTATCTGAAGGGCATCGGTGCCATTGCCGCATGAAACGACATTTCTCACACCAAGGTATTCCCGGAGCTCTCCCTCAAAAAGCTTTACCCCCGGTCCTCTTATAAACGATGATGCGTTGATTACCGAAAAGATTGCATTGTCAATATCCGGCTTCAGACGCTCATACTGGGTCTTCAGGTCAACCATCTGGATCTCTCTCATGCGAATAGAATATATTAGCTTACGAAGATAATGTTTTTCGCCTGAAATATCCCCTGATGAGACCTGTCTGTTCGTGAAATGACTTACTGACAGATTGATAAAAACGTGTTCTTAAAATGTTGATAAGATGCAGGTGTTTTTTTAGGGAAAGCCTCCCTGAAGGCTTTATTTTGTTCGCAGTTTAAGAGACCTTGTTTTGGATATTAAAGCTTTCATAAGGGAATTGCTGTTCAGCCACGATTGTGTCATTGTTCCGGGCTTTGGAGGATTCATTGGAAATTTTACACCTGCCCGGCTCGACAATAAGACAGGTCTCTACTATCCCCCTCTTAAGCAAATCTCCTTCAACAGAAACCTGAACCATAACGACGGATTGCTTATCGGCAGGATCTCGATGGCCACGGGGCTCAACTATGCTGACTCGCGCCGTCTGGTCGAGGAATTTTCCAATGACATCATGGAAAAGCTTTCATCGGGCCGCCAGGTAGTGTTTGACCATATAGGCACATTCGTGAACAACCATGAGAACAATGTGGAGTTTGAACCTGAAGCCGGCATCAATTATCATACGGGTTCTTTCGGGCTCGAGCCCTTCCACTGGAATCCGCCCAGGGAATACGATGTAAGGAAGAGGGTAACCGGACGTTTTTCCAGGGAAACAATAAAGCAGAACTCCGCGCGAAGGAATCTCTGGAGAGCGGCGGTGCTTATTCCCGTCCTGGCCCTCCTGATCGCGGTTCCTTTCAGGTCAGAGCTCATGCGTCAGGGCGTTGAGACTACATCACTCAACCCGCTGGTTACGGCTGAGTTTGAAAATAACAGGATGGCCATAGAAAAGGAGATCAAGGCAGAACCGGCAGCAGAAATTTATCAGGCTGACGCAGCTTTACCGGAACCTGCAGCTGAATCGTCCGCTGTAGATGAAGCTGGAACGGTGCCGGTAAGCGGGATCAGATATTCAGTAATAACCGGGAGCTTTAAATCGGAAGAAAATGCCCTTACGCATATAAAAGAACTGAAGGCCGACGGTTATGAACCGGAAATGCAACTGGCACCAAACGGTTTCTTCAGAGTGAAGGCCATGATCTGCTCAAGCAAGGAACAGGCAGTGCGGACCCGCGACAGCATATCCGGGAAATTCCCCGGAGCCTGGGTATCCACGGGGAGATAGATTATTTTATGGTGCTTCCGTTGCTTACCGGAGATTCCGGGCTAACCATAACAAGCTTTCCATCCTTATCTTCAGCCATCAGTATCATTCCTTTCGACTCTATTCCCTTGATCTTCCTCGGCTCAAGGTTTGCAACTATCGATATCTGCCTGCCTACAATGTCAGCAGGATCATAATACTCGGCGATACCTGACACTATTGTTCTGATATCGAGACCTGTATCAATCTTTAACTTCAGAAGCCTGGTCGTCTTCGGAACTTTCTCGGCTTCCAGGATGGTTGCCGTCCTTATGTCGATCCTGGTGAAATCGTCGAACGATACAGTATCTTTCGCGGGAGCCGCCTGAACTGCCGCGGCTTCATTGGCCTTCCTGGATGACACAAGCTTGTTTATCTGCTTTTCAATATCTGCGTCTTCAATCTTTTCGAACAGAAGTCCGGGTTTCCCTATACGGTGACCTGCCGGGAGCAGATCGTCCCTTCCCGCATCGCTCCATGGTCTTAGTTCGATCCTGATCCATTTCCTCAGGGTCTCCATCGAGAACGGAAGGAAAGGCTGAAGCACTATTGTCAGGTTGGCAGTGATCTGCATTGAGATGTTCATTATTGTCCTGACACGATCGGGATCGGTCTTCACGAGCTTCCAGGGCTCCGAATCAGCAAGATACTTGTTGCCCAGCCGTGCCAGATTCATTGCTTCCCTGAGCGCTTCCCTGAAACGGTACGATTCAAGACTCTCTTCCACATTCGTCTTTAGCCTTGATATTTCATCCAATACCGACCTGTCAAATTCCGTGGTTTCATTCCTTTCCGGAACAAATCCGTCGTAATACTTACCGGTAAGGACAAGAGCGCGGTTCACAAAATTTCCCAGTATTGCAACCAGTTCATTATTGTTGCGTGCCTGGAAATCCTTCCATGTGAAATCGTTGTCCTTGGTTTCCGGCGCATTGGAGCAAAGTGAGTACCGGAGCACATCCTGCTTGCCCGGGAAATCCTCAAGGTATTCGTGAAGCCATACTGCCCAGTTCCTCGAGGTTGATATCTTGTCGTTCTCGAGATTGAGGAACTCATTTGCCGGAACGTTGTCGGGAAGAATATAGGATCCCTCGGCCCTGAGCATGGAGGGGAAAATTATGCAGTGAAAAACTATGTTGTCCTTTCCGATAAAGTGAACCATCTTCGTTTCAGGATCCTTCCAGTATTTCTCCCAGTCGGGAGTCAGCTCCCTGGTCGCGGAAATATAGCCAATGGGAGCATCAAACCAGACATAGAGTACCTTGCCTTCTGCACCTTCAACGGGAACGGGAACTCCCCAGTCAAGGTCGCGGCTTACGGCTCTTGGCTGAAGCCCCTGATCGATCCACGACTTGCACTGACCGTAGACATTGGTCTTCCATTCCTTGTGATCCTCAAGTATCCATTGGCGGAGCCATCCTTCATACTTGTCGAGAGGGAGGTACCAGTGAAGGGTTTCCCTCATAACAGGCTCACTCCCGCTGATTGTGGAACGGGGATTGATAAGATCATTCGGACTGAGTGAGTTACCGCATTTCTCGCACTGGTCGCCATAGGCATTTTCATTTCCACAGTGAGGGCAAGTGCCGACTATATACCGGTCGGCAAGAAAACAGCCGGCCTCTTCATCATAATATTGTTCGCTTGTTTTTTCAATGAATTCTCCCTTTTTGTACAAAGTCAAAAAGAAGTCGGATGCCGTTTCATAATGTATCTTGTTGGAGGTTCGCGAATAAATATCAAAGGCGATACCGAAATCCTCAAATGCTTTTTTGTTGATGGTATGATAACGGTCGACCACTTCCTGTGGTGTGATACCTTCATTTCTTGCCTTGAGGGTTATGGGAACACCGTGTTCGTCCGATCCGCAGATCGATATAACGTCAACACCCTTAAGTCTCAGATATCTTGTATAAATGTCGGAAGGGACATAGACTCCGGCAAGGTGGCCGATATGCAGCGGCCCGTTGGCATATGGCAGAGCCGAGGTAATAAGGTATCTCTTGTAATTCTTCATCTTCAAAAATGGTCTTTTTTTAAAAATCACAAAGATAATGTTTATTCAGCCGGTTGTAATGATTGACGATATGGATTATTTTTACGGGATATAAGCTTCCGGATGTCAAAGAAAAAAATACAGCCGCCGTTTCTGAAGAAAGGCGATGAAGTGGCAATAGTTTCCCCGTCCTGGGCAATCAGCGAAGACAGAATCAATCAGGCAGTTGTTTTCCTTGAGGAGTGGGGATTGAAAGTCAGGACAGGAAAAAATCTTCTGAAGAAATGCGGTCCCTTTGCCGGGACCGACGATGAGAGGATCTCCGATCTCAATGATATGACAGGGGACAGCAGGATAAAGGCTGTTTTCTGTTCCAGGGGCGGATACGGGCTTTCAAGGATAATTGACAGGATCGATTTCGCTCCCCTGAAAAGCCATCCGAAATGGTACGCGGGCTTCAGCGATATTACCGTGCTTCACATGTGGCTTAACCAGGTTTGCGGCATCATATCGGTACACGGCGAAATGCCTCTTCATTTCATGGATCCGGATAAGACAACAGCTTCATTTGAAACCCTTCGGGATGCCCTTGGTGGTAACTTCAAGGCCCTTTCGTGGAAAGGGAAATTTATCCGGCCGGCCAGGGTGAGGGGAGAAGTGACAGGGGGAAACCTGACGCTTCTGTTCAGCCTTGCCGGTACCCACGCAATGCCTGATACAAGAGGTAAAATACTGTTTATCGAGGATGTGGGAGAGTATTTCTACAACATCGACAGGATGATGATATCGCTCAGGCTGGCAGGGAAGCTCGAAGGACTGGCTGCCCTTCTTGTCGGCGGTTTGTCGAAGATGCGCCATACTTCGGTCAGATGGGGCAAAAGCGCTGAGACGACAATAGCCGAAGTTGTCAGGGATTATGACTATCCTGTATTCTTTGGTTTTCCCGCGGGCCATGTAAAGGACAACAGGGCTTTCTACCTGGGACGGCGTGCCACAATCATTCCCGGCGGAGGCAGCGCAACGCTTTCTTACGAGTGATTGTCAGAAAGCTGATATAAGGAGATCAAGGTCCTTCGATATTGCCCCGAACTTCTGCCCGAGTGTCTCGTTGGTCAGGATTCCGTTGAAGAGATAAACCCCGTTTCGCATCCCCCTGTCGTTTTTCAGAAGCTGGGTAATGCCTCCGGCTTCAGCTATCTCCTTTAAAAGCGGATTGAAGATGTTGCTAAGGGCAATTGAAGCTGTACGGGCGACTCTCGACGGCAGGTTCCAGGCAGAGAAATGCACAACACCGTGTTTTTCATACACCGGGTCCCGGAGAGCCCTGCATTCGGTGGTTTCAATGCATCCGCCCCTGTCGATGCTGAGGTCGATTATCACCGAGCCTTTCTTCATGGTTTTGACCATATCTTCGGTGATGTAATACCAGGGACGCAGATCTTCGAGTTCAATGGCGCCTATAAGAACATCAGCCGACTTAATCGCCTTTTTCAGTACCTGGGGATGAAATACGGATGTCTGCAAGCGCTGGTTTATCAGATTCTGAAAACGCCTCAGGTTGTGAAGCGACTGATCGAATATCTTTACCTGCGACCCCAGTCCCAGGGCTGCCCTAGCGGCGTATTCCCCGGCAGTGTTGGCTCCGATTATAACCACGTCGGTCGGAGTGACACCCGTGATCCCGCCGAGCAGCACACCTTTGCCGCCATGATGATTGCTCAGGTAATCGGAAGCTATCAGCACAGAGGTCACTCCGCTTATCTCGCTCATAGATTCCATAACCGGCATAACTCCGTTGCTGTCCTTTATCTTTTCAAGCGCGATTGCAGTGACCTTTTTCCTTATGAGCTTGGCTAGAGTCTCCTCGTTCAGCTGAAGCACATTCAGGAACGACATAACTATCTGGTTGCCCTTAAGGTAGTCAGCTTCCTGGTTGGTGAAGGGAGCTACCTTTATTACCGCGTCGGCACTGAAAACCCTTGCAGGCGATTCCGTTATCATCGCCCCGTTTTCGCTGTAATCCTTGTCAGAATAATTTGCACCTGCACCGGCTCCCTTTTGCAAGATTACTTCATTCCCGCTTTCAACCAGCTGGTAGACCGCTTCAGGTGTCAGCGCCACCCTTTTCTCATCGTTTTTCTTGTCGTTGGGGATCCCTATTGAGATCTTTTTGTGCCTGATAGCCGTATCGAGCTGTTCTTCCTGTGGAAGCAGTGAGACATTGCTGAAACCATGACTGCCGTTTTTTGCCTTCTCGTTCATTTGGCGCTAGTGTTATTTCTTCAAATATAAGAAAATGCCTGATCAGGACAAGGATTACAAAATATCGACGATCCTTTGTTCTTTGTCGCCCACCGTGATCCTGACATTCAGAACCAGGGGAGGAAGAAAGGCTCCAATAAGCTCGGGCCATTCCATGAAGCAATACGATCCGCTCGCGAAATACTCTTCGATCCCGAAATCAAGTGCCTCTTCGGGCTTTCTGATCCTATAAAAATCAATATGATAAATCGTTTCCCCGCCGGTGGTCCTGTACTCGTTTACCATGTTGAAGGTCGGACTGCTGACAATATCTTCCGCCCCGAGTTCCCTGCAAATGGCCTTAATGATGGTGGTTTTGCCTGAACCCATGGCTCCGTAAAAGGCAAAGTGTTTTTTCCCTGATGCAAGGGAAATGATTTTTTTCGCGGCAGCGGGCAGATGCTTTTTATCGTTGATCAGAATTCTCATCCCGCGGTCGCATTTACTGGTTAGGAAACCGGCTCAAGCAGGGCAACGGGAAGAAGTATTTCCTGCATCGATATTCCGCCGTGCTGGAAGGTGTCCTTGTAATACCCTGCATAATAGTTGAAGTTGTTCTGGTAAACCAGGTAATCCTTGTTCAGGGCAAAGATATATTTTGAAGTAATGTTTGTCTTCGGGAGCCCTGCCTTCTCGGGATGTTTCAGCTCGAATACCTGCCTGGGGTTGTAATCGAGATTCCTTCCCATCTTGTACCTCAGGTTCGATGAAGTTCTTCTGTCGCCGACAACCTTGACAGGGTTCTGAACCCTTATGGTACCGTGATCGGTGCTGAAAATGATCTTCACCTGGTGTAATGTAAGTGTGGTCAGTAGCTCGTAAAGGGGAGAATGCACGAACCACGAACGGGTAAGACTCCTGTATGCTTTCTCGTCGTTTGCAAGATCTCTGATCAGACCGATCTCCGTCCTGGCATGCGAAAGCATGTCAACGAAATTGTATATAAGGATATTGAGGTCATTGTCGAGCAACTGTCTGATCCTGTCGTTCACCTTTCGTCCATCCTGGTTGCTTATGATTTTATTATAAGACCATTTGGGCCTTAAACCCTTCCTGGCAAGCTGGTATCTGAACAGTTCCTCTTCAAAATTGTTCTTACCCTCCTCTTCATCGTCCTCAACCCATAGTTCCGGAAGGATGGCTGCTATGGCCGAAGGCATCAGCCCGGAAAAGATGGAATTCCTGCTGTACTGAGTGGCTGTAGGCAGTATGCTGAAATAGATGTCTTCCTCAATAACCCTGTAGATGCCTGCAAGTTCAGAGGCTATCATCTTCCACTGGTCGAACCTGAGATTGTCTATCAGAATGAAAAAAACCGGCCTGTCCTGGTTGAGATGCGGAAATATCTTTTTGGAAAAGAGGGACGGCGAAAGTACCGGCTTGTCGTCTGCCTCGGGGTCGAGCCACGACAGGTAATTGGCGGTAATGTATTTCACGAATGCATTGTTCGCATCATTTTCCTGCATCTTAAGTATTCCAGCCATCCCGGGGTCAGTCGATTTCTCGAGTTCCGATTCCCAGAAAGTGATCTTCCTGTAGAGTTCAGCCCAGTCGCCGTGAGTACGTGCTGATGATATCAGGTTCCCTATAGTGCCGAATTCCTCCCTGTAATTTGTAGTGGTCTTTTCGGTTATCAGCCTGCGCTGTTCGGTAATCCTCTTCACCACCAGAAGAAGCTGGTTCGGCTTTACTGGCTTGATAAGATAATCGGCCATTTCCGATCCGATAGCCGCTTCCATAATCCCCTCCTCCTCATTCTTGGTCACCATAACAACCGGCAGGTCATTCTTTATCTGCTTGATAAGCTTTAAAGTCTCAAGGCCGCTAAGACCAGGCATGCTTTCATCAAGAAATATCAGATCGTAGGGATTATTGCGGACAAGGTCAACAGTATCGATTCCATTGGTGCAGGTATCAATCTCATATCCCTTATCTCTTAAAAACAATACATGCGCCTTCAGAACCTCAATTTCGTCATCGGTCCATAAAATTCTGATCTTTCTCATCACTGATATTAATTCAGGATGTAAAATTACCTAAATCTTTTGTCCTTTCCGGTAATTTTCGTTAAAGAAAAGAAAATATCGTTCAGGATTTTTATCCTCCTCAAGTGCTCTGCGGTTTGCTTCGTTGATAAGGAAGGTCATGATACGGGCGCCTGAGCTGTTTCTGATTATGTTTCCGGGATCGAAGGAATTAAAATATTTCCAAGCTGCCCGGTTGTCGGAAAAGCCCGAAACGGTAATACGGATATAACTGTTATTGACAAGAAGGCCTTCGGTCTTGTAATTCCTGTCGGTATAATTGTCGATGTTGTGGCTTATAACGTCGAATGAAGCCTGGTTTATGTTGAAGCCGCGGTCCATAATGATCACCATGAAGGAGTATGGAGCTGTTGTGTCGGCAACAAAGATCTCGGAAGCAATCGCCTTGTCCTCTTCTATCTTCAGCTCGGGCATCTTTTGGTTAAGGTGGGCCGAAAGTTCCGTTGCCCTCTTTGCCTCCTCCGTTTCCGGCCAGGTTTTTATCAGACGGTTTAGTTCGTCTTTGAAAGTTCTTTCATCGCTTATCCTGGCTATGGAATAGGCTCGCAGCAGCATGAATTTGGGAGAAAGGCTGCCCGAGGGATTCTCTGCCAGGGCACTGTCGCAAAGTGATATGGAAGAAGTGAAATCTTCAGCCTTGTAAAGATCAAAGGCCTTCTGGTAAAGCTCTTCAGATTTCCTTATCTGAGCCATCTTCTTGTTGAAGTAATCGGGATCCGACAATATCCTGGCAAATTCGCTTTCGGGGTATTTTTCGAGAAGCCTCTGACGCGCAACTTCCGCTCTGGCAGCATTGTTGTCCCTGTAAAGATTATAAAGGCTGTAAAGAACTTCCGGTATCAGGGCGTTGGAAGGATACCGCGTGAGCAGCGATTCATACGATTCTGCCGCCTTTTGCCTGTCGGCGATTCTTTCTTCAAAGACTCTTCCTGCATTGAAAAGCGCCGATGCAATCTTTTCATCCGATATTCTTAACAGGGAATCATTCAGGGGGAGATTCCTCAGGTAGAATTCCGGTTTCTTGTAATCCACCACTGCCCCGGCTGTGTCGGATTGTGCCCTCCCGTCCTCTTCGGCAAGTCCTGCAACCTGATGAGTTGTAACTCTGGCCTTGTTCGACCTTCTCCAGTTATCCTCCAGCTTTCTGTCGCCCCATCTTCTGCGGAACTCGGAGCGACCGAAGCTAAGGGCCGTCTGGTTGTAGAAATACCATTTGCCCTCCTGTTCAATATTGTCCTGAAACCTTCTGGCATTCTCGTAATACTGACCGATTGCAGCCCTGTCGGAGTATTCCGATGTCCTTCCTTCGTTTTCGGCTTTCGTGATTTCCGCGATGATTCCTGCAATGAGTGCTGTCCTTTCACTTTCGCTCATCGATGCTACTTTTTGCAGACTGTCCTCAGTCTGGATAACCTTCAGATGGGTGACAAGTGCATTCAGGTTCTGCGATTTGGTCTGCAGGCTTTTGTAATCGGGATAGCTTTCTTCAAGGAAATACACGGTGCTGTCGTAGTATATTCCCGCCCTGATGTAGTCAGGGATGGCATACCAGTGTTCGGCAAGCGCCAGGTATGACCTGCTCTTTTGGTTCCGGTTTCCCGAGACTGCCGCCGCCGACTTCCTGTAATACTCAAGGGCTTCCTCCTCCCTGCCTTCCTTTTTCATCAGGTTCCCGATGGCAAAGTAGATCTGGTCGCGGAATTCATAGTTTTTTGAATCCTTAAGCATTTTTTCAAGCTCCTTCAGTATTTCTGCAGGATCGCCGGAGTTTACATCAAAGACACCGGCAATGTTTATCCGGGCATTGAATTCAACTTCATAGGGGGGATTCATTTTTACCACCTTCCTGTAATTTGAAATGGCTCCCTGCGAATCACCCGTCCTTTCGTAAAGCTGTGCAAGCAGGTAGGTCAGACGGTATTTTGATCTTTTGCCCGATGTTAATCCGAGTGCATCGTTGAGAGGTTCTATTGCCTCCCCGTATCTCTTCTGCCTGATGAACATGTCGGCCAGGGTCATCTGATAAAAAGCCATCAGTGCTTTGGGCGATCCGGGTTCCGGAACGGTCTCCCTCAGAAGCCGGGCTGCTTCGCTGTAGTTGCCTTTCTCACAGTTGATCCTGGCAAGCCAGGTGGCTGATTCGATCCTGATAAGGGGATCGTTGGCCTCAGTGATGCAATGGTTGAAAACCGATTCGGCTTCACTGAATTCATGCTTGTAAAACCTTGCTTTGCCTATGAGAAAGTAGCTGTCGTCGACCCATTCGTTGAATTCCTTCATTTCGAGCAGGGCCTTTTCATTTTCGGTCAGATCCTTGCGGGAGTCAATCTCCGGCCGGGCAGTGATCGACTTAAGCGAAATCAGCTTGGAGGCTTTCTGGATGGCAATATCCATATCGGACGAAACGAGCGATACGGTCGACCGGTCACTGTTCTCGAAAACCCTGAGGAGTTCCGAGAAATCATCCGTGTAAGTGTTGCTTATCTTCTGAACCCCTTTCCTGAAACTTTCGTAAGCGTTGAAATATATGTTGTACTTTGCTGTAAAACCATGATAAAACCTTGTCGTTGCCGTATTTTTTTCAACGGAACAACCGGAATGGAACAAAAGGAGTCCCAGAACTATCAGATATTTATATGATATTCTCCCGGAATGCAATAATCGTTATTTAATACTATAACTTGTCAAAGTGCCGTATAGTATCTCAAAGGTAAGCAAAATTGAGGCAGAGCTTACTCTCAGATCGAAACCACGCTTTTGATCTCGGGAACCTCCTGTATGACAGCCCGTTCAACGCCTGCCTTCAGCGTCTGCATTGCATAGGGGCATCCATGGCACGCTCCCGTCAGCTTAACCTGTACGATCATATCATCAGTGATGTCAATAAGATCGATATCACCGCCGTCATTCTGCAGGTAGGGCCTTATCCTGTCAAGTGCAGCGATTACCTTTTCCCTGATGCTTGTTTTCTCTTTCATATCGTGTTGAATAGATTTGTTTACTGATTATTTGTTTCCACCCTTGTAGTGGGTTTTAATTCCCTGTTTCGCCTGTCAACCTTGTCAATCACTTCCGTGGCAAGTTCCATGAAGGCTAAGCCCGTTATCGTGTCTTCCAGTGCAACCGGCCTGCCATTGTCGCTTCCCTCACATATGCCCTGTACAAGCGGTATCTGACCAAGAAGCGGTACATCCGTCTTCTTCGACAGCTCCCTTCCGCCTCCCCTGCCGAAGATGTAATATTTGTTATCCGGAAGTTCGGCAGGAGTGAACCACGACATATTTTCAACAAGCCCCAGGACCGGTACATCTATTTTCTCGTTTTTGAACATGGCAATGCCTTTCATGGCATCGACCAGGGCAACTTCCTGCGGGGTGGTGACGACTATCGCCCCGGTAACCGGAACTTCCTGCACAAGAGTGAGATGAATATCGCTGGTTCCGGGAGGCAGGTCAAAAAGAAGGTAATCGAGCTCACCCCAGTCGCCCTGGGCTATGAGCTGCTTCAGAAAGCCCGAGGCCATCGGTCCCCTCCATATCACTGCATCCGTCCGGCTTACGAAGAAACCGGTCGAAAGCACTTTCACTCCATACTTTGTCAGCGGCACTATCATGTCGGTGTCATTCATCCTGTACACATCAGGCCTGTAATCCTCCGCATCGAACATTCTGGGCACGGAAGGTCCGAAAACGTCAGCATCAAGAAGCCCGACTGAAAAGCCTTTCCGGGCAAGAGCTATCGCGAGGTTAACAGCTATGGTGGTCTTGCCCACGCCGCCTTTTCCCGAAGAGACTGCTATGATATTCTTTACTCCCGGGAGAATCTCCCTTTCCTTCGGTTTCTGAACCGGCTCATTTACCCTCGATTCAATCTTTATTTCCCTGATAACAGCATCGGCTCCCAGTTCCTCCTTGATGGCCCTGACAGCAGTGCTCCGAAGCGATGAGGCAAAAGGATCATTCCGCTTTTCGGTAGTGATGGTGACCGAAATCCCGTCTTCCCCGGTTTCAATGGCTGTTATGTAACCGAGATCAACAATGTCCTTTCCTCTCTCAGGGTGAACTACTTTGGAAAGCGCTTTTAAAATTTTTTCCTTTGAATACATATCTGCTTCCTGTTTTAAATCATCCCTTTCCCCGGGGGGTATAAATAAAAAGGGATAATAATATTTTATACAAATATAGGGTGTTTAGTTTTTATTTAAATCAATTATAAATAAGCCACAATTTTAGTGTTTTTTCAGGGTTTGTGCAATTATTCAGACCAATTCTCCTCCGGCAGAAGAAATCTGTATTATGCCGGTTTTTCCCATCCATGCCTGATGAATTTTTCCCGTTCAAGTCTGAAAGCCAGGTAATTGATTTTCATTCCCTTCTCCATGAACATGGTTTCATAATGGGTCCTTAAATCACGGATGGCAGTCCTGACAGCTGTTAACGACTCAGGATTCATTGTGGAAATAATATCTTCCGACATTGGGATCAGTTCAGGTTCCATAGTATGCATATCGCCGGTTGAAACGAGAATCTCAAGCCCGTTGTCGGTTGCCAGTTTTTCCGTATAGGAGTAAAGTTCCGTATTGTCGGTCTTCAGGTGAATTATTCCCCCGTCGATAAGAAAATTACGATAGGTGTTCAGGAACCAGGGACAAGTAAGTCTCTTGTTGGAATTTCTTTTTCCGGGATGGGGATCGGGGAAGGTAATCCAGATTTCATTAACCTCATCGGCGGCAAAGTAGGAGTTTATGAATTCTATCCTTGTCCTCAGGAATGCCGTGTTCTTAAGCTGTTTCTCATGGGCAGTGCGCGCTCCTCGCCACATCCTTGCTCCCTTAATGTCGATACCCGTGAAATTGCAGCCGGGTATCAGCATTGCCATACCGACCGTGTATTCGCCCTTGCCGCAGGCAAGCTCAAGAATAAGCGGATTGTTGTTTTTGAATATTTCCTTTCGCCAGTTTCCCTTGATACTGTGATCGTTCCTGCTGTCGCTTCCCACCGCCGGCTGGATTACATTTGTGAAAGTCGCAAGTTCAGCCCAGCGGGCAAGCTTGTTTTTTCCCACGGCAGAATATTATTTTTCGTTACGCTCCACTCTTAGCCCCACGTCACAGACTCCTTTAAGAGCAGCGTTGCGCATCGCGTGACTGATGCTCACCTGGTAGTTGCCGGTATACGGGAAAAACACATTGAGACGGTATGGAAGCTTCAATTCATGAATATCCCCGAAGCCCTTGCCGTACCAGTTCCCATTTTCATCGGCAAGGTCATAAGACAATGTGTCGGTTATACTGCTGCCTCCCGGGGCGCTTGTTGTCACGAAAAGCCAGATGTTCCTGTAAGGATAGGAAGAGCCTGTTCTGAGGACAAGGAAAATATTGTTGCTGTTGACTGTGTCTTCAACGTTGAAGCTGAATGAGGCTGAATTGTCAAGTGTCCATACCCTGCCCGGCACCGGAAGCGAATCGGTGAACACCACATTTTTTCCGCATGAAGCCGTCATCAGGGCTATCGTCAACATGATGACGATCCTATTTTTTCTTCCTGTCATCGAACTTCCTGTTTTTTCTTTTATGAGGATGCCTGCGCTTCTGTCCTTTCGGCCCGGCAGTGTCGAAGCGGGTCAGACTGTCATCGCTTAACAGATCGTGCGAACGGGGAATAAGCTCGGAAGCTTCGTTGTTGGGGATAAGCTTTTCGGGTTTTATACCCTTCCTGTTCAGTTCCTGTATCTCCCTTACCCTGTTTACCGGAACAGGTGTCAGGTTTGTAGGTGAAGCCGGATCGGCACTGTACCAGTAAATGTTTTTGTAGACTTCCATCTTCTGGTAATGGGCAGTCCGGTCCGACAGGTACAAGGGGATATCCTTCGGAGGGAATGAGCGCTGAGCATCGACATAGCAGTCGAATTCAAAGTTAAGGCAGCACTTCAGCTTGCTGCACTGTCCGGCCAGCTTCTGGGGATTCAGTGACAGCTCCTGGTATTTTGCATGGGTGGTGGTTACCGACGCAAAATTGGTGATGTGGGTAGAGCAGCACAGTTCGCGGCCGCATGATCCTATACCTCCGATCCTGCCTGCCTCCTGCCTGGCACCTATCTGGCGCATCTCTATCCTGACATGGAATTGCTCTGCAAGCACCTTTATCAGCTGACGGAAATCCACCCTCTCGTCGGCTATGTAGTAAAAGATAGCCTTGGTCTTGTCACCCTGGTACTCCACATCGCCTATCTTCATGTTGAGCTGCAATTCTTCCGCGATCTGCCTCGACTTCAGCATGGTAGGCGTCTCCAGCTTCTTTGCTTCCTCCCATTTGACGATGTCAGCCGGCTTGGCTTTCCTGTAGACCTTCTTCATGTCCTCAGAGTGTTGTATTCTAACCTTCTTCAGACGTTCATTAAGGATCGGACCGACCATCGAAACCCTGCCGATATCATGTCCGGGAGAGGCTTCAACGGCAACAATATCCCCTATCTCCAGGCGAAGGGCATTTACATTCCTGTAAAATCCTTTCCTGGTATTCTTGAAGCGTATCTCCACTATATCATTTTCCGACGGTATAAAGGCAATATCTTTCAGCCAGTTGAATGCGTCAAGCTTGTTTAATCCTGGTTTATACGTGGTAACAGGCACCTTTGACTCATCGGTATGAGCAGTTGCCAGTTCTTCGTTCTCCTGCATATCAGTCTCCTTCTCAGATTAATCCCGCAAAAATAGTTAATAATCGCATCAATTTCAAAAAAGACTCTTCCGTTTCAGCTCCTTAACAATCCTATCAGACTGAGGGCGAGATCGAGAAAAACGATTTTTGCATTCCCGTTGGCTTCTATATGGGAATGGGCCAGACTGAATTCCTCAACGAAAGCATTGATGTTGTTTTCATTCACGAAAGGATGGAAATTAACCGAAAAAGCCTCTTCCTCGCCTGTAAGGTAAACCAGCCCGTTCTTTTCCTGTCCCAGGTTCATCATAAAGTTTTCCCTGAACAAGTGAAGGGAGAATAAAAGGAATCTCTTCTGGGGTTCCCTTCCGATAGCTGCAAGCTCTTCCGACCAGTTAATAAGAGACAGAACATCCTTCTTCCATAAAAATCTCATAAGCGATTTGAAACGTTCCAGATCCTCGAATGACGATTCCTCATTCTCCGACAGCTCGGTGGCTTTGATAATGTTTCCGTTCGACACCCTGGCTATATCGTCGGCCCGGCCCTTGTGGATCCTGAACTTCTCGATAAGATAAGATGATAGATCGGGTGCGCTGAAAGACGGAATCTTTACCAGCTGGCACCTCGATATGATGGTCGGTATGATCTTGTCCGGCTCATCCGACACCAACAGGAACAAGGTCTTTTCGGGAGGCTCCTCAATCAGTTTCAGAAGCTTGTTGGCTGTAACCTGATGCATCTTTTCGGGAAGCCATATTATCATCACCTTGAAATCCGACTCGTATGATTTGAGGGTAAGCTTCCGGAGTATTTCCGATGCCTCCGATGTAAATATCAGCCCTTGGGCATTACCGGCCTCAATGAAATCGAGCCAGCGGGTAAGACTGAAATATGGCGAAGCTCCTGCAAATTCCCTCCACTTGTCAATAAATTTGTCGCTTACCGGATCTGTGTCCTTACCCTTCCTGAATACCGGAAAAACAAAATGCAGATCAGGATGGATCATCCTTTCATACTTAAGGCACGATTTGCATGTTCCGCACGAATCAACGTCCGACCTGTTCTCACAGCTTACATACTGGGCATAGGCAAGGGCAAGAGCAAGGCTTCCGCAGCCTTCCGGACCTGTAAACAACTGCGCGTGACTAACTCTTTCCGACTTTACCGTGCTTATCAGCCTTCCTATAGTCTCTCTCTGCCCCGGAATCTCCGAAAATTTCATTCCGATATGTTTTTGGGATTTCCCTTTAACCTGATATTTGCCATATTTCCCCTCCAAAATTAGTTAAACTTTCCGGAACAGAAAACATCAATAACCCGGCAGTCCCTGAATGCTAATTCCCAAAAAAAATGTAGGTTTGCAGTGCAAAAAGTCAATTAATTAAAAACAGTATATCTATGAAAATGATTCAGGATTTCGATTTCAAGGGAATAAAAGCCATCGTAAGAGTGGATTTCAATGTGCCTCTCGACAAAGCAACTCTCGCAGTTACCGACGACACCCGTATCAGGGGAGCTCTTCCCACGATCAGGAAAATAACAGGCGACGGGGGTTCGGCAATACTGATGTCGCATCTTGGCCGTCCGCAGGGTGTTATGCCCAAATATTCCCTTAAGCCCGTATTACCGGTTCTTGAAAAGCATCTCGGAAAGAAAGTCCTTTTCGCCGACGATTGTGCAGGCGAATCAGCCGCAACCATGGCTGCAGCTCTCAAGCCGGGTGAGGTCCTGCTTCTTGAAAACGTCAGGTTTTATCCCGAGGAAGAGGGGAAACCTGTTCTGCCCGAAACAGCCACCGACGAGGAAAAGAAAGCTGCCAAGGCTGAACTGAAAGTTAAACAGAAGGAATTTGCAAAAAGACTGGCCGGCTATGCCGATGTATATGTGAACGATGCTTTCGGAACAGCTCACAGGGCCCACGGAACTACCGCGGTGATAGCAGACTTTTTCCCAAAAGACAAGATCATGTTCGGCTTCCTAATCAACAGCGAGCTTGAGGCAATGGACAAGGTCCTTAACAACTCACAGCGGCCGTTTACAGCTATAATGGGAGGTGCAAAGGTCTCCGACAAAATAATGCTTATCGAAAATCTGCTCAACAAGGTAGACAACCTGATAATCGGTGGAGGAATGACCTATACCTTCATCAAGGCCAGGGGCGGCAGGATTGGAAACTCCCTTTGCGAAGAGGACAAGCTCGGACTTGCTCTGGAGATACTCAAAAAGGCAGAGGAGAAAAACGTTAAACTGTATCTCCCCGTCGACAGCCTTAACGGGAACAAGTTCGACAATGATGCTGAAACCCGGGTCACAGCCGTTGATGAAGTCGACGACGGGTGGCTTGGCCTCGACATCGCCGAAAAGACAATAAAGCAATTTTCGGAAGTGATCGAGAACTCAAAGACCATTCTCTGGAACGGCCCCATGGGTGTTTTTGAAATGGAAAAATTCTCGAAGGGAACCACGGCAATAGCAAAGGCAATTGCAGCGGCAACACAGAAGGGTGCATTCAGCCTTATAGGCGGCGGTGACTCTGTTGCAGCAATCAACAAGAACGGACTTGCCGATAAGGTAAGCTACGTTTCAACAGGCGGCGGCGCGATGCTCGAGTACATGGAAGGTAAAAAACTTCCGGGCATCACTGCTATCCGCGGAGAATAACACGATATGAAGAAAATCCTGATAACGGTGCTGATCGCGGCGTTTCTCCCCACGGGATCCTGCAAAAAGGATGAAACGCCCGCCACCCGCGGAAAGGTGACCATAGATAATAAAACCTCCTTCGGCAGTGGAACCTATTATGTTTATGGTTTCCTTTTTTCAGAAGCCAGGAAGGTGACAACAAGAGATATGCCCAGGCCCGATGTAACGGTCGACAGCGATGGAACAAACCTCTTGTTCATGACCGAGAACGAGAGAGATTCATTCCGGCTCTTCGGGAAATACGATGACGCTTCATCAGCCAGTGCAGCTTTCAATAACCTGACTGCTCCGACCATAGCAGAAAACGAGTGGCAGGGACTGGCAAGTCCACTTGAGGAAAACCAGGTATGGATTTACAGGGCCGGCAGCAGGACATCAGGCAATGATCACTACGCGAAGATCAGGATTATTTCGACCAGAACAGAACCCGGCGATCCGAAGCCTTTTGCCGAATGTACATTCGAGTGGCAATACCAGTCTGACGGAACGCTTACCTTTCCGGAGAAATGACAGGGAAGCTTCCTGGAAGCATATTTGAAATAAACGGTCCCGGGTCATTTTCATCCGCGGCTCTTGAAATATTCAGATACCAGGTCTCGGCAAACCCGGTTTACTCAGCTTTCGTTTCAGCCCTCGGGATCAATCCTGCCGATGTTACCGATATAAGGGAGATCCCCTTTCTTCCCGTTGAGTTCTTCAGGAGCCACCGGGTTATCAGCGGCAATGCTGAAGCAGGAGTGATCTTCGAAAGCAGCCGTACAACCGACTCCGAAGCGAGCCGTCATTATGTGCATGACCCTGAGCTTTATCAGCTAAGCTATCTGAATTGTTTCAGACATTTTTACGGGGAACCGTCGGATTATGTTATCGCCGCCCTGCTGCCTTCATACAGGGAACGCCCCAACTCGTCGCTGGTTACCATGATGGACGGACTTATCAGGGAAAGCGGCTGTGCCGAAAGCGGTTTTTATGAAGGGAGAATGGATGAACTGGTGGCAATGCTTGAAAAGAAGCGGACCGACGGACGGAAGCGATTCCTGATAGGTGTCAGTTTTGCTCTGCTCGACCTGGCCGCTGAACTGTCGCCCGACCTTTCCGGTACAATCGTGATGGAAACAGGAGGAATGAAGGGGCGCAGGAAGGAGATCACCAGGGATGAACTGCACTGCATACTTACAGCCGGACTGAATGTGCCCGTCATTCATTCGGAGTACGGCATGACCGAACTTCTCAGCCAGGCTTATTCATGCGGGGGCGGGTTCTTCAGATGTCCGCCGTGGATGAAAATACTGGTGAGGGACATTCATGATCCGCGGGATACGGGAGATGAAGAGGGAAGGACAGGAGGACTGAACATTATCGACCTGGCCAACTACTGGTCCTGTTCGTTCCTGGCCACAGGCGATTACGGAAGACTGTATGAAGACGGATCGTTCGGGATATCCGGAAGGATAGACAATACCGACATACGTGGATGTAACCTTATGACAACGCGGGATGGCTTCCTGTAAAGCGGATCAGAGATAAACTATCCTTTTGTTCTTCGCGCTCGCGTAGATGGCAAGCACCAGTTCCACGGCCTTTTTGGCTTCGGGTGCATCGACAGCAGGCGGACGGCCCTTGTCAACTGCCTTTACTATGTTAAGGAGCTGTCGCAGATGCCCGAGGTCACTTATAGCCTTCGGATCGGAAACACCTCCTCCGGTGACATTTTTCCCGGAGTATTTTTTTCTTATGATATCATCCTCTTCGGTCTCATTGTCAAATGTCCAGGTCAGAAGCCTTTCTTCTTCTATGATTACCGAACCCTTTGTCCCCAGTATCTCAATTCTTCTGAAGAATCCCGGGTTGACGGCTGTTGAGGCTTCTATGACGCCGACAGCACCGTTCTCGAATCTAAGGGAGGCCGATGCAACATCCTCAACTTCAATTCCCTTATGTCCGATAAGCCCGGTGAAAGCACTAACTGCCGTCACTTTTCCCATAAACCACCTGAGCAGATCGATTGAGTGAATGGCCTGGTTCATGACTGCACCACCCCCGCTGGCGGCAAGGTCGGATCTCCACCTGACTTCTTTGTAGTATTCCTGTGTTCGGAACCATTTTACATAAGCATCGCCCATTACAAGTTTCCCGAAGCGCCCCTGGTCGATGGCATTCTTCAGTTCTATATTGACCTTGCTGAACCTCATCGGGAAAATACCGGAGACAAGGACATTATGCTTTATTCCGGCTTCAATAATCCTGTCGCAGCGCTCAATGGTTGTTTCCAGAGGCTTTTCGATGATGCAGTGTTTACCGGCGGTGATCGCGGCAAGAGCGGGTTCGAGGTGTTTGCCGGAGGGCGTGCAGATACAAACCATGTCGATGCGATCGTCGTTGCAGAGTTCTTCAAGCGATTCAAAGGCATTGCATTTGTATTTCTTGGCAAATGCAACCGTTTTGCCCGGATTATGATCGAAGACTCCAACCAGTTCCGCATCCATTATGGTATCAATGGCCCTCGCGTGGACCTCAGCTATCAAACCTGCTCCTATAATTCCGAAACCATGCTTCATGCCTACCTCAGCGTTGGATAAAACGCATCCTCTATGTGTTTTTCTATCGTGAGCGTCTGACCTCTGGCAATGACTGTAATTACATCAAATCGCACCTGCTTTGAAATGTCGAACCATCTTATATAAGAATCCGCTGCCAGAACAAGCGACCTCTGTTTATCCCTGGTCACAGAATCCTGCGGCGATTGAAGGAAATCCTCCGAACGTGTCTTAACCTCGACGAAAACAATGAATTCACCGGTCTCGGCAATAATATCCACCTCAAGCCTCCCGGCTTTCCAGTTTCGGTTCCTTATCCGGTAGCCTTTATCGCTAAGAAACGACACGGCAAGGTCTTCCCCTTTCCTGCCGAGAGATGACGACTCACTCATTAAGTTCTTATTTTATTAACTAGAGAACGGGATTATATCTCGATTAGTTTGTTCCTGATCGCGAAAAGAATCAGGCTGGCAGTGTTCTTTGAGTTGGTTTTGCCCAGCAGGTTGGCCCTGTGCTTGTCGACAGTGCGTTTGCTAATAAACAATGCATCAGCTATTTCCTGATTAGAAAGTCCTTCACATATCTTAAGCAGAATCTCTTTTTCTCTCCTTGAAAGATTTGCTGACCTGCTTTCGTTTTCCCTGTGCTTGATCTTCTGAATTACATGGTAGAGAAGCTCCTGCGAGAAGTAACTGCCTCCTTTTATCACCGTAAGAATCGCCTCCTTTACTTCAGAGATGTCGGAATCCTTAAGCACGAATCCTTTTGCCCCCGCATCAACCATTTTATAGTAGTACTCCTCTTCCCCGTACATCGAAAGGGCTATTATGTCGATATCCGGACAAAGCTTCAGTCCCTTCCTTGTGGCCTCTATCCCGTCCATCTCAGGCATGTTGATGTCCATAAGGGCAACATCGGCAGGGCTTTCCTTCAAGACCCTGAGGAACTCCTCGCCGTTTGAAGCCTCTCCCGTAACTTCAAATTCGGGGAAAGCATTCAGAAGAATCTTCAGTCCGTTGCGAAAAAGCTGGTGATCATCCGTGATAATAATCCTTATCTTCTCCATAATAAGCTTATTCAATCATTTTAATCAGGGCACTGGTGCCTTTTCCCGGATTACTCTCAAGTATGAAGACACCGTCGACCGACTTTACCCTGGTGTCGATGTTCGACAATCCCATACCTTTGGCATTATCTTTTTTGCCGGGAGATGTCATGTCGAAACCCCGGCCGTTGTCGGAGAACTGCAAGGTAATGAATTTTTCGAGCCTGCTGAGCTCAATCTCTATCCTCGATGCGCCCGAATGCCTTATCGAATTATTAATAAGCTCGCAGGCAGCCCGGTACATTACCACTTCCTTCTCCGGATCGATCCTGGTGTTTTCCATGTTCGACTTGAACACGATCTCAATAGCCCTGGTCTGGTTTATCTTGGCAATGAAAGCCGAAAGAGCACTCGACAGACCGAAGTTTGAAAGTATATGAGGACTAAGATTGTTGGAAATATCCTTCAGGGTGTTGATGGCTTCGTTGATGAGATGGCTTGTGTTGTTGAGGATTACCGCGTCCGTCGGATCCTTGATCCTGTCGCCGAGAGCCGAAAGCGACATCTTTACGGTCGACATAAGCGGACCCAGACCGTCGTGAAGATCCGTGGCAAATCGTTTTCTCTCATTCTCCTCGGTGTTTATTATGGCACTGATCACTCTCTTTTCCGCCTTCATCCTGTCGATGTCGGCACGCTTGAGCGAATAGAACAGCTCCCTGATCAGGATCACTCCCGTGATTATCATAAAGGAGATGATAACGTCGAGCCAGTTGTCGATCATCTGCCATGTATAGGAAGGAGTACCCTGGAAAAACTCGAAGAGCTGAAGGATTTTACGGATTGCCATGAAAACGAAAGCAGTTGAAAGCAGTATCCATGAAAGCCTGTATTTCGTGAGTTTCATGAACCGCAGTGCAATCGAGGCGGCAATAATCTGCAGTACAATGGAGATGATGAGGGCAATTAGTCTTACCATAACAAGAGCAATGTATACAAAAATAGCATGAATTTACAAAAAAGCAGAATTAGTCTTGCGGTCTTGCGATCGCTTCGAATGCGGCACATTGCCTATAATACATCATCTTTAATACATCGCCTATAATACATCATCTTTAATACATCGCCTATAATACATCATCTTTAATACATCGCCTTTAATACATCGCCTTTAATACATCGCCTTTAATACATAATACATTGTCATGCGGTCGCTTACGACTTGCACGACTGCACGACCATTTTCTGCTTCAGATTTATTACCTTTGACGGCTCAAATTGGAATATGAAGTTTCTCTATAATACAGGTATTATCTTGTACTCACTGGCAGTGAGGATCTTATATCCTTTCAGTCCGAAGGTCCGGCTTATGGTTAAAGGCTGGAAGGATTGGGAAGAAAAACTCAGGGAAAAAGCCGGTGACGGCAGAAAAAACATCTGGATGCACTGCGCCTCACTCGGGGAATTCGAACAGGGAAGGCCGCTGATCGAGGAGCTAAAAACCAGGGAACCGGAATGCAGGATTATCCTGTCATTCTTTTCACCCTCAGGCTATGAGATAAGGAAAAATTACCAGGGAGCCGATTATGTCTGCTACCTTCCGCCCGATACTCCATGGAATGCTGAAAGGTTTGTAAGGGCAGCCGCTCCTTCGGCTGTAATATTTGTCAAGTATGAATTCTGGAACAACTATATCTTTGCCGTCGGCAAAAGGAATATTCCTCTTTATCTCGTTTCGGGTATCTTCAGGCCAGGTCAGCATTTTTTTAAATGGTACGGCGGTTTTTTCAGGAAGATGCTTTTGAACTTCAGCCACCTTTTCGTTCAGGATCAGCGTTCCGGGAACCTCTTGAAGAGCGTGGGGATCAGCAATGTGACCGTTGCCGGCGACACCAGGTTCGACAGGGTTATCCGGATTGCTGCTCAGGCCAGAGATATCCCGGAGCTGGAGACTTTCAGGGGAAACAGCAGGCTATTCCTTGCCGGAAGCAGCTGGCCCCCTGATGAGGAAATCATTTCAAGGTATATACTGAATCATAAGGATGAGGTGAAATGGGTGTTTGCCCCGCATGAAATACACAAATCCAATATTGAAAGGCTTGAAAGACTTATCGGAAAGGATGTTGTCAGGTTCTCGGAATTCACTGAGGCAAAGGCAGATGCCAGGGTAATGATAATCGACAACATGGGGATGCTGTCGTCAGCATACAGGTACGCGGACATTGCCGCGGTAGGAGGGGGGTTCGGGAAAGGAATTCACAACGTCCTCGAACCGGCCTGCTGGGGTATACCGGTACTGTTCGGACCAAATTACGGAAAATTCCGTGAAGCGGTCGACCTGATTGACCTGGGAGGAGCCCGTTCTTACATTAATTATGAGGAATTTGAAGCTGCATTTGAATCTCTCGCCTGCAATAAGGAGATTTACAGCAAGGCGGCTGATTCAGCAGGCAGATATGTGAAGGAAAACAGTGGGGCAACGGCTGTAATTATGGGGACAATTTTGTTTTCGGATTTGAACAGGGTTATTAACAATTCTGGCTCATAACTTGTTAATAACATAACATCAGCGCTAAAAACCTTTCTTTCAAAGAGCAGTAAATTGCCCAATTGTGCAAGATCAAAACTTAATTATTTTGTAACTGGTAAATCAGATCATTAGTATAATATTGCATTCGAAATTAATAACAAATACAATTTGAATTATGAGACATTTTAAACACACGCTTTCGGTGCTGTTGTTCATACTGATCCCGGTGATCGCTTTCGGACAGGGGTCAACAACGTCCTCCATGAGCGGTAAGATTACCAATTCGCAGGGAGAAGCCATGGCAGGAGCCACTGTCGTCGCTACCCACGTTCCTTCCGGAACTATATACGGTGCAACAGCAAACGTCCAGGGATTGTTCTCAATCCAGGGATTGCGTCCCGGCGGTCCTTACAAGGTTGACATATCCTTTATCGGCTACTCAAAGGAATCTTTTACTGACATAAATCTTCTGCTTGGTGAGACCTTCGGGTTGAACGTTAGCATGAAAGAATCGAGTACAGAGCTGACTGTAGTGACTGTTGTCGGAACCACACCTTCGAAATTCAACACGCTGAAAACAGGCGCTACAACCAATATTTCCAGGAATCAGATGACGATGATGCCGACCATTAATAGGAATATCAGCGACATTTCAAGGATTTCTCCCTATGCAAACGGGATGAGCTTTTCGGGCGGCGACGGACGTTCAACAAACTTCACAGTGGATGGTTCCAACTTCAACAATAACTTCGGACTGAGCTCCAACCTTCCCGGTGGAGGTAACCCGATATCTCTCGACGCCATCGAGGAAGTCCAGGTTGTTATCGCTCCCTTCGACGTGCGACAGACCAACTTCATCGGAGGAGGTATCAATGCCATCACCAAATCGGGAACAAACACCTTCAAGGCCACTGCCTATACCTATTACACCAACCAGAATATGAGGGGTAACAAGATAGGCGATCATGATTTCGGAGATCGTGCAAAGGAATCAAATTCAATCTATGGTTTTACCGTGGGAGGCCCGATCGTGAAGAACAAACTCTTCTTCTTCGGCAACCTTGAATTTGAAAAAACTCCCCAGCAGGTTATCCGTTGGAGGGCTTCAACGAATGGTGTGTCGGACCAGCAGACAATTTCGCGCGTTACAGAAGCAGATCTGCAGGCTGTTTCCGATCATCTCAGGAATAAATACGGTTACGAAACAGGTTCGTTCAAGAATTTTCCGGCCGATGAGTCAAACCTGAAATATCTTGCACGAATCGACTGGAACATCACCGATGCCCATAAACTGAGCATCCGCTATAATCACACCAAAAACACTGCGTGGAATCCGCCCAATGGAAACTCAACCGACGGAAGCTACCGCGACAGGAATAAGTACCGCGTGGGCGAGTACTCTTTCTCCTTTGCAAATTCAATGTATTCGCAGGACAATATCGTTAATTCCGGATCGCTTGAGTTGAACAGCCGTTTCTCAAACAGCGTGTCAAATCAGCTGCTTGTCACTTATTCCGACATCCAGGACGTGCGCGGATCGACTTCCTCGCCTTTCCCTTTCATCGACATTATGAGCGGTGATATTGCAGTTGGACCGGCTGCCCTTGATCCTTACATCTCAGCAGGATATGAACTCTTTACCTGGAACAATGGCGTTAAGAACAAGGTTATCACAGCTACCGACAACTTCACCTATTATCTTAATGCTCACAAGCTGACAGCCGGTGTCAGCTTTGAATACCAGATGGCCGACAATAACTACATGCGCAGCGGAACAGGTTACTACCGCTACTACAGTCTCAGTGATTTCCTGAACGGAGCAGCACCGGTCGACTTTGCCCTGACCTACGGAACCAACGGTAATCTTGTTCCTTCAAATGCCGTTAAATTCAACCAGATTGGAGCCTATGTACAGGATGAGTGGAACCCGGTTCAGAACTTCAAGCTTACCGTCGGACTACGGGCGGATAACCTTTCGTTTATCGACGACATAATGACAAACAACGCCATCAAGGAACTCGATTTCGGCGGAAGGCACATCGATACCGGAGAATGGCCCAAATCAAGAATCAATCTGTCGCCCCGCGTTGGATTTACATGGGATATTAATTCCGACAAATCGATCGTGCTGCGCGGAGGATCAGGTATCTTCACCGGCCGTCTGCCGCTGGTGTTTTTCACCAACATGCCCTCCAATGCCGGTATGAACCAGATATTGATGAAATTGCAGACCCGCTTCAATAATCTGGGTATACCCACTTCAGTCGACCCGAGACTGGCACTGCTGGCAGGTGATATCATTACCGATGTTGATGAAATGATCGACAGGCTCAATTCCAGACAGTGGTAACCCCCCCAGGACGGCAGCGTACCAAGCTCAATCGCCGGAGTGGATCCTGATTTCAGAATGCCGCAGGTGTGGAAATCTTCACTGGCAGTCGATTATAAAGTACCTGTCGAATTCCCGCTCTCAATAACCGCCGAAGGTATGTTTACAAAGAACATCAATGCCGTGATGATCGAGAATTATGCTGTCAGGCACCCTGCATCGACATGGGCAAGATTTGCAGGACCCGACAAGCGTTACATTTACCCGTCCGACTATCTTTACAACAGTTCTGTAAAGGACGCCTGTGTTCTTGTCAATACAAACAAGGGTTACGGCTACACATTCAATGTGACTGTCAATGCCGAGCCTGTGAATAACCTCGACCTGATGCTTGCCTATACCAGGACTGAAATGAAGGAATTGTCAGGAATGCCCGGCAGCAACGCGAACTCGGCATGGGTAGGTGTTTACTCGGTTGACGGACCCAACGTTCCGACTGTTCAGAGATCACAGTACGTAGTACCCGACAGGGTAACGGGATCTTTGTCATACCGCATTCCTTACCTGAACGACCATATGGCATCCACCATAAGCCTGTTCTACTCAGGTTTCACACCTTACGGTAACTCATTTACATATAGCAACGACATGAACGGCGATGCAGTAACTACTGACCTGATTTACATACCGAAACGGAAAGGTGAAGTTTCATTCGTCACTGCTGCCGACGAAAATGCCTTCTTTGCATTCATGGAACAGGATCGTTATCTGAAAAAGCACAAGGGAGAATATGCTGAAGCCTATGCCGCACGTGCACCATGGGTTAGCAGGCTCGACCTCCGCTTTGTTCAGGATTTCTCGGTTAAAGCCGGTAATACAAGGAACACACTGCAGCTGAGCCTCGACCTGCTCAATGCAGCAAACCTTATCAATTCAAAGTGGGGTGTTTACAAGAATATGGCCGTCAGTAACTACGGATCAATCCTGAAGTATGAAGGCAGGGATGCGGACGATGTTCCAACCTACTCGATGGTAAAGGTTAAAGATGCCTATCCGACCAAAACCTACGACACCTACCTGAACATTGGTCAGTGCTGGATGCTGCAGCTTGGTCTTCGCTACATCTTTAACTAAATTTGTCTATTCAACTGAAAAGGGCGCCTCTGAGCAGGCGCCTTTTTTTTGCTGCAGATTATTTAGCTGCTTGAAGACGGCACATTCCTCAAACTTCTTGAACCTTCTAATACTTAGGCCGATTGGAGGCCTTAATGTTGACGGCTATTGTTTTGCTAAGCTTAAGATATTGAATAACAGATAGATATTCTTAAGTTAATAACTCAAGCTTGAAATGTTAATAACCTTGATTTTTTAATCTTGCATTGGGTTGGAGGCTTGGCTATTTTAGCAATTACCCGCTTAAAAAATCAACGGTCGTATAAAAGTAACATTATCAAAGCTTAACAGATTTATTTTTTTTTCAAAATGGGAGATCTATTTGTTCAGGAGTCAGTCGTCACATCAGAAAAGGCAGAAAATGTAACAGCATCAGAAAACGGGAAAAGAACCGAATTAAAGGATCCTGACAAACAGTCGGCCGGGAAAAAACCGGAAAAAAAGACCTATACTCATGATGAAGCCGTTAATGCCAGCGTTGAGTACTTTAATGGCGATGAACTGGCTGCCAGAGTATGGGCAAACAAGTATGCCCTGAAAGATTCTTTCGGAAACCTTTATGAACTTACCCCCGATGATATGCATCGAAGGCTGGCCCGGGAGATCCGCAGGATAGAACTCAAATACAAGAACCCTCTCCCTGAGGAGCTGATATACAGCGTCCTCAAGGATTTTAAATACATAGTGCCACAGGGAGGGCCGATGACCGGCATTGGCAATGACTACCAGATCGCATCGCTTTCGAACTGCTTCGTGATTGGCAATGAAGGTATAGCCGACTCTTACGGCGGAATAATGAAGATCGACCAAGAACAGGTTCAGTTGATGAAAAGGCGCGGCGGAGTCGGACATGACCTTTCCCATATCAGACCAAAGGGATCACCGGTACTGAACAGCGCACTTACTTCAACAGGCGTTGTCCCCTTCATGGAGAGATATTCAAACTCAACCCGTGAGGTGGCACAGGACGGAAGACGGGGAGCGCTGATGCTCTCAATATCCATAAAGCACCCTGACAGCGGCAAGTTCATCGATGCAAAAATGGAAAGTGGAAAAGTCACAGGCGCCAACGTCTCGGTAAAAATCACAGACGAATTTATGGAAGCCGTTGAGAATAAAACCATTTTCCGCCAGCAGTACCCTATTGTTTCAGATAACCCGAGATTCGTCAGGGACGTGGATGCCCTTCAACTTTGGAACAAAATAATCCACAATGCATGGAAATCAGCTGAACCAGGAGTGCTTTTCTGGGATACAATAATAAAGGAAAGCGTTCCCGACTGCTATGGCGATCTTGGTTTTACAAGCGTATCAACGAATCCCTGCGGCGAAATTCCCCTCTGTCCCTACGACAGCTGCCGGCTACTGGCAATCAACCTTTACAGCTATGTGATGGATCCCTTTACCGAAAAGGCTGAATTTAACTTTGAACTATATAAGGAACATGTGGGGCTTGCCCAGCGATTGATGGACGACATCATCGATCTCGAACTTGAAAAAATTGATGCAATACTGGCAAAGATCGAAGCCGATCCGGAAGCGGAAGAACTGAAAATGGTTGAAAAGAATCTCTGGCTGAATATCAAAAAGAAATCAGAACAGGGAAGAAGAACCGGAATCGGCATTACAGCAGAGGGCGACATGCTTGCCGCACTTGGACTGAGGTATGGCAGTGAGGAAGCGATCGACTTTTCGGTCGAAGTGCATAAGACTCTTGCTCTTGAGGCATATAAGTCATCCACTTACCTTGCAAAGGAAAGAGGTCCGTTCTCCATTTTCGATGCTGAAAGGGAAATGAACAATCCGTTCATAATCAGGCTGAAAGAGGCCGATCCGGTTATGTACAAAAACATGGTTAAATATGGTCGCCGTAATATTGCCCTTCTTACCATAGCCCCTACAGGTACAACAAGCCTGATGACACAAACCACCTCCGGCATTGAACCCGTTTTCTCGGTGTTCTACAAGCGCCGCAGAAAAGTGAACCCGAACGACAAGAACGTGAAGGTTACATTTAAGGATGAGGTGGGTGATTCATGGGAGGAATTCATAGTATTCCATCATAAATTCGTCGACTGGCTGATACTGAAAGGTTACGATCCCGATCAGGTTACTCGAATGAGCGACGAGGAAATCAATGCTATAATAGAAAAATCACCCTACTACAAGGCAACGGCAAACGATGTCGACTGGCTGGCAAAGGTGCGCATGCAGGGAGCTATCCAGAAATGGGTCGATCATTCAATAAGCGTTACAATTAACCTTCCTTCGGATGTTAAGGAGGAACTGGTAAGCGAACTTTACCTGACTGCCTGGAAATCGGGATGCAAGGGCGCCACAGTCTACCGCGACGGATCACGCGACGGGGTCCTGGTGGCCGGTAAAAACATCGCCAGGACTGAAAGACCGAAACGTCCGAAAGTTCTCGATTGCGACGTTATCCGTTTTAACTTCAACGAGGAAAAATGGGTTGCCTTCGTTGGACTGAAGGAAGGAAGACCTTATGAGATATTCACAGGTCTGGCAGATGAGGAGATTTACCCGATACCGAAAACCATAGTCAAGGGAAAGATCATAAAGGTAAAAATGGATGACGGCAAAACAAGATACGACTTCCAGTATACCGATAAATACGGATACAAAAAGATCTTTGAGGGGCTGTCCCATATGTTCAAACCGGAATACTGGAATTATGCCAAGCTTATATCCGGAGTCCTCCGCCATGAAATGCCGATTCAGGATGTGGTAAACCTGGTTCAGTCGCTGAAACTTGACAGTGAATCGATAAACAACTGGAAAAACGGTGTCGAGAGAGCGCTTAAAAAATACATACCAAATGGTACCAAGGCGAAAGGGAAATGCACTGAATGCAACTCCAACAACCTAGTGTACGAAGAAGGCTGTCTGATCTGCAAGGACTGCGGATCATCAAAATGCGGCTGATTGTTTTCCGGCCTCCCTGTTGTCGGTTTTTACCCCCTGCCCATGGTTTACTCCGTGCCCCCTAAAGGGGGTTTTGAGGGGGGGGATTGTCATTATTTAATCACATGCAGTTCTCTGCCGATCTTCTCAAAGGCTGCGATGGCCTTGTCGAGATGCTCCTTTTCATGGGCTGCAGAAAGCTGAACTCTTATCCTGGCCTGACCTTTTGGAACAACAGGGTAATAAAAACCCGTGACATAAATGCCTTCATTAAGCAAACGGGCTGCCATCTCCTGTGACAGTCTGGCATCGTAAAGCATTACTGCACAAATGGCCGACTGGGTGGGCTTGATGTCAAATCCGGAATTCATCATCTTTTCCAGGAAGTATTTAGTGTTAAAATGCAGCTTGTCCTGTAGTTCATTGGTCTCTGTCATCATCCCTATCATCCTGATGCCGGCAGCAGCAACAAGCGGAGGTATTGAATTGCTGAAGAGATAAGGCCGTGAACGTTGTCGCAGCATCTCTATTATCTCCTTCTTCCCTGTGGTGAATCCGCCGATAGCCCCGCCAAAAGCCTTTCCAAGAGTACCGGTTATGATCTCTATTTTTCCCTTGAGATTATAAAGTTCGGTAACCCCGCGTCCCGTATCACCCACAACACCTGCTGAATGCGATTCGTCAACCATCACCATGGCATTGTACCTGCAGGCAAGTTCATGGATCTTATCGAGCGGCGCCACATTGCCGTCCATCGAGAATACGCCGTCAGTCACTATCAGCCTGAAACGTTGGGCCTGAGCCTCTTTGAGCTTTTCCTCCAGGTCGTTCATGTCTGCATTGGCATACCTGTAACGCTGGGCTTTGCAGAGCCTCACCCCATCGATGATGGATGCATGGTTGAGTGCATCCGAGATGATCGCGTCTTCAGCAGTGAGAAGAGGTTCAAAGACTCCGGCATTGGCGTCGAAACAAGATGCATACAGTATACTGTCCTCAGTACCGAAAAATACTGCCAGCTTTTTTTCCAGTTCTTTGTGGAGATCACCCGTGCCACAAATGAAACGGACAGATGACATTCCGTAACCATGAGTTTCGAGAGCTTTCTGTGCAGCTTCAACTAGTTTCTCATTGGCTGATAGCCCGAGATAGTTGTTCGCGCAGAAATTAAGAACCTTCTGACCTGTGTCAAGCCTGATCTCAGCCCCCTGGGGCGATACGATGACTCTTTCATCCTTGTACAGACCGGCTTCCCTGATTTCCGATAGAAGCTGAACGAGATGCTGCTGATAATCTTTATACATGGTATTGTTAGTTTAGTTGAAAGTTGAAAGTTGAAAGTGAAAAGTTGAAAGCAATACATAATACATTGTCTTGCGGTCTCATCCTCATCTTAGTCTCTGCGCCCTGAGCCCTGTGCCCTGTGCGATGTGTCCCGCGGTCTCTTCCTCCCATCGTCTCTTAGTCCTGAACCTTGCATCATTTACTAATTGCTAATTGTTCATTGATAATTGCCAATTGTTTTCACATCGCCAATAATACATCGCCTATAATACATAATACATTGTCTTGCAGTCTTGCGGTCTCTTCTAATGTAGCACATCGCCAATAATACATCGCCTATAATACATAATACATTATCCCTCCTCTAGTCCCATTCAAGTATAACCTTTCCGCATTCGCCGCTTTCCATAACGTCAAAGCCCTTCTGGAATTCATCGATGTTGAACCTGTGGGTTATGACCGGGTTGAGGTTTATCCCTCCTATGATCATCTGTTCCATCTTGTACCAGGTCTCCCACATTTCCCTGCCATAAATACCCTTCATGGTGATGGCCTTGAAAATAATGTCGCTCCACGGTACCTCGAAGTTCGAAGGCAGTATCCCAAGCAATGATATATTTGAGCCGTTGTACATGCTTCCGATCATCTCGATAAAGGCTTTGGGCGAACCCGACATCTCGAGGCCGACATCGAAGCCTCTCATCCCGAGCTTCTTTACAGCATCGGCTATTTTTTCACCCTTTGATGGATTGACAGTTAGGGTGGCTCCCATCTGTCTGGCAATTTCAAGCCGGTAGTCGCTGAGATCGCTGGCGACAATAAACCTTGCCCCGGAATATTTTGCAATGGCTATCGCCATGCTTCCTATCAGACCGGCTCCAGTAACAAGGACGTCTTCCCCCAGAAGAGGGAAGGAAAGAGCAGTGTGTGTTGCATTTCCGAAGGGATCCATTATGGCAGCCCATTCATCGGGTATCCTGGGGTCGAGGAGAACAGCGTTAAGCGCGGGAAGCCTGAGATATTCCGCAAAGGCCCCATTGATATTCACTCCAATACCTATGCTGTTTTCGCAGACATGCTCCTTTCCCCTCCTGCAATTCCTGCAATGGCCGCAAGCCAGATGTCCTTCCCCGGTTACCCTGTCGCCGGGTTTAAGATTCTTCACACCGGCGCCTGTCTTCTCTATGTAACCCATATATTCGTGTCCGATCACCATCGGTACCTTTATGGTCTTCTGAGCCCAGGGATCCCAGTTGTAAATGTGGAGATCGGTCCCGCAGATCGCGGTCTTCTTTATCTTTATTATCACGTCGTTAAGATCGGGTTCGGGAACGGGAACTTCCTCCATCCATATCCCCTTCTCAGCTTTTGCCTTGACAAGAGCTTTCATTTTCTTCATGTATGCCTGTTTTAAAACACTAATTTAATAAATTTCCGTTCAGTCTGCTCATGATTATTATCAACAGCCTCTGCACTTTATCAAATAGCCGAACCGCCGGGAACATAAATAGCATGTTTTAGTTATCTTTGACTTTGCAATTAACAGTTTTATAAGATCATGCCGCAAGTAAGGGTAAGATTTGCACCGAGTCCGACCGGACCGTTGCACATCGGAGGGGTCAGGACCGCTCTGTACAACTATCTTTTCGCAAGAAAAAACAATGGCGTATTTATTCTCAGGATTGAGGATACCGACCAGACAAGATTTGTTGAAGGAGCCGAGGAATATATCATGGAGTCGCTCAGATGGTGCGGAATAGTTGTTGACGAAGGAATCAGGGAGGGAGGGGAATACGGACCCTACCGCCAGAGCGACAGAAAGGAGATCTACAGGAAATATGCAGAGAAGCTTGTAGATAAAGGCATGGCCTACTATGCATTCGATACTCCGGATGAACTGGAAAGCCTGAGGCTGGAATACGAAAAGAACAAACGGACTTTCATTTATAATGCCGGGATCAGGGGAAAGCTTAAGAACTCTCTCTCACTTGATGCGGTGGAATGGAATGCCAGGCTCGACAGGGGTGAAGCATACGTGATACGGTTCAAAATGCCCGGGGATGATGAGGTTCATTTCGATGATCTTATAAGAGGCCATGTCGTGGTAAACACTTCCACTCTCGACGATAAGGTACTGTTCAAATCCGACGGAATGCCCACCTATCACCTGGCCCATCTCGTCGATGACCACCTGATGAAGATCAGCCATGTGATAAGGGGAGAGGAATGGCTGCCGTCGCTCCCTCTGCATGTGTTGATGTACAGGGCCTTCGGATGGGAAGTTCCGTTGTTTGCACATCTTCCGCTTCTTCTGAAACCCGACGGCAAAGGCAAGCTGAGCAAACGCGACGGCGACAGGATGGGGTTCCCGGTCTTCCCACTCTACTGGCCCTTCGGCGAAACGGCAAAGGGATACCGCGAGGAAGGATATTATCCGGAAGCATTCGTGAATATGATAGCTCTCCTTGGATGGAATCCGGGTACGGAACAGGAAATCTTCTCAATGGATGAACTTATTGAAGCATTCTCACTCGAAAGGGTGGGGAAATCGGGATCGAGATTTGATCCGGAAAAAGCAAAATGGTTCAACCATCAGTATCTGCAGAAAAGAAAAAACAGTCAGCTTGCAATGGAATTCAGGGAGTTCCTCAGGGAAAAGGGATTTCATTATGATATAGTGCGTCTTGAAATGCTTGTAGCGATGGTTAAGGAGAGGGTTGATTTCGCGAAGGAATTCTGGTCCCAGACCGATTTCTTCTTCAGGGCGCCCGAAGCTTACGACCAGGAGGCAGTCAAAAAAAGATGGAAGGAAAATACGGCGGTCATTCTCGGAGAACTTAAGGAAGTTCTTAAGGGAATTAATGACTTTTCAGCGCAAACGACAGAAACCACCGTTAAGTCATGGATAGAAAGCCGGGGATACAATATGGGCGCCGTGATGAATCCTTTCCGCCTTGTTATTGTTGGAGCACTGCGCGGACCGCATATGTTCGATATCATAAGTTGGATAGGAAAAGACGAAACCATTGCACGAATCGAAAAGGGACTGTTGTTAATCGGAAGAAAATAAATGAATTCTCCGCGGCCAGGCGATTATATTGATATCCATACCCACGATTCCATACCCGTCCCGGGAATTTTCGCTGTGGAAAACATCATGGCTCATGAGGACCGCGATCCTTCAGGGATAAGCGCCCCGGTCTACACGGCAGGGATTCATCCTTGGCATTTGGACGAAAATAACGGTGGAGAACTTCTCGCTTATATCAAGAAATTAGCGCCCGAAACCAATCTGATCGCTTTCGGTGAAGCCGGATTCGATAAACTCAGGGGACCCTCGCATGAGATCCAGAAAGCTGTTTTCTACGAGCAGCTCAAAATTGCCGGGGAATTCAATAAACCCCTTGTGATACATTGTGTCAGGGCATGGAATGAATTGCTCGAGGCACACAGGGATGCAAAACCCGGGATACCCTGGCTGGTGCATGGTTTTAGAGGGAAAAAAGATCTGGCCTTTCAGCTTATAAGACGGGGGATGTATGTTTCGTTCTGGTTCGACTTTGTAGTCAGGCCTGAATCTTCAGAATTACTAAAGTCGTTGCCGCCCGAAAGGATATTCCTCGAAACTGACGGAGCCCCTGTGGATATCAGGGATATCTACACAAAGGTCGCCGCCGATCTGGGAATGTCTGTTGACAGACTGAAGGAACAGATTATGAATAATTACATGATGCTTTTTATGAAAAACCATATGTTATAACAATGTTATAACATGGATATATTAAGCTTATGGTCAACTGGTTATCACGGACTGAAATGCTTACCGGGCCTGAGGCGGTTCAAAAACTGCTTTCGTCGGATATACTGGTCGCCGGACTGGGAGGGGTCGGATCGTGGGCAGCCGAAATGATATGCAGGGCAGGCGTAGGGAAGATGACCATAGTTGATGGCGACAGCATTCATGTCACCAACAGGAACAGGCAATTACCCGCTCTTGTGAGCACCGAGGGAAAGCCCAAGGCGCTGGTGATGGCCGACAGGCTCAGGGATATAAATCCCGAAATCGAACTTACCGTAATAAATGAATACATCAGGGATGAAAGGATGATCGAAGTGCTGGGAAGAGGTTACAGCTACGTGGTTGATGCCATCGACACCCTGTCGCCGAAACTCTTCCTCCTTTATCATTCGGTAACAATGAATATTCCCGTGGTGAGTTCAATGGGCTCGGGCGGGAAATTTGACCCTGTCAGCATTTCTATAAGTGATATCTCGGAAACAAACAGCTGTGCGCTTGCTAGAATGCTGCGGAAGAGACTCCACCGGCTTGGTGTACGTGAAGGCATTACGGCAGTTTATTCTCCCGAACCGGTCGATAAGAGCAGGGTAGAGCGCGTGGCAGGGGAAAGGAACAAGGCATCGCTGGTTGGCACGATGCCTTACATGCCTGCCGCATTCGGGATCGCCTGCGCCTCGGTCGTGATACGCGATCTGGCAGGGATCCCGAGATGAAAGTCATTCAGTAAAAGCGAAGCGCCGGATCCTTCTTATTCCTTCTTTTCCGTTTCTGTCGGATTTACTTCCCTGGCAGTGTATCCAAGCTTTTCAATGGCTTTCTTAATAGCTTCATTGTTGTTTTTATCCCTGACATAAGTCACTGTGACCTCCTGGGTGCTGAGGTCGCACCTGACATCCTTTATCCCCTTCTCATGGGGCAGGTTGGTCATGATCTTGTTGACACAGTTTTCACAGTCGATGGATGTGACATATTTAACCGTTTCAGTCTTTTTGTTCTTCTGCTGGCCTGACGCCACAAGGGGAACTATTGCCAGAAGAATTAACGCGATGATTTTACTGATTGTCTTCATAACTTTTAAAGAATTGATTTTTATTGATAATGCGTATAGTTTACAACAAATCCTTACGCGGAGGCTAAAGTTACATGACCTCCCTGTTATACATCCCTGTTAAAGAATACCCTGAAACCTGCATAGAGTTTCCTGCCGTGTACCGGACCCCATATAAGGCTTGAATCGAAAAACTCCCCGAAGGGATCTTCAGAGGCAATTATGGGATTCGACTGGCGGAAACCGGTCAGGTTTTCGGAACCTATATATACATTCCATTTCCGGAAATTATATGTTACCTGGGCATTCATTACGGTATAGGCCTTGAAAGTATCGGGTCTGCTGTACTGTTCGGGATTGGATGCCGTCGACGGAATCCTTCCCGGTCCGTTAAGCTGGAGAGTGTAATCGAACTGCCACTTCCTGAGATGGGTCAGCCACGAGGCTGTGAGCAGGCCCTTGTACCTGCTGGCCAGGGGCTTCTCGCGAAGCATCCCGTCGATAGTCATCCTTACATCGTTCCAACGCCAGGCAGCCAGAAGCTCAAATCCTTCAAAAATCGACGATGAAGCTTCAAGCTGGAAGATGTTTGAATATGACTTTCCGTCGAGATTGTAAAACCTCACTTCGTCGGTGCTGGCGTCCATGTCGATGATTATTTGCCTGAGGAAGCTCGTGCGGAATACTTCGGCCGAAAGCTTCAGTATTTTCCCTCCGTAGGGTATGCTGCTGCTAAGACTCATCCCGGTATTCCAGGCTTCCTCGATGTCGAGATCATCGGGGATGTCAATGCCGCGGCTGCTGGCAAGAAGGAAGGAGTTCTCAGCAAGAACGTTACCAGACCTGAATCCCTTGCCTGCCGATGCTCTTAATGTAAGATGATCGTTGATTACATACCTGAGATGTACCCGGGGGGTTAGCAGCGTTCCGTAGAGATTGTGGAAATCGGTCCGTATTCCTGCAATCATAGTCATTTTGGCACTGTCGGTATAGGTGTACTGGGCAAAAACCCCCGGTACCGATTCTTTCCTCCCGAAGCTTGTCAGCGACAGGGCTTCATCGTATTGGTCGTATTTATAGCTGAAGCCTGCATCGATACTGTGCTTTCCCAGTCCCGGGTTAAACTGGTACATAAGGTTGGAGTAATAAGCCTTCTGCACTCCGGTGTATTTCCTTTCCCCGAACCAGGAATCCTGATCATGATAGCTGAAGTTCTGGATCCATCCGATGCTCATCGTCTGATCCGCGTCAAGCATTCCTCCCATTTTTGCAAAGCCCTCCAGCCTTCTGGTGTTTATGCTTATCCCAAAACCGTCAGTCCATGTGTCTTCGTTTCCTTTACGAAAGCTTAGCTGGCCGCCTGTCCTTTCCTCTTCAAGTACCTGGATACCGGTCCGGAAGGAGAATCTTTCGGTCATATAATCCCATCTGTTGAAGAAATTGTACTGCCTGATATCTGGTTCATCCCTGAAACCGTCGTGGTTATGGTCGATGGCGCTGTTTTGCTGTTCCACATGTCCCATAACCATGGTGCTAAGGCGGTTGCTGAGAAGAAGAGAGGCATTTGCATTGAGCTCCCTGCGCCCTGCATCGTTAATGAAGCCGTTCATTTGGAATATCTCGCTGGTGCGTGGTTTCTTGTATTCCACGTTTATCTGTCCGGCTATTGATTCATAACCGTTTCTGACCGATGAAGTTCCCTTTGAGATCTGGATGGATTCCATCCAGGAGCCCGGGATGTAGTTAAGTCCGTATGCCGTATTCAGCCCGTACACCGAAGGAATATTCTCCGACATGATCTGGGTGTAGCTGCCGGCAAGCCCAAGAAGCTGGATCTGTTTGGCCCCGGTTGATGCGTCGGAATAGTTGACATCAACAGAAGCGTTTGTCTCGAAGCTTTCGGAAAGGTTGCAGCATGCAGCCTTGCAAAGCTCCGCACCGCTTATGTTGTAAGTCAGAACAGGATCGAGCTTGTTGATGTAGGTTCCCGATGCCCGCCCGGTGACCACTATTTCCGGGATCTCGTTGTTCTGCGACAGGCTGTGACTGATGTACTCCTCATCCGGTGCGATCTGAAGTGTGTCGGTGCTGTAACCGACAAAACTGACAACCAGTTTGTCGGCACCCCTGACCCTGCGTATGCTGAAGTAGCCCGCGGCATTGGTGCTTGTTCCCGTAGTGGTGCCTGCCCAGACCAGATTCGCTCCGGCCAGACCGGTTTCATACGGGTCTGCAGAATCGATGATCTTTCCTTCAAGCCTTCCCTGACCGTAAACAGCAGTTCCGGCAAGAAGTATTATGATTGTTAAAAAATATCTGATTGTGTTCATCCTCTTATTAATTGAAATAAAAAATACAAACCGGAGTGCATAATGAATGCACATCACGGCAGTTCAAATGATACAGGATGAAAAATCAGGAAATAAGCTGGCAGTGAAATGAAATTATGTCCCGCCCGCCGCCGTGTTTGTTCCGGACAGTAATGCTTATCGTTTCAGGCTGGCTGCAATAATCCGGACTATATTCTGACAGAAGTATGGGTACTGAATCCCAAATGAGTTTTACGGATATTTTGCCGTTTGCAGCAAAATTAGTCAGCTTCAGCTTTTCGATGCTGAAATGGCAGCATTTAAATCTTTCAGATTCAGAATTAGCTGCTTTCCTGTCGCTGCAGTGGTCCGCAGCCTCACAGCAATCATCCTCGGGTTCGACGGGTGCAAGTAAAATACCGGATCTGACCGAAAAATCACCGCAGGACTCACAATGGTGAAAAATGATAGTGATCCCGGTGCTGGCGGCAAGGAATACAATGGAGACCAGCATGGATATTATCGATGATATGGTCTTTGGTATTTTCACAGGATGCAAAAATACTATTTATTTACTGATAAAAACATATGAACAGGGTGCTTTAGCATTTCAGGGATTTTTGAAACTAGGCCGGTTTTTGTTCGCCTGAAGTCTTTTTTGAATTTCTTTTAAACAAAAAGTAAGCGGGAACGCCCACCACGACTGTCAGTATGGCTATTGACGATTCCAGGGGACTTTCCATGAACGACAGCACAAGTATCATTACCCCTGCTGTAATGTAGATTATCTGTGGGATAGGGAAGCCTTTTATTCTAAGCGTATCAGGTTGAGTCTTCCTCAGTTTCCAGATACCAATGACTGACAGCACGGGAAAGATCCCCAGCGCGAAGCCCATATAGGTCAGTACCTGTTCAAAGGTTCCCGAAAGAACGAGTATAACAGCAATAAGCGCTTGCAGGAGTATTGAATTTGAAGGCACCTGGAACCTCTTGTGTATCCTGCCTGCCATCTTGAAAAACAGCCCGTCCTTTGCCATGGAGTAATACACTCTCGGGCCGATGATTATAAAGGCACTGAGAGAAGAGAACAAGGCAAAGGAAATAAGTATTGAGAACAGTACTTCGGCCGATTTCCCGAAAAGATTACCCATGACAAGTCCTCCGACGGAGATCACTCCCTCCATGGATTCGGGCTCTATTCCATATACATACAGGATGTTAATCCCGACATACAGAGCCATCACTATAAATGTTCCGTAGATCAGGGAACCCGGCAGGTTCTTTCTGGGATTCTTTATCTCTGCACCCAGGTAGGTGGATGCATTCCATCCGCTGTAGGAGAACATTATCCACATCAGCGAAAGACCGATTGTCTTCCATCCTGCCAGTCCCGATCCCGGCGATCCGCCCTTATGGAAGTTTGAGAAATCGCCTTTTCCTGAAGCAAATCCGCCTGCAAGCAGAACAACAATAAGAAGGATCTTCAGAATTGTGAGCGCATTCTGGATACGGGTGCCGTACTTGATTCCCCTGTAATGGATAAAGGTGAAGATGAGGATCACGGCTACTGCAAGAGTCTTTTTTGTTATTTCCAGTCCCATGAACCCGTTTGCCTGGAGCCAATTCCCGAGTCCGGGTACCGCTCTCGTGAAGTACTCGCTGAAACCGAGCGCTGAAGCCGCGATGGGGGCCGAGAAGCCAACAATGAAGGATACCCATCCGCTAAGGAAACCGTAAATCGGGCTGTAGAGCCTCGAAAGGAAAAGGTATTCCCCTCCGGCACCTGGCATTGCAGCGCCCAACTCACCGTACGACAATGCCCCGCAAAGAGCAATGATGCCTCCCACCGCCCACAGTATCACCATAAGAAGAGGGTTATGAAGCTCAGCCATCAGGAGCCCGGACGTTGTGAATATCCCGGCGCCTATCATATTGGCAACTACTATATTGGTAGCAGGGAAAAGGCCCAGCTTTCTCTCCAGTTTTTCTTCCGCCATCTATCTTCCGCTTATTTTTTCGTTCTTTTATAGCTTATAGCCATTCCTCCGCCTGTGCTGTTTAATGTTGTTTCATAGTTGTCGAGGCTCCTGACGTATTCGAGGTAAATGGCAGGACCTCCATATCCGCGGTTGCTGCCCCTTCTTCTTTCGGTTATGTTGTGGGTTACAAAACATCCCCCGACTTTCAGCTTTGGATCAAGTTCAATAAAATAATTCTTATACCAATCCTTGTCAGCATCACTGAACACAAAATCAAAGGGTCCCTTAAGTTCCCTTACAAGCTTGTGAGCATCGGCAAGCCTCGCATCAATATAATCCGAAAGTCCAACTTCCCTGAAATTCTCAAGAGCCGTCTTATATCTTTCCTCATTGATCTCTATGGTAATAAGTTTTCCTCCTGTCTTGCTTAGAGCCCAGGCTATCCATATGGCAGAGTGACCCGTGGATGTTCCGATCTCGATAGCCGACTTGTAATTGCCTTTAATAATAAGATCATACAGCAGCTGCCCGTCGGATGCAGGGATGTTCATATCAAACCAGTAGTGAGAGTGTTCGGTTAGAAATTTTTTGACTCTTTTGTCAAGATCATTGCCAGTCTGACAGTATGTGTTGTTCAAGACTGGAACTGAAAGAAAAAGCAAAAATATTGCCAGATTTGCGAAGGTCTTCATTTTCATCGCAATACGTTTATGGATATCCCGGCACAACTTAAGCCTCCGGTCTTCTCCGGAATAATTCCGGGCAATATATAATTTTCATTTTACAATTCAATTAAAAATCTTTTTATAACTTACCCTGACCATTAATCAGTTATATTGTCCATCTTTTCCATTTGAGTGTATGAAAGAAGAGCCGGGAAACAATTATTCGGGTATTGTTATTTTCCTTCTGGCACTGTTCAATGCGGCACTTCATCTTTATGTGTCTGATAATCTTGAATATCACCGAGATGAACTTCTGTATCTGTCACTCGGGCTTCATCCGGCTGCCGGGTATGCCACCGTCGCGCCCATGACAGGCTGGATAGCCGGGATAATGCAGGGAATATTTGGGACTTTGGTTTTTGCAGTAAGGCTGTTTCCGGCGCTGATGAGCGCTGTTATGGTTTACCTGGTCGCCGCGATCGCCAAGGAAACGGGTGGCACGAGCTACGCGAGAATACTGGCTGCAGCCGGTTTTGTTTTTTCAATAGCAGGCTTGCGTACTTTTCTCTTTTTAAGCCCATTGCATACCGATGTTTTCTTATGGACTCTTATCTTTTATCTGATAGTAAAATACATTAATACATCTTCCGGCAAATACTTGTTGTTTTTCGGAATAAGCGCGGGAGCAGCCTTGCTTAACAATTATTTTTCCGGACTTCTCATCCTGTCAGTCCTGCTGGTACTTCCCTTTACCCGCCACAGAAACATATTCTCACAAAGGCAGTTCCGGATTGGTATGCTCGCGGGATTTCTCATTTTCCTTCCAAACCTTGTCTGGCAGATAGTTAATGGCTTTCCGGCCCTGAATTTCCCGGGGGAGTTTGAACAAATCCAGCCGGTTAATGTTGACAGAGCTGCTTTTTTTGTCGAACAGCTGATTATCTCAGAAATGTCTTCAATACTTACTGTCGCGGGGCTTATTCATCTCTTCACAAGTCGACATGCGTGGCAGTACAGGTTTCTTGGAATAGTAAGCCTGGCAGTGATATTGTCGCTGATGGTAAGGGGGAAGAATTATAACGCATTGGAAGTGTACCCTTTCCTGATGGCTACCGGGGCAGTGTTGTGGGATATGACGCTGAAGGAAAAATGGTTGAGATTTACACTTTTACTGTTGATCGTAATTCTTTCGTTACCTTCCCTCCCCATAGGGATCCCCCTGTTTGGTCCCGAAAAGCTTGCTTCTTATTTCGAGGTTCTGAAGCGGGACTATAAAATGGACTTTGTATGCAGGTTTGAGGACGGATCGGTTCGGGCGCTTCCCCGGGATTATTCAGATATGATCGGCTGGGAAGAACTCACGAAATTGGTTGCTCAGGCATGGGACAACATAGAAGACAAGAACACGGCATTCATCTTTTGTGAAAACTACGGATGTGCGGGCGCTGTAACGATAATCGGGAAAAAATACGGGCTTCCTGAAGCGGTCAGCTTTAATGAAAACTTAAGGTACCGGATCCCCTTAATTTTTAAGCCTGATATAAGCTCTGTTGTGTATATTGACGATGAAGTGGATGAAGATATTCATCAGATCTTCGGAAAGCTTACAAAAGTGGGTAGTGTATCAAATCCACTTTCAAGTGAATATGGAACATCAGTCTGGCTTCTCGAGGAACCGCTGGAGAATTTTAATTATTTCTGGATTGAAAGAGTGAAGCAGTTTTTCTGAGTATTTGTTGAAACGGCAAAAGGCACGGGGCTCAGGGCACGGGGCACAGGGGGCAGGGACAGGTCTTGCAGGTCTTGCAAGTCGTGCAGGTCTTGCAAGTCACTTACAATGAGGCTTTGACCTTAAAGGACACTAAACGCTTAACCCTGAGTCTCTTACTTTTATTCACCCCCTTTCCCTCCCGTCCCTGCATTCACTCACCCCCTTTCCCGTTTCCCCCAAAGGGGAAAAGCTTCTTCAAATGGAAGTTACTGCTCAGTTTGTTTATCAAATATCGCGTGCCGCGCACCGCGTACCGTTACGTTATAACAATGTTATAACATGTTTCGGGCTTTATTTTTGACAGTCAACCACATAGGAAGAGACCGCAAGACAATGTATTATGTATTATAGGCGATAGATTATAGGCGATGTGCTGCATTAGAAGAGACCGCAGGACAATGTATAATGTATTACAGGCGATGTATTATAGGCGATGTGCTGCATTAGAAGAGACCGCAGGACTGCAAGACCGCAAGACCGCAAGACAATGTATAATGTATTACAGGCGATGTATTATAGGCGATATGCCGCATTGGAAGAGACTGCAATGTTTATTCCTGACTAATTGACCCCTCATTCCTGATTATTGACCCCCCTGCCGGAGGCAACAACCCCGAAGGGCAATCGTAGTTAAAAATGCAATGAACGATTAATGTTTTAAAATTATACTTTTTTTCTTTTTCCTCATAGACTCGCCAGATAATTCAATTCGGTGTGATGTATGAACCAATCGGTCAAGTATCGCGTCAGCCACGGTACTCTCACCAATTACATCATGCCATTTCTCCACTGGGAGTTGTGATGCAATGATGGTTGAACTTTTCTGATGACGGTCCTCGATGATTTCCAGAAGCATCATACGTGACATTTCATCCAGCGGTTGCATGCCAAAGTCATCAATGATCAGAAGATCCTGCTTTTCAAGTTTTCTAATCTGCCTGATGTATGATTCGTCAGCTTTAGACATTCTGAGCATTGCAAAGAGTTTTTGAGCAATAAAGTAATTAACCTTATAACCGAGTTGACAGGCAAGATGGCCCAGGGCAGAAGCGATATAACTTTTGCCCACACCCGTCGGACCTGTAATAAGTATGCTCTCGGCATGTTTTAAGAAGCTTCCGTCAGTAAACCGCAGAAGCCTCGTTTTGTCAAGTCCGCGTGGAGAAAAGAAGTCTACCTCTTCCATCGAGGCACGCATCCTGAACCTTGCATTCTGTAAACGCCGGTTGGCTTTCGCGTTCTCTCTTTCATCCCATTCTGCCTGTAACAGGAGGTTCAATAACTCATCGTTGCCGATAGAGTGAAGGTTCTTTGCAGATATTATTCCTTCGTACGCGGCTCTCATTCCGGGGAGTCGCAGGTTCTGCATCAGTTGTTGGATTTCATGTGTCATAAGCATCATTTTTAAAATCGGTTATTTGTAATAGTCTGCTCCTCGTATGTTTTCATGCAAGGGCATAGTTATTTGTTTTTCTCGTGTTTCAAGTCGGTCAAGACGGTTATCAATAATCTGACTAATAACTTTATAATTATATACCCCGAAGTCAGAAGCTCGCTTGCATGCAGCTATCAACCGCTCTTTACCTGCTTTTTTCTCAAAGGATAATATTCCAACGCAGCTCCGGTATGTTTGCTCCGGGTATAGTTTGCTGTCAAGTACTTTTCTTATATAAGATTCCACATCAGGGTGAATGCGTCCGGCCCACTCGATAAACTTACCAGGGTTCCATTCACTTACAAACTGGTGACTCGATGGAAGGTGCTCTTTTACAGTTGTGTACTTGTAAGGAGTACGATCACGTAAATGATATGCAACGCGTTCTCCTGCAAGATATACCGCGACATATGTATCAGTATAAACCAGTTTTATTTTTTGCCCGATATAATGATGTGGTACACTATAGTAATGCCTGTCCCTGTGAAGCTGCACATGAGAGTTCTTCATAACTTTAACATGAAGGTATTCTTTCAGTTCCCAGCAATCATGAGGAAGAGGGCGAAGATGTTGTTTTTCCCCTGTCTCAAAAAGTACATTACGGCTCTCCGATCTGCCCTGGAGAGGAACCTGGTTATGATATTCAAGATACTCACAGATGGCGTCGTTAAGATTATCAAGATTAGTAAAAACCTGGTTGCGAAGAGGAGCATAAACACGTGTATAAACAATTTGGATCATTCGCTCAACCCATGCCTTATCACGAGGCTTAACGCTCCTTGTGGGAAGGATGGCCATGTCATAATGGTTACCAAGGTCAAGCAAGTCCCTGTTTATTTCTGCCTCATAACGATTAGCCTTATCAACTCCACTCTTTAGGTTATCAGGTATCAGAACTTTTGGAACACCTCCAAAATAGTTTAATGCCCTCGCGATGCATGATAAAAAATCTTCTTTACGCTGGCTCTCACAAGCTCTTACATAGGTCTTCCCGCTATAACCCAGAACTGCAACAAACACTTCGACTTGCTTTATCTCACCCGTGTATGGATCTGCTATCGTCATCTTTGAACCCGCGAAATCAACATACAACCTGTCCCCGGGTTGCTGTTCAATGTGAAGCGATACATCCTTTCTATCAAGCCATTGACTTAGATACTCGCAAAACCGACTGTAACTGTAACCATCCGGATGCCTGCCCCGATACTCAGCCCAAAGAATCTGCCTGGTTACACCTTTGCGAGACAGTTCACCGCGGCAATAGGGAAAGAAAGAATGCAATTCTTCTTTACGCGAGTCATTGTGCCAATCAGCACCTTTCGTATCTGAGGCTTCAAGTGATGCTTCAAGATAATTCTTTACAGTATTCTTTGATACACCTAATTCCCGTGCAATTGTTTTCTTACCATAACCAAGACTGTTTAAAATCTCAATCTGTTTCTTAATTTCCATTTCTATTATCCTTCTTGCCATCGCATATTTTTTCCTGTAAAGGAATAAACACAACGACTACCAGGGGGGTCAATATGCCGGAATGTCAGTCATAATAGTTCCCCAAAGAGGGGTCAATATGCCGGAATGTCAGCTGAAATTCCCTATTCCAGGGGGGTCAATTGTCAGGAATAGGGGGTCAATTATTTCGGAATGGGGGGTCAATTAATTTCGGAATATACACTGGTGGACTTCATCTCCAGGAATTAATGAAGACAGCGGGTATCGGGTGGATATGTTAGCCTCATGGCCTGGAGCATATTTTGGAGGATTAAGTAAGAAATCAGGCTATTCAGTAAGATGTGTCAAAGACAACTGATCAAAGACATTGTCTTGCGGTCTTGCAGTCTTGCAGTCGTGCGGTCTCTTCTAATGCGGTATATTGCCTATAATACATCGCCTGTAATACATAATACATTGTCGTGCGGTCTTGCAGTCGTGCGGTCTTGCGCCTTGTGTCATTTGTTAATTGTTAATTGTTAATTGCTAATTGCTAATTGCTAATTGCTAATTGCCATTAAAAGCGTTCAGGGTTAAGCGCTTAGGGTCCTTTAAGGTCAAATCCTCATTGTAAAAGACTTGCAAGACCTGCAAGACTTGCACGACCTGCAAGACCTGCCCCCTGCGCCCCGTGCCCTGTGCCCCGTGCCCTGAGCCCTGAGCCCTGAGCCCCTACTGCGGAGCATACCTTGCCTTCTCAAGTATGCCCTGGATGTCGGTTTCGTTCATAAGCATCTCAAGACTCGCTCCACGGTTCTTCTGCATGTACGATTCGATTATCCGGAAGCCGATCCATACTGCAGCCCGGCCCGGCGACTCATTCGTAAAATAACTCGTGAAAGGCGCCTCCCCTACAAGCTTGCGTATCACGAACTGATCCGTCTTGAAAATCAGGTCATTCTCAACAAGATACTGCCACATCTGAGCTTCATTGTTCCTGCAGAAATTCATCTGGGCCGGGGTGAAACCAAATAGAAGCTCATCCTCCACCTCAGGCAACATGCAGCGCATAAAATACCTGAGCTTGCCCTGGTGAATTATTTCGGTAAGTACATTGCCGGTCTCGTAATCCATCGCCTCCATGTCCCAGACTGATGATGCCCACCCGTACATGCAATCGGGCACTATGTACTCGCGGCTCATCCTGGCTGCCATATACTGGTATATCCCAAGTCCGGGATAATATTCACAATCGGCCCCGAGATACTTGTCGAGACTGATTCCCAATAGAGCTTCGCCTGATAAGGTCAGGATGCTCGCGTTGAAGCCGGTGATACAGGTAAATACCCTCGGAACTTCTTTCCCGGGAAAATAATGGAGATAATGCCTGAAAGCCATCTCCAGATCCTTCTCCTCACCGGAAAGATCGGGGTAGGTTTCAGCAACCAGCCTGTACACGTCGTTGTTCTGCTTGTCGGTGCAGAAAGCCGTGAGATAATCGACATAGGCAGTGTCGTTTATATCCCCGGTGTTGACGGCAAGGCTGAACAGGACGAGAATATCCCCGTATCGCGACTTGAGTTCCGGGAATCGGGCAGCTATGTCTTCAGGATTAATGCTGAAAAGGTCGCGCTCAAGACGATCTATTTGAATATCAGCCTTAATCGACGAGACATTGACCCTGTACGGATTTCTTTTGCATGAATAAAGTGTTGATGCTGCAAGCAAAACAGCCACTATCAGTTTACTTTTGATTTCCATTGGATTCTGTTGATATGGCTAAAATAGACACTTTTGAAATAAAAACAACATATTTGAGGCATCTGTTTGTTCCGTTATTATTTGCTAATTTTGAAGCCGGAACAGTTTGCAGGCATATTAACAAACGCTTAAGTTACAAAAGACATGTCAGCTTTCAAGAGACCTTCAGTATTGATGAAGCCCATCATGATCGCACTCTTCACGGCATTTATTTTGCCGGCTGCCCTCGCCCAGGATTACAGGTATGGCCTGTATCTCTCACCCATGATATCATGGTTCGGTACCGATGTCGATAACGTGAGCAACAAGGGAGTCAGGGCCGGATTCGGAGCAAACATCACAGCCGAGAGACATCTTACCGACAACTGGTATTTCACTTCCGGACTAGGATTTTCATCTGTCAGCGGAAGACTGGTGAACTCTACCTCCTCCTTCTTCAGGTTTCCAAACCATACTTCCACCATACCCGAAGGTGAACCGGTTATTTACAAGCTTCAGTACCTTTCAATCCCGGTTGGTGCAAAAATCAAGACCACCGAAACCGGCTACCTTGTCTATTTCGCCGAATTCGGCCTCGATCCAAAAGTCGCTGTAAGCAAAAGAGTGGATATCCCATCGATAGGTGTGGATGGCGAAAGGGCCAGCGGTGAAATAAAAAGTCTTAACGCCGGATACCATCTGATCGGAGGAGCTGAGTATTCGATCGACGGAAATGCATCACTTGTGCTTGGGTTGGGATACGAAAGCAATATTTTCGACACTACCAGGGACTATGAAGCCAACGAAAAGGACCGGTCAACACAAAAGATGTTCAGGTTCATCCTTGGTATCAACTTCTGATTGAAGAAAATTATACTATTGATATTGAAAATGTTTTTATAATCACACTATCTGCAATGCGGTTTATTACCCCAACCACACCACGCGGGGACTTTAGAAGCATCTCAGCCATAGTATATGATTGCCGGAATAACATAGAATTATGAATATTACCATAGCCCAGCTGAACTACCACATTGGTAATTTTGAATACAACAAGAATATTATTTGCAATGCTATAGAAAAAGCAAGGGCCGACGGATCGGAGCTTGTCATATTCTCTGAATTGTGCATACCCGGATACCCGCCGCTCGACCTTCTCGACAGAATCGATTTTATCGAAAAATGCAATGCCGCGGTAAGCGAGATAGCAGAGTTCTGCAAGGGAATAACGGCTATCGTGGGTTCGCCGGTCTTCAACACCTCTCCTGAAGGCAAAAAACTATACAATTCGGCTCTCGTACTGTCGGAAGGCAAAATCCTGTTCAGGACAAACAAAGCCCTCCTGTCAGCCCGCGATACCTTTGATGAATACAGGTACTTCGAACCCGGAACTAATTCTTCAATATTTTCATTTAAGGGGATAAAGATCGCCCTGACTATAGGCGAGGACCTCCGGGACGTGCAGCCTTTCGACAATGAGTTTGAGAAATCGGGATATCCCATGGATGATCCGGCAAGCTACAATCCCGATATGATAATAAACATTTCGGCCTCCCCCTTTTCACACACCAGGATTGAATCGAGAAAGAAGATCTTCACGTCGAAGGCAGCCAGGCACGGTATCCCCGTTGTAACAGTCAACCAGACGGGAGCCAATACCGAACTGATATTTGACGGCGCCTCGCTTATAATAAACGGCGAGGGAAAAATCTATCACCAGCTCCCCTACTTCGAGGAAATGGTTTTCAGCTTCTCACTCGACGACCTTGCAGCATGGAAAAATCCCTCCCCCGAGATAAGGCACGACCCACTTTCCCTGATTCGTAAAGCGCTGGTAACGGGAATAAGAGACTACTTCAGGAAAACAGGAGTCAAAAAATGCATTGCAGGACTATCGGGAGGCATAGATTCCGTCGTTGTATTATGCCTCGCCCGCGAGGCGCTGGGACCGGAAAATGTAAAAGCGCTTCTGCTGCCGTCAAGATATTCGTCAGACCATTCCGTTTCCGATTCGATTGAACTGGCTCATAATCTTGGTATAGGATACGAGATTATCAGCATAGAAAAAGCTTTCAGCTCATTCCTTGAAACCCTGGAGCCATATTTCAGAAATTGCAAGCCTGATGTCACCGAGGAGAATATCCAGGCAAGGATCAGGGCAATCCTGCTGATGGCCTTTGCAAACAAGTTCGGTGCCATCCTGCTCAATACTTCCAACAAAAGCGAAGCGGCAGTCGGTTACGGGACACTCTACGGCGACATGGCCGGAGGAATTGCAGTCATCGGCGATGTATATAAAACAGATGTCTACAGGCTTGCAAGGGAAATAAACCGCGAAAGGGAAATAATCCCGGAGAAAATAATAACAAAGCCACCCTCAGCGGAACTGAGGCCCGATCAGCTCGACACCGACTCGCTGCCCGAATACGACATACTCGATTCCATCCTTTATCAATACATTGAACTGAATAAACCGGCTGACGGGATTGTCCTGGAAAATTATGACAGATCCGTGGTCGATAAAGTACTCAGACTTGTAAACTATAACGAATACAAACGGCACCAGGCTCCTCCCGTCCTGCGTATCTCGTCAAAAGCATTCGGCGACGGACGAAAAATGCCTATAGTTGCAAAATACTGAGAGGCGGTAAAGATCGATACAACAATTTACGGGAAATACTCAAATACGATTCACAAGTATCTGTAAGTGAATCTGTTAAAAAATGTTAATTATGTTTTTCCTGCATTCTGTTTATTATCTTTGAAGGTAATTTCAACATTCCTTTATTATGCAATACAGGGATCCGTATATTGAGATCTGCATCGAAGGACCGTCTTCGGTATTAAAGGAAATAAGCCATGCCGACAAGGAATTGCTCGATCAGCACCATCAGGTTGCCGATTTCAGGAAAGGTGAGACCATTATAAAAGCTGAAAGCAGGCCAAGGGGTGTAATGTGTCTTGCCTCGGGTAAAGCCAGTATGTCGAAATACGGGGCCGGGAACAGGGAGCAGATTGTCAGGCTGATAAAACCTCAGAACTTCCTGTGTTACAGGTCTATCTTTTCCGACGCGCATTTCCCTTTTACAGTGACTGCTCTTGAGAACTCCACTGTTGTAATTTTTGAAAGGCTCACTTTGTCAAAAATAATCAGGCAAAACGGAGAACTGGCTTTCAGTCTTATGAAAATGTTCTCGAAAGAGCTTGATCTGGCTAATTGCAGGATGATTTCACTTACCCAGAAGCATGTCAGGGGAAGAATCGCCGAATCGATCCTGCTCCTCAGGGATATCTACGGTACCGATGCTGACGGTATAACGATCAGGGCTCTTCTGTCGAGGGAGGATATTGCCCATCTCTCAAACATGACAACCTCCAATGCCATACGGACTCTCGCCGCTTTTGTTTCGGAGGGGCTGATCCGGGTCGAAGGAAGGAAGTTAATAATTGAAAATCTTCCGGGCCTGGAAACTATCAGTGAATCAGGTCAGTAACCGGCATTTATTCCCTGTAGAACACTCTCTTCACCCTCGACGGGATGGATGTAAGCACTTCATAGGGTATGGTTCCGCAACGGGCGGCAATCTCAGCTATCGGAATATTCGGTCCGAATATCTCGGCATCATCTCCCTCCGCGGCGCTGGTGCCGGTAACATCAGCCATGCACATGTCCATGCAGATGTTCCCGACTATCGGCACCCTCTTCCCCTTAATGAAAAGTGAGCCCCTTCCGTTTCCAAGCGACCTCCTGAGCCCGTCAGCATATCCTACAGGAAGTATGGCTATCATTCGCATGGTATCGGAGATATCGCGGCAACCGTAACCTACAGGTTCTCCCGCCGGCACTTTCTTTACCTGGAGTATCCTGGTCTTGAAGCGGCTCACCGGACGAAGGCTTATTCCATCCCATGAACCGGCGCCGTAGATACCTAAGCCTGGCCTCACCATGTCGAACTGGTACTGCGGAAACCTGATTATTCCCGCTGTATTGAGAATGTGCTTCAGGAAGGGATAGCCGGTGGCTTTCCGGATAATGTCAGCCGCTGAATTGAAACGCTCTATCTGACGGAGAGTGAATTGATCATAGGCGGGATCCTCACTGGCGGCAAGATGCGAAAAAACCGACATCACCTTCAAGCTGGTAATCCCCTTTAAACGTGCAGCCAGCTCTGCAAGCTCATCCTCCATGAACCCCAGACGATGCATGCCCGTGTCGATTTTAAGATGAACGGGATAATCCGGAAGACCGTTACGGGCCGCGAGGTCAGCAAACCTGGAGAGAGAAGAGAAATTGTAAATCTCCGGCTCAAGGTTGTTGTCAATCATTGCCTCAGCCGAGGAGACATCCGGATTCATTACAATAACCGGGATCCTGACACCGGCATCGCGCAGCTCTATCCCTTCATCGGTACAGGCAACTCCCAGGCAGCTTATACGGTGAAACTCGAGAAGTGACGCTATCTCAGATGAGCCCGAACCATAGCCAAAAGCCTTGACCATTGCCATGATGCGGGTGCCGGGATTGAGGAACCTCCGGAATTCGTTTATGTTGTTTGATATGGCATCGAGATTGATTTCGAGTACCGTGATGTGCTGCTGCTGTTCAAGGAGCCTCGCGATCTTCTCAAATTCAAACTTCCGGGCGCCTTTGAGAAGAATCACTTCGTTTCTGAATTCCTTCGGGTTAAAGTTCTCGGCAAAATTAGCGGTCGAATAATAAAACCGGGCACTCTCGTCAAAAAAGGAACTGTTTCTCATAAGTGCATCCCCTATTCCGATGAATTTATCAATTCCCGTCTTCCTGACCATGTGGGCCACCTCCGAGTATAGCTCCTTCTCCTCACGGCCGCTCTGTACAAAATCGGAAAGGATAAGGGTGGTCCGTGTATTATTCTGGGAGCTCAGAAAGTCGAGAGCCATTTTAAGCGATCCCGGATCGGAATTATAGTAATCCTCTATAAGATGGCAGTTATTGATACCGCTCTTCATCTCCATCCTCATGGCAACCGACATCAACCCGGCCAGGCCTGTTCTTATGTCGGCAGGATCCATCCCCGCTACCAGGCATACACAGGCCGCGGTAATCGCGTTCTCTACCGAAGCCCTGTCGGTAAAGGGTATCATGTAATCCTCGGTCCGCCCCTCGTAAGTCATCTCAAGACCAATATGGCCACCCTTTTTCTTAATCTGTCTGATGCTTACCTGAGCATCATTATTCTCAAGTGACCAGTCGACCAGGTTTTTTGTCCTGAGATTGCTGTCGGCCATTATCATCCGGCGCACAATGGAATGATCCCTGCAGAATACAATTGTAGAAGCGTCAGTGAAGAGCTTCAGCTTTTCAGTCGCTTTGGCCTCGTAACCGGCAAAATTCTCACTATGGGCATCCCCTATGTTGGTTATAATCCCTATATCGGGCCGGATCACCTTCTGAAGTTTTTCCATCTCGCCCGGAAAGGAGATCCCCGCCTCAAATATCCCGTAACTGTATTTCTCATTAAGCTTCCACACCGACAGGGGCACCCCTATCTGGGAATTGTAACTCCTCGGACTCCTGACAACCGGGGCTTTCCGGCCGAGCAAATCACCAAGCCACTCCTTTACAATTGTTTTTCCGGCACTTCCGGTTACGGCGATCACGGCTGATTCAAACCGCGATCTCTTCGATGCTGCCAGCAGTTGCAGGGCATCAACGGTGTTTTCACAGACAATAAAGGCTGCATTGGGGTAGAAATCGGTGTTCGCGGGAAGCCGTTCAACGAGAAAAACCCTCACTCCTCTTGAGTAAAGCTCTTCGATAAAGTCGTGCCCGTCGTGATTGACACCCTTAATGGCAATGAAAGCCGTGTTCTCAATATAACTGACCTGCCTGCTGTCGATAAGCAAATCGGCAACTACCAGGCTGCCGGAACCTGTCAGACTTCCTCCCGTGATCCGCGCTATGTCGGACGATGTATAATCCATTCTATGTTTTCCCTGTTGCTTTGTTGTAACAATCCCTGCACAAAGGTTCATATTTGTCCTTTTCACCCAGGACAAGAACCTGCGACTCTTCAGATTTACGGTGTGAATACTGGGCCAGACCTCCGCAATGCATGCAGATGGCATGAACCTTGGTGATGTACTCGGCTATCGAAAGCAGAGCCGGTATCGGACCGAAAGGTTTACCCATGAAATCCATGTCGAGCCCGGCAACCACAACTCTCACACCATTGTCAGCCAGCTTGTTGCAAACATCCACCACCGAATTGTCAAAAAACTGGGCTTCATCAATCCCAACTACATCAACATCACCGGCAAGAAGAAGTATTGAGGCGGCATTCCCTACCGGCGTGGAAACTATCGATTTCTCATCATGCGAAACAACCATAGTTCCGGAATAGCGAATGTCGACCGAGGGCTTGAATATCTCGACCTTCAGACCTGCAAAACGTGCACGGCGGAGCCTTCTAATAAGCTCCTCCGTCTTGCCCGAAAACATCGAACCGGTGATCACTTCAATGCTCCCGTGCCGCCCTGTAGCCCTGCGCGAACTCTCAAGAAAAACCATAGCCTTCCTCTTCCTTTGCTGAATAACTTAATTGTAACCCGATTAGTCGAAGACTTGAGTAATAATAATTATTTTTGCAAAATAAGGAAAATGCTTCGTTAATATTATACCGGAAGTCATGGATTTGAATGCAACCATAGATATTATTATCAGGGACCTCAATGAAGCCAGGGAAATAATTGATGACCTCAAAAGATATCCCGGCGTCCCGGAGCTTCAGGTAGAGCTCGCCAAATCGAAGTGCAAAAGTGCCGCCGAGGTTATTGCCATGATCAAAAACTTAAGGCTGCCAGAGTCTGTTCCGGCTGAACCGCTGCCCGAAGCTGTTGCTCCACCGGCTGAACAAAAGCCTAAGCCGGTTGAAACGCAGCCTGAGCCTGTTACTCCGCCGGCTGAAGCGCAGCCTGAGCCTGTTGAGCCACCGGCTGAAGCAGAGGCTAAAAAGGAGACTGTCGCGGAAGAAACCGTGAAACCTAAGGAGGAAATAAAACCGGCAGCTAAAAAAACTACCGGCCCTTCAATATTAGCCGACCAGTTCGCGGGCAGAACTGAAAGCTTCAATGAACAGCTCGGGATCAGAAAACAGGGGGATGATGTGCTCGAGATACTCAGGACAAAGCCTCTCTCAAGCCTCAACGAAGCTATAGGCATAAACGATAAATTCCTGTTTATCAGGGAAATATTTGATGGCGATACGGAATCGTACAATGAGGCAATACAGAAACTTGAAAAAGTGGGGAACTTATCCGACGCCATGGCAATTATTATGGCCTGCGCGGGCGATAATTCAGGCAGCGAAGCCGTTACACAGCTTGTTGACCTGATCAAACGCAAGTTCATTGCAAATGAGTAAACTCTTCGTCGTACCCACTCCCATTGGAAACCTGAGGGATATAACCTACCGGGCTGTTGAGGTGCTCGGGAGCGCGGGCCTTATCCTGGCCGAAGATACACGCCAGGCAGCCAAGCTTCTGAGTCATTATAAAATAAACACCCCCGTTCTGTCGCATCACATGTTCAACGAGCACCGGACCGTTGAGGCAATATGTGCCAGGATACTTTCAGGCACAAGCATTGCCCTGATTTCCGATGCCGGAACACCGGGAATTTCAGACCCCGGCTTCCTGCTGGTAAGAAGCTGCATTGAAAAAGGAATAGAGGTGGAAACACTGCCCGGCGCTTCGGCTTTCCTGCCGGCGCTTGTTAACTCGGGACTTCCTTGCGAGCGTTTCTGTTTCGAGGGATTCCTTCCCCCGAAAAAAGGAAGAAATAAAAGGATCGCTACTCTGGCTGATGAACCCCGTACAATGATATTCTATGAATCGCCATACCGCCTGGTAAGAACGCTGGAGGACCTTGCAGCCATTCTCGGTGCCGACCGCAGGGCTTCGGTGTCGAGGGAACTTACCAAGATATATGAGGAAACAGTCAGGGGTACACTTGAGTCGCTGGCGGCTCATTACAGGGAACATACTCCCAGGGGCGAAATAGTTATAATAGTAGCCGGCAGGAAATGAACGGAACACAAAACAGGAGATCGAACTTATTCCCGGGGAAAACCCTGACCTGGCTCATGTTAATGCTGGTTCTGGCTGAATGGCCTGCCGCTTCCCAGAAACTAAAGGGCAAAATTGTCGACAGGGCGGGCGAAGCTGTCGCCTATGCAACAGTATATATTGATGAATTAAAACTTGGAACCACATCCAATGCCAGGGGATATTATGAACTCAGAATGCCCCCTGGAACTTACAATGTACTTTACCAGAGCCTTGGATATGAGCCGGTTATTGAAGTCATCGTTATCGGCGAAGAAGATGTTGAAAAAAATGCCGTCCTGCCCGAACAGATATATGAAATACCTGAGGTCAGGATCTCACAATCGGACGAAGACCCTGCCATTTCAATAATGAGAAAGGTAATAGGACTGGCTCCGTATTACCTCAACTTCATCGATCATTACAAGGCTGAGGTTTACATAAAGGGAAGGCTGGACATCATGAAGATCCCGAGATTCATCCAAAAATCCTTGAGAATGGGAAGATCCGGTGAAAACAGATATGTTTCGGCCGGTGGCAAACCAACTGAAAACGAAGACATACTGAAGGAAGGAGACTCGTTTTTCCTGGAATCATTCAACGAAATTGAATTCAATGCTCCCGATAAATACGTCCAGAGAGTTCTTTCATTCAACAGCACTTTCCCCGATCAGGGCGATGAAATCTCTCCGATGGATTATATCCAGGCCAGCTTCTACCAGCCCGTGATTGCTGAACTGGCTATCTCGCCGCTTTCCCCTCAGGCTTTTTCATACTATAAGTTCAGGTATGGCGGAACCACTTTCCAGGGAAACAACACGATAAACAAAATAGAAGTAATTCCGAGGCTGAAAAGCCAGCAGCTTTTCTCGGGAAGCATTTTCATAATAGAGGACCTCTGGTGCCTGCACAGTGTAGACCTTACAAATGAGAACCTGGCCGGAACGATCAGGGTGAAGGAGCTGTACATCCCGGTAAGGGAGGATGTATGGATGCCTGTAAGCCATCAGTTCGACATCGGCCTCCGGATAATCGGGTTCAGGGCCGACGTGGCTTACACGAGCTCCGTGAAATACCTCGATGTGACACCGAATGAAAAACTTCAGAAACCTGGCGAACTTGCTGCCGGATCTGCAGGAAGATATCAGCCTGACTCGCCCCTGTCAAAACCGGAAAGTGAAATAAACAGCCTGCTTCAGAAAGAAGAACTCTCCAGACGCGATATGCTTAAACTGGGCAGGCTGATGGAAAAGGAGTCACTTAAATCCAGACCCGACAGTGTGACGAAAAGCCTTGAGATCAGGGACAACACAAGCTATATAATAGAACCGGATGCCGCGGGGAAGGACAGCACCTACTGGGCAGGCATCAGACCTATCCCCCTTTCGGAGATCGAACTGAAAAGCCTAAGGAGAAACGACAGCATCAGAACAGCCTCATCAGAAAACCGCGTAAGAGTTGCGGATACGCTTTCTTCCGGGGGGAGCCGGAAAAAACCAACAGGATTCAAGACCACTGTCAACCGCGTCATGTCGGGTCACAGCTGGTCGGACAGCTCGGGACTGAGATTCACCCATGAAGGCCTGCTAAACCTGAAAAGCCTTAGCTTCAACACGGTGGACGGCTTTGTCTACGGCCTTGACTTCAGGATAAACAAAGATCTCGGAAATTCACGGAACATTTCCGTATATCCCGGTTTCCGCTATGCCTTCAGCAGGGAAAAACTTATGTGGGGACTTAACGCGAACTATTCGGTGCAGGGAATGAATCCTTACCGGTTCTACGTCAGAACAGGAAGTACTGGCACCGACATGGGGAAGAACGGAGGAATTAATCCGCTTATCAACTCATTAAGCTCTCTTTTGACGGAGCGTAACTACATGAAACTGTACGACAGCAGATATCTGACCCTCGGATATGAGAAAGAGATAATCAACGGGCTGAAACTGAACCTCGAAGGAGGATACGAGAAAAGAGGTCTTTTGGATAACAATACCAGCTTCTCGATTTTCGATACCAGGAGGGAATACTCTCCAAATATTCCCGTGAATGAGAACCTCAGGCCCTACAATGGCTCCCTGAGCTATCTGTCGGACAACAGTCATTTTGAATTTGTAACAAATGTTACATTTACTCCATACCAGAAATACAGGGTGTATAAAGGTAACAAGGTTACGCAGGGATCCGACTGGCCGGAATTCATGTTTACATGGAAGCATGGGGCAAACCGGGAAGCATCCTCCTCCGGCAGCTATGATCATTTCAACATGTTCCGCCTTGAAGTGTCGCAAAGGAGGGAGACCGGGCTATTCAGTGAACTCAGGTGGAAGATAAGGACAGGGGGCATAAGCAATAAAACCGGATTGACATGGTTCGATTTCTTCCACTTCAATTCACAGCCGGTAAGTATCCTCATCAATAACTATGATGATGCTTTCATGCTCCCGGCATATTATTCACTCAACACACCCGGATTTTTCGGGGAAGCACACCTGAGGTACACCACACCCTACCTGCTGCTGAAGCTGCTGCCCGGCCTGAGCAACACGCTGATGCGCGAGAAACTATCACTGGCCTTACTCGGAACGGAAAATGGCAATTTCTACACTGAAGCAGGCTATAGTCTCAGTGAAATTTTCCTGGTTGGCGAAGCCGGAGTGTATGTCGGGTTCAACAACCTGAAATACAGCAGTGTCGGACTGAAGTTTATCCTGAAGATCGATTAGATAAAAGGAGGTTCGTTAAGCAGATCAGCTTCCTGGTCATATCTTTCTCCCATGTACCTCATCCCGTCGTGGTTCATTTTCGAGCCAAGGGTGATACTCTGAGACATATCAGACATTGAAGGAATTGCTTCGATATCGAAATCATCAAGATCAACAAACTGAGCCTTTTCCTCACGGAACCTGAGCTTCACGTCGTCGACAGGGCCGTTTCGGTTCTTCGCGAGAATGATTTCGGCGATACCCTTGGTGGAGCTTCCGTCTTCAAAGGTCGGAATCCCGAATTTCTCCTGCCTGTGAATGAACACCACCATGTCGGCATCCTGTTCAATTGCTCCCGATTCCCTGAGGTCCGAAAGAAGCGGGCGCTTGGTTCCGCCCCTCATTTCCACCGAGCGGTTAAGCTGGGAAAGCGCAAGAATCGGCACATTGAGTTCCTTCGCGATGCTTT